>Ga0214544_1002694_pt1 | contig 37235 bp, 16 predicted proteins | sample CNSS3metaG_FD_160074 | JGI IMG/M metagenome (GOLD analysis project Ga0214544, IMG submission 160074) | Root nodule microbial communities from cowpea collected in UCLA plant growth center, Los Angeles, California, USA - CNSS3 | ecosystem: Host-associated > Plants > Roots > Nodule | place: USA...
TATATAATAATATATATATATATATATATATATATATATATATATATATATATATATATATATATATATATATATGTATGTATATAGTCAAAATAGGTAATCCTGTCTGACGTGACTCGATCCATTACGGGTTGATTATTTAGTGAGTCAACCCAACCTGCACTTATTGATGGACTAAACGGGTTGGTTGATGGGTTCACTTAATTAAAAAAATACAATTCTTTTTAATCCAAAACAAAATTATAACTCTAATTAATACAATCCAAATACAAACCAAAATCACAAAAATACAAATTATTTATGTGTTGGCTAAAAAAACATAACATGACCCAAAAACAAAGTTCAACTTAATAAAAAAACACTTGTGTGGTCTTCTATTTATGGGCTGATGAGACAACTTAACTCACTACAGTTCAACTCGGATGAGCCAGATAAAAAATAAACACGTACTGAAATTTGTAAACAATTTTTAACCCAACCCGACTCAAACCTGTGATAAGTCAGGTTGGCTCGCGCATTCAAAACCATTTTGACCGAATGTCATTAACACAAATCCCCCTACCACATCTCACCACAAATAATTTAAATAGAGCATCCTTTTCATGATGTAATAACTTGGTCGATACGTAGACTAAACTTAATTTAACTTGTGAGATACTACGTATGAATTGTAGGCTTACCTTGAAGAATGTGATGACAAAAAGAAAGCAAATTGAGTATAAAATGAATATGATATAGCAAGTAGTTGAAGATTCTAAGCCACCAAGGAAGATATTTGGAGAGTTGGCTAATGTTTTAAAAATGCACAAAAGTTGGCAAAACCTCTCATCGGTGTTTCCAATTGGTAAGTTTCCAATGACCGACAAAGTCAATTTTTCCACTTACATATAAACTAAATTCCAAAACCATTTCACATTCATACACATCAAACAACCACTTCTTGCATTATTCAATGCCATCAACCCAGACAAACACGTCTTTCTGCTTTACTTGTTTCATTTTATAACGTTTCTTTTCCTTACATTTTCTCATCTCTCTTCTGCACTCTCTGCTGCTCAGGTTCCCGTTTCTCTTCGTTGGATCCACACACACTACGGTACTTCTCTCTCATTCTATTCTTATTTTATTCTCTATGGGTAATGGGACAAACCAAACTAAAATAAAACAAAACCATTGGGTACCATTGTATTCTCAAAAGTTTCACCATGTTGTCTTATTCAAGGTATCTGTTTATGAAATTTGGGAGGCTCTAAAAAGTCTTAATTTTGCTGCGGATTTGTTGAATCCTGTTACTGTTGTAACTTCAGAAACTGTGTTTTTGAAATCACTTTTCACTGATTATACTGTGTTTCAGAACCAGTTTTTCTGATGAACAGTGCTGTTAGAGACTGGGGTAATAATAGTAATAATAAGTTAAAATTGGAACTACTCTTGTCTTAGGAGGAATAAAATCGTCACTTTTTTGGAACAAGGGATCTGGTTGCTACCCAAATGATATGATTTGAATCACTATCAGTATCTTGGCTGTGTCTGTCATTTGTTTAACTATTTATGGAAAGAGGGTGTTTTCATGTTTGGGTTCAGATTTAACCAAGTATTCAAAGCTGGAAATTTTTTTTTTTTTGTTAAGAAACGGAACATTACACTCTTTCATGATTTTCGATGTATTTCTTTAATACAAAATTATTTATTACTTTTTTAGTAATGTCACCTTTGACCAACAATAATCAGGAACTCAATTTGGCTCATCTTGCTCAATATATAATAAAAGTAAATTAAATTTTGAATATCAGTGATATAGCCTTTTTTGAATTTTCTTATGTTTAAATTTTACTGGAAATAATAATAATAATTATAATAATATTATTATTAATTTTAGTGAATTGACCTGCAAACTTTTCAAGCCAATGCACTCAATGCATTTTGTTTTTATCCTTCAAGAGCGTGGACTTGTCAATTGAGTTAATGCAGATAATAACTTGTAATGCTATTGGTCTTAGGCCAACCATCTTTTATTTATTTTTTCTTTCTTTTTCTTTCTTTTTTTTCCTTTTTCACATGAATGTCGATCACCTTCATTCCTCAACCTCATTTTTCTAATCTATTTCTCATCCTATTCAAGAAAATACTTCATTGGTGAGGAGATAACAGAACATATATATATTTTAATTAATTATACTATAAATGAATTTATAGTAAATTAATTTTTACTTTATAATCTTTATCTTTGTTTAGCAAGTCTGATTTGTTGATTACATGAAGCATGAAGTTTATTTCTTTTCTATTTTAACGTTAGAAGCCACAATTTACTCTGCAGTCACCCATTTTTTGTAGCAGGAAACTGTGTCCATTGCAAAACCTTGGTTACCTTAAGATCATACAAGGAATACTCCACACATTCTCCATTTTTAATCAAGAAAAATCAGAAATGGTTCCTGAAACACTCGCTGTTCCTGCAATACTCCTTGTGGTATTCATATTTGTTGTATCAGTTGCTGTGTTGAAACCAAAACAAGGCCAAGATAATGGAAAACACCCACCTGGTCCCAAGCCCCTCCCAGTTCTTGGTCATCTCCACATGCTAGGGAAATTGCCACACCGCACCCTTCAATCCCTTGCAGCAAAATATGGACCTATAATGTCCTTAAAGCTAGGGCAGGTTCCAACCATTGTGATATCTTCACCTGAAGCAGCTGAACTATTCCTCAAGACCCATGACCTCAGTTTTGCTTCCAGGCCTAAAAGCATCTCATCCCAATATATTTCCTATGGTGGCAAAGGCTTGGCTTTTTCTGAGTATGGTCCCTACTGGCGCAACATGAAGAAACTCTGCACTGTAGAACTTCTGATTGCATCAAAAGTTGACATGTTTGCTCCCATGAGAAGTGAGCTGTTGGCAGAGTTTGTCAGTTGTCTGCAGAAGACAGCATCGTCGCATGAGGTTATAGATGTCAGTGATACTGTCGGGGATGTCATTGAGAATCTCACCTTTAAAATGATCTTTGGTCGAAGTAAAGACGATAGATTCGATGTCAAGAACCTTGTTCGTGAAGTACTGAACTTGTCAGGAACTTTCAATGTTGCAGATTATTTGCCCTGGCTACGCATGTTTGATCTTCAGGTATGAAATGCTACTGCATGTTTTGTTATAGATTTTATTGTGATTTAAATCATACTAACAATTTGATTTAATTTTCAGGGACTAGTAAAACGATTAAAGAAAGTGAGCAAATCATTTGACGTGGTCATGGAGCAGATTATAAAAGACCACGAACAAGATTCTGATAAAGATGAAAAGGGTCAAAAGGATTTTGTGGACATACTCCTTGCACTTCTGCATCAACCTTTGGATCCTCAGGATGAAGATGGTCCTGTGGTTGAAAGAACGCATATCAAGGCTATTGTGATGACTATGATTATTGCAGGAGTCGACACATCTGCCACAACGGTTGAGTGGGTCATGTCAGCACTCTTAAAGCATCAAAGAGTGATGAAGAAACTGCAAGATGAGTTGGAAAGTGTGGTGGGGATGAGTAGAAAGGTGGAGGAAACTGATGTAGAAAAGTTGAGTTATTTGGACATGGTGGTGAAGGAGACATTAAGGTTGTACCCTGTTGCACCTTTGCTGGTACCTCGTGAGTGTAGAGAAGATGTTACTGTAGATGGTTACTGCATTAAGAAAAAGTCAAGGGTGATAGTGAATGTATGGGCTATGGGGAGAGATTCTAAAGTTTGGTCAGAAAATGTTGAGGAGTTTTGTCCTGAAAGATTTTCCAACAGCAATGTGGACATAAGAGGATTAGACTTCAGACTCATACCATTTGGTTCAGGTCGGAGAAAGTGCCCTGGGATTCATTTGGGTCTCACCACTGTTAAGATTGTTCTTGCTCAATTGGTTCATTGCTTCAATTGGGAGCTTCCTCTGGGCATGTCCCCTGATGAATTGGACATGACTGAGAAATTTGGTCTCGCAATGCCAAGAACTAAGCATTTGCTAGCAGTGCCAACTTATCGCCTAGCGAGTGATGTTGGAAAGGAATAAATTATGCAGATTAGGCTAATTGCTAAACATGGTTTACCTAAAATTAAATTAGGAAAAGATGTTTTTTCAGTTACTATTTTATCTGCATGAACCTTCAAATTGGATTTTGTATAGTTTGTAAATTTAATCTGTGAGATTGTGTCTATATATATATGCACGAAAGATTCAGTATTTTAAAGTTCGAAATTGGAGCAGAAAATCAGCATTGCAAAACAAAACATGGAAAAGACATAACAGAGTATACGAACTAGGAGGTAACTGTATAGAACAGACATTCTGAGAAATAAATAATGTCTCCTGGCTAATGTTGAATGCAGAAAATGGAGTCAATCGAAAAACCAAGCATGAGATTCAATTGACGTCACAAGATTTTTCTTAAACACGTAGTTCATTAATTATTATCATTAAAGATATGCAATTTTTAATTTATCTATCAGAGTTGGCACATTTGGTTGAATCTTCTGCTTCTGGGTGCATTCAGATTTATCTTATTGATAAACTATATATATAAATTATACTGTTCTTGTCAAGGTTTGTGGTCTTTTCTAACCTTATAAATCTGAAACATTTTCTCTATCAAAACAATAAAGAAACTTTTGATTCTGAAAACAAAAAAACCAGCCGAAAACATTCTTTTCATCTTCGAGGACTGTCATTTTCTAGGGATATATATGTTTTGATTTTTAAAATTTTCTAACCAAATACAATACATCTACCTGGTCACTGCTAATTTTAGTTATAAATGCTTACTTTGGTTGTCAAATAGATTCGAATCAAATCCATCGAAGATTTTTCTTCGATCATCACAAAATACGTGATCAGATTTCATACGTAAAAAAATCTATAATCATCAACACAAACAATCGGAGTTATCTGAAGTAGAATCGTCCCAAATCACAAAGAGACACTAATCCTCTTCACTACTTCTTCGACCGTTACCTTAACACATTATCAGTTCTTAAACTATACATATGCTTCGGTCAAAGTTTGAAATATTGATTTATAATGTAAGAATCAATAAGAGACATTCTCAATTGATTTTGAAGTGTATCTTTATTTTTTTATTGGGTTTTTCAAAATCAGGTTAAAATACTAACTAATTTAATTTCTTATAAACTTTCAAAATTTTGAATCAATCCATGCAAGAGGAAGATATTGTTGGTTAGTTTAGAAGATATTTTGTTTTATGCCGTTACTGTTCTGTTTCTGTGATCAAATAAATTTATTTAATATGTTATTTATTAGGGATAATGGTTTGAAGTCTAAGTCAACACCCACCCATAAATTTAGCATGAAATTTTGGAAGTGGAGTTAACGGCAAAGCCAATCTTTCCCGGTAATAAAATATGAGTTGACAGTAATATATCTCTCTATTATGCTGTGTTTAACAGATATAAATACAGGTCACAACCAATTCCTTAGCCATCACCAAAGCTTCATACACATCAACAATAAACCAAACAGCAACAACATGTTCCATCTAACACTACTCATTCTCCTAGCCCCGCTAGTCTCATTAATCTACATCCTACACACCACCGCGTCACGGCGGAGACAGCCACCGTCTCCTCCGGGGCCGCCACGGTTACCGATAATCGGAAACCTCCACATGATGGTAGGAGGAAGAGAAGCACTCCCACATCGTTCGCTCCAATCCCTGTCCCAACGTTACGGTCCTATAATGTCGCTACAACTGGGAAACGTTCCGACCGTGGTGGTCTCGTCCCCGGAGGCCGCGGAACTGTTCCTCAAAACCCACGACGCTGTGTTCGCGAACAGGCCCAAGTTCGAAGCGGCCCAATACACGTACGGCCCAGAGAGCGTGGCGTTTGCAGAGTACGGTGCGTACTGGAGGGGAGTGAGGAAGGTGTGCACCACGCACCTTCTGAGCGCGTCGAAGGTGGAGCGGTTTGGGCCTTTGAGGAAAAAGGAGGTTGAGGCGATGGTGGAGCGGTTGAGGGAAGCAGCGGCGGCGCGTGAGGTTGTGGACCTTAGCGAGCGCGTGGGGGAGGTTTTGAGGGACATGGCATGCAAGATGGTGTTGGGAAGGAACCAGGATGAAAGATTTGACTTGAAAGGGATTCTTCTGGAGACCATGAGTGTTTCAGGAGCTTTCAATGTGGCAGATTATGTGCCTTGGTTTCGACCCTTTGATCTTCAGGTTTGTATATAAGAAGTTGCTGCCATAAAGACACGAACTTTATATATATTCGGATGATTAAATTAATTTATGCTTCTGTTTGTTCCTCAGGGATTAACAAAACGATCAAAGAGAATCAGCAAAGCGCTTGATGAAATGTTGGAGGAGATGATTGAAGAACACGAAGTGGTTCCTAAAGCAGAAGGGCACCTCAATGATTTCATTGATACACTACTTTCGTTGAAAGACCAACCAATGCATCCACATGTTGAAGACGCACCTGTGATCGATAGAAGAAGCATAAAGGGTATTGTGTTTGACATGGTGATTGGTGCATCAGAAACTTCCAGCAACGTGATCGAATGGGCGATATCAGAACTTGTGCGACATCCGAGAGTGATGGAAAGTGTTCAAGAGGAGCTGAAACATGCGGTTGGAATGAAGAAGATGGTGGAGGAGATTGATCTGGGAAAACTGAGTTATTTGGATATGGTTGTGAAGGAGACCCTAAGGCTTCACCCTGTTGTGCCGTTACTGGCACCTCATGAATCAATGGAGGATGCAGTGATAGAAGGGTATTACATAAAGAAGAAATCACGAATAATAATAAATGCATGGGCCATAGGGAGAGACCCTAAAGTGTGGTCTGAAAATGCTCAAGTGTTTTACCCTGAAAGATTCGTTGATAGCAACGTAGATTTTAAGGGACAAGACTTTGAACTGATACCATTTGGGTCTGGTCGGAGAAGCTGTCCGGGAATTGTGATGGGTTTGAGCATAGTTAAGTTGGTTATAGCACAGTTGGTACACTGCTTCAACTGGGAGCTACCTTATGGTGTTGCTCACCATGAATTGGATATGAACGAGAAATCAGGGTTATCGATGCCAAGAGAAACACCTTTGCTTCTCATTCCCACTTGTCGTTTGCTTCATGAAACTCTGGTGAATTAATTTAGACATGAGACACCGGTGGTGAGTCAGAAGATATCATAGTTAACGTTAGAAGGAAGATGAGAAAGAAAATTAGATTGCATGCATCATGATTTCTCCTTGGATATATCCACTAAATATTGTATTGTACAAGAGTCTCAGAATAATTTAAATATATCATTGTCTTTCAATTATCATAAGTGTTTTTAAAGACAAAACCAACTCCATCTAGAAAAAAAAATCAGTTTCTTTTTAATATTAATTGTTTTAGACCTAAAAAACCATTTAAAAAAAATCATTTATAAATTTGTTTTTAATTTTTACAAAATATTATATATATATATATATATATATATATATATATATATATATATATATATATATATATATATATATATATATATACTTAATTTGTTTGTTTTATATAGGGAAAACATATTCAATCACCTTATATGTATTTGTCATCAATAAAAAATGAATTCAATATTAAATGTTAATAGTGAAGAAAAAGGTATAAGTCAATATGTTTGAAACAGATACTAGGTATTGTTTGCGATATAAATCACCTCAAACATATGCAAAATTTCAGGTTTCTTCATCATATTACAACCTAAAAGTTCATATGGAAAGGTAAAAATGGATGAAAAAACACTATATGTAAAATATACTTAAAACCACGTTTACTTTTCTTAATTCTAATTTTAATTTATTTATATACACATTTAATCAAGATGAGTCTTTTATATCTTAAAATATAATTTTAATCTTTTAATATATTCTACTTACACAATCTCTATCGCAAAACTTATTATACAAAATCCCTGTTGTGGTTAATGTTTTCAAAATATAATTTCTTTTTATTTTAATAATTTAAAGTTTTACATTTTAAAGATAAATATATTTTTAGTTTATAAGTTTTCACATCAAATTATATTTAAATTTTAATATATTTTGATTTCAAAATTTTAAAAATAAAAGTATATAGTTATTTTATCCTAATTATATTAATTTTTTTTGTGTCAAATGACATTTTAACGTTGATCACTCACAGATTTACGTTTGAGCTTCAGTAAAAAACACATTTTATATGTCACCAAAATTTAAAATAATTATATTTATTCACTTTTAAATATTGAGACTAAAATATGTTTAAATTTAGAACTATAAAATCCCATCAAGATTATAAAATTCAAGAACTAACAATATATTTAATTTTAAATTTTATTTATATTAAAGTCTTATTATTATGCACATATTTTACTTTATAAATTAAAATAATACAATTATGACATTCAAATATGTTTGTTAAAGTGATTAAGAAATCGGAAAACTAATGTTTGTAATACTTCAGATTTAATCGATCCCACTTAAGTAAGGACTTTAAAACCATGCCTAGAAAAATATTTTCAAAGTGATAAAAATAAAACAAAAATGGAGTAATACTTTTGAATAAAAAAACAATAAAAATTCTAAGACAACATTTTTCTACGGTGGTTATTTCTTGGTGCTTGGAAGGAACCTTCTTCTGAGTAAACTGAGTACTGAACACGTTTTCTGGCGGTAAGATAAGAAGAGTAACTATTGATTGACCAAGTCCTGTCTCATATCTTATGACAGAGTAGACTAAAGACTGCTTGGTATAGCTACACACATTCTTCATTCATCTCTTCCCTCTCTTTCATCATCTTCTTCTTGTTGTTGTTCTTCTGCAGAAATGGAAGATGATGAATTTCCTCAGATCAAAGGTGTTGTTATAATCACCCTTCCACCCCCTGATAACCCTTCTTTGGGCAAAACCATCACTGCTTTTACTTTCTCTGACCCTTCTTCTCCTCAACCCTCGCTTCTTCAACAATCCAACCAAAACCAAACAAACCTCAATCATCACAACAACACTGATCCTCCCCTTCGCTCCAACCCATCTAATTCTCAGCTTAGTTTTTCACTCAGAAGACTCTTCCACGCCACCCCACTGAAGCTTTTCTCCTTCTTTGGTCTTCTTCTCTTTGCTCTCTTTCTCTATGGTTCTGTTTCTTCAACCACCACTCTGGAACTGAGTGGCCCCAAGAATGATGCTGATGATGATGATGGCAAACCCGGATCATATTTGCTCCCTTTGTATCCTAAATTTGGTGTTTTGGGGCAGAAGAACATGAAGCTCCAAGTGGGGAAGCTTGTTCATAAAGATAAGTTTTTGACACAAACCAAAAATAGGGTTGGTTCTGAGGTTGTGGCCGTTGACTCTTCTTCGGTTTTTCCTGTCAGTGGCAATGTTTTTCCCGACGGGTATGATCAAAATCGTTGCTTTTCCTGATTTGATTGTGGGGTTTACGAAGAAAAATAAAAGTAAAATTGAAGACTTTAAATGTTTCTTTTTTACTTAGTGATTAAATAACTAATATAGAATCTCTGCTTCTGCATTAATTGCAACTGCATCAGCAACACAGTTTCTGTAATTACACTGCTACTGTTATGAAATTTAGAAAGAAAGAAAAATTACATTTCCTTTTGTCCTTTTACGTATTGATTAATAATATTCAATTAGCTTATAGAAAAGAATAGTGCAATTGTATGATAAGCTAGGAACTACCGATTTTCTGTGATTTGGCTTACCAACATGTTCTTCCTTGCAGGTTGTATTTCACTATTTTACGTGTTGGAAATCCTCCAAGAAGTTATTTTCTTGATGTGGATACAGGGAGTGACTTAACTTGGATGCAGTGTGATGCTCCTTGCACAAGTTGTGGAAAGGTATACTTTATTATTGATCAAATATCAAGCCACCTCAGTTAGATGAATGTGGAATTTTTAATGGAACTATAGAGCATAGATATAACTTAGTTACTAGATGTTTATGAAATTTTGCATTTTGTGGATTTTTGGGATTGGAGAATTGTGTTTACTTGAAGGATAAAATTAATTCAGGGAGCTCATGCCCTATACAAGCCAACAAGATCCAATGTAGTATCATCCATGGACTCTCTCTGCTTGGATGTTCAGAAAAATCAGAAGAATGGGCATCACGAAAGTTTGCAACAGTGTGACTATGAAATTCAATATGCAGATAGGAGTTCTTCCTTGGGAGTTCTTATTAGAGACGAGCTTCATCTTGTATCTAAAAATGGATCCAAAACCAAGCTAAATTTTGTTTTTGGGTATGAATCCCTTCTTTTTTTGCAGCTCTACCTTTTTCTTTTTTCAATAGTGTATTGTAAGAAATTGATGATCCATTCAATGCTATACTTTTATATTATTAAGGTGTGGATATGATCAAGAAGGCTTACTTTTGAACACATTGGCAAAGACAGATGGAATCATGGGACTGAGCAGGGCAAAAGTGAGCCTACCTAACCAGTTAGCAAGTAAAGGGCTTATTAAGAATGTGGTTGGTCATTGCTTGAGCAATGATGAAGTTGGTGGTGGTTTCATGTTTTTGGGTGATGATTTCTTGCCATATTGGGGCATGACTTGGGTTCCCATGGCTTATACCCTTACTACGTGAGTATAACTTCTTAATTAAGAATGTGATTGTTCCCAACTGATTATGAAGTGAGTTTGATTTTCTTCTGTGAAACTGCAATAGATTTCCACTTTGAGAATGTTAAGGAATGTTGTGTCTTGTACCAACAACAGGTTAACCTTTTTGTAACAAGGATACAAAATTACTTAACAGAGAATATCTAGATTTATTCGATTTCATTAGAAAATTTCCATATTTTTAATATTTTTAAAGTATTTACTTTTTTTCCTCATGCTGAGCAACATTCTAGCTTTGTTCTGATTCTTTTGTAATTTAAATGTTGAATGCACTATAGGGATTTATACCAAACTGAGATTCTTGGAATAAATTATGGAAATCGGCAACTGAGTTTTGATGGGCAAAGCAAAGTAGGAAAGGTGGTTTTTGATAGTGGCAGCTCGTATACATATTTCCCAAAAGAAGCATACTTGGATCTTGTTGCTTCTGTGAGTTTTTACATTTATTAATCTGAAACCATTTTGTACATTTTTCTTGAGTCTGTTCTTGCACACCACATATTCATTACTTATACTTACTGGTGCAGCTTAATGAAGTTTCTGAGTTGAGACTCGTTCAAGATGATTTAGATACTACTTTACCTATTTGCTGGCAAGCAAATTTCCCAATCAAGTAAGATAAATTACTCAAGGTGCAATTACTTTTTGCATTTATAATGTTGGTTTTGTTATAAAGTAACATAATTTGTAAAGCAGTAATTACAGCAGGTGAAATGACACTATTTTGTTCTAAAATACATGTTACATGAATGCAGATCTGTCAAAGATGTCAAGGATTACTTCAAGACCTTAACTCTTCGGTTTGGAAACAAGTGGTGGATTTTGTCCACAATTTTTCAGATTCCTCCAGAGGGTTACTTGATCATTAGTGTAATCCTATCTTTTTGTTTCAACTTTTTGTTCCAATTGATTTTGTTATTGTCATGTATTCTAAAAAACTACCTTTTTTGCTGCAGAACAAAGGCAATGTGTGTTTGGGTATCCTTGATGGTAGTAATGTAAATGATGGATCCTCAATTATTCTTGGAGGTACTCTCAGCCTCATGAAAACCTGAAAGCTTACAAATAATTTATATTTTTTGTGTTTTTTTTCCCTTATAATGGTATAAGTGCGTGTTTGGTTCTGCATCAAAGTGATGAAGAATTAGTTAGAATTGATTTTCTAATGCAGAATCAACATGTGTTTGATTTCTAAAATCAATTAAAGGATAAAAAATTCATGTTGAATACGTTAGATAATTGACGCTGAACCAAACACACACAAGATGTTGGTGATTGAATTGCAAATACAGGGTTATCTCACACTACTTCACTTAGCCTGTAATCTTTGTACATTTTTGTTTAATGTGTTTGATGATGAATAACTCAAGTGGGGTGATGATTTGGTTCTCCTTGCTGATTATGATTTTTGCAGACATTTCATTCAGAGGATACATGGTTGTGTATGATAATGCAAAGCAGAAAATTGGTTGGAAGAGAGCAGATTGTGACATGTCAAGCAGAAGATTGAGAAAGAAAAACAGTTTTATACCTGATACCATGCTATAATTTACACTAAGAAAAACAATATAACTTGTATTATTTACATATCCTTTCATGGTAAAATCTAAGATGGCACACACAAATAAAACTGCCAATGTAGAGTTACACACAAAAATGTAGGAACTTAGAAGAGTAATGGATACAATAGGTTATTTTGTACTTCAATAACTATTTCATTAAGAAAAATGTCACCACCAACACTTTTCTCAACACTTTCTTTTATTTTAAATTCATTGGAAACCTTCAACATAGGTGGTTCTTAGTTGATTTCATTTAATAATACTGTTTGAAAGAAAGTATCGGAGAAAGTGTAGTTAGTTCTTTTTATATCAACTATTTTATCCTTTTTTTTTTAGATATAAGATTTATATTCAACTAATTTATAAGATTATGTTTTGTTTTTTCAAAAGTAATTGATGGATGGAAGTGTAGTTTTAATTTTTGAACTTAAACTCTAATATTTTTAGTTTTCATGGAAGAGAAAAAGAGACATTTTAGTGTTTATTGTTTGGAAATTAAAATAATTTAAGATACTTTAATAGAAAAATAATCAATATAAAGGATAATTAAAAAAGGGTCCTCTGAAAAGAGATTTACAATTACTGTTAAGTGGATAGGGAAGAATACAACTATTTAGTTCAACTGAAAGATAGCTTTGTTAGGGTTTATTTAGATGGCTTATTCATCTTTTTTTATTATTCGATAATCTATTATTTATATTTTTCCACATCGTTTAATAAATATTTTATTTAAAATTAAATTTATTTCTTAATTTTGATTAACTCAATCTTACTATATTGTTTAAAATAATTATATATAACATATTTTAGTAAAAAATATAAATAACATTATTACTTTTTTAGAATAAAAATAATTAAGATATTATTACTTAATTTGTTAAAATAAATTACTTATATTAAATTTAATTATAATTTTATAATTTTTAAAATTATGTACATTGTACAATAAAAATAATTATATATATAATACATTTTTGTTAAAATTATATATAAATAACTTAAATATATTTTTATTATAAAACAAATTAAAAGATTATTATTTACTTTTATAAAAGATAATATTTAAATTTAATTTAATTATATTTGAAATTTAAAATTATTTTAATAAATATATCATGAATTTTAAACCCATGCGTGAAATCCTAATTTAATAGACTCGAAAGAATTCTACCAATTTTAGAAACATCTAAAATTATAAGATTAATAAAAATATAAAACTAAATGAAAAATACTTAAAGTATAACAAAAACTTCATGACTGAAATAATGTAAGCAATTATGGTATTATGGTATTGACTAAGATTAGCAAAATTATAATTTTTTGAAATATAAGAATCGAAATTACTGAAAAAGTAAAAGATATATAATTTATTCTATAGTATATTATATAAGTCAGACACTAGAAGAAGAAAAATAATAAATAGTCTTATTTATCCAAAACTGAAAAAAAAAACAAAAATAATTTGAGAGCGAAAGATCACACTGGCAACGCTCATCACCCAACACAACTAATCACCCACCACTAACAATGACGGAGCCGCCGCCTCCACCACCAGTACCACCACCATCACAAACGGTGTCGCCGGAAAATGACGTCGCAATGTCCCCCCAAAACTCCTCCGAAGACCCAGAATCCTCCCTCCCCACCCAAATGACGCCCGAGCCCGCTGTTCCAGAATCTCCAGACTCCACCACGACCCGACACGACCCGGTTCCACCGCCGCGAAAACGTCGCCGTCGCAAGAAGTTCTTCACGGAACTCAACGCTCCATCCTCCACTCGCCGAAGCGACGTAGCCAAGGACTGCGACGTGGAAGCCCTAATAGCGATCTCGGTGGGGTTTCCAGTGGACTCGTTAACCGAGGAAGAGATCGAGGCGAACGTGGTTTCCACCGTGGGTGGCTCCGAGCAATCGAACTACATCGTCGTAAGAAACCACATATTGGCACGGTGGCGGTCCAACGTTTCGGTCTGGTTAACCCACGACCGGGCCCTCCGGTCGATCCGGTCAGAGCACAAGGGCTTGGTCGAAACCGCGTACAGGTTCCTCCTGGAGCACGGTTACATCAACTTCGGCCTTGCACAGGAGGTAAAAACCCTAAAGCTGAAACCTTTCGATGGGTCTGATCGAGGAACGGTGATTGTGATCGGTGCTGGGTTCGCGGGTTTGGTTGCAGCTAGACAATTGGTGTTCATGGGGTTTAAAGTCGTGATTTTGGAGGGTAGGACCCGACCCGGTGGGAGGGTCAAGACGAAGAAGATGAGTGGTGATGGTGTGGAGGCTGCAGCTGATTTCGGTGGGAGTGTCCTCACCGGTATAAATGGGAACCCTCTTGGGGTACTTGCTAGGCAATTGGGTTTGCCATTGCATAAGGTTAGGGATATTTGTCCTCTGTATTTGCCTGATGGGAGGAGTGTTGACCCTGAGGTTGACTCTAGGGTTGAGGTTTCTTTTAACAAGTTGCTGGAGAGGGTTTGCAAGCTCAGACAGGCTATGATTGAGGAGGTGAAGTCAGTGGATGTGCCATTGGGGACGGCATTGGAGGCTTTCAGAAGGGTTTACAAGGTGGCTGAGGATAAGGAGGAGAGAATGCTACTGAATTGGCACCTTGCAAATTTGGAGTACGCGAATGCAACTCTCATGTCCAATTTGTCTATGGCGTATTGGGATCAGGATGATCCCTATGAGATGGGGGGTGATCATTGCTTCATTCCAGGGGGGAATGAGACATTTGTTCGTGCATTGGCGGAGGATCTACCTATTTTCTATGGGAGAACTGTGGAGTGTGTGAAGTATGGGAGTGATGGGGTGGCAGTTTCTGCTGGTGGGATGGAGTTCAGAGGGGACATGGTGCTTTGTACAGTGCCATTGGGGGTGCTTAAGAAGGGGGATATTGAGTTTATACCTGAGCTTCCTCAGAGGAAGAAGGATGCTATTCGTAGGTTGGGGTTTGGATTGTTGAACAAGGTTGCAATGTTGTTTCCATATAATTTCTGGGGCGGGGACATTGATACTTTTGGTCATTTGACTGAGGATTTGAGTATGAGGGGTGAGTTTTTTCTGTTCTACAGCTACTCCTCGGTGTCTGGGGGGCCCCTTCTGGTGGCTCTTGTTGCTGGGGAGGCTGCAATAAGATTTGAGATGATGTCACCGGTGGAGTCTGTGAAAAGGGTGTTGGATATTCTGAAGGATATTTTTAATCCAAAGGGGATTGTTGTTCCGGAACCTGTTCAGGCAGTGTGTACTCGGTGGGGGAAGGATCACTTTGCATATGGATCTTACTCTTATGTTGCTGTTGGGTCTTCAGGAGATGATTATGACATTCTTGCAGAGAGTGTTGGGAATGGAAGAGTGTTCTTTGCTGGAGAGGCAACTAGCAAGCAGTATCCTGCAACCATGCATGGAGCGTTTCTCAGTGGAATGAGAGAGGCTGCAAACATTTTGAGAATGGCAAAGAGAAGGTCTTCCATACCTGACACATCAAGAAGTAACACCCAGGAGGATGATGATCTGCACAAACTGTTTTTGAAACCTGATATGGCATTTGGTAGCTTCTCTGCTTTGTATGATCCAAAACTGAATGATCTTGATTCCAGTTCATTACTGAGGGTTAAGATTGGAGGTGCTGGCAATCTTTATCTCTATGCATTGATCTCAAAGAAGCGGGTCATTGAGTTGAGTCAAGTGGAGGGAGATGAGAACAGGATGAGAATTTTAAACCGCAATTTCGGGGTGAGTTTAGTTGGGAGGAAGGGTTTAAGTGGTGCTGCAGAATCTCTTATTGGCAGCATAAAACTGTCTAGACACAACTTTGATGCAGTGGATAATTCTTAACAGCATCATGGAGAATAGAACTTCCTTGATCCTGTTATGTTTAAACCTATATTCTTCTGAGATCTTATTAGACAATGACTAATTTTCCACTTGTAACCATTTTTCTCAAGGATGTTTCATAATGAACAAAATCAGTTAGTAGTACTGTTTTCTCTTTATGATTTTGAATGTAAAAATGTTAGGTCGAGTCTGGTAAATCTTCAAGAACTAGTTCAAATAGAGAATTCAAGATTCAATGATACGAAATGAGTTCTAAAATTTGGACATCATGTTTGATATGCCTGACTAAAAGAAGCTTCCATTTCGATGCAAATCCTTAGATACAATCGTGCTTCACACTTCCTTTTCTGTCTTCATAAACAGTATTCAAGTGATCCAAACAGAGGCTTAGATTTCTCCTTGGACCCAATGATTGCTTTCACTTTATATTTCATAATAATTATTTATTTTGAAAATTTACTTTCTCCTTTATATTTTAAATAATAATTATAGTCTTCTATTTTTTTTTTTTCTCTGGAAGTCTTCTTTGTTATTAAACAATTTGAAGTTTTGAATTAAAAGTTTCATAAACTATTTCTACAATATTTAATCTAAAATTATAATTTCAAATTCTGAATTTGTCAATTTTAAAAAAAATTGGTATCACTTTTAGGTTAACTGATAGAAATTAGTTGACACTGAAAACATGAGAAAAGAGAAATGAGATGTAACAGGTAACTGTCATCTCCCAATATTCCGGAATAGCAGACATTACATTTGACCACTCCACTCCATATTCCTTTATATTCATTCGATCTATTATAACATCATCACCAAAATGCTAGTCAGGACAAGAAGAATTGAATGAAAAAAGGTAATTAGTATCGCTTTCAGATATGTATCAATAAATCAGCAATGAATCAAACTATATCTTACTATAGTTGTGCATGTGTGATGTCTTTAATTTTAAAATATACATTTCAATACATTCATAACTTTTCTGTTTCTAAATAATTACTCACTTTGCTTCTATGCTAAACGAATATCATTTACTTTTATATTTTTAATAAATTGGGATTATTTTTCTTACTTTACTTTAAAACATCATACTGAATAAAATTTAAATAAAATTATAAAACACAAATAATTTTAAAACAAAAAATGTTTTATAAATAAAATGAGTATATATTATTAAAAACATACAAAAAATAAGTGTTGTTTTTACAAAAAATGAGAAATGCTTGTAAATGTAAAAGTTAAAAAATATATGAATATATTTTTATCAAAAATACAACAAATAAATAATCATTTTAAAACCCGAGAATTGAATATTGTTTATGTAAGTAAATTTTGTTCTTATATCTTGTATTCATATTAATTTTTCAAACTTGAGAAAACTTTATTTAATTATTTATCACATTTAAGTAACATTTTTATTACCAATACCATTTCATACTTGCATTAGTTGCCTTAATTTTTTCATGTACCTTGTATCAATGTGATCTATGATGTATATTTGACTTCCAAAATATAATTCAACATGTATACCTACATTTAAAAATATATTTTAAATTACACAAATAGAAAATACATTATAAATTATGAAACATTATAAAAAATAATAATTTTAGATTTATGCACTCTAAAACACAATGTCTAATTTTCTTAATTTTCGAATTGGATGATTTGCAAAATATGAATCACTCAATAAAAAAAACAGTAAATCTAAAATCTTTGTGCGGAATTATATATGAAAGAATAATTATTAAAGTATAGAAAGAAAATGTGGAATTAGAAGTAGAAAAAACCTACCCAATTAAGAGTTTAAGTTTATATGGTTACCGAATAAATGTTTGTTTTACTTTGAAGTGTCTAATAATCCAGACCTAATGTCCCACTCTTTTTACATTAGCTACTGATATTTTATTTTAGAATGGACATATTTTAAGCAGATAATGAATATATTCATTGTATTGGTAAATCAAAATTTCATACAAAATATGTTCACATTGGTAAATCATAATTAGTGGTCATCAAAACCGATCTCACCTCCGGACAATGTTTCTTCACTACAAAGAACCTGGTAATACTGATAAAATGAAAGCAAAGCAGGATCACCACAATGATATGTGATACAAAAGATTGGGCAAGTTGGCGTGTTGCCAATTACACAAGAAAATGTAAATCTTATATAAAAAGAAAAAGAAAGAAAAACTAACGACAACATGCAGACTGCTCTAGCTAGACATCTTCACTTGATCACTAGATTGTAGTGCTTGAGAGGCGAAAAACCTAACATCAACATCTGGATCCTCACTCAGCTCAACCAGACAGGGACGGATGGTATTCTCAACCACCTTCATTATTCAAACCATAATTACGATAAGTAATTTAAGAGACGCTAAAAAAAATTATGCATTGGGAGAAGAATTGGGACAGAGATTTTCAAGTGATAACATTGCCATTTACCACTACCAAACAGTCAGCTTAGCTTTCAACTAACTGGTTTTGTAACCCAAGGCTTTTTTCGCAAACAACTAGTTTGAAATTCTTTTTATAGTGAAGAATTGAACACAACCAATTCAACGTAGCATAAAATAAATTACAACAAAAATTAATCTGGACCTCAATATTTCTAAACCAAATTAATAGATAATATAGCTCCTCTGATTAATTTTCAAAATACTAGATTTTTTAGTTTAGAGTTCCATACTGTATTGTAGTCCAAGAAACTATGGGATGGAAGCATGTTAAAGATGAAACCTTAAATGAAAGAGCTACTTACAGACTGATCAACGATTGGGATGAGAGACTGCAACACTTTGGCTACATTGAATTTGATATTAGGCACCCTGCAATACATGTTATGAGTATTGGCTCAAAGGAAGACACACAAAAGTAAGGACTCCACAATTTTACCTATCTTTTGATGCATTAATGACCAGAGGGAGCAGTTTTGAGGTAGTAATCTCCGAGCCCAAAACAGGAGCCAGTAGAGAAATTGCTTGTAGGATCGTCATCCGATACAGATAGTGTGGATCAGTAACCATGTCCAAAACCTGGAAAGGATACAGCAGTTCATTAGATAATAACATTCAGGACATACTTTTATAATCCTTGAAGTACTAAGAAAAGTGTCTACTACAACAAAATTTTCAGCTCACACTCTACAAGTAGATAGAATAGAATCTTTCCCCAGGCACAGCACCCAATTCCAAATCTAGGGCTTCTATAAATGATATAAACCTTGTTTTCCTTCTCCCCGATGGCTTTAAATAATGTAAGACTTTCCCTTTTCTTTTCACTTTAACCCTTTAGCCCTATGTAATTGCTTTTGCAGCTCGCAAACCCATTCCAACAGTTAGTTTCATTTCTTGATATCGTGTGCTTACTTTTTCATTAACATTATTTATAAATCAATATTATCATGTAATTTTTTTGCTTTCTTATTAGTCTATAGTTGATTATGGGCTTTACGCTAACGCTAAGATGTCTACACCAAGAAACCTATATTAATAGTAATAGATCTTTTAAAAAAAAAATTCATGACCTAAGCAAAATTGGCCGCAGATAGAAGTCCTACAAGTAAAAGTAAACATTAAGGATGTTCTAATGATATCACTGGTGTAGGAATCTTTTACTGTAGTTCAAGGTAAAATATACTGAAAATGTACATCAACAAACTAAGTTTCTGTTTTCAAACCTGGGGAATAATGTGTTGCATTGCCCAATCCGGTCCAAATTCTTCTGCTAAGCGTTTGATGTTATTTGCGGCCGCGTCACGGATTGAGTATACCTACAAATACATGAACATACATTAGAGTAAGTCAATATGATACAACCAATCTAAATAATTGAATAAATAGCAGAACGGCATTGAACACAGCTACCCCCCTAGTAAAAAGGAAAGAAAGAATAACTGGCTTCACTACCAGAAAATTTTGAATATTTTTTATAACCGACTCAATGGAGGATTCAGTTTAAACCTTCCATAAAAAAAAGAAAAAAACGACTTTTAACCTCTATATAAAACATTGAGTGGTATTTTCCTTTTAGGTCTTTCTACAGCCAATCCTAAACCACCATCAAATTGAAAATCAAACATAAAATAACTTGCACTAACTTTTGCTTGTCCTTTTAGCCCTCTAAAATTAAGATATCTAAGTAACACCAATTTTTATTCTTTTTCCTTTTCATCTAAACAGAAAAGGCCACGTTTCCAAATACATGTCAGATATAAGCACCATAAAGAAGCCAAAGTATTGTAGTAGAGTTTGACCTGACTTGTTTATTTAAAAGTAACGTTTTAAATTTAAAGCTAATAACGAGAGCTTTAAAATTAAAGAAAAAACCACATTATTATTATTATTATTATCGTCATCATATTGACAAACAAAGAACTTCTTAAGAAATACAGAAGGAACTACTACAAGATAGGAAATCCTCAAAAGCTAATCAAAAAGAAAAACATAAAAATCAAGAAGATGAAACATGTAATAATGCATGTCAATCTCTCGGAAGAACTATAAAAAAATTGTCCTCCTAGAAAGTCCTTTAGCCCACAAAGAAGTTAAGTGTACAACCTATCCAAAATCCTTTAGGCATTTCTTTCTAACCAATTATGCCAAAATGGAGCACATTGGGCAAACCCAATCTTCATCAACAGCACCGTACAAATTCCCAAAGACATGTAATTTTATTATTTCCTTTAGCTTAAAAGATATAGACTTGCATAAACTAAACATTTGTTTACCAATAAACACACACACACACACACATATATATATATATGAAATTTATAATAATATTCGTCAAGCTCAAGACAAATAACTTGTTTTCAATAAAATAGACATAAAAAATAAGACTAGAACCAATTGAAAATAATTGCACTTGCTTCACAAACCTTGTCCTTTAGCCATTGCATGCAAAGAGCACCGAGCTTATCATCAAAAAAGCCTACACCCAATTGGCTTGCCAATAAGGGTATATATTCTATGATAGCAAGTCGAACTCTCCAGTGCCTATCCTCGGCAAGCTCAACAATAGCTGGCAACAGAGACTGAGATAACAAATCGATACCAATAACCTGCAATCCACATGTAAAATTAAAAGTTTCTAAGAGGGAGCGTATGAAAAACAATAATTTTGAAATGTACATAGCCAATCTAAAAGAACGTTGAATTTTAAGCCACAAACCTGATTCACTTGATCAAGCTTGCTGATAATATTTAGCCTGACATCAGGAAATTCGTCTTTCAAAAGAGAAAGGAAAATAGGCAGGAGTTGATCAATTGTTGCATCCTGCAACCACCACAAAATTATTGAAAAAACAAGGAATCGTAAATTGAATTGCTTTTAGCTAGGAACAGTATCAAGAGTTAAGGAATAAAATCAAATATTTCTCACACCAGAGCAGTGTATTAGAAAACAGAAACAAACGTGCTAGTATGAGGAGATGAAAAACAATAAAGTGGAGAAAATAAGCAGAGGTCCAAAAATAAAGTGGAGAAAATAGGTAAAGGTTTTAATTTTCAGTTTTTCATATTTTGTACAGACCAGAATATTATTAACTATTTTTTTTTTTCTGTAAGGGGATGGCCAAATTTTGGAAAGCAAATAGATCAAATCCTGCCAAAGGCATTTATGGATAGTGATAAATATATAACCTGACGTTTAATGCCACTGCAAGTGATAGGTGGAGGATCTAGAAATTTTAAAGTGTGAATGGAACGAAACAATACACAGTAGGCACAAAAACAATATATTTTAACATTTATACCAATAAAAAAATTAATGATATTGAATAGAAATGTGATCGATCTATTAGTCAAGAAAAAACAGAAGAAATAAAGTCCTGAATGAAGCATCTGATTTGAAAGATAATTCTTGCCATTTTTTTATGAAGAGAATTAAAATAAGGAGAAAAGTAAAAATAACAAACTATGACCTTAAACTAATTTGTACATTTAAAAAAGGATAGTTTCCCCCAAAAGCAAAATTCTAACGGAAAAATAACTAAGCAAGAAAAAAGGTATATAAAATTGAGTTACCTGAGCAACAGCCCAAGTGATTAAGGTAAGGTGGTGAATTGATTAAGGTCATAAATTTATCTCATGGTAATAACTCTAGCATGTAAAATAATTTTATTTTTTCAAAATCTTTATTCAACATATTGATGAGTGAGGGCTATTTAAATATGAAGTAAACCACGAAATCATATCCTAATAGAATTTTAAGGTAGATATGGCAATTACCCCAAGTTATAATAGGCTAAAACATAACTGCCATGACAAAAGAGCATAACAAAACATATTTAACTATTGATGCAAATTGGTAGGAATTTTGTAATTACGTAATGTATTCTATAAATATGGAAATACTGTAATTACGGATATGATGAGCAGTATAATTGTGTAGCCCTTACCCATTATGCTTATGGCTCTAATTATAAATAAGAACCTCCATTGTGTAATCAAGAAACATGAATTAATTCACACTACTTCTCGTTTTTCTCCCTCGTAACAATTAAATACTTAAGTCACATTTGGAAAGACTTCCTTGCTTGCTAAACCATTTATTCATGTTATAACCTAAGCCATGTGATTTTCTATCCCTTTTCAAACACCTTAGTAGACACATTTGTAAATGCTCTAATTTTGTGTTCGCAAAATTTAAGAGCTTAGATAAAGCTTCGTACCTTCCCCAACACTGGTGCCATTCCCATTATAACGGAAGCCAATGCAGAGCGAACATGTTGAGATGAATCGCTTGATAGCTCCTATAGCAGGTAAAGTTGATCGATTGTAATTGAGCTATTATCATAAATTCTAAAACTGTAAGAGTCCCAAAGTAACTGTATACCTTCACACAGGGTAGAATATGCTGAATGGCAAGTTCCGGACTTAGTATGCGGGAGAACTTAGTTACTTTCCCAGCAGCAGCAATACGTACTTCAGCCTCATTATCACGCAGCAGCCTAACATAGGCAGGAACCAATTCTGACCTACAAATGCATAACATTTATATCAATAGTCAACTAGAATGTAGGAAACAAACATTTTAAATTTTTTAAATATTGTCATAGATTATGAAGAAATTAACTTGTATACATTAAATCATGAAGCATAGTAGTTTTATTGTACCAAATGAAGAATGTTCAGTGGTTAGTAACAAACAGACTTTCTGATAGAAGACATAAATGGTTACCTGGTGGGATCAGGACCAACAGCTTCGCATAGCTCATATAGTTGATTTGCAACCATGTAACGAACACGCCATGACTTGTCCTGTATAAGAAGTAATTCAACTATGTAAATGTGACAAAAACAAGCAGAAATTCACTTCAGAAAGTTGGAAACAACAAAAACCAGCAAAAACCAAATTATTTTTTATTTACTCTTTTGGCGTTCAATATTGAGAACACGAAAAAAGGTTCTTTAAAATGACAAAAAAGGATGGGACTACTAAATATGAAAGGCATGCAGATAACTAACAGTAAAACCATAAACGAAGGTTAAATATGTTTTTGGTCCCTCAAGTTTTACTGAAGTTTAAAATTAATCCCTCTTCGAAACTTTTGACCAATTTAGTCCTTTATCTTTAGAAATGCGTAAATTTAATCCTTTAAACCAATTTTTGTTAAGTTTATCTGACGTCTCAAGCACATTTCATAATAGTATTTAAATTGTTTTTATTGTTTCACACATTTTCACTTCAATGTTAACTCAAATATTATCATAAAACATGTTTGAAACGTTAAATAAACTTAACAAAATTTAATTAAAATGACTAAATTCATGCATTTCTAAAGATAAAGGATTAAATTGGTTAAAAGTTTCGAAGAGAGACTGATTTCCAAATTTCACTCAAACTTGAGGGACCAAAAACATATTTAACCATAAAAGAATCAAACTTCAAGAGACCTGCATCAGGATTAAACTAATTCAACTGTCAAATAACTCTTGATGCAATTCATTATTACTCACAAATCAACAAACTCATGTCATGCGACTACAATAATTAAATATGTACTAATGCAGTGGTGTGGGGAATGTTATCACCCTAGCAGGTCCATTTCCAACTTTAATCTTTTAATTTGAATTAGTTTAAGATTATCATTCTTCCACCAAAAAAAATCTAGGTACAGTGCATCATATTCATTCCTGTTAGTAGCTCAATAAAATTTGTATTTACACAAGTGTATGGTTCAAAAAGTAATAAATAAGCCACAATCATGTGCAAAACAAGTAGCTATAAAGGGGAAATAAAGAATCCTTTCACATAATATTGTTTAACAAAAACAAAATACTTTTCCCACACCATTGTGTTCTGTCCAAAATGTTTAGAAGTTATTTAGATCTAAGTTCTTTTAAATGGTTTATGAAGTTTTCTCCCTCTTCCTCTACCTTGTACTAATAGCCTGTCCTCCATTTAATCAACTCTATTTCTTCAGCTTCTATTGGTCTTCTTTCACATGACCACTTTGGTGCAATTCTACATTTTTTTTCCATGATAGGTGCTACCCTCGCTTTCTCTATGTTAAGAGTAGAGTAGTAAGCTTGTGTTTAGTATTCTTGAGCTATGAGGGTAAATCTATCCTTTGCACTGTCTCGTACTACATTTTACTACTACTAGGAACTAGCCTAGTTTACTACACAAATAATATACTATAACCACATTGAAACAAGTTTCTCTTATTCCCAAAGTTAAATTTATATCCTAATCTTATCTACTCTTTTATGTCCATCCTCTATTGTTTGTTATCATGTCGGCAACACTAAACTTAAGCCCTTGTTGGTACTATGGCTGTGTAGTAAGTTGTCACTAAGCTCTGAAACAATATTACAAAGCACCAAAAATAAATAGTTTTGCAGTTAAGTGTTTGCTTTCCATCGTACATTCTTTACATTAGAATAAAGAAATTTGAACGGATAATATTTTTCACACACACTCTTCCTGTGAAACAAAACAAATTTATTTGCATAGTGGTACATATGTTTGGAAAGGAACAGGCCACTAATTAAACTTGTATCCAGCCTATCGATCTACTCTTACATATATAGTTAACTAAAGCAACCCAAATGTTGCATTCAATTTGATAAGTGTTGGCCACAAAATGGCTATAAATCTCTACATATATAGAATTACAAATGGTCAACAAACCTGAGAAAAATTGACTATGACAGGAAGAATATGTGCCACACAATCCTGAGGCTCCAACAATTTTCCTAGAGCTGCACAACCCTCAACAGCAAGCAGCCGAACAGAATCTTGATCTTCAAGACAAGAGTCAAGAAATCATTGGTTAATACATGCAATTCCATCCAGCCAATCAACTTAAAAAATAGACTAAATAATTACTCCACAAATGACTATAAAGCACTAAACCTGTATTCATTTCTCCCATTAGTCAGTCTAATATACTGACAAACAAAAACTTCAGTATGCTAAGTTTCCTGATAATATTATAAGGAAGAATGATACACTTGTTCTATTCATGACTAGCAGTTATGTGAATTTCACTCGAACAGGTCCACCATCTGGCCTCTTCGTAATTAAAAATATTACTGCTGTTCCTTTTATTGCAAAGATCAATAACAAAGGCAGCTCATCAGTGAAAGTCTGCAAGTGTCTGCAGTTATTTATAAACATTTAACATGCATATTTTACCTTTTATACCAAGATTTTGGACTAAGAGGAAACTAAGATGAACAGAGATTAAATATGAACAGTTGAGAACTATTAGACTGTTGCATAATATTTTTTGTATTCTAGGGTCTTTACTTTGATGAAAACCTTTCAGATTAACATCACGAATGAAATAGTTGAAACTTGTCTAAGACTCCAAAAATACCTTAATCAGATTCAATCTTCTATTTAGTTTTCAGTTTCTTTCTTGTTGATCTTCTGAACTTAAATAGATCTAATTCCCAATCTAGACAAAGTGATCAGAGACAAACATAAATCCCTAGATGAAACAGATAGCCTGAATAATGTCATTCACAGTACCTAGCTACGGGGGTCCTCAACTCATCTAAGCAGCACTTTGAAATATATACAATTACAAACTCTAAAACTGTTGCCTCTATCCTACTCTTATATAACAGATTAATGATGAGATGATGGAATTCGCCGCATCATCTTCACATACCATCTTGTGTAAGATCCTCAAACACAGACATGACGTCTGATTTCAAGTGAGGAGCTTCAACGGTGGCAGCAAACTTTCCCAAGTTTGTGGCAGCAGATCTCCTAACCATAGGCATATCATCTTGACAGAGCTGGCCATATATGGCTCTCAGTTCAGTCTTCACCACCTCCGGCGCACTAGGGTAAGCAATATGGAACAAACCACAAGAAGAAACTCGTGCTGTGAACCACTCGCCAGCAGCCAGCCTCTACAACAACCAAAATAACAAAAACAATGAATCCCACTCAAACCACAATCAAACTCATAATACAATCCTATTTAGATAAAAATACCTGGTGAACGAGTAAAATGAATTGAGGCCTAAGCTCAAATCAACGTATGCATTTAATTTTTAGAGAAATTATTTTCATAAACTTCTCCGAAACCTAAGGGGCATAATTTGATTTTATAGCTTATGGAAAACTCACTTCTAAGTTCTTACAATAAAGTTTATACAAACAAAACCTAAAATGATGAATAAAAACGCAGTGAAACTATGTATATGTACTACCTTAACTAAAGGAATGAAGTGCTCAACCAAATCCTGCTCCTTCATCTGAGCTCCAATCCTACACAGCGACTCCACCGATTTGTCTCTGACGCAAGTTTCCTCAACGGTGCAGAGCGTCTCCAACGGAGGAAGAAGCACGTTAGCGTGTTCCACGCCTCCCACGTAGGGAATAAATACGCCCAATTCCTCGGCCATTGCGAGAAGCACTTCATCGTCATCGTCGTTGTTCTCGCTGAGAAACGGAATCAGTTCCTTCCGCGTTCGCTCCTCGCCAAGCGCGCGCGCGATCGTGGAGAGCCGTCGGATCGAGTTCAGCCGCAGCTGAATATCCTCGTTCTTCAGCTCATCGATCAATACGGCAATCGGATACAGAGGCTGGTCCACCATCGCCATGTGGTTTCACCGGATCCTCGAAAACTGCAAGGATCGAAGATCGACGATTCACTCGATTTCAATTAAGCAAAAATTCAAAACAAAAAACGACAAAAGGAAAGAGCGAGAAAGAAACTCGAAATCTACAATACACTTCTTGATCTAAAGCAATGGAGCCGTAGTTCGGAGAGAAATTGAAAAAAAAAAAAAGTGAGAAAAAAATGAATGAATGTGTTGGTGTGGCAGAGAGAGAGAGAGAGAGGGAAGAAAGAGAAGTGATGTTGTGGCACCTGAGAGGGGATTTGTGGAAGGACGGAGAGGAATGGGAATGTAGCGCGGATCGGATCTGCCGTTTGGATAGAGAGAAATTTGGTTTTATAATTTTCCCTGGAATTTCACCATTCTCGAGGGTGTAACTGCTTCTTCCCCTTGTATTGTTCATCATTGGCTGCAAATTTCTTCTTATAATTGTGAAAAAAAAAATATTATGAAAGATTGTAGCGTACATATGATTTCTTTAGAATAATTGAAATCAAACAAATAATATGCACTGTCAATTAATTCTTCTATTGTAAAACAATAGTTTTTAAATTTTTAATTTGTTTACTTTCAAATTAATTTTTTGCATTGATATTCCTAGGTTGGATTGTAAAGACAAAGTAATCCATACGTTGAAAAAAAAAAATTACAGTTGTACCAAACTTTTACTCTATGGTTATTGTGAGTAACTGAAAATATTGATAATTTACTACTAATAATTACCGTGTTTAGGGATTAATATTAAGGTTTTAACCTTATTACAAATTATTAATTTATCTAATTAAATTTATTACAATTTACTTTTAACTTATTATCTTCTAATTATAAATACTATTCATTTGCATGTGAGACAACAAAATATCAATTTCATATAAAATTGTTTATTGTCTTTTGTATTATATTATATTTTTCAAGTATTGGTTTTCAATTTTATATTATTTGATTGATTTTATGAGATGTATATCGAAAGAGAAACGTATAATATTTAATCTTGTCGTGTATAATAAAAACAATACTTAATACTTAATCTCAATTCACTCTTTATGATCTTTTCGTCATGGATTGACTTGTTTTATTGTTATTTATTTTTAACATTCTTATGGAGAAAATATATCATTGCTATTCTTGATTATAAAATTCAAAAATAATATTATATAATATATTTATCATGAATATGCTTAATTCACTACCAAATAAGTCTAAAATAATTATGTATATAAAAAAATTTCTACTAATAACAATGAAAGTACAACAAATGAAATTGTGACTCACTTCAATATTTGATATATGATTTCTAAAATGATATATGATTTCTAAAACTATTGATTTTTTCTATTATATTAAGTGATGTTTCAACCTCTTCTATTTTTAAACATTTTGATAACGTTTATAAAATAATGTGATACTAAAATTGAAATTGCAATCAAGATCTTAAGCTTTTGAAGTACTTTCTTGAAATTGAAATCTCAAAATTGTTAAGAACTTCAACTATAAGATGTGATGATTTATATTAATGCGGATCTGCTCTTGATAATAAAATATGAACCAATGGATACTTCATATTTCTAGTGGTTACATTATCACATGGAAAAGAAACAAAAAGTTGCAATTAGATCCACTACATTGAACTTAAAGGAATGGTCTACGAAGGTTTGTGACCCGGTCCAAAATTTAGGTATGCGCAACTTCCCATTCAACTATATCGTGATAATATAAGTTGCAAAAGACATTATTCAGTACCCTATTCAACTCAACATCACCTTAATAAAGCATTGCAACATGTGAAAGTTGATAATTTTTTCATCAAGAAAAGTCTGAAAAATATTATGAAATAATCAAACACTCGATCCGAAAATCAATTGACAAATATTATTATGACATGTCACATTATTGGAGATTATAAACAAGTTAAGAACATATACATTCATTTTCCATCTCGAGAGAAAGTATTGATACAAAGATATTTGATTACATAAATTATAAAATTGTAGAACAATACAAACTGTGATACAATGAAAATTTCCTTAATTCAATCGTGATTTATAAACTTTCTTGTGTAACCGGTGTTTGGTATAAGTAAAATGCCATAAGAACAAAGTGTCTATATATACAAAATAATACATAAATTAAAATCATAAACTGAATTGTTTTTTGTTTTTATCATACAAAAGTTATACAAATGAAAATCATAGAGGGTGAAATACCTTAGAAATAGCACTCAGTGGTTGATTTAGGCGAGTTGTTGTTCTCGGATTACGAAGTCAGTAAAGAATGATGGCTTTGAGGTTGAGTTCAGATGATCTACAGAAAACGAAAAAAGGTACATACACACTCTGATTTTGGGATTTCAGCATTTAATTCAGATTAGTCCATGCTGCCATTTCTCAAATTCTCAATCCTTTCCCGTCAAAACATTACACAACCGGTTCCAAAAACCCCCAGTTGTTGTTGGAGCTTGCTCAAGAGGGTCCTTAAATTTTGCTCTCTCGCCCAACTCTTCGAAAGAATCTACAAGGTTCTGAAGCCTTGCCACAAACTCAATCAGAAGCGATGTAAAAGTGGCTAGAGACAAAGAACTAGCACTTTCATACGTTTTAGATTCTTCCTCTTTTGTCACTGCATCTGCTGTGAAGGAAATATGAGCAGGCCAAGATATCTGTTTCCTGAACATGTTTTCATCACCAACACCTACAGGTATCTTCTCAGGAGCTGCTTGTTCTCCCCAACCTTTTGGAACTTTGACGGCTCTGAGATCAAGCACGGCTTCACTTAGAGACTTATACTCCAGAAAGTGTCTTTCTTCATCCACGTGCAAGAGATCTTGAGAATCACCCTCCCCTCTTGGCCGGTTTCCGATTTCCCAGCTCTCTGAATTCACAAGGAGGAAGGATTTTTTGTCAATCTTCTGCTGCAATTCTTCTGCTGCCTCGTGTACTTCGTAAAGAATGTCGTCCTCGCCTAGTTTCTCCATTTTTTTAACTTTGTTTCCGAGTTCCCTTAGAATTTTCGCCCCTTCAGAACCTACCTTCTGAAGCTCCCTTCTAAAGACTTGTCTCTTCTCTGGTGGTGCCTGTTTATTATAAGGGAGGCTAAGTACATGTGTGTTTTTGCATAAATCATAAGAATTAAAATTTTCCAACTATTTAACTTTAAATTATCCGAAAATTTGAAGTAAAGATAATAAGAAAAGTAATGCACCAAATTCACTGAAATCATAAGCAACTATCACTTCAAATTATAAAAGTGTCATTGTACTCCCCAAAGTTACTAAAATGGCAGTCATTTTAGTCCCTAATGTTGTCAAACATCAAACATTCTAATCTTTGAAATTAAAAAAATAAGAACCAAAATTATCAATGGTTGGTGTAAGGACTACAATTAGATTTTTATAATTTAAGGCACTACATTAACTAGTGATTGTAATTTCAGGGAGTAACTTGGTGCCTTACTCCAAAAATACATAGTAAAGGATATTTTAATAGATTGAAGTGTGTTTTTAAGATTGGAAGAGAGTAAAGAAATAGAGAAGAAAAGTTTCCCATTATTTATTTGTAAGAACTAATTACAAGCTAAAATATGAACTTTACATAGAGAAAAACAGTTAATAAATAGTTAACTATTCCTGATTCCCAACTAACTCCTAACTAACTCCCAGATCAATAAAGTCTAAACCACATAATAACACCACTTATACATGTTATGGATAAATTATTCCACCAAAGTTTCAAGTGTAATAAATCAACGCACGCAGAGGGTACCTCCTAGCAGTAATTTGGTTACGTCAGTTACTTCATATGATTAGGAGCCATAACAGCAATTGTAGAAGTAAAAATAAGAAAAACTGGAATGCATTATACCAATATACTATTTTTGACAAGATATAGAAAAACGAAATAGAACTTTGGCCTCATAAAAACTTGAGTTTAATGCAGTGACCATATTCAACCTACGAGAATGAGAAATGACAGCACTGATTAGCATGTCAAATATGAAGAGGTGAAAACAACGTCAAGTTTATCCGTTTTAATGTAAAAAATAACAGAAAAGGAATTTTAAGCCAGAAACAATATACTGAATCGCAGTACGTATCAGGTACCAGTAGTACACAAGGGGTACTTGGGTTAAAGTTAAGATCTACTGCATCTCCCTGAAGGAATTTTGTGTCTTTGTATCAATGAGTTAACCTTAACCTTTTCGTAAAATGGTATTAGAGCCTGATTACGAACCCAATGTCTCGATTTCGAATTGGGGAGGAACCTGCTCCAACAAAGAAGGAGTTCTGAATTCACCCGGCTGCCAGGTGGTCAGTTTATGAAGGAGGGGCCTTTGTTAAGGAACCTAACTCTCATATCATTGTTTCGAAAAGATTAACCCATTCTTACAAGGACATAAAATTCCTTAACAATCTCTAGTTCAGCCACTAAGAATACAAGATTTGGGGGCTAAGGGGTTAATATTGGATAACAAAAGTTAAGATAAGTTGAAGCAATATTAGCTTTCTGAACTTGGGGACCAAAGTAATTGACAGTGGATTACAAAAGAAGAAGCTATATTCCAGTATGTCTGAGTAAAATTGATTTTTTCCAGGTCTAAGGTTTACAATCAGTAGACATTTCTCCATAAACCCAAATGGCTTAATTTAATAGTCGATCTTGGTTTAGGAAAAAAAAAAAACCTTAGATGCAGTTTGTTAAGTGCTTTTGGTTTTGTTCTTTAATCATAATTAAGGGTTCAGCTGAATAACCTATGCTGACCCATAGTGCAAATCCTTATATCAAACGTACTTAAGGAACTTCATATAAGTTTTGTTCTCATGAACCCTCAGGTTGTGACCCCTCACATTGCTAACCTCAAAAGACCAACAGTCGAACCTGGAATTATTTCTGTATCCCCATTTAAATAAACTATCAATTGTTTTTTAAAGAGCTTTTATAGGTTAACAAAGTATTTTTTAACAAAGTTTGACAAACTTCTATTTAGGTAAAAAAATATTATTTTATTACTTTATTTTAATTAAAAAATAAAAAATTAATCTACTTTAATTCCATTTGTAGAAACTTTGTTAAATTTGTCAATTTTTTTGTCGAAAGATAATTTTCCTTTTTTAAAACAGTATATGAATCAACCTTGAAAATTACCTCTTCTCTAAGTATTACACATTTAAAGGGTTAAATATGTTTTTTGTCCCTTAATTTTCAGTGAATTTCAGAATTAGCCCATTTCAAGATTGTATCTGAGTTGTTTACACTGTTTGACACATCTTTGCTTTAATGTTAAGTCAAATACTATTATGAAACGACACATTTTTGCTTTAATGTTAAGTCAAATACTATTATGAAACGCACTTGAAATATCAAATAAACCTAATGAAATTTGATTAAAATGACTAAATTCACGTATTTCGAAAGATGAATAACTAAATTAATCAAAAGTTTTATATAAACTAATTCCAAAATTTACTGAAAGTTAAAGAACAAAAACATATTTAACTCATTTAAAACACTTAACATGGAGGGAAATAAATCAAGAATGATAACAAAATTTTAAAATAACATATCATCACAAGATCTGCATATTGGAAAACTACATCCTAAAAACCGTCCACCAAAAGTAAATACAAAAGATTCTAAAGACTCTGAAGTATTTGGAACAGAAAAGTTATAAGAAGTACCTGTATTTCAGAAAGTATACATCCATGCATAGCCATGACCATAAATGCACAATGCCTTAGAGCCCCACTTACTTTCACATAATTTTGCCAGGGATATCTAAGCATTTTATATCTACCATGAGGTGGCTCCCATACAGCAAAACCCATCTTCAATAAGAAAGACGTATCAATGAGTCAAAAAGATAATCAATACTTTGCTTTGAAAATGAAACAGAACAAAAATAGATGATACCAATGAATCCTCTGTGCTTGTAGATTCAACAGCTGATCTGTAGCCTTTGTAAACCACATCCTCTGCAGCTTGGTATGTAAGAATTTTAGAAGGAACTCTCTCGTATTCAACACAATTAAGATAGTTATTAACAACGCCTGAAAAAAGAAACTCAAAAGCTTTATTCAACCAAAGAAATAAGATTATGAGGCCACACTAAAATATTAGTTGCTAGTCTATTACAATTCCATAAACTAAGACAACCTTCCAATGATGCAGCAACGCCCACGAAATTTTTTGCCACAAGATTATGCAGATCCTCACCAGCCCATATTGGATATATACATACATTTATCCCGAGTGCCACAGCAGCACCAAGTGCAATGAGCAAAAATCTATTTATAGCTGTTTGCACAAACTCTCCTGTTCGATACCCTGATACAATAATGTAGCAATAGGTGATCAAGAACACACGGAAACCATATTCATAAGCCTTCATTGTTGGATATTGTTTTGCATATGTGGCACAAAATCCTGCCAGTAATACATAATAACACTGTCAGAACAATGCATTCTCAAAAAAGGAAAAAAATGATGAATCTTTATCAGCATATTAAGAAATAGAAGTGATTCAAATTCCAGACCTACAGTGAAGATGCTAACAGTTATGATGAGCTCTTCCCATTTTCCAGCCAACTGTGATAAGATTCCCATTGCCAAAGCTAGACCTCCAGCTAACAAAGTCCCCAGTCCTCTGTTAAGCCCTTTGCTAAGAGTTGCCCCTGCAGGAGTACATTTTCAAAAATTATGTTTATAACTGTGGTGTTAGGCCCAATTTCATTGGGCCCAGATTGGTAAAATACCAATCTTATAAAGGAGATATGAGGGATTGAATAGTAAATAAGAGACTTTAAAGACGAACAATGGAATTAAATAGGACGTTGTGAGATAATAAAGGCAACAGAGGAGCTCAGAATTTAAGAAAAACAAAGATAAATAGGCTACTGATGCTAGGAAAATGGCAGATATCTTTTTGGATGTTCTAGTTGACTGGATTTTACCTCTTGTCTAAAACAATAACTTAAATTAGAATTTACGAATACATATTTTACTTCAGCCAATGATTTTTGATAAAAATATTGGATTTAAGATAAAGTACATGAACACAGTTGAATTAAATATGTAGAGGCCTTGGAACATGCATGAGAAAAAACTATAGCCTGTGATTTCGTTCGTTACAAGACAGAAGAAATCTATAAGGAAACAAAAGTAAAATATATTTAATAAAAAAAACAATATTACTTTAAAAGCTCAAAATAATATTTAACAAACAAATTGAATTTTCCCAACCACTGCCCTGAAGGCACTAGTCAACAACTACTTTTCCTTAGATTAGTATTAGTTTTCTAGACAAACTAACTAAATTAACAGAACCAACATATCACACTACCGCGATAGAATGTTTTTAACCGAATTTCTTCTAGCTACTACTCCCCAACAACCAATCAAAATACCATATAATATGTGTACTCAAAAGGTTTAAGGCCTTTATGCACTAATACAGGCATATTTTTCGCCGATCCCCCTTGAGGAAGAGGTATTAAAAACCCAAAAAGGAAACAGAAAATAAAAAAGGAAACAATTATTTTAATCCATAGCTTATACCAATGACACACAGAAAACACTTTATGTTAATTAGGTCTTATGATTAAAATAAAAAAAAAAAGAGAGAGACATCAATAGACATCAATTTGGTTCTCAATCGCATGTTCCAATTTTGTATGTTACTTTAGGTTTAATTTAAGTGATAAAAGGACCAAGTTCGTGCTAATTATACGAATCACGTGCAATTCTAGACACTATAATAATATATGTCTGTCTGGAAAGGAAAAAGTACAAGGAAAGATGTGTACTTTTTAAATATTAAAAAATAACGCTATGATTGTGATGAACATCATAAGTATAGATAAGAATTTAATTCAGATATATAACACTGTATGAGTTTTCTACACCGAGCCTCGATTAGAAAACCGACTCAGGCGCATCAGTGTATTTATGTATATATTATTTATATATTATTCGATATATTCAACTTTAAATTAGCTATAATTTCAATATTTGCTAATCTCATCTTAGGGAGCAAAATTCCAAAATATTTTTTTAAAAGTAAAAATTCCACAGTAATTTAGGTGAGGAGATGTAATTTTTTATTTTTATAATTTCAGTTTTTATAGTATGTATGAGCCACAGTTGTCCTCAGGAGAAATACCCTTGGATAAATCGCATAAGACACTATAAATAACAGTGTATTCTACACTCAAACTACATAATAAATCCAAAAAAGAAACTCAATCCAAAGAAACCCTAATACTTTCTATTTAAAAAATCAAATTCAAATTTTAATATAAAAAACAACAAATGAACCGATTCAGGTGGGGACAACTAGATTCTTGACTTCAAGTAAGCAGTATATGAATTAACTAAATAAGATTAACTAGTAGTATCAAATTAGAATTTACATCCTAAAACGTTAAATGGTGTGTTAATTAACAAAAATTCATGTAGTGGTTTTGATTTCGAGTTCAAATATTCCAGTTATATTTGTCTGTGATTGAAGCAAGATTGTTCTGAAGAATTCTGAAAAAGGAGAGTAGATTGAAGGTTGAAGATACCTATGCTGAATTCGAAGACCACAACGACAGTGAGAATAGCCCAAACGGAGTATCGACTAACGTCCTCAAAGGGCTTTTTGAGGAAAATCAGAAGCGAGAGGAGAATGAGAGCGAGTCCCATTTTTGCGGAGAATATGATCTTCCTGGGATCAGACATCCCCATCTCCCACGCTCGCGCTGCCACGCGCTTCATGCTCTTCCACGCGCCGATGATCATGTCGGAGGCAGCGCGGTACGAGCAGCATCGCCTCCGCGGAGAGTTGTCCTCCTCGTCGGACTCCGGCAGCGCGATTCCAATTTGGGAGTAACCTCCGCCCTTCATGGAGAGCAGCCTCTCCTTCTTCTCGGCGAAGCTGTGACGGAAGGAGCCCAGCTTGGGCACCCTCGCCGCCGAACTCATCATCGCCGCCAAATCGGAGCAAACGAGAATCTGAGAAGTTTAACTAAACGCAGACGCGATTTTGGTGTTGCCAGAAATGTGGATTAGTGTTTTCCAAACGTGGCGGTGTGTAGGAATCCTATAGAAGTTAAGTCGTGTTTGTTTGTGGTAATGAAGAGTCACGATGTACAGAACGTGATTACACGACTTCGTTTTTATAGCAATTGTATTTTGTACAAGTAATCATCTAAACTATTCTCCCCTTTATTTATTTATGTATATAAAGTGTATCTCTTTCGTATATCCTATTTATTTACCTTCTTTAAATTATTTATCATATTTTTCTCTTTTAATTCATTTTGTTTATGCTTTTCATATTACTCGTATATTTAAATTAATTTCATTACGCTTTTTTAAATAAATCATACCTTTTAATAATTATTTTAAAATAAATAAAGTTAATATAATTTTGAGTAAAATATAAAAACATTCTTTTAACTAAAACATAATTGATAAAATATTTATTTAAGAACTAAAAATGTTAATGTTAATTTCTTAAAAATAAAAAGAAGATTAATAACCATTTTAAAATTAAAATAAATGTGATAACATAACATAAACGAGGTGATGTTAAGATCTTGTTGAGTTTTGACACAGCTTTAAGAAAAAAATAGTACAAATTTTAATGTGTGTTTTAATGATCAAAACAGGTTCCGAAATTTGGTGAGTTTGCTATCAATCTTTTAGGTAATAAATTGATTAAAGGGTTTCATTAAAGTCTATTTATGTAACTAAAAAATGTTAAAAAAATATAAATATGATAATTTTAAGTTGATTTCATTTGTTAAAGTATACATAAATAATGTTTATTCTTTTTCTAATGTAAAATATTTAATGTTTTGTTAATGTAAATTTGACTACATTCGACAACTACTTTAATTTAAAGTTTAGGTTAATTCAAGTAAACATAAAATAATATTTGATTTTTTATTAATGGTGAGTATTTAATGATTAGTAACTATTTTAAATGTTTCAGTTCATAGTTATAATATGTTAAAACATCCTTTACAAACACTTTATATATATATATATATATATATATATATATATATATATATATATATATATATATATATATATATATATATAAAAAAAAATATATAAATA
>Ga0214544_1002695_pt1 | contig 37234 bp, 27 predicted proteins | sample CNSS3metaG_FD_160074 | JGI IMG/M metagenome (GOLD analysis project Ga0214544, IMG submission 160074) | Root nodule microbial communities from cowpea collected in UCLA plant growth center, Los Angeles, California, USA - CNSS3 | ecosystem: Host-associated > Plants > Roots > Nodule | place: USA...
AAAATTAATTTTTTTTTATAAATTTTTTTTTTTTTTTTTTGCATGAATGTGAAGGAGTAGAAACCCTAGCCGTCTTGAGGAGTAGAATGAGAGGCTAGAGAACCACTTAGTAATGGAAATTGAAGTACCATGAAGACACTTTTAATTAGATTTTTGTTTTTTAATTAAATTTAACTAAATTGGGTTAGTAAGTATAGGAGAGAGAATAATTGGGAGAGTGAACCACTACAGAATTGTGTGCACTATAAGAAGAGTATTTCAAGCATCCATTCGTGTAAGAGAGAGAGAACGAAATTTTTGGGTGATACGGGGTTAAAAGGATAAATAAGCCATGGGGGGAACTATGTGAGAATGTTAAATTAAGATTTGGGTTTTAACAGATTTGGATGCCATGATAGTACCTTTCCAGTTAATTAAACTAGAGCTTTGTTTGATGGTGTGGATTTACCTAAGTTGAAAATGTGGTGTAAATATAGGTTAAGGTATAAGTGTTACGTTACATGAATTTGGATGGAGATTGAGGAAAATCTTTGGGGTCAATGATGGGGTATAAGTAGTATGAAGTTGACAGTGGCTTACTATGAATAACAATAATGATCTTAACAAATCAAATGGTTGGGATACTTGGGTTGGTGAATCTGTATGGAAATAGGAATGTTGGTAATAAATTAAGAAGTGTGGGAATAAAGACCAGAGGATATGATGTCTGTAACTTGGTGAAAGTTATAGTATGTTTCTATGTTTGGATTAAGGAAGTAATATGCTCTATTGTGCTAAAAACCAGTAAATTCGCATTATTGGTGTAGCGCCTTGCAGTGAGGGCGAACCGCTAGGCGATAGCAACAAATCAGGAAAAATTAATGGAATGTGTGGCACTTGGCAGTGAGGGTGGTTTAGCCAGGCGACAAATGTAGGATCTGGGCTTTAGGGTGCGCATAGTGCTTGGCGGCCGAGAATTTCCGCCAGGCGGTCTGGAATGGAATTTCGCCTGGCAACTTTGAGAGCAGCACCAAGCGATACCTGTAAAGGCAAAACGTATGTATGCTTTGGATGTGGATGGTCTACAGGGCTTTGGGTGATACCTTACAGATCGACTTGCTGGAGCGTTTCTTGAGTTGTGCCTCGGGATAAAGGGTAAACACGTGGCATTCCTTAAGTTGTGGCTCAGAATGACATCTCTTGAGTTGTGGCTCGGGATGGTGGATGAACACGAGCATTCCTTGAGTTGTGGCTCAGATTGGCAAGTGTTGCCGGTGTGAGTGTGCGAGTTGTGGCTCGTAGGGATGGGTCCAAAAAGATTGCCCTCTTCAGCATTGGTCGGAGGGTTTGGTAGTCTAGGGACATATACAAACTATGGTTTGTATTGGGAACTCCACCCAGTGTTACAGAGTGTGGTCTGTAGCAGGTTTCCCGCACGTGTTCTAAAAGTTGTGGCTTATAGGTATGGCAACAAAGGGGATCTTGAGGTTACCATCCAAAGATGTAGAGCATGGATAACATGGTGGTGGCCATGTGGTATGGAATCAAAGGATAGAGTTCCTTTGATAAGTGCATGCATATATCTATTTGAATTGGTATATGTTTATCTATTAGCTCACCCTATCTACTTGTGTTTGGTGATGATCGTGTAATGCGTTACACAGGAGCAGATGATGTTGCAGGTGGTGCTGGTGAGGCATAGACCCGGAGCGGGGCTATCTTGGGGAGTCTTCTTTTTATAGAGTTGTATTACTTTACAGATTTTAAAGACTTTGTAAACACATATGTTGTCAAACTTGAACATTGTATTTGATATTTATGTTTTTGTGGATTTTGAATTATTACGATAACAAAGGTTTTTAATTTTCCTGCATTTTGGGAAAAGACAGTATAATAAATGAGGTTTCAAAATTAGTAATATCCAACCGGGATGTTTCAAAAAGTGACATCATTATTCTGCACCTTAATCTGCACATTGTTCGTAACACCAATTACATCTACAAAATTTACAAATAACATCTTCACAAAGTCAAAACAAATCCACTAATCTAAAAATTTAGAAATCACAGCTTCACAAAGACAAAACAAATATTTAAAATAGAAATAGATGTAGCAAGTTAAAAAGGCAAGTTAATATATATACCAATCAACAAATCAGTAGAGTAATTCCCTTCAATAATTTCTTTAATACTTTTGAACTTGAAAACCTTCATAGGTACATTTGCAATGGGTTAAGGTCGTACAAAGGTGACTCCTATGAACAATAACTTAAACGGGTGGTCACAAACTATAAATTGAGATTTTTTCTTCAAGATCTTGAAATTATGCATTTTATAAGTACTCCCCTCCGTGAGCTTGTCTTGCCATATTTCAATATCTTCCTTTTTAGTCATTGTAGGTATAACATCACCCTAAACATAAAAATCATTATCATACTATGTCCAGGTATAAAAAATTAACTTTGACCAAGTAAGTTACCTTTTGATCCATAAGAATCATCTTTATGTGTCCTTTTGATCCAGAAGAATTCTTGTTTCCCATAACCCAGAGATCGATAATTCTGACGGCTAGTTTCAATGTTTCTCTATTTCCATCAATATCTTTGATCATATCAAGTTCCCTAGCCATCTGCAAAAGCAATATATAGACATGAGATACATTATATAACTAATAAAAGAACAAACTTTGAACAAAAAAAATCATCAAAAGTTGAAGCTTCAACATAGAACCAAAAAAAATAAATAAAGGTTGATAAGCTTCAAAATAACAATATACAAAAAAAAAAACAAAGAAACCACAAATATATGGTTGAAGCTTTCAACAAAAAAAAAATCAAGAAACGTTGATTGCAATAACATTGGACCATAAAAAATTCAGAAATGTAAGAAAAATACTATAATAAAAGGAAGGAACTAACTCTAAACCAAGAAAATATAAGAAACCTTGCAAGTTCAAAATAAATATATACCAAGAAGATCAAAGCAACAACAAATGTAAGGTTGAAGCTTTCAACCAAACAAAATCAAGAAAGGTTGAAGCTTTAAAGCAAGTTGAAGAAAAAATAAATTTCAACCAAAGAATATCAAAGCATATACAAAAGGAACTATTCAACCAAGAAAAGGAATAAACTAACTTCCAAACAAGAAGGAAGAAGATGAATATGAAAGTAGGAGGTGGAAAGCTTTGAGGATTGAAAGAAGAAGATGAATATGGAAGAAGAAGGTGGAAAGAAGGATAAAGTTAATATATGGAGTATATAAAGGAGTTGACACGTGTCAATTGGAGAAGGGATGTGCAAAATTATGTAGAATGACTAAAAAACCACAAAAATGGACACTTGTCAACAAAATAAGTTGGGGTATTGAAGTAATTTCATTAGGCTTATCTTTTTTTAGTTATATAGTAGATATAGTAGATATGGGAACTGAGTTATTTTACAGAACTAAAATACACTTAAATATAAAGTGAAAAATACAAACAACAGAAAATCATTATAAAAAACTTAAAAGAAAATCATAATAGAGAAGATATCAAAGATATCTCTATCAAATGGGATTGTAGACCTTAATGATAAGAGTCTTATATATAGCGTACTTTGATCTTCAAACAGATGAAGTCAAAGATATAAAGAGAAGGTATAAAAGGTTTAGAAAAAATATTTAAGATAATGATTTGTATAAAATGAAACTCAAATTAATAGAAAATCCTATTTATCATCGGTCTTTTAATAATGAAATAATTGAAAAAGTCATATTTTTTATATAATGATAAGCTAAAATAATTGCATTTATAAAATATGTGAAATTAATTGAAGATTCCTATTTGTTTTCTTTATTTTTTGTATTGACCTAATATTTAGACAAATTAAATGAGATTATGGGCCTTTGTTAGAGTTGTCAAAATGGGTTGAAACCTATGAGCTAACCCGGCCCATCATGGATTTGAGTTGAAATTTTTTTACAAATTTTAGTACATATTAATTTTTTACCCAACTTGCTTAGAACCCAGTTCACCCGAGTTGAATCCGTGATGAACTGGGTTGGCACGTGTCTAAAAAAAAAAGTAAATACATCTGTAAGCACATGTCTAATTAGTGTTTTGCAACAACTTATATTACAACCTTAAAAACTCGATTTAGTAATGATCCGAAGCACAATTAATTATCGATTGGTAAGTTACACTTGAAAAAAACCTAACCAGTTATATTAAATAATATAAAAATAATTTGTTTTAGATGGACCTCTTAACAACTTACTTTTACAAATATTTTGATCTTTAAAAGTGTTATGGACTATTTGTATTTATTCAAAAAAGTAATATTCAAGAAAAATAACAAATATAAAATATGCGTAAAAATGTGTTAGATGTGTCTCGCATGATGGGCCTGTGCGGGATATCAAGATTTTTTTTAACGGGCCTTTAGATCAGCTCACTAAAACCCTCCGAATTGTTATCTCTAGTACTGTCCTAAATAATCATCAAGATTTTAGGGTGATGTATTTAATTGAACACAATAATAAAATATGAATAAAAATAAACTAAAATAACAAAACTGTTGCAAACATTAAAAAGTCATTATTTTTTTTTTCGGGTTTAAAGTTCTGATCTTCCAGCATCCAACACTATATGTAAGAGGTGGTGAACATATAAATTAAACTCAGCACAAAAAGCTCTCATTTCTCAACCTTTACTTCAGAAATCAAGTGACGGAGGCCAATTGAGAGAGCAGACGTTGATGTTAAGGATGCATTCAATATATTAAGACACTGCACCAAAATAAATACGATTAGAAATTGCATGATAAAAATGGGATAAAAATTCAGACACAAAAATATGACAAAAAGATAGAAATAAAGGTACAATTACCTCCATCAATCCAATGGTAACAACCTTTTCTTTCACATCAAGGAAAGAAGTATTCAAACTCGAGATCAAATTTAAATCTGCAAAAAGAGATGACGGTGCCACCACCAAATCATCTGTTACAGAGAACATTTTTGATCCCTTCACAATACCTTTATCACTTATTCCAGGTGATTCAGAACCACTAAGTGACAAGAAATTAGAATTACTTGCATTAGCAGGTACACTCTCATCCGCTTTTAAATAATGAACAAAAGATTTCTTTCCAAAATCAATATATCGATGATACACTAAATATTTTAATTCCGATGAATCGAGAATGGGTAAAATCTGGATGCTTAATTTTAACTGCGGGAACAAGCAAGGATCAACAAGCCTGTTCTTTGCTGCTTTTGACATGAAATATAAGTTTTCATCGATACCAGATACGCTTTTGTATAATCCATCAATGCTGCCCACACAGCTATTTCCTCCCAACTTACGCACAACTCCTCCCAAAGGAAATGTCAGAAAACTTAGAACCATGTCTGCAAAATCTTTATCCCCTTGAGCGTACAAAAATTTTCCATCTGATTTTCTTATAACAAGCTTCAACTTGAATTTGATGCTACTATTGTTCTCAGCACTACGCGAGAAAAACGTGGGCGCCTGAATGATTGGTTTTTTTTCTAAAAGGAAATCTGTTAAACAAGACTTGGAAAGCAGAGAACACTTCAGCAAATCTAGCACCTGTACAAAATTTTAAGATTCATACATAAGATCAAAAATTCAAATTAAAATACGGTCTATACGCAGTGCAAGTAACGTAGATGAAGAACCTTTTTCCTGGTGACATTCACTGTAATTTCCTTCAATAAACACGGATATTTAATTCCGGAATTCTGGAGATGAGCAAAACTTGAATAATCCATAGAATTTGGCATTACAATCAAATCATCGGTTATGACAAATGTCGCAACATCATTGACAAATCCTTTGGGTGAACTTTTCAACGAAGCTTTCCGGTTTCTAAGTTTGCCACACCGACAATAAGAGTATGATGTGCAACATATTGAGTCACAAGAATATGTAGACTCGCCGCTACAGACAAAATATATTTTGGGCTGAGTGTCATCAATGTTAAGTTTGAGACTGTTGCAAAAATCTTCAGCCATGTACCTAGGATGCAATAATATTTGCTTATGATACAAAAAATTGTTATCAAGAGCTGCCACACTATGATAGAGTGAATTCAGAGAACCTATTGTAACTGGCCCCATGGTGGACTCATTTTCTACAAGTCTGGCAATGGTTCCTAAAGGCAAAGTTAAAAAACTACATAACACATCTACGAAATCTTTTTCAGCTTCGGCAAATAATACTTTGTTAGTCTCTTTGTTCACCACAAGTTTCAATGATACTTGCACATCTGCTTGAGTACCAGTAGCCATGCTTGCACCTAGCCAACGTCAAAAAACGAAAACAGATTTGTAGCAAACGATTTGAGTACTCATACTTATCACCATTGTGCTAATGAAAATTCCTTTTATCGTCCTTTTTCTAGTCATTAATTTTGAAACCATTGGGTATTGAATGCCAATTTCTTGAAACTACCACAATTTGAGTTGTTTGATGAAAAGATAGGGAAGCTTAAAATATTAATTAAAATGTAAAATTGCTATGATTGTTGACAGTAGTTGGAAATAGTATTTGAATTGTTGGAAATTACACAATGGTTTGACACTATTTCCAAAGCAATTTGTTAAGGTATTTATAATATACGACCTTTACACTTATGGAGTAGCAAATCGTCATTACTTACCTCCTAAGGTCTTTGCCTAAATGTAACTAGTCAGAAAATAAAATGCGATTTTTAACTTTCCAAGAAAACAATAAGTAATTAGGGCCATATGGCAAAACTACTTTGGAAGTTGAAAATGTACTCGCTATAGGTGAAGAAATTAACTTATTAAATTACAGAAAAATATAACTACTAAATATAAAAATTATAATTCTGTAATTCTACTTTTAGATTTTTTTAAAAGTTGTATAATCTTTTATAAGTAGTTTTATTTACTATATTATTCAATGACTATCGATCAAAATTAATTTTCAGTTATTTAAAAAAATTAATTTTTTTATTTATTAATTTAAACTAGTATTACCTTAATTTTTTTATTATAAATTTTATTATGTGTAATTATAAATAATAACAAATAAAAAATTAAAGATTATAAAGGACAATAATAAACCAAAATAAATTATAAATTAGAAGCTTACTGAAGTAAATTATCTTATTCATAGACACTTGTTTATCTCAATCAAATTAGTTATGAGTTAATAAAATAAATTAGTAACGAATTTATTGATTTTAATAAAAAAATTCTACTGATGTGCTAGTTTTAAGTAAAAATTTGCAATTTGCTTATGAATAACAATTTTGCCTAACTTGATAACAAGGGGAAATAAGAGACAGGAAATAACAAAATAACTCAATAAAATGTTATTAAAAATATGAAATTTGAGACTGATTTATCTCCCGTCAGTTTTTTCTTTGAAATTTATATCCGACCTAAATAAGTTTAAAAAGTTATTTTGTTATATTAATTATAAATATATTGGTAAATCTATAGACTTGTTTTTCAATAAAAACTAACTTCTATTATAGATTATTTTTATTTATACCTTTCAGTAAAACTAAATAAAATATGATTTTGGTTTTCTTCAGCATTTTTTAAGTTTACTTTTAATATTTTTAAAATTTTGCGTGCATTTTTTTTTGTCTTTTTAATTTTCAAATACATAACTTTTTATTTTCTATAAATGGCTTCTCTAAATATATGTATGTGTTGTGAGATGAGAGGCATTAAATTACTTTCTTTCTTTTTTAATTTAAGGGAATCAACCTGTCATAATGATAAACTATCAATATGTTTACTTAAGAAAATTGGTTAGTTTTCGATTGATATTTACAAATGAATTTGAATTTGTAGATAAATTTTAATTTGCATATAGATTTATATTACTACGTAAATTGACGATACATACTAATTCTTTTCGTATATAAATTTAAATGGAACTAATGACAGATATTCCTAAAATATATTTATATGTAAGTTTAGCATGTGGGGGTAGGAAGATTTTCGAAAGAAATAATTCATATGTAATGTTAATTTTATCTATAACTAAATATGGTTAAATATGTTTTTAGTCCTTCATCTTTAAGTGAAAATTAGAATTAGATTTTCTTTAAAACTTTAACCCAATTTAGTTTTCCAAGCTTAAAACTATGTTGATTTAATTCTTTTTAAGCAATTTTTTTTTAAGTTTATTTAACTTTTTCAAACATGTCTCATGATAATTTTTTAGCTAACATTGAAGCAAAAATGTGTCAAACAGTGTAAATAACTAAGATATTAACATGATTTTCAAAAGAAATAATTCATATGTAATGTTAATTCTATCTATAATTAAATATGGTTAAATATGTTTTTCATCATTCATCTTTAAGTGAAAATTGGAATTAGTTTTTCTTCAAAACTTTAACCCAATTTAGTTTCCCAACCTTAAAATTATGTGAATATTTAATCCTTTTAAGCAACTTTTTTAAGTTTATTTAACTTTCAAACGCGTTTCATGATAATTTTTTAGCTAACATTGAAGCGAAAATGTGTCAAATAGTGTAAACAACTCAAATGTTAACATGATATGCGTTTGAAACGTTAAAAAAAATTAACAAAATTTAAAAGTATTAAAACCACACACTTTTAAAGTTGGGGAACTAAATTGAACCAAAGTTTCGATAAGGGACTAATTTCAATTTTCACTGAAAGTTAAGGGACCAAAAACATATTTAACCCATCAAATAAAAACATTCCTTACATATAGATTTTACATATGGGTTAGGATAAATAATTATTAAAAAAATTAAAATTGAAAAATAAATATATTGTAATTTGTAAAGTTAGAAAGCATTTTCAAGCTGATGTAACCCTAATTTGATTGTCAAGCCAAACTGCTCTCCCAATTTCGCAAACCACTTAAAGTGCTAACTTCAACATTTTTTGTGTGCCCTAAACATAAATTTGTAGTGTTTCATATGCATTGTACCATGGTGATAAAGCGAGTTGAGGTAAGAAGAAGCTCAAGCTCGATTGAGGACTTCACTACTTTACCCGATGAGAAAGGTTGCTTGATTATTCCTTGTAACTTTATATGGTGTGATTTTCTTATACTAACATTTTTGTTTGGTTTCATGGGATTCAACTAAGAAGAGGCCATTAATGAGAAAGTTTGTTTTAGGGGATTCTTATGTCTATGTAAAGGTATGTGAGTTTGACCTATTTATTTGTCCTCAAAGCGTTTGAAAAAATATTCATTGTTCCATCCATTGCAAATGTACTTGCATTTCTTGTCGTAGGTTGATTCTCAAGTTTTGAAAAACCTAGGTTTGTTTGTCCTAACACAGTGCAATTAGGTCCAAGCCCTCTTCCCCAAGTAACCATTTGTAACATGTAGTTTGCAAATAATAATTTTTTTAATCAAGTATATTCACTAATAATTTTGTTTTACCAACTGAGAGTATCGTAGACAAGTTGGTAGTGGATGTTGGGTGCAAATAATCAAGTAAATGAGGTGATGCTTTGTAGTAGGTAGACAAGTGTGTTGTTGGTGCAAATATTGTATTTAACTACGTCATATAGGCTACAGATTTAAGAAACACGTAGCTCATAAAATGGTGGTGGCATTTTTGCCATTTTTGGCAAGGTATAGGCTACGGTTCAAATAAAATTGTAGTTTATACTCTGGTAGTCAAAATATAAGCTATGATTTTTTCAGAGAATAGTAACTTATACTTCTTTGAATAGGATTAATTTCAACATGTTCTACTTGATATGTGTATAACATTGTTGCCTTATGTCGATGCACCTTTGTTTACAAGTTTTGTCTCTCGTTCTTTCTCTTCCTCTTTTTCTCTCAGCCTCATTTTCTCTCTTCCTTGCTTTCTTCCTCCATTCACATGTTCATCATCGCCGTGTTTAAATATCTTTCTTGTTTCCACTTAAGTTTTTTAAAAGAGATTTTTGTTTGTTGTCTTCGTTCAGCAGTTAAAATTGTTTAAGTGAAAATGCCTAAACAAAGGCGATTTGGAAGCACGTGAAAATATTCTTAAGAAAGGAGGCACATAAAATTGTTTAGGTGCAAAGATTCTTAACAAGCACGTGAAAATGCAGCAGCAAAACCCTAAGAAAGGAAGAGAAGAGTCGTGTGGAAGTCTCTTATTGGACAATTAGAACATCAAATGGGTCAAAGTTTGGTCAAATGGTCAAAGAAGAGGGGTTAAAGTGCAAATATTGATATATTTGGATTTATCTACAACTTTGGATTACAGATCTGAAAAGGGCTGATTTGGAAAATTAATGCAAATATTAGTTGGTGATAATTTATCAAATATCTTTAAGTAATGAACTTATTTAATTATATCAGAAATTATCAACCAACTGCATTTGTCAAATAGTTTTAAAATTGATTATATCTCTCTAAATATTTTTAGATATTCATAACAACTATAAAGATAAATGATATTTATTATTATTTTAAAGATATTTGAGAAATTTTAGCAAGAGAATAGCCCATTCCAAGTCCTATATAAAGAGACCATGGGGAAGCAGAAAAGATAAGCTTGAAACTTCAGAGTTTAGGAACCAACTACATAAGTTTATTTTCCTTTTATTACTGTTGTGGTTTTCATTTATCTATAGCTTCTATCTTTGAATCACGTAAAAAGTAATGATTTACATGCTAGCTAAGTAGTGAAGTGTTTAAATCTATATGCATGTTGATCATATGAGTCAAAGGGTTTTTAAATCTAATTGAGACTTTACTTTGATTTTATTTAGAAACTTTCATGTGATTAAATGAGTTTTTACCAATAATTGGGACTTTACTTTGGTTAAAGGTATTTATTCTAACTAAAATTAGTCAAGACTTTACTTTGATTAATTAAGCTTTTTATTTGGTGAAGAGACAAAAGAATAGACATTATTAGATATAGTAAAATTTAATTGAGATTGTACTTTGGTTGAATTTACTATGAATAAGTTCTCACTTTTAATTGAGATTGTACTTTGGTTAAAAGTGAGACCAACACATCAATCACATTGTGCACATACTCGACCATGGCCTTAGGGATATCATATGCTTCCACAATCTTGCCGACTCTTGGTCAAACCTCTACGAACATCCACGCTCGTAGTCCAACCTCTACGAACCTTCCCGCTCGTAGAACAACCTCTACAAACCTCCCCGCTCATAGTCCAAAATGCATGAACACATCCTGTTATGAACCTCCCCGCTCATAACATCCTCAAGTGTGAGCACGGAACATACAAACCTTTCCGTTCGTATTCCCACACAAGAGTACATTCAATACGAACCTCCACGTCCGTATTAATCACATATTTCCAACTCCATTATGAACCTCCCCGCTCGTAATCCATTCAAGCATATCCAAGACCAAGGACCATCACCACGAGGCATGAAAAACACACCAAAATGAAAATTGCCTTTAAAGCATCGCTTTGCACAGCCTAAGCACCACCAGGCGATGTCGCGTTGCAGACTGCATGGCGGTAGAACAACGTCGTTGGGCGCCACACCTTCCAAGGATCTCTCTGGTTCACCTATCGCCTGGTGGTCCAATCTGGATTGCCAAGTGCTACACCAGTAGCGTGAAACTTCTGGTTTAAGGGTCCAAAACAATGTCCAAACACACCAATCATTCAAAGTACATATCCAAAATGCAATTGCACATATATGATTATCATAACATGACTCCAAAACACACAGCCATACATCCTATGCATTCACCACTAAAAATCATATCAACACATGTAATACTAAATAATCCTTCATACTCATAGTGTAATTCACCCAAAGGAAATAAAACAGTGCATACCCCATACATAGTTATAACTTAGTCAAAACAATACATGCAATAACCCATTTGATCCAACCCTTCAAACCAACCCAAGTTTAACTTGCACACTCACTCTCATTATGCACTAAACTACCACACAAGAGGAATTCAACCTTAAGCCATCAACATCATACGCAATCACATTTAAACATTCACAAACAGTCCCAACTCGTCCAACCTACATCACCCACACATAATAAAACACACTACTATGCTCTACGTGTCACCTAACGGTGCATTCCTACTGCTAGGCAATGCATTAGAATGCATTTATAATTCAGATTTTCCCCACCTCCGAGAAATCCTGAAACCATCCAAAAGTATGATCCATTCATTCAATTGCACGAAATATGCAGTCAAGGATGCTTCTAGATTCATACATATGTTCAATTATACTTAAACAAACACACAATCACAACAATCTTAATCTAAACATCATGCTTTCAATTTATCCCCAAGCCCAATATTAACCCTCATGCTTGTTCATGCAACAATTCACCCAAGCTTTTTCATGCAACAATTCACCCAAGATCAATATGCAATAACATTTCAATATTTCACATCAGAAATCATTCAATTAGAACGAAGAAAATATATATAGGAAATCAACATTGCTTTCGCACCAACAAAACGTAGAAAATTACTCCACAACGCTCGCATCGCCTGGCAGGCCCATTACTACCCCCAAGTTATTTCTGGATAAATCTCAGAAAATGACCTCCCTCTTCATGCGTCGCTTGGTGAGCCAAGAACACCGCTACGCAATTTCTGGGTAGAAACCTAAAAACATGGTTTTTCAGCGAAAAGCGAAAGGGAAAAGAGGTTTCATGCATTCAACACACCACAAAACATACAATTCATTAAAGAAACACATAAGTAGAGCTCCGCTTACCTGGATTCCCCACTCCAAAAGCACTTTTAAACTCCTTCTTGATCCAAAATTGATCCCACCTTAGCCTTCATCACCAAGAACCCTCACTAATCCTTTTTGCACTCTTTGGGTCATGAAATTTTGATCTCCTAGTACCTACTCTAGCTCCCATCCAAGTTGATCAGCCATGGAGGTTTCCTCCACGAGTGGGTTTGCTCCCAAGCTTGGACAGTCAACTTGGTTATCAACAATGGAGTTTTCCCTCCCATGGAGTTTTTCTCTTGAAGCTCAACTACCATTCTAGATCTTGTGGTTTCTTAGCAATGAGGGTTTCCTCAAATGTTGCTCAACATCAATATCACTACTCAGCCTCATGCTCTTATTTTGGATTTTCTCATTTTATTTCTTCTGGATGAGTTGCAACTTTGTGGCTTAGCACCAACTTCTTAATTTCCTTCTTTTTTCTGCAAAAACAACTCAAATATGTTAAATTCCACTTTTTATAACCTTTTCACTCCTCATTCTGTATTTCAATGCAAAGGGGGTCATGTTAATGAATTTTACATTGAATTTTTGCAAGATAAGTGTCTATGTGATATATAATTTTACTAAAACTAGACACTTATCAGGTACCAATATCAACTTACACCAGTATCAACTAACATTGTCAATAGAAAGAAAAAACTTATAGTATCCTTCATTAAAAGCCTAAAGTTTCACTAAAAATCATCCTCAGAGAAAAGGGAATTACTCGCTTCTAGGACATGGCAATACAACACTTTGACAAGGAACATAATAAGGAGGATCGCTAACTTGATCTAAACTTCATACATGAAATACAAGAAGAGGCATGTGGGATAAAAAATACCCTAAAAGCAAGATATGTGGTTGAGCTGAATTTTATATGAGAAATTTGAGAAGAGGCCCATGGTATAAAAGCAAGATATACGAAAAAGCTAAATTTTATATGAGAAGCACGAGAATAGGCTCGTGACATGAAAAATACCTCTAAAGCAAGATATGACGCAAATATGAATTTTATATGAGAAATACGATACAAGGCCCATGACATAAAGAATATCTCAAAAGAAAAATATGTGGCGGAGCAGAATTTTATACGGGAAGTAAGGGAAAAGGCCCCTGACATTAAAATAACCTCGAAAGCAAGATATGTGGTGAAGTTGAATTTTATATGAGAAGTGTGGGAAAATGCTTGTGGCATAAAAACACCTCAAAACCAAGATATACGACGGAGTTGAATTTTATATGAGAAGTACGAGAGGAGGCTCATGGCATGAAAAATACCTCAAGAGTAGCACAATGTTATAACACAAGAGAATTCCAAAAATCAGAACTACTCTTCAAAAAGCTCGACGAAGCTCGGTAAATCCAATCCTTAGTGTTTGATTATGGGCTTATCTAGAAAACACTATAAGTACCTTACCAGTAATAAAGACATAACTATAGAGGTAGGAAAACCTTTCAAGTTAAGGCATTGGTTGGGTGTCATAACTATGGAAGGGTTTTTAGGAATAAAATTGCTAATAAAGACTAGATTGCACAAGTGTTAGTAGACAGATTTATGAATGTGGGTGTAATGACAATGAGTTAAATTATTGATGAAATCAAGAAGACATACAGTGTAGGCATAACTCCTTGGAGGGCTAGAAAAACAAAATAAATTGCAATGGACGGTTTGGTGGGGGATGGACAACGTCAAAGTGGTCATTTACATGATTATGTTGCTAAATTGCTGAGAGTTAAGGCTGAAAATTTCAAGATTAAGATAAATCAACCTCAACCTAGTCTGCCACAGATTTGGCTGTTTTTACATGTGCTTAGCGGGTTGTAAGGCTTGTTCTTGGCTGGGTGTAGGCCCTTTATAGGTGTTGATGGTTGCCACTTGAAAATAACTTATGGTGGTCAATTGTTGGTTGTAATGGGCAGGGACCCTAGTGACCAATATTATCCATTGGCTTTTGCTGTGGTTGAGAATGAATGCAAAGAGACGTGGAGGTGGTTTCTAACATTCTTGTTAGAAGATATTGGAGATATTGAAAATCATCGTTGGGTATTCATCTCAGATCAACAAAAGGTAAAGTAATTACATCAACCAAAAGTTAAGACAATCATAATTAATTGATGTTTTTTTTCTTATTTAGAGCTATACTTTTTTGTAGAGACTTATGATTGTCTTTGATGAAATTTTGGATAGGGTAAAACATCGTTTCTATTTAAGGCACCTGTATAGTAATTTCAGGAAGAAATTTGGTGGTGGGGTAGTCATCAGAGACCTTATGATGGGGGCAACAAAGGCTACTTTCTACGTAGGTTGGAAAAAAAATGGGTTAGTTAAGAAATGTTAACCTTGAAGCATATAATTGGTTAGTTGCCATTCCTAGAAGTTCATGGTGTAAACATGTATTCAACATTTATCCTAGATGTGATGTTTAAATGAATAACATGTCTGAGTCATTCAATAGTACTATTTTATTGGCTAGAGATAAACTAATCATTAGTATGATAGAATGAATTAGATCATACACAATGAGTAGATTTGCAACACTTAGAGAAAAGTTGAATGCATATTCGGGTACTGTTATGCCTAAGCCTAAAAAAAGGCTTGATAAGGAAGTGGAAAAAGTGGGAATTGGCTTTTAGTCTAGGCAAGGGGTGCTATGTTTGAAGTCACGCAAGGGTTCACCATGGAGAAGTTTGTGGTTGATCTAAGTAGCATAGTTGCACTTGTTATTTTTGGGATTTGGTGGGCATTCCTTGTAGACATGTTGTGGTAGCAATTAACAACAAGATATATAAAAAATATGCTTATCAGGCTTGTTATAGCCCAAAAATTACCCCAATCAATGGAAAACAACTTTGACCCAAAAGCAACCAACCTGAACTACTCCCATCCATCTACAAAACACCACCTGGCAAGCCAAAAAAACTAATAAGAAGGGAAGTCGATGAACATGTTAGTCATTCCAAACTTTCAAAGAAAAATATCATCATGAAGTGTAGCAGGTGTAAGCAATTCAGACTTAATATCAGAAGGTGTAGAAAGGGGATGAGAACTAGAAAGGTAACAAATCATGCGTTTTTTTGTTTTGAATGAATTTTTTTTACAAAATACAATTTTGAATGTTGAATACATACCCAATTGACAGGGTAACACACAAAGAACTCCAATTGCCACTAGAGCTAGCAACGCTGTTGGACCATCAAACCAAAGTTGCAGTAGTAGAAGGAGATCCACACCCATGTTTGCAGCCAACATGAACCAAGGAGAAAGAGCACCAATAACATGGCAGTACAAGTATTAGGGTCTCAAGCAAGTAGTACTACAACTTGTGCACAACCCATGTGAAAATCAATGAAGAATCCAACTTTTTGTTGCTTTATTAAAGACATATGTAATAGATTAAGACTTTTGTAACATTGGGCATAGTGATAGTGGACAACTATTTTGTTTTGGAGCACTTGTACTTCATTATTTTAGTTAAAGTTATGGACCTTTTGTCTGTTGTGGACCACTTTTGCATCATTGTATTCAATTCAAGGAAATGCTTTTGTTATTCCTTTATTCAATGGTGACAAAGTTTCTTTGTTGAAATTACTGTTGCTTTTGCTATTTCTCTTGTCATAAGTGTAGTTCAATGCTTTTGCTTTGTTCAAATGTCATGAATGAGGAAGGTTATAATAATGGGGTTGGAAGCTCAATAATTTTGTTGCGCAAACCTGTTCAATATTTTTTTGTTATGAATGGAAGATGGATGTTACTAATGGTTCAGCTCTTATTCATTGATAAAGTGTTTTGAATGAAAACGTTCATTCTATTTCTTATGCAATACACGATATACTATTGTTTAAGTCAAATTTTTTCGTTCAAAATTACTGTATGATACTATGAAATTGGTAAAAAACAGGACACTAAATCAGAACATATTTCATGGAATTCATTAATACCAAACATTTTCCAAACTGAATTATTTTATACACAAGTTAATACATAAGTAATCATTGTTGTAACTAATGGCTAATTTGATAGTGGATTTCATCTGTGTAACCTTAGAACGCAAATATCAGAAAGGTCATGGCAAATATCATATTCTCATATTCTCACCAATACAAAACACTTCCCCACAAAAGTTACCTCACACAACATTAACCCTTCAAGTTTAATACATAAGTAATCATTGCTGCAAGTAAGAAGTACAAAACTAATTATAATTAACTTTCAACAACACCATAACGATAAAGACAATTGTTGACACCCACAACAAAATCAATAAAATTTGCAGAAATTTCACAATTTTGTCCTTTTCCAAACAAACTTCATCTTCTTTAACTTTTTTTTCCTCCGCTAGATTCAAATTCATATTCTTTCCATTCAAATGTAGATTCCTTTTCATTAACCCATTCGAAATAATTACATTAGGAATTGGACTGCAAAAAAAGGAACCCATTACAACAGAAACCAAATCAATCTCGAGTAAAAGTGATGGAATTCGTCACTTATAGCCCATTTTCTACATCTCCAAAATAATATGCTTTTGTTCTTCATAGTAGTTGCCTTTAGGAGTAACAATCTTTCCCCATACCCACACACTTTCGATGTTAGTTCTGAAGAGGACGCACAACTTTGCAACATTTTCAAACTACCGTTCCTTTGTGTACAATGAAATCCAAGCAATTCAAAATGTTAGGAACCAAAATAGATCAACCTTTAAACGGGGGACGAAAACCAAAATCATTCAATACTTGAGGGACGAGAAAAACATAATTAACCCAAAAATAATCATAGTCATATCCTTTTGTAGACCTAGTGTTAAATGAAAGACAATAAGTGTAAGTGTGTTTACCCAATGCAAACGAGGTATATAAAATACATAGAGCATATGATGGTGGAACGTTATTAGGAAGCGTTAGTAGGAAGGGTTGTGCCATACGCTAAGTTTTCAAATTGCATGTTTGTCGCGTTGTGAGGGTGTCTTGTTGATGGTGGAGCTGTGATTTAAAAAACAAATGAATAGGGGGTTATGAGAGGGATAAAGGACTTAATACGTGTAACTTTGTGCTTGACTTGTTTTGGGAAAACCATGCATAAGTAAGAAATCCAAATCACGAAGGTACATTTTTAAGCAAATTATTCGTCTCTCTAAAATTATTCTCATCGTTTCTCCTGCACTTCTCTCTAGAACTGACCATTGCCCATACATTTGATTCAAGATGAGAAATTAATTTTGCATTCGTGGTGAGAAGAGTATCTTGAGAGTTGATTACAATTTTAATTAAGCTAAGTCCCTTCTAATTTTTCTTGGTTTGGTTGGTTTCGAGTAATGGATGTAAGTGGGTCATGCTTTGTATTCAGATTTTTTATATTAAATATGTCTATACAAACTTTTTATATTAAACCGATAAATTTTTGAATTCGATCAAACACCAATAAATTTCATTTTTAATTCAATTTAATTTAACTCTTTGTTTAATAAGATAAGAATAAATTTAAACTAAAAATAACAAAAATGTTGCTTACGTTAAATTTCATTCAAGTTTAAAGTTCTGATCTTCCAGCTTCCAAAACTTAAAACACTAATAAACGAAAACTGAAATGCATGGTATATGTGTCAAAACACAATGCATACAAAAAAAGGACTTTTAATAAAATACCGCATATAAAAATCCACTGTAAAATTCAGAGGTAGATAACATTTCAAGATGTTATAAATATATATATATATATATATATATATATATATATCAGAGTTGAATTGAAGATCTAACGGGGTGATTAAAATGGGAACAAATTTCAGAACCCTTTACTTCAGAAATCATATGACCGAGGGCAGTTGTGAGAGCATATGTTGATGTCAACAATGCCTTCAATATATTAAGACACTGCAACAAAGTAACTGCCCGACGAGAAATTAAATGATAAAAATGGAATGAAAATTCCAACAAAATGTAAAGAATTGGTACAAGTACAATTACCTCCATAAGACCAATAGTAACAACCTTTTCTTTAACATCAAGGAAAGAAGTATTGAAAAACGGATGATTATATTTAACGAAAATGATATTTAGACACAAAAAGTGGAATCATTTTTGACACAGAGCCCATGTAGTATTTAATTTTAATTCAAAGTTTAAAAAACGTCGAAAATTGAATCAACGCACGTGTGGGTCAAAATTTAAAGAGGGAAAATTGTTCTCCCAAATCCAAAATGTACACTCTATTCTTCCATCACCACGACACACTCCTTCTTCGTTTTCTACCCATGGGTTCCTTCCATTGGAGAAAGACGCAGGCTTGATAAAATAACTTCACCATTTCAGAGAGAGAATGACCACCATCGCCACCAAAACAGTGTTCGTCGAGTGGGTTGCCTTTGCCATGGAGTAGAACGACAAGGTACGAAAAGCGGAAATGTGTGACTAAGAGAAGGTTTCGTGTTGGTAGCCTTAGATATCATTTTCGATTACAGTAATAACACCACCTTCTTTGGATGGTGACCATGAAAAAAAGTCTCCTAAGTGGGGAGTTATGATGATAAAAGTGGGGAGTTATGATGTGACCAATGGAAATCGTTTTGTCTTATATTTTGTCCACACTAAAAATTTAGTGGTGACATTTAATTGTTTTGTTTTTTTTAAGTACTACAACTGATGATAAAAATAACCAACATAACTCCTCACTTTTACCATCACAACTCCACACATAGGTCATAAGTAACGTAGGAGAATTTTTTACATGACCACCATCAAAAGTAGGTGTTACTGAATTTAGTGATAATGGAAATCTTTTTGTCTTATATTATGTCCACACTGAACATTTGGTGTTGACATTATATTTTTTTTTCTTTATGTACCGTAATTGATGACCAAAATATCCAATATAACTCCCTACTTTTACCATCACAACTCCCTACATAGGTCATAATTAACTTAGCAGACTTTTTTTCATGAACACCATCCAAAGAAGGTGTTATTGAATTTAATGGCAATATAAATCATTTTGTCTTATATTTTTCCACACTGAACATTTAGTGGTGACATTTAATTTTTTTGTTTTTTTAAGTACTTCAACTGATGACCATAATAACAAACATAACTCCCTACTTTTACTATCACAACTCCCCACATACATCATAAGTAACTTAGGAGACTTTTTTTCATGATCACCATCCAAAGAAGGTGTTATTACTGCAATCCAAAATGATATTTAAGGCTACTAACACGAAACCTTCTCTTAGTCACAAATTTTCGCTTTTCGTACCTTCTCATTCTATTCCATGGCAAAGGCAACCCACTCGACAAACACTGTTTTGGTGGCGATGGTGGTCGTTCTCTCTCTGAAACGGTGAAGTTATTTTATCAAGCCTGCGTTTTTCTCCAATGGAAGGAACCCATGGGTAGAAAACGAAGAAGGAGTGTGAAGTGGTGATGGAAGAATCAAGTGTACCTTTTGGATTTGGGAGAGCAATTTTCCCTCTTTAAATTTTGACCCACATGTGCGTTGATTCAGTTTTCCATGTTTTTTAAACTTTGAATTAAAAATTAAATACTACGTGGGCCCTGTGTCAAAAATAAGTCCACTTTTTGTGTCTAAATATCATTTTCGTATATTTAAATCTGCAGTACGATGCTACCACCAAATCATCAGTAAGAACTAACATTCTTGCTCCATTCACAATACCTTTCAAACTTTTTGCAAATGATCCGCAATCAACTAGTGTCATAAATCTAGAACCAATTGTATTAACAGGAATGCTCTCACCCCCTTTGTATAGATAGAAGATGAGATATCCTTTTACCGTTAATATATTGACCATAAAAAATACTTTAATTCCGATAGATAGACAATAGGTAATATCTGCTTGCTTGATTCCAATTGGGATCGAATGAGGATCAACAAGCTTGTTCTTTACTGCTTCTGACACGAAATATAGGTTTTCCTTGAAATCAGTTATGCTCTTGTATAATCCATCAATGTTGCCCAATGAACTATTCCCTCCAAACTTACTTACAACTCCTCCCAAAGGAAAGGCCAGAAAACATAAAAGTATTTCTACAAAATCTTTTTCTCCTTGAGCATACAAGGTTTTGCCATCTGATTTTCTGATAACTAGCTTCAATGCCAAATTGATTACTCTATTATTCTCAACACTAGATGAGGAAAAGGCTGGCCTCTTAATGATTGTTTTTTTTTTCTAGAAACAAATCTGTCAAACATGACTTCGAAAGCAGAGAACACTTCAGCAAATACAACACCTGTACAAAATTTGGATACTCAAGCATAAGATCAAAAAGTAAAATTAGAATAAGGTATACGTAGAGTAAGTGATCTAAAAAAGTATCCATTTAGGAAACTCAAATGTAAATGAAGAACCTTTTTCTTGGTAAATTTCATTGTAATTTTCTTCAACGAAGACGAACCTTTTATTCCCGAATTCTGGATGTGAGCAAAGCTTGAATAATACACAGAATTTGGAATTACTATCAAATCATCGATGATGATATAACTCACATCATCATTGACGAATCCATTGGCTGAACTTTCCAAGAAAATTGTCCCGTTAATAGGTTTGCCACAACGACAATTAAAATTTAGTGTGCAACTTATCAAAGCAGTACAACAATAGAAACGATAGTCGCTACAAACAAAGTATTTTTTGGGCGGAGTGTCATCAACATTAACCTTAAGTGTGTTACAAAAATCTTCTGCCATGTTCCTCGGATGCAATAGCATTTCCTTATATTCATGTTCCAATAAACAATTGTCGTCAAGGGCTCCCAAACTATGATAGAGTGAATTCAGAGAACCTATTAAAGTGTAATGCAAATTCTAGAAGAATCTAGAAAATCCTAAGATAAAAGTATTGAAATGTAATGAAAGTTCTAGAACAAAGTAGACAAATCTAAGATAGGAAGAAAATATCAAGAACATTCTACATAGGCAAAAATCTAGAACATTTCACACAAGTTGTGGCTAGCACTTTCTAGAATACTCTATAGGTCTATAAATACCCATGTACTCAATCATTTGATGAATGACAAAAACTAAGACCACATCTAACACACCACTCACTACTACAACTACATACTTCTTCCAACTACAAATTCCACATTTTACTATCTTCACAATTTTCTCTATCCCATCAACTATTCCTTTCACAACCTCAAAATACTATCAGTGGTACCAGAGCTACATTCGGTCATCTACTGGGCGTAGATAAATTTTTCAACTACTTCAAAAAAACTAGAACTCAATTTATACTACTTCCAAAATATTTTCTCAACCCATGGCCATTACCAATCAAACATCATCAATTCTAGTACCTATTTTCACAGGAGAAAATTATGATTTGTTGAGTGTCAAAATGAAGACATTCTTTCGCTCCAAGACTTATGGACATTATAGAAGAGGGATTCACTATTCCAGAAGACACTCCACTCTTACTACAGCTCAAAAGAAGGAGTTGAAGGAAAACAAATAAAAGGATTCAAGGGTTTTATTTTCTCTTCAACAAGCAATTGATGACACAATCTTTCTGAGAATAATAGGTGCCACAAGTGCAAAGCAAGCTTGGAACACAATACAGAAGAGTTTCAAGGAAGTGATGAGGTACGCAATGTTAAACTTCATTCTCTAAGACGAGAGTTTGAATTAATAAGAATGAAATAATCTGAGACCATTAAAGACTACTATTCTAGAATAAAGGAAATAGTCAGTCAGATGAGAGCCTATAGGGAAACTATTCTTGACAAAAAAATCGTTGAGAAAATTTTAATTTCTATTCCCCAAAAATATGATGCAATCGCAATCGCGATTGAACAAACAAAAGATTTGGCCACATTGTCAGTAACACAACTAATGGGCTCTCTTAAAGCTTATGAACAAAGATTGAAAAGGCATGAATAAGACTCAATCAAAAATGCCTTTCAATCAAAACTAAAATTACGGTCTCAGAATAAAGAATATGAAGGAAATAAAAGTATATGAGAAATTTCTAGAAATAAAGAAAATTCTAGAAGCTTCCCTATGACCCGTCAAGGAAAATATCCCCCATGTGGCATATGTAAAAAGACAAGTCACATGGAAAAATATTGTTGGCATCATGGAAAACCTCAATGTTAGTACTGCAAGAAATTTGGCCACGTAGAGAAGTATTGTTGTAATAAAAATAAGCATCAAGCAAACTTTGCTGAAGAACATAATCAGGAGCAACGCTTATTTTATGCCAATCAAGAATCTCCTAGCGGAGGAGAAAGTTGGTACTTGGATAGTGGATGCAACAATCACATGGCCAAAGATCAAAGCATCTTCAAAGACATTGATAAATCTGTCAATGTCAAAGTTCGACTAGGAAACGGTGCCACAGTGGAGTCTCAAGGCAAAGGAACTGTCATGGTGGAGACAAAGAAAGGTATGAAATTCATCAAGGATGTTTTACTGGTTCCCAATCTTAAAGAGAATCTTTTAAGTATTGGCAAAATGATGGAGAATGGATATTCTCTCCACTTTGAGAAAGATACATGCAAAATTTATAACAGTAGAAAGATAGAAATTGGCCAAGTAAAAATGGAGAAGAGAAATAGAAGTTTTCCCATAAGCTTCAAACATGAAACTAATATTGCCATGAAGGTAGAAGTTGATGACTCATGGCTTTGGCATAAGAGATTTGGCCACTTCAACACACATGCCTTAAAGCTTCTATATCAGAAAAACATGATGAGAGATCTTTCATGCTTGAAAGAGAATAATGAATCATGCGAAGGATGTCTCCTTGGTAAACAACATCGATTACCATTCTCGACGGACAAAGCATGGAGAGCAAAAGACTTACTAGAGTTTATCCATACTGATGTTGCGGACCCATGAGGACGTCTTCATATCACAACAATAGGTATTTCATCCTCTTCATTGATGACTTCTCTAGAATGACATGGGTCTATTTCTTAAAGGCAAAGTCAGAAGTCTTTGGAATATTCAAGAAATTCAAGGCCTTTGTCGAGAAGCAAAGTGGAAAACAAATAAAAGTACTAAGAAGTGATAGTGGAAAGGAATACACATCTTGCGAGTTTGACAAATTCTGCGAAGATGAAGGCATAGAGAGACAACTCACAGTCGCATATACTCCACAACAAAATGGTGTTAGAAAGAAAAAATCGCACAATCATGGAGATGGCAAGATCAATGCTAAAAGAGAAAGGTATGCCTAACACTTTTTGGGCTGAAGCAGTCTACACTGTAGTTTACATTTTAAACAGATGTCCAACTAAGACAGTCCAAGACAAGACTCCTATTGAAGCTTGGAGTGGAAGAAAGTCATCAGCTAAACACCTACGAGTATTTGGATCTATCTGCTACATACATGTTCCTGATCAAAGGAGGCACAAGCTTGAAGACAAGACTATACGAGGAATATTCTTGGGATATAGCACACAATAAAAAAGCTATCGAGTTTAGAACCTACAAACAAAAGAGCTCGTCATTAGTCGAGATGTTGAAATTGATGAAAATGCTTCTTAAAATTGGGAAGAAGAAAAAGTCATTAAAAGCAACATTTTAGTCCCAGTGCAACAATATCAAGAAGAAATTCAAGAAGAGGCAGAAGCTTCAGGTACGCCTTCTCCACCTCCACTAGAAGATTCTTCACCAGAATCCACTCCAAGACGAGTAAGATCTTTGGTAGACATATACGAAACCTGCAACATGGCCATGATTGAGCCTAACTGCTATGAGGAAGCATCAAAGAAAGAAGTATAGGTCAAGGCTATGGAAGAAGAGGTTAAAATGATTGAGAAGAATAACACTTGGGAGCTCGTAAACTGTTCTCAAGGAAAAGACATCATTGGATTGAAATGGGTATATAAAACAAAGCTCAATCCTGATAGAACTATACAAAAGGATACTCACAACAACCAGGATTCAACTACAATGAGACATTTGCTCTAGTCGCACTACTAGATACAATAAGAGCTCTAATAGCCCTAGCAGCACAAAAAGAATGGAACATCTATCAACTAGATGTCAAATCAGCCTTTCTAAATGGAGTGCTCGAAGAAGAGATTTATGTTGAACAACCTCAAGGCTTCATCAATAAAGGCAATGAAGGCAAAGTACTAAGACTAAAAAAAGCCTTATACGGCCTGAAGCAAGATCCTCGAGCATGGTATAGCAAGATTGATCAATACTTCATCGATCAAGGATTCAGGAGGAGCCAAAGTGAGCCAACACTATATATTAAATCACAAGGTCAGTATCACCTCATTGTCTCCTTATATGTCAATGATCTTATCTATACAGGAAACAATTTAGAGAAGATGAAAGAATTTAAAGAGACATGATGAAGACATTTGAGATGACCGACCTTGGGTTGATGAACTATTTCCTCGATATAGAGGTGAAACAACAAGAAGACAACATATTTATCTCTCAAACGAAATATATTGAAGCCCTATTGAAGAAGTTCAAGATGTATGATTGTAAACTTGTCGCTACTCCATTGGTGGTAAATGAGAAGCTACAAAAAGATGATGGAGCACAAGAAACAGATGCATCACGCTACAAGAGTTTGATTGGAAGTCTCTTATCTCACAGCCACAAGACCAGACATTATGTATGCTACAAGTCTTCTATCAAGATTCATGCAAAAGCCAAGTCAGATTCATTATGGAGTAGGGAAAAGAATTTTAAGATATCTACAAGGTACAAAGGAGTTTGGAATATGTTAGAAAACCATGACTAACTCAAGGATGATTGGCTACACCGATAGTGATTGGGCAGGATCAATAGATGACATGAAGAGCACCTCAGGCTATGCTTTCTCGCTTGGATCAGGAATATTTTCTTGGGCATCAAAGAAGCAAGCAATCGTGGCACAATCAACAGCTGAAGCAGAATACGTGGTTGCTGCTGAAGTAGAATATGTGGCTGCTGTTGAAGCAACAAGTCAAGCTATATGGCTTCGAAAGATATTCAAAGATATGGGAGAAAACCAAAGTGGACCTACTACAATCAACTGTGACAATAAATCAGCTATCGCAATGACGAAGAACCCAGTACATCACAGTAGAACAAAAACACATAGCAATTAAATATGATTTCATTAGAGAAGCAGAGACAAATATGGAGATCCAACTTGAGTACTGCACAATAGAAGACCAAATTGCAAATATTTTTACAAAGGCACTACCAAGACCAAGTTTTGAACTACTACGCGTTATGTTTGGAGTTACCGAATTTGCATCAAGGAGGAGTATTATAGTGTAATGCAAATTCTAGAAGAATCTAGAAAATCCTAAGATAAAAGTATTGAAATTTAATGAAAGTTCTAGAACAAAGTAGAAAAGTCTAAGATGGGAAGAAAATATCAAGAACATTCTACTTAGGCAAAAATCTAGAACATTTTACATAAGTTGTGGCTAACACTTTTTAGAATACTCTATAGGTCTATAAATACCCATGTACTCAATCATTTGATGAATGACAAAAACTAAGACCACATCTAACACACCACTCACTACTACAACTACATACTTCTTCCAACTACAACTTTCACATTCTACTATCTCCACAATTTTCTCTATCCCATCAACTATTCCTTTCACAACCTCAAAATACTATCAGAACCGATTGTAATTGGCCGACAATGGACTCATTTTCCACAAGTCTGGTAATTGTTCCTAAAGGCAGCGTTAAGAGGCTACACAAGACATTTACGAAGTCTTTTTCAGCTTCTGCAAATAATACTTTGTTGGTCTCTTTGTTCACCACAAGTTTCAATGACACTTGCACATCTTCTTGAGTAGTAGCCATACAAGAACAAGCGAACGGTAAAGAAGGAAAATTCGCACAAGAAGTTGGAACTCTATATTAACTCGAAGCAAAGCGTTTATGTAACTCTAGTTTTGACAAATGATTTGAGTATTCATATTTATAAGCATAGTGTTAACGAAATATTGGCTATTAAAATATTAATCAATAAGTAAAATTCTTAGAAGATTATTTGAAAAGGTAGGAATATGTTGGAAATAGAGATAGTAGTTGAAGTGTTGTAAAAAGAAAGGCGTGGGTTGAAATTAAAGAATAGATGGCTGCGTTAATGGCACTATTTCCATAGCAATTCATTAAGGTATATATGATATACGACCTTTTACTCTTACCGAGTAGCAAATCACCATTACTGTTTTTTTTTTTTTTTTTTTTTTTTTTAAAAAAAAAAAAAATAATAAATTTATTATGTTAAAATATTAAAATATAAATTAATTTTTTTTTTTTTTTTTTTTACTTTTTCAAGAAAACAAAAGTAATTAAGATCATATGGTAAAACTACTGAGAAAATGAACATATTAAATTATAACTATTAGAAAAAAAACGAAAATATAAAAGTGACTTAATTTCATGAGTTTATTATATAAATAAATTTTTTATAATAAAAAATACAATAATATGTAATTATATTTTTTTAAATAATTAAATTTTTATGTATTTTTAAGAGTTGTATATTTATTTTATTTAAACTAACTGATCTAATAAGTACTAATTAAAATTAATTTTAATTTTTTTTCAATTTTTTTTAACATCCCATTTATTTAATAAAGCTAAATAAAGGATATGTCACACAGTATAACATAAGAAGCGAGAATAATAGAGTATAATGTCGCTCCCTCAGATATCTCAATTACTTAAAGAATGAATAAAAGAGGCACACAACGATGCCAGGTACAAAGTAGAGTAAGAGAGTGATAAAGACGTAAGCAAATTCCCAGAGAAAGCAATGCATGGGCCTTAGCCCTAAATGAAAAGCCCAAAGGCAGAAGTCAATCCAAAAGCCAAGCAGCGGAACCATCACCTCCCTGTTGACCACGAGTGTTCCTCGCATCTTCTCACATCAACAAGTTGATGATCATCGCAAAAGAGAGTACCACATAGTAGAACACACAACAATACAGAAGGGTAAGCTAGAGCCAAAAGTGGTTTTATCATGCAAACATATATACTTCCACAATCAATTATACACACGTCATCCAATCATGTTACGACTCCTCAAATCAATACACTAAGACTTGTCTCGACTCATCCGGATACATATAATCTGGTCGGATTCAGCGGATGCTCGCACTTGTGGTGGATACCTCTGCTCACCCCCGAGCTATGTGTTACAAGTGTTACAAGTGTTGAAATGAATCAATTCCCTCACACACAAGGTTAGCCCTTAATGAATTTCAGGCCTCCTGCTACTCTCACCACAGGAGTCAGTCCGCTCTAAATGAGACTAACTGACTCCTTAGAGTGTTAGGATGCAATCCTTACCTTGAATCCTTACCAAATTATATAAAATGGAGCACCACCATGGACACCCACTAACAAGGGCCATGGAATTACGTCCCGACCACTGAAGCACTACCCTGAAATCTCACCTAAAGGTCCCAAGGATTTACGTACTGACCACATACTATATATATTCAATCAATCATGAAATATTCACCACACATGTCAATATCATATCAATATTTGTAATCATCCTTCATTCGTATCTCATATTTAGTCAACCACAACTAATCCTTCCCACAGCCATAAAAATGGAATCGTACATCATGCCAATACCATGCCGAGGGACATCATTCATTTTCCATGAATCCCTCCATATTTCATATCCACTCCTTAACCAACTCATGATGTTAAATTCTATGAACCAATCCCATACAAACATTATGCTCACATCATGCCAAAACCCATGAATCATAATTTTCATCTCATTCATACAAGGTCACTCAATTCATACAATTCGAACTCAAGGTAAAGCATACTAAGCCAAACAAACATGAAAGGAACAGTTCTATAGTGAAGTCCCGTGCCAGTCTCGCCTAAGCCACAGGGTCTCGCTTAGGCGAGACTGTCATCAGGGAACCCTGCGAGACTCGCGGATTCTTGCTTAAGCGAGCTGCTACTCGCCTGAGTGAGAATACCCCTCGCCCAAAAAGAGCCTCCTCGCCTGAGCTACACATGCAGCACATACCTCAAGCCCCCACGCGTCCTCGCTTAGGCGAGCCGTCCTCGCTTAGGCGAGCCTCTCTCGCCTGAGCGAGATGGTGTCTCGCTCAAACGAAAACTCTTCGCCTGCGTGAGAGCTTGAGCGCGAGTTTGGGTCTAACCAACCTATGAAATAACTCGTTTAATATCTTTTTTTATACTATTTTAATTAGTGTATCTACAATCTTGTCTAATGTGTATTGTTAGACTCGTGTAATATTTTTCTATACTCGTCTAAAAAGTGTATGTAAAGACTTATCTAATGTGTATTTCTAAACTCGTTTAATCAATGTATCAACAAACTCTTCTGATATGTATTGCTAGACTTGTCTCAGAAGTATATGGACACACTCATATAATATGTACTACTAGATTTGTCTAATCAATGTATGTTGAAACTCGTTTAATATGTATTGTTAAACTAGTCTAATTAGTGTATGAACAGACTCGTCTAATGTATATTGCAAGATTCATTTAATTAGTGAATGAAATACTTGTTTAATGTGTTAATAAAATCGTCTAATCTGTGTATGAAAAATCTTGTCTAATGTATATTGTTAGACTCGTCTAATCAATATATGAATGACTTGTCTAAAGTGTATTGTTAAAGTGGTTTGATCAATATCCATCGACAACTCATTTAATAAAAATATTTGTAAACTCATCTAATTAACATATGGAATAACTCATATAATATCTTTTTGTTATACTATTCTAATTAGTTTATCTACAGTCTCGTTTAATGTTTATTGTTAATTACACTCATGTAATATTTATTGTTATACTCTTCTATTAGGTGTATGGAAAGACTTTTCTTATGAGTATTTCTAGTCTCGTCTATTCAATGCATCGACAAAGTCTTTTTTCTAAAATGTATTGCTAGACGTGTCTCATAGTATATGGACACACTTGTATAATGTATACTACTAGACTCGTCTAATTAGTATATGTTCAGATCTGTCTAATGTGTATTACTCATCTAATTAGTGAGTGGATAAACTTGTCTAATGTGTATTAATAGACTTATCTAATTTGTGTATGAAAAGACTTATCTAATGTATTTTTTTAAACTCATCTTATTAGTGTATGGACAAACTAGTCTAGTGTTTGTTGATAGACTCGTCTAATCAATGTATGGACAGACTTGTCGTCTAATCAATGTATGGACAAACTTGTCGTCTAATCAATGTATGGACAAACTTGTCTAATGAGTATTCTTAGACTCGTGTAATCAATGTATGGAATGACTCATCTAATGATTTTTTATAAACTCGTTTAATTAGGGAATGGACAAAGTTGTCTAATTAGTGTTTGTTCATACGTTTAAAGTGTATTGTAAGACTTGTCCAATAAGTGAATAACAAACTCGTATTGTATTAATAGACTTGTCTAATTTATGTATAAAAAGACTTCTCTAATGTATATTGATAAGGTCATCTTATCAATGTATGTTGTAGGTAGACTCGTCTAATCAATATTAGGACAGATTGCTCTAACGAGTATTCCTAGACTAGTGTAATCAATGTATGAAATGTCTCGTTTAATGTTTTTTGCTATACTTGTCTACTGATTGTATGGACAAACTCGTTTAATGTGTATTGTTAGACTTGTTTAATCAATGCATCAATATACTCATTAAATGATTTTTGTTATATTTGTTTAATCAATTAATAGAATGACTCATCTAATAGTTTTTGTTATACTTGTCTAATTAGTATATGTAAAGACTTGTCTAATGTATATTGCTAGACTTGTCTAATGTTTTTAGTTATACTAATCTAATCAATATACGAACAAATTGATCTGATGTGTATTGAAAGACTAATTTAATAATTGTTATTATATTCGTTTAATTAATGAACAGAATCACTCGTCTAACATTTTTTGTTGTACTCATCTAATTAGCATATGGATAGACTCGTCTAACATATATTTCTAGCTTTCCTAATTTTTATTTCTATACTCATCTAATTAGTGTATGGATAGAATTATCCAATGTATACTGTTAAACTCGTTTAATGACAATATAAATACATCATTGGTATATTCTAAGACAATTAGTTTGCTAGCTTTTACCTTTTGTTTTAGTCTTATTAAAATTAGGGTTAAGTATGTTTTTAGTCCCTAAACTTTGTCGCGAATTTGGAATTAGTTCTTGTTTGAAACTTTTATACACTTTGGTCCTCAAACTTTAAAAATGAATAAATATAGTCCCTTTAATCTAATGCATATTGTTAAACTCGTTTATGACAATATAAATACATCATTGGTATATCCTAAGACAATTAGTTTGGTAGCTTTTACCTTTTGTTTCAGTCTTACTAAAATTAGGATTAAATATGTTTTTAGTCCCTAAACTTTGTTGCGAATTTGGAATTAGTTGTTGTCTAAAACTTTTATATACTTTGGTCCTCAAACTTTAAAAATGAATAAATATAGTCCTTTTAATCCAATTATGTCAACTTTTTTTGGTGTATTAAACTTGTTTCATACTAGCATTTTGAGTTGTTTACATTGTTTGACACATTGAGTTAAAATGATTATATTCATTCATTTTTAAAATGTAGGACTAAACTGTATCAAAGTTTCAGACATAGATGAATTCCTTATTTGCATCAAAGTTAAAGGGCTGCACATATACTCAACCCCTAAAATTATAAGTTGTTATATTTTGAAGTTGAATGTAGTAAAAAGTTAATTACAAAGATTGTAAACAAAAAATATAATATTAAGAAGTTTGATTTTTTTTTATTACAGATATATTTTTTAAATTGAAATGAACTATTAATTAAAAAAACAATCATAACATTAAGTAATGTAACCTTTTTTATTACAAATTTTTACTTTAAACCTTTGAAATAAATTATTAAATATATAAAATATTTTAATTTATTCAGTTATAAATATAATTATTTAAAACCTTATACAGAATATTATGTACGTATCATCAATGTTAATTTTTAATACATAAAGTTAATTCAATTTTACATAAAAAAAGAAGAAAAATATTCAATAATAAGAATATTTATATTATTATTTAATATGAAAATGATAACTATAATTTTTTAAGACAAAATTATTTCATCATAGTTATTTTTATATTTTATTATTAATAAACATATATTATTTTTTAAATATTATTATCTTAAGAAAATTTAATTTTATTAAATGGCTAATTAGAAATTATAAAAGGAAAAAAATAGTATATATAAAAAATTAATACTTTAAATATAAGTTTCATTGTTTAATACGTCAACCTTTGAATATAAGTTATTCTTTAATAATAAGTATATTAAAATTATAGTAGATAAAAACTTGAACTATGACTAAAATGTATCTAAGGACACAAATTAAAAAGAAGTAATTTTTTATTTTAAAAATCAACTCATTTTTTAAATAATGTTTAGAGATGCCTATCATGGTTTAATTTGATTAAGAAAAAAAATCGACAATTTGTTATATAGTATTATATACAATTTGTATCGTTAATAAATATATATTATTTTTTAAAATAATATTGTTTTAAGAAATAAAGTAAAATATATTTTTCTAAATTTAATTTTATTAAAGGGTTAAATATATTTTTGGTCCTTCAACTTTTAGTGAAAATTGGAATTAGTCCCTCTTGAAAATCTTAAACCAATTTAGTCTCTTACCTTTGTAAATGTGTGTATTTAGTCCTTTTAATCAAATTTTATTAAATTTATTTGATGCTTCAAACACATTTTATTATAGTAATTTAGTTTGTTTACATTGTTTGAGACATGTTCACTTCAATGTTAGCTGAGAAACGCGTTTGAAAAGTCAAATAAACTTTAAAAAAATAGGTTTAAATGACTAAATTTACGCATTTTTAAAGATGGGGGACTAAATTGGTTCAAGGTTTCCAAGATGGACTAATTCCAATTTTCACTAAAAGTTGAAGCACTAAACACATATTTAACCCTTTATTAAATGATCAAATATTTTGGATATTTATATCATCCTTTCAATTGAACAATGCACTATTGTCTTCATATATGGTTGTTAATGGCATCTTTGTCAAGGATAGACGACAAGTTTTTTGCACATGTTAAATTATACATCTCAACCAAATACATTCACGACTTACCTCATGTGATGCTAAAGTTTTGCATGATTTAACGATGTTGTTGTTATATATGATTTGTTTCACAAATCACCATAAAATCATTATGCTACCACATGTGAACAAATATCTTGTTTGTGATAAACCATTGTGACATTGTGGGGATCTGATAAATAACGTACAACTAGATGACCCATTAGATATGATTTTGAACCATTTGGATAAAATACTCCAATCCAATGTCTTCTTGTAGGTGAAGAACTATATTTTGCTTAACAAATTTATAACAAATGCAATATTAGTGTTGACACAAGTAGCATGGATGATTTGGTACTTGAAGATTTGATGAAGCTTTGATGAAGGTACTTGAAGTCATGGCCTTGGAACCATGCTTACATTGACGAAGATAGGGGATTTGATGTTACTCGTGTTGATAAAGCCTTGTAGGCATGCCTCTATTTGGATCAATTATGGGGAAAATAAGCTTGAAGATTGTAATTCATTTTGTAAACCATTTAGCAATAATAAAATGTATAGGGTCTTAGTTGTGTCTTTTAATCTGTTAAAATGTTTTTCAACAAGTTAAATGGTGTCTTTTAATCTGTTGAATGAATTTTTAACAAATTAACAGGTTAGTTGCAATAGTCCTAACTATAACTTATTCAATCAGTTGATTTATTTTGTAATCAATTTATTTCACTTAAGTTAACTGAAATCAACCAATTGATTTGAAAATCAACCTATTGAATTTCATAACAGTTTGACTATAAGAGTTGTATTTTTTGAAAGAGAGGTAGCAAGACCATTTTTTAGCGCAAAATCATTCTGGAAATTGTGGAATTCTCTCTCTTTCGTGATCATACAGATTGCAACTGCTGAAGATTGATCTTGGATCATTCTTGGAGCATTTTGCTTGGTGTTTGAAGCTTGGAGAAGGTAGTTGTGGTAGGCAGAGTTGTGCTTCCACTGTGGTTTGATCTTTCTCAAGCTTTTTGGTTGTGCCTGGTGGTTTTCCAGGTCTTCAAGAGGTGTCTTGTTGTGCTGGTTTGATTATTGTGTGATTCAAGAGTCTTTGTGTGTGTTTTTTGCATATTTTGAAAGTGTAAGGGTGTAAACTTTGTAAATCTTTTGAAATAGTGCAAATTCAGGCTCGGGTTCCTTGACAAACTGGATGTAGCTCATGTTTAAGTGAACTAGTATAAAAATCTTGTTCATGGCTCTTTCCTCTAATATCTCTTGTTTTACACTTTAAAGTTTAAAGAATCTTGAGTTGAACCATCTTTTTGACATTCTTGTGTGATCTGACATTATTTGTGGCATTGTTCATTTTGGTATAACTCATTTAAATCTATCTTGACTGATCTTTCATATTGTTATTGCTTTAAATCACAAATTCGCATTTCTGTATTTTTTCTAGTATTTTAGTCAACTGTTTTTGTGATTTAATCAATTGATTATATCAGTATTGCATATGTTTAATGAAATCAAGCGGCTAACTCTGTGTTTGATCGATTGAAAGTGTCTAGTTCAAGAGTGTGTGCATCCATACTTGGTGATTAAATTGATTCAATTAAAAATTATTTTAGGCTTTCAAAAGTCACCATATTTTTTAACTAGTCAATTCAACACCTCTCCCTTCTTGGCATTTCAACCATTTCAAAACTTACAATTAGGTCAAGTATAATTAGCAAGATACATTAGTGATTTTATAACACTAAGATATGGTACATCTAGATCAAGAAGTTCCATATCATTTTCTTGAGAACTAAAAGAATCTTTATCAACATCTAACGACCTTATAACCATTGGAGTGCATGATGGATGTAACTTGTCCATTTATAAACTTTTAAGCACCTCATTATATAAGTCTCTTGATGAACAATTGCCTTTGTGAGCTCATTAGGAGTTCCAATGATGCTTATTTCATTTACATAAACAACAATTATGGCAAATTCTTTTTCTAATATTTTCATATAAATACAAGGACAAATAGGATCATTTTCACCCTTCTTTTAACAAGTACTCACTAAGACAATTATACCACATACGTCCTTATTGCTTTAATCAATAAAGGGACTTGTTCAATTTTATTGAATAATCCACTTTGGAATTTTTTTTGTTGGGAAAATTAAATCCTTTAGGAATTTCGATATAAATATCATTCTCAAGAGAGTTGTACAAATAGGTTATTCCATCTTCTATTAGATGTTAATGCAAATCTTCTTGTGCAACTACGATAATCAAATATCGAATGAGACCTTTTGTAACTAGGATAATCAAATATCAAAATGTTGTTGAATCCAATACGAGTGAATATGTCTCTTCACAAATCAATATCATGTTTTTATGAAAAAACTTGAGCAACAAACTTGCTTTATATTTAGCAATTTCATCATTCTTATTCTACTTTTGCGCAAAAATTTGTATGTACCCAATGGGTTTCATACACTTAGGTGTGCGAACTACAAGTCTAAAAACCTTTCCTTTAGCAAAAAAATATAATTATGCTTCTTTCCATCTTTTCATTTTGGCCAATCATTTCTTTGTCGAAAATCTTCAATAATCATTGGTCATTGATCCTCATTGTCACTCATAACATTCATCGCTATATTATATGCAAAAGTTTTGTCAATGCTGAATTTATTTTGGTTCCATATTATCTTATTCATGACATAATTTATTGAGATCTCATCATTTTTAACATTTTTAGGTACTTGAGGTTTTTTTGAAATCAGATCATTAATTATGTCAAATGAATATTTTAAGATTTCCAAATTTTCAATTAGGTTTATCTTGCATTTTAGCTCATTTTCTCATTCAAGAGTTTTTATCTTTGGAACCAATAGGTCTACCATGCTTCAAGCATGTCTTTAGAACTAACAGGCTTACCACACTTCAGGCTGTTATGAATTAATATCAATTCTACTCGAAGCATTAGCAGCTAGTATATATGATTTAGTTACCCTTTTTTTTGTTAGTAAAAGCATTTAGTAATTGATTTACTAATTTTGTAAATGAATTATTCTTTGAACTTCCAGTTCACATTCTTTTGTACAACGATCAAGACGAGATAATGATAATTCATTCTAACTAATATATTTTTCCAATTGTTTACTTTCTCCCCCTAATGTTGGAAAAACTTATTTATCAAAATGACAATCAACAAATCAAATTGCAAATAAGTCTCCTATTATAGTTCAAGATATTTTATTATTGGTGGAGAATCATATCCAACATATATTCTTAATCGTCTCTAAGGACCCACCATAGTCCATTTTATGGGGAAAATGGAACATATACACCACAACTAAAATTTTTTATTGAGAAATATTAGGTTACTTACCAAAACCCAACTACATAATAGAGTATTTGCGATAACTTGTTGGCATGATGCAAATCAATATTGCAGCATGCAAAATTACATATCCCCAAGTAGCCATTGGAAGATTAGCTCTCATGAGTAATGATCTTACAACCAGTTTTAGATGTTTATTAATAATTTTGCATGTCCATTTTGAGCATTAACATATGCTATTGCATGTTCAACTTCAGCTCCAATTGATATACAATAATCATAAAAAACATGAGATGTAAATTCACCAATATTATCAAGACGAATTTTCTTAATTAGATAATCTGGGAAGTGAGCACTTAACTATATTTTTTCCTTATTTTTTTAAAGATATTTTAGTGTACGACTCCAATGGTCTTTACCACCGTAATGATAACATATACTTTCATTTTATTTTTCATAAATTTTCACCCTTTTCTTTTTCATTTTTCACATTATTATGCCACTTTTGGTGGAAAAATGTCTGTTTAAAATTTCTTTCATGACCATGTCCATGATCATTATCACGAGTATGAAAATATAAAAAAAAAATATTGCTGCATTCACTTATCGGAATGGACCAATTGGGTGGATCCCATGATTTTTTGTCAAAAACTCATTGTTTTGTTGTGTCATAAGAAGACATGAAATTAATTCAAAATATTTGTGAAATCCTTTTTTCATGATATTATTGTTGCGAAAGCAAATTAGTTACTCAGATCGTTTATTTCTTTCTTAATGATATCACGAAGACCCATTGCATCTAAATGCATTTCAACATTTAATATCCAATATAAGTAATTCTTCCTTGTAATATCAAGTGCCACAAATTCAAATTTTGCAAAGTTTGATATGTTTAGAAGAAACACATACACTACAAAAAATAATGTAAATTGCGACAATTTTAATATGACAGTTGTTTAAAACCGTCGCTTTTTACAACATAATACGACAATTTAAGAATTGTCATATTCTATGACGATTTTAACTATCAATCTTTAAACTGCCATATATTACATGTAAAATATGGCAATTGTAAGCATCATTATTTTAATTATTTTAATAAATCTTAATATTGCTTTTCCATCTATCATTTTCCAACTTAG
>Ga0214544_1002697_pt1 | contig 37220 bp, 18 predicted proteins | sample CNSS3metaG_FD_160074 | JGI IMG/M metagenome (GOLD analysis project Ga0214544, IMG submission 160074) | Root nodule microbial communities from cowpea collected in UCLA plant growth center, Los Angeles, California, USA - CNSS3 | ecosystem: Host-associated > Plants > Roots > Nodule | place: USA...
TTTTATATTATACATATAATTTTTTTATAAAATTTTTTATATATATATATATATATATATATATATATATATATATATATATATATATCATGAGACTAAATTGATTAAGAAAAAAATATCAATAAAATAATTTCAACTTTAGGCATAATTAACGTTTTAAAATATAAAATAAAAAATAAAAAAAAATAGTATAGAAATATATTTTAATTTTTACGACAAATTAGTAATAAATAGATAAATGATAAAATAATTTCACGATTGTTAGTTTAAGGTTGTGTTCCTTTGTGTGGATAGATTTGAGGAGAGTGTGAAGATGAATTTGTGTGGGTTTGAGGAGATAGAAATGTGTGTTCTTTTGAGTAGATTTAGAGGGTAAAGTGAGTGGATTTGGAGATGAATTTTGTAAAAGTTAGTGATAGATTTGATTGATGTAATAGATAAAAATTTGTGAAAATAGATAGTTTTTCAAATTTACCAAAATACCCTTGATGGAAAAATAGAATGGTTTTGTAATTTGGTGTTATAAAAATAATTAAAATTAAATAATATGAATTTAAAAAAATTAAAAATTAAATAAAATGTTAAAATAAATAAATATACTTTTGTATGAATAGGAATAATCACCACGCACACACACAACATTGATTACGTAACCAGTGTCACTCTCTCACAACACCAGCACCGGTGGTTATAGTACCAGTGCCACACACACACATCACCGAACCAGTTATGTAACCGGTGCACAAACACTCATAAATAAACATAGCACCAGTTATGTAACCAGTGCTCTCCCTCTCTCTCTCTCTCTCAAACACACACACGCACACACACACGCACACACACAAATTCGTGCTTCCAAATCACTGCACATTCAGTAAAATGAACATGCTATAGTCCATAAATCCATCGCTTCAAGTGACTGCAAACAGTATTATCAGTACAAGTGAACACTGCATAAAAGACAAATCAAATAGTAAAATAAATTTTTAAAAAGAAATAATATTTTATGTGACTATAAACAATTTGTTCATTAATAAGTATATATCTATTTTTAAAATATTACTTTAAGAAATAAAAGGAAAGATTCCTAGAATGTGAAAACTTATTTAAAATAAATTGATTAAAGTAATCATAACATCCGAATTTTCGTGCATAAATAAAAGTGTGCCTTTTTTTCCTCCAAAAGAGAAGAGAGTGACGGGCCGATAATTGATTACCGAACTGGGGTTCTATGGTGTAGTGGTTAGCACTCTGGACTTTGAATCCAGCGACCTGGGTTCGACTCTCGGTACGACCTTTTATTCCTTATTTTAGAAAACTCATTTTAATGAGATATTTCTTTGATAAACTTACCAATTTATTTACAATATGTAGAATATGTAGAAATTTCTTTAATAAACTCACCAATTTATTTACAATGATATGCATAATTCAATGCAGATAACTTATTTTTCTTAAAACATGTGTCTTTGTATTATATGTTTCTAAATATAGTGTTCAACAATTTCTTTTGTCTGACAAACATGAAATAAATAATAATTAAGATTTAATTATATTTTTAATCATTATAAAATGAAAAAGATTTTATATGGAATCTTATAATTAAAGAAAAGCTACAAAATTATTTATACAAAAGGATAACTTTTAATAAGATTTAATTAAGCATGAAGTCATGTTGTTGACATATTAAAAAGTACAAGATTATATAACTTTAGTATTATATTTAATATAAAATAATGAGTAATTTTTATTGTTATAATTAAAGGTATATTTATTTAAAAGTTCCTTATTATGTTCTATGAGGTTTCTTTTATGCCCTTTTGAAAAAAATTACATAAATTGATAAATTAATTTTCTTTTATAAGTCGTGCATGGGAGAACGACTTCATCAAAAGAAGTACGGTTACACACGATTTTTTCTCAAAGGTGAACTGAAATCGTACTAAGAGAAAATGAATTTTTTTTAACTTAAAAGTTGTGCACATGAAAGACAAGTTAAGTTCAACTATGTTTAGGGATGACAATGTAGACTTGGTTTAGCGAGTCGATCTACAGGCCCGCAAAAAAAGAGTGGGGCAGACCGAGATATTGAGTTCGTTGGCCTACACAAAAAAAAATGTACTTGTGTATATTGGTTACTTTCCTTCTTATATGAACGTTTCAAATTCTTATATGAATGAAAAAGATAAATATTATTTATTTTTGAATGTGCTAAAATTTAAAGAATACATCTTGTATGCCAAAGTACAAATATAAATATGATGAAAATGTTAAATAATCAATTTATCATCTAACTCTCCAAAATCTTTCTTTATTTTTATGAACTTGTTAAAGTTTTCCAAATTGTTAAATATTAAAAATTTTATCATAAAAATTAAAAAAAAAATAGACCAGCCCGCAGGCCTACATACTCGCACTTATGTGGACGGGCCAAATGTGGGATGAGCCATCCCGACCCACATTTTGTGGGCCAAGTGCAAGCCATCCGCATTGCTACCTCTAACTATGTTCATACGGAGGTCATGCTCTTGAATAGCAGCTTCATGTTGTGTCCTTGCACGAGGTTGGTGGAAATATGGAGAAGTTGTATCCTAGAAGCACGACTCTCAATTTGATATGATGAATAGGAAACATACAAAGTGAAGATAATTTCAATACAAATGTAGTAATATGGAAGTCATGTTGGGAGTTCATAATTTTCAATTTTTTCAAGAAAGTAAAAATCGTGTCGCCAGAGCACGATTTTAGATAATGAAGAAGGGTGCTGACCATTCCTTTTACTTCTTTAGTTTTATTCATTTATGTTACTTTAGCTCCTCAAATGTTTCACTTCACTAAAAGTTTATTTTATTTCCCTATAAAGTTTATTAATAGGTCTCCCTGAGTTGATTTTTCTTTTTTTCATTTTTTAATTATCGAAGTTCGATGTTTACTTTGCAACTTTTTGATGGAAAGCTACAATTTGGACCACGAAAAGTTATATTGGTTCCGATTGTCGTTTCTCTTTCAATTATTCTCTTGTTTTCTCTCAACTATTTTGTATTCGAAAGAATAAGGAAAACTCACAAGATTCGTCTTCTAAGAGAAAACTGTAAGCAATTTTAAACTAGTTCCATGATTTATTATAGGTTTAGTCGTTATATTATACCATTCAATTATTATCACTTCATATATTTTACTACTTTTTACATATTCTCTATTATCAAACTTTTTAATTTCCACACATATGATTAATAGGTTAAATTTCTAATAGATTGGAAAAAAATAAAACACTTTAATTTATCATGACTTATTATCACCATCATGTTAGAAATTTAACATAATAATGAACTAGATAAAAGTTGATGAAATGTGCAAAAATGAAACATGCGAACACCTACAACATTGTGATTATTGTTGTTAAAAAGTGAAATATGCACGACTATAGGTGCTATTATAGGCCTCTTTAACTTGATGCTGTTGTTGGGGATGAAAGAGCCATGATGCAGTTACTCTAATTCAGTTTGCTCAACAATTTCTCCATTTCAAATATAAACTAAAGTCGTGCTCTAGGCGCATGACTTCTAATTTCTTGAAAAAATTGAAAATCACAAACTTTTAACACGATTTCCATACGATCACATTTGTGCTGAAATCCTCTTGGCTTTGTACGGTTTTCTTTCATCAGATCAAATTGAAAGTCATGTTTCCTTGACACGACTTCTTCTTCTCCATATTTCCTTCAAACTCGTGTTATAAGGCACAACTTCTAATTTTATATATTAAATTGAGAGTTGTTATTTAGCAACGTGACTTCCATTTGAAAATAGTTGAATTGAACTTGCTTTCTATGCATGACTTTAGTTCACTAGTGCATAGAAGGGTTTTGACATCGGTTATTTTGAGAATTCTAGTTTTTTAATCGAAGTATATTTAGGCGAGGTAAAAAGGTAGGGCTTTAGGCTTCGATTCATAACTAAAATCTATTCTTCACTTTATGCCTTGGTTCTTTCTTGAACTGAAGCCTATTCCTTTTTTCTTTTTTAAATTACTGTTTCAATTTCTTCCCATAATTTAACCAACTCAGAAAGAATCATAAAATCTGAACAAACCTTAAAAGCACCAAGTGAGGTAATGCATATAGTGTGAAGAACCTGAACAAAAAGTTCTTGCATTAGGAAGAAAGGACTACGAAACAAGAAAAAAATGCAAGGCGAGAAAATGAACATCTTGCTTCTTTCGAAATGGGAAGGAAAGGAAGGTTCATAGTGGCAACGCAATGACACAATTCGTGTTGAAAATGAGGAAGGGAACGAAGCGGTGGAGGTCCACATTTAGCAAAAAGGAAGGGAAGGGAAAGGAGGAGAGTGAAGGAGTGACAACGAAAACGACAATGGGGTTCGCATTTGGTGACAAGGAAGAGAGGAGAGTGGAGGAAGGTGACTATTACAATAGAGGTGTGATCAAATGGAAGATACAAAGAGTACTAGCAGCACAATTGAAACGCTTTGGTAAGGATGTAAAATTTGTGAAATTTTAACCCTAGCAGACGAATAGGCTTCAATTATGTAAAAAACTAAAGCCTATAGTGGTGCAAATATTTTCAAAACTATAGGCTTCAGTTCTTTAAAGAATTGAAGCCTATACTAGCATAGGCTTCAGCTATTTAAAGAACTGAAGTATGTACTCATATAGGTTTGAGTTATTTTACAATAAAGCATATACTAGTATAGACTTCAGTTATTTTATAAATAAAGCCTATAGTTGTGCAAAAAATTTCAAAAATGCCACAATGTTTTGAAAGACTTCATTTTTTTCTTGAAACCAAATCCTATTGTAGTTGTGCAAAAATTTTCAAAAATGTCACCGTTTTCTGAAAGATTTTATTTGGGTTAATTACGTTTTTTGCCCCTGTACTATTATCATATTTTAGAAATGGTCCCTCCTGGAAACCGTAAACCATTTTGGTCCTCATGGTTTCAGTCCCTATTTTTTAACGACCTTAACTTTATGACTTCGTGACAAACGACGTTCCAGGTAGGCTCGTAATCTGGCGACAAGTGTACTGACAATGATGACACGTGTTAAATTCATTTATTTTATTGATTATTTATTTAATTTATTTAATGTTAAAAATTAAATTTAACATGTGTTTTAAACTTATAAGGGTTTTAAACACAAATTCGAGAAAGTGGTGTTTTGAATTTCGTTCCTTTATGTGGTGAAAACGAAAGATGAAGGCCAAAGACGAGAATGAAACGCAAAACCGAACTCTGCATTTGTGTTGTTTGCGTAGTGAAGAGCGTGTGATTGTCGTCGTGGCTGTGGTTAAAAGAGCAATATTGCAAGGAAATAGAGGTAAGGGTTTTCGTTCATTGTATTAATTTGATTTTAGGTTTTGATGGAGTTTATTTGAGGGAACATTAATTTTGTGTTTCTGTTTTCTATATTAGTGTTTTTAGGATTTATTGTTGGTTTTTATGGGTTTAGGGTTCTGTGTTCATTGTTGCACAAATGGGTTTCTCAATCGTGTTTTATCACATGGGCAAGTTTGAAAGATTTAGGGGAAGGGTCTTGTGTTATGAAGATGGAGAAAAGCATGTTATGCGAGGAGTGGATCCAGATATATGGTCCTACTTCGAAGCATTGGGTATCGTGAAGAAGGATTTTAAGTATGATGGACAAATGTATATACGGTGGAAGTCTAAGAAAGGGAGAATGGATATATATTTAAGGCTATGAAGGTAAGCGTGCTTTGCAGTTGGCAAAATACACGGAAAACAAAAAAGAAAAGGTTGAGATATATGTGGATCATTTGGTTAGTTCTACTCAAGTCATTGAACTTGTTGAAGGAGTAAAGGAGTGGGGAAATGAAGAAGGCGGTAATGGTGATGTTAATGAGGGAAATAAAGAAGGGGACAATGTTGGTGTTAATGTTGATGGGGCAAATGAAGAAGACGGGGTGAAGAAGATAGGGGTGGCGATTTTGCTGTAAAGGGAGGAATACAACAAGAGTGGGATGGTGATGTTGTTGATCGAGTGGAAAATGCAGAAGAGGTTGTAAGACCCGTGGAATTAAATTAATTAAATAAATAATTAATTAATAAATGCGGGTATTGGGAGCCTTTATGATATTAAATATTGATTGATGTGACGTGGAAAAATATTAGTTCAAGTGGTAAAGAGTACTAGATTGTGTGAAAGGACTTGAGTTTAAGTCCTAGGTATGCCAATTGTGTGTTATTTAATTATTATTGTTTTTAATATTATGATTGATCATGTTGAATGATGAGATAACTATAGAATTATATTAATCATCACGAAACATGAATTGGTTAAATGGTTGTGCATCGATTTGGCATTGGCATGGTTGTGGGTTCAAGTTTTGGAGAATCCAAATTAAAATTTATTTTTGCTAAATTTAGTTTTGGCTTGAATGTGAAAAGTTGAAGGAAACCCTAACTGAATGGACAGTCCATAATGCACCCATGAATGACAATAAACACCAACATTAAACCATTTTCGTTTTTATGCCATTAACCCACATTAATACCCAATTAAAAGGCAAATTAGAGGTAAGAGAGAAGGTTTTGGTGGGCTGCTATTGTGCTTGCAGAAGAGAGAACGAAATTAGAGAGTGGTAGTGAGGATTGAAGGAAGGAAAAATCTATTTTGCGGATAAGGTCAAAGGAGGATCATTGGTGATCAAGAGGGAATTTACAACAACTCCAATTTAGGCTAAGAAAACCAGGTTAGGGGATTTTTTTTTCACGTTACTTTTATGTTTAAGAATGAATCGCATGATGTTTAGTATGAACTGCATGAATGTCCCCTCTGCTTGTTGAATTTTTTGGGTTTCTGAAAATTTTTCAGAAACCGCCTCACAACACATCCCTGACCGCCAGGCGACGCATGGTATTGTACCCAGATTTGGGTTTTCTGGATGAAGGGCCTAGCGGTATTGGTTGAACCGCCAGGCGACGTGAGTCTGTGGCTCGATTTTTGCTATTCTGTGCATTTTGACATGATTTTGTTCGGAGGGAAATCAAGGGTTGGGTCTTAAGGGATGATTTGACGTTGTGATTCATTGAATTTAGTATAATTGATGGAACAATGCGAATGAAATTTTAGGGTTTGAGAAATCGAGATTTTTTGCATATTAGTTAAATTACGTGAGTAAATATAAGGAAATCTTGTGTATTTGAAGGTTTAACAGGAGTAGTAATCTTAAGTACACGATGGAAGTGAATTGAATGGAAAGATTTAGGAATAGGGATGACAAATTGGAGTCTAAGATTCACGCAGGGTGATGAAATTCTGGGGAAACTACCAGAAAGGCTTGCACCGCTTGGCGGCACAAGGCTGGCCGCCAGGTGCCAGCGTAGAGGCAGTGACTCTACGTGGCTACGAGGTGCTGTGATGATTTTTGGAATATTGGACGTTTAGTTTTTGGTGAATTAGGTTCTTGGTAGCTGCGGGGGTTGGAGATGATAGTTGAATAAAAGTCTTTAGTAATGACACTGCAAACTAGGAGTTTACTCATTAATACGACTAAAGGGAAGAACATGTTAAGATGGTGTAGTAGGAGATATAATTGAATGAAAAGGGCTGGTGCAAGGCTAGTGTAGAGTGATCATAGTAAGATAGTGATATTTCCAATTTTTCCTTAGAAGAAGGTGGATTGTAGATGTGTATGAAGAAGTTGATTGAATGGTAATTAGTACCATGGTGAGTAAGTTATTTAATGAAAGATTCAAGTACTGCTAGGACCACAATAGAATGCATAAAGGTACTGGTTTGGGAAAATATGGATGATACCAAAAAGTCTTTAGAGTCTTGTGGGAAGGGAATAATCTTGTGGAAAGTTGTTGTCAAGACATGGTGAGAGTTGTAATTATCCATACCTATATACGAATACTATGCACTAGTAGGGAGTACACTGGAGTGAGGGCAAGCGTGAGTGGAAATGTGCGACGGGTGCCTGAACCTTACCAAAACTAGTACTATGAAAGTACTGGTGCAGTGCTTGGCGACAGAGTGGGATCCGCCAGGCAATAGAGACAAAGATAGTGGGCTCTTGGAACGCCTGCGCCTGGCTATGAGGGTAGTCCTACCATGCGGGATCTGTAGTGTTGATGGATCTAAGGTGCTACGCGCCTAGAGGTATGTGTCCCCCGCCAGGTGGTCTGTGAGTGGTAGGGGTTAAGCACGTGGCATTCCTCGAGTTGAGCTCGGGATGGTGGATGAACACGAGGAACCCTTGAGTTGAGCTCAGGTTGGCGAGTGTTGCTGGTGTGAGTGTGCTGGTTGTGGCCAGTACGGATGGATCCAGATAGATTGCCCTCCTCAGTAGTTAGCTGATGAGTTTGGTAGTCTTGGGACGTTGCAAACTATGTTCGTATTTGGGAACTCCACTTGGTGTTACGGTGTATGATCTGTAGCAATGGTTTCCCGCACGTGCTCTATTGGTTGTGGCTTATAGGTATGGCAGCAAGTCATCTCTAGGTAATCACTAGAAGATGTAGATCACGATTCGCATGGTTATGTCCATGTGGTATGGAACTAAAGAAACGAAATTTTCCCTGATGTGAATGTTGTGTTATGTATAGATGTGTTTTATATATGCATTTATTTGATTATTCTGTTAAGCTCACCCTATCTGCTTCTGGTTGGCGATGATCGTGTACGCGGTACACGTGAGCAGATGATGTTGTTGCAGGTGATGCTTTTGCAAGCCTGGTTTAGAAGAATTTTTTTTTCTTGCTTGTCCACGTGATAAATGGCAAGTGTCTTATCAGTGTAAATAATGCTTGTAAGAGTAGCATTCACTACCCCAGTCCAAATATTCACACTATTTGTTAATTTGGTGTTGCTCTCTATTCATGAAACAAAATAAGAAAACCAATTCTGCTAAAGTTAGAGTGTTGTCAATTAATTTGGATATCAGTCCATTCGTGGACAATATCAATGTTGAGTACATTTGGTATTCAATCTAAAGGAAATTTATTAGTGCAAATTCACAACTTATATACTTTTATATGTACCATATAATAAGTAACATCTTGACTGGAAAAAAATTAGTAGTAACATTAAGAAATATAACACTAAATTCACAACATTCTTCTTAGCATCATGCTTTTTGGTTCCACTGCTTCCCGATTTAAGTATACAAGGCCAACTCATAAAAATGCTTCCATTACTTTTTGGTTTTCCAAAATCAATGCTCTTTTTTCTTATGTATTTTGAATATTTTTTTCATATCTTTTGAAGTGTGTATGTCATATTGTGTTGCTTTTTGTGAACAAGAGAAAAGAAGGAAACAGTGGGAAGAGGAAACTTAATGTTGAGGTGAAGCAACAATCACACGACAAGCATGTGCATTTTGTTCTTGTCAACTGTGCTACTCTACTACAACCACCAACCAACACTTTTTCTTCTTTTTCTCTTATTTTGTGTAAAATTTCTAAGCTTATGCAAAAGTGTAATTTGAAAATTCCATCTAATAAACAGATTTATATCATGTCAGATTTTAAAGATAGGCAAATAATAACATGTAAAGTAAACAACACTAGAACTGATAACCTAAAAACTTCACAACAGAAGGACAAGTAATTTCTGAACTTTCGATTATAGCCAAATGAACAATTGCTAACAACCTACCAAATGAACAATTGCTAACAACCCTACTCCTTACAATTTATCTTTAGGAGAAATAAAACACAAAGTATCATAGTACAAGTCCAAGACAAAATGAAAAAAAAAGCTTTATTTCTCTTATTTTTCTCTCCGTCATTAACCTCTTCTTTAGTTTGGCATTCTTTTGCACCAACTACACTACCATTCTCACACTTCCACAAACATTTTCATTCTCTTCTTCTTCCATTTCTGACTTTCCTTCCACTTGAGGTTCCACCTCATCAACTCATTGGAAGTAATTACAATGTGCTTCACTCTATAAAACAAAATAATGAATTTACCAAAACCACAACAAAAAATCTAAACACCACAAACAATTGACACTTCCTGCCCAATTTCGACTTCTCCGAAAAAATCTTTCATTATTCTCTGTGATGGTTGTTTTAAGAAGTAGTAATATTTCGCCACATCCACAAAGTTTTGGTCCAAATTGCGAAGATCCGAGTTGCGCAGACGAAGACAATGACAATGCACCACACTTCGATCCAATATTCCTCTTCATTGTTAAACCCTAAAATGAAAAAAAAAAAACTAATCCTCAAATGAAACTACCTTATGTTGATGAACAACTTCTTACCATTTCATTCTTTTATGCATCACTACTGGATTTGAATTTTTATTCCCTGAATTAGAACATAAAGCTCTCTTCCAAACTCATTCTCTTCGATACATTCACAAAGCCCTTCTGATACACCCCCACTAAGTTTAAAACACATCTTAAATTTAATTTTTAACATTAAATGAATTAAATAAATTAAATAAATAATCAATAAAATAAATAAATTTAACACATGTCAACATCATAGTACATGTGTCGCTAGATTACGAGCCTACCTGAAACGTCGTTTGTCACAAAGTCACACAGTTAACGTCATTCAAAAATAGGGATTGAAACCATGAATTTTGAAAACATGAGAACCAAAATGGTTTAAGGTTTTTAGGAGGAATCATTTCCAAAATATGATAATAGTACATGAACGAAAAACATAATTAATCCATTTTATTTTTCTTAAGAGGAAAATCTATTAGACGATTTGAAAAACGTTTTTTTCACTTGTGTTACCTTTTGAATGCACATAGAAATCATTGCATGGGGCACAACTTCTTTTGATGGAGTTGTTCTATTACTCCCATGCACAACTTACCAAAAAGCAATAACCATTTTAAAATCTGTCCACCTACATAATTTTTGTTCAAAAGTGCACTCATTAGATAAAAAAAAAATCATATTATTTTACATCTCAATTATGTAAACACTTCAAAATACATTTACCATTTATTATCACATAAAAAATATTATTAAAAAAATATAATCAAGGGGAAGCCAAACAAAACCCAAAGACAAGAATACATGACAAAAATTCAACTACAACTAAACTACCAATGGCGGACCATGCATATGACCAAAAGGAGCCACGACTCCCCTAAGGTTTTTAATATTAACTTTTATATATATTTATATAATTTTAAAATTTAAATTTATATGTTATTATATTATTTTGATTAAGTTATATATATATATATATATATATATATATATATATATATATATATATATGTGTGTGTGTGTGTGTGTATATATATATATATATATGTGTGTGTGTGTGTGTGTGTGTGTTATTTATATATTAAGTTATTTACCTAATTTTAAAAAATAAAATAAAAACTAATTGCATGGACCTTGGTTGATAAAGAATCAAGGTTTTGTATTTTGTATGGGTAACACGCTGGTGATATCCCAGCCCGTTTGTACATGGAAAGGCCGACCACATCCCAGCCCCAGGGAGAGGGAAGGAGACGCACGCGCAAGCCCAACAGACAAAGGAAAAAGGGCCAACATGGTGCAGAGGTCGGGTACATCTCGGCCCACCGCCTGGCTGGGTATATCCCGGCCCAATAATGGCCAGTTGGGTAAGGATGATGAAGTATAGACGAGCAATCTTAGTCAATAAGGAAAGAGCTGATCCTTAACAAGGTATAGACTAACAAATCTCATAATGGAAAGGACTGATCCTTGACAAAGTACAAATGAGCAATCTTAATCAATAAGGAAAGAGTTTATCCTCGAATACAAACGACCCGCAAATAATAATATCAAGTTCGTTAAGAGATCAGTATAAATTAGGGTCTAGTGAACACTTAAAGGTATGCTTTTCTCACTTTACTACACACATCACATATCGAATCATTATTTGAGTTGAGCGACGAAGTGCCTACAGGTACCCCTCACCGTCGGAGTTCAGACGACAAGAAGATCCAAAAAGAGTCTGGAGGGGAATAGGAGGAGGGTCGACACAAAGGGTTCTTGAGATCGTCTGATTCCGTACTAAAATAGTATTGAGCAAAATTCCCAAGAAAGGGAAGAATCTCATAGTAATGGAGAGAAGGAGAGTGCGGCACAGGGCGAGACGAATCCAGGGTACAGACCACCAACAACCAAACAGACACGAGACCCAGAACAGCCAGACGCCACCCCTTCGTGGACGGGATCATGGAGATAGAACTCCTCGCATGCTTGAAGGGATTGACTATGAGCCAGTACGATGACACTACTGATCTAGAGGAGCACATGGACGTATTCCCCACCCAAGTAGGGTTGTACACTATAGATGACGCAATTCTCTGTCGTGTTTTACCAGCATCCCTAAAGGGGCCTGCACTCAACTGGTTCACACAATTACCACCCCACTTTATCGATTGTTTCGATACGTTGGTCACCTATTTTGGCATTCAGTTTGCCACTAGTAAACCATATCTTCTCACCTCTCTTGTGTTAATGAATATACGACAGGAGAAGGAAGAATCTTTGTGGAAATTTATGGAGCGGTTTAGGAAGATATCATTGAATATCTCTAATATGAATCCTGAGGTCGTCATGCACCACCTTATAACAGCATTGAAGCCTGGCCCGTTTGTTGACAGTTTGTGCAAGAAGCCCGTGAGCAATTTGGACGAGCTTCGTACCAGGGCAACCAAATTCATGTAGATGGAAGAATTAAAGGAGTTTCGCAGTAAAACCCAATCGGACACTCAAGAAAAGAAATACATCGATAAGGAAAGGGTGTTAGCACCGCGACCTGACAGTATGTTCAAGGACTCTAGACAACCAAAGTACAATAGGTACACACCCCTCGTGTCTAACAAAGCAAGAATTTTGGAGGAGGCCCTGAATGCCAACCTAATGCAATCCCTTAAAGGGTTACAACTCCCTCAAACGCGGACACCACTAAGCGTTGTCGGTATCATCAGAATTATGGGCACACGACGGAGGATTATTTTACCCTTAAGGATAAAATCGAAGAGCTTATACAGGCATGACACTTGAGAAGATTTGTCAAACGGGAGGAAATGGGATTCTCTTCCAAAGAAGAGCGAGAAGGGAAATACGAAGAGCGACCATGAAGAACGTCAAGGTACCAGGAGAGGCGAGAAGAAGGCACCAGAAGGAGGGTTGAGCCCCAAAAATATAAGGAGCAAGATGTGAGGGAGAAACCTTTGAGAGGGATGATCAACTATAGATCAGGAGGCTTTGCAGGAAGCGGAGCCACTATGTTCGCGAGAAAAAAGTACGTCCGAGCAATCCAAAGTGTCAATGTCGTATCTACCTGTCCCCGACGACACATGCCACCCATCACATTCTGTGATGATGATTTCCAAGCCATTGACCCCCAACACGATGACCCAATGGTGATCTCAGTGGAGATTGAAGACTTTGCAGTAAGGAAAACCTTGGTGGACCAGGGTAGTTTAGTGGATATCCTATACTGGGGCACTTTCAAAAAGTTAAAATTTTCGGAGGCATAAATCCAGCAATACTCAGAGCCGATCATGGACTTCTCAAGGGAGCGAGTGAATACGAAGGGCTACATTGATTTCTTCACCAAATTCGGAGTAGTGAGAACGATGCGAACGGTAAAAATTCAATACCTTATTGTTGACGCTCATACCTCTTATAATATTTTGCTAGGAAGACCTTCGTTGAACATAGTTGGTGTGGTGGTATCCACATATCACTTAACAATGAAATTTCCATCAACTTCGGGAGGCATAATCACTGTACATGTAGACCAACCAACTGCACACAGATGCTACGCAGACAGTCTGAGAGAAATACCCATATACCAAGTTGAGAGCCCAACACCGCTACAATACAAAAATCAAACCCAGGTCTTTTCACCAGGGAAATCTAGTGTGGCGAATGGCAAGTGGTGCCCGGAAAAACGAGTGGAAATTCTCGCCCAACTAGGAAGAAGGCCATTCCGTGTCAAGGAAAGTTATGGGTAAGGGCGCATACAGATTAGAACACCTATCAGGTGTTTCTATTCCAGTAACCCGGAACGCCTCACATATCAAGTTCTATTACAGTTAGTTTGTTAAATGCTTATTTTTAATTTTTAGACTTCTTACGAACGATTTGTGGATTGATTGCGTAATAAGTGGTGTACTCTTTCCTACCTTTGTTTTTTTTCCCTAAGGAGGGTTTTGGTCAAGAAGGTTTTAACGAGGCATCATACCAATAAATAAAGCATAATTTTTCATCATTATTACTCTATGCTTACATTTCCATCGTTAAAGCACGCACACATTTAAATCAAGTGCATCAATCAAATACTTTTTTAGCATTTTCTCTATGGGAAAGGAAACTTCATCAAACCAGATGATCCCCCCATATCTGTGTCAATGGGAAAGGAAGCTTCATCGCCCTAGATGATCCCCCCATATCTTTATCAATGGGAAAGGAAGCTTCATCGCCCTAGATGATGCCCCCATATTGATAAAATAAATATGACAAAGATGACACACAACAACACAAAAAGGTGGACTTACTGACCCAAAAGGGCAAGAGGTCGGCCACATCCCAGCCAAGATTGGCCTGGTACATCTCGGCCAAGACACATGTTGGCAGCGTCACAGCCACATCCCGACCAGGAATGGCCGGGTACATCTCGGCCAAGACACATGTTGGCAGCATCACAACCATATTCCGACCAGGAATGGCCGGGTACATCTCGGCCAACTACACTATTTCTTTCCTTCATACTCAATTTTACACATTTCAGCCTCTTGTTTCACTTCGTTCACTACGAGACTAGGGGGCTGGTATATGGGTAACAGGTTGGCCATATCCCGACCCATTTGTACATGGAAAGGCCGACCACATCCCGACCCCAGGGAGAGGGAAGGAGACGCACGTGCAAGCCCATCAGACAAAGAAAAAAGGGCCAACATGGTGCAGAGGTCGGGTAGATCTCAGCCCGCCGTCTGGCTGGGTAGATCTTGGCCCAATAGTGGCCAATTGGGTAAGGATGATGAAGTACAGACGAGCAATCTTAGTCAATAAGGAAAGAGCTGATCCTTGACAAGGTACAGACTAACAAATCTCATAATGGAAAGGACTGATCCTTGACAAAGTATAGACGAGCAATCTTAGTCAATAAGGAAAGAGTTGATCCTTGACAAGGTACAGACGAACAAATCTCAAAATGGAAAGGATTGATCATTGACAAAGTACAAACGAGCAATCTTAGTCAATAAGGAAAGAGTTAATCCTTGACATGGTACAGACGAACAAATCTTAGAATTGAAAGAGCTGATCTTTGACAAAATGCAGACACACAATCTCAGTCAATAAGGAAAGAATCGACGCGTACAACCTCAGTCAGAAAGGAAAGAGTTGATCCTCGAATACAAACGACCTGCAAATAATAATAACAGGTCTGTTAAGAGATCAGTATAAATTAGGGTCTAGTGAACACGTAAAGGTATGTTTTTCTCACTTTACTACACACATCACATATCGAATCATTATTTGACTTGAGCGTTGGAGTGCCTGTAGGTACCCCACCCTCGGAGTTCAAAGACAAGAAGATCCAGAAAGAGTTTGGAGGGGAATAGGAGGAGGGTCGACACAGAGGGTTCTTGAGATCGTCCGGTTCCGTACTAAAATAGTATCGATCAGGTACATATTTGATCATAAAGTTTTTTCACAGTAAACCGTTAATAAAGTGTAAAAGTAAAAAGAAAGAGAGATTAAGAAATGAAGATTAGAGAACAGGGAGATCGAAGAACTCATATTCACAAGATATCCTAAATCAGCATCGTAGTATGAGTTATGTACGTTAGATTTATGATTCTCCCATTACTATATTTCTTCTAAATTAAGTTTTTCTTAAATTAGTATGAAAACTAGCTTGATTTAAGGGATTTTTTTTATGAAATTGGCATGAACCCTAATTATATTTTTCTCAAATTAGTATAATCTTACATTATAAAATGTTGGAATTTTATGTTTTTCTTTCCATACAATGAATTAGTTGAATAATCTTAAATTAAATTAGAAATTAGAGTACATATTTTGCATGAATTCAATCGATTAGAAAAATTAAAAATTGAGAAGTGCGAATTGTGAATTGTGGTATGAAAATGGTTTAAATAAAAATAATAATTTTTTTAATTAGTAAATTATATATCAAAAATCTAAATTGACACCCTAATTTTTTTTATCCAAATTTCACTAGTGTAAACTACCATATACATTAAAAGTTATAATAATAATAAAAAAAAACATTATCAGTTACGACCGAGAAATTATTAATAAGACTGTTTCTATTATCAACATGTATAAGTTAGTTATCATTATATGTTAACTATAATATAATTTAATATTAATTAATCATATTTCTTACATAAAAATAGATAGATAAAATAATAAGTTAAATTAACAATCAAACCACATAATTAAGAAAAAAAAAAGCTAAAACTCAATTTAAAAACATAAAAAATTTGAATAATTAATAAAATTAGATGAAACTTAGTTAAAAATATCAAATTTATCAACTTAGTTAATTAAACCTTTTAATAGTTACACCTAAAATGTTAAAAGTTCCCCCAATTATCCAATACCTTATCATCTCTCACTTCTCTCCCTCCATTTTTTAAACATCACCAACTACCCTCACGTATGGCTATAGCGTCCTTCTTCTTCAGTCGATCCACGCCTTTCTTCTCTCACTACAACAACCCGTCTCTGCCACCACATCCAACCCTTATCTTCTTCCCTTTCAAACTCAAAATTTTCACTTTCACGACCACACATTTCGTCCACACTACAGCCACCGCCATCTCCGCACACCGGGGTGGTGGCAGCTCGTCGGGGAGTGGCGGCGGCAGCGGTAACTGGGGCAGTGGCGGCGGTGATGAAGACGAGGAAAGGGACCGCAACAGGGAAGAGGCGATGGTGGCGCTGGCGGAGGACGGCCGGTGGTTGGAGAGTTTGCCGGAAGACTTGGCGGCCGCAGTTTCCGCGGGGAGGGTTCCGGGTTCGATAATGCGGAGGTTTTTCCAGATGGAACAGTCAGTTGTGCTGCGGTGGTTGCTCAAGTTCCGTGGATTCAGGGAAAGGTTGCTCGCAGATGATTTGTTCTTGGCCAAGCTTCTCATCGAAAGTGGTGTTATCATCTTCACCAAGGTTTTGCTTTCATCCAACTTAGATTTCATCTTCTGTGGGAATATATTAGGTTTTTTACTCTATGTAAGAAGGTTACATTTTAATTTTCACTCATATGAATGAATTTATATTTATTTAAGTATTATTGCATCATTAATGAGGAGTGAATTAGTCATGTATACCATTATTAGATATACTTTTTTTAATAATTATTTTTTAATTGGATTTTTTTTTTTTACTTTTTAAGAAATTGAGGGAAATACTTGGTGAGCTGAGATATGAGAAATAATTACCTGAACTTGTTTCAATTCTTTTGTCTTACCGATGTGAATATAATAGTTGGTGGCATCACGTTGAGGTCTAGGTTCTCTAGATGTTTGGGAACTTGAAGAGAATTATTATACAAGTTTATATTGATAATGGAACAAGTAATCACATTTGTGGTTATAGGAAAAATTTTGTGGAGCTTGAAGAAAAAGATGCAGAGAAATGTTTCCTTTGGCGATTCTTTTAAGGTGAAATCCAAGGGAAAGTTACTATTTTAATTTCCTTAAAAGATACTCCCAAAATTAATCAAGAATGTCTATTATGTTCCTAAGCTGAGAAGCAATTTTTGATTCAGTACGTCATGTTGAGAAGGGCTATGAAATTATCATGACCTAGAGATAAAAACTCTAAATTGATTACTAAATAGAATGTTCACTTTAAGCATCTAACCAATGAAGCAAAATGCTTAAAGGCCTACATAAAAAGATGAAGCCTGATGGCATATGAGGTTTGACCATTTGAATTTCGGAGCTCTAAGTCCTTCATAGATGAGAAGACGTGAAGGGATTCACAATGTCGGTCCTAATAAATTGTGTGAAGCATGTGTCCTTAGCAATGCAAGAATTTTTCCCTAAAGAAGCCGATTAAAGAGCAAAAGAGCCACTTTAAGGAAATTTTTGAGGCATTTGTAGTTTTCAAGAAATTTAAAGCTGAAGAGGAGAGTGGTTATGTAATCAAGGCTCTAAGATCTTTTAGGAGAGATGGATTTACATCAAAAGAATTAAATGACTTTTGTGAAAATAATGGTATTGGATGTCCTATAACATATGCACCTTGAAAGCTAAATCTATGTAATAGAAAGTTTGGAATGAAACTGTTCCCTATTTTGAGGAAAGTCGTGAAAAAGTTGTATCACAATGGATTTTGTACTCCACCTCATTCATCAACTCCTTTGATTCATAAAAGCATCCCCCAAGCAAGACCAAGTGAAGGGCCATGAAAAAGGAAAAATATTCAGGAGATATATGATTAAACAGTATTTACAAATAATTTGTTTTGTCTATTTGTTGACAGTGAATCCCTAACCTTTGAAAGACAGAAGAAGGGTGAAGCATGGAGGAAGACATCAAAGTCATTAAGAAGAATGGTACTTGGGAGTTTTCAAAACTTCTTGAGGGTCATAAAGTAATTGAAATCAACTAGACATTTAAGTATAAGAAAAAGATTATCAAGAAAAAGGTGGAATTAGTTGATGTGAAGATACAAGACCAAGTTTCAGATATCTTCACTAAACATCTCAACTTTGAGGACTTAACAAGATTGAGGCCAAAACTTGGTGTTCAAAATAACTGTTGAAGATTTCCTTATTATGTATTAAAGGACATTATTTTTATTTAACCGCTAAACATTTGAAGGGTCACTAGTATTATGAACATTTAGGGTTAAATGAAATGTATTACCAATCCATGTAATAGATTATCAATCCATGTAGCTAGAGTGTCAAATGAAATAAATTCTCCACTATTTCCGAAAATCTCTTCTATAATTTTCTTACATATCTTTTGGCTGCATTCATATAACTGGAAATTATAATTTGCTTTGATCTGAAAACAAATAAGGCAAAGGGTGATTATACTATGAATTAATCATGGATTGAGATTTTCATCAGGCATGAATATATAAGTAGTTTCCGTAAGAATCGTGCCATGGATATAATAACATGTAGTGTCTTTATTTTAGTGAGTCTATAATACAACTTGTTAGTATTTTGAGGTTGTGAAAGGAATAGTTGATGGAATAGAGAAAATGTGGAGATAGTAGGATATGAAAATAGTAGTTTGAATAAGTGTATTTGTAGTTTGTCTTGTGTTGTGTACATCAAATGTTGGTCTCATGGGTATTTATAGATCCCATTTCACCCACATGATTATTCTAGAGATTTCTAGCTACAACCACTCATGTAGAATATTCTAGATTTTACCTCCTACCTTAGGTTTTTCTTCATTATTCTAGAATTTTCATGACATTGCAGTACTTCTATCTTAGATATTATTCAGAATTTGCATTACACTTTAATAATCTTCCTCAATGCAAATTCTGTAACTCCAAGCATAGTGCCCAGTATTTCAAACCTTGGTTTTGGTAACGCCTTTGTGAAAATATTTGCAATTTAGACTTGTGTCGGACAGTACTCGAGTCGAATCTTCATATTTGTCTTTGCTTATGAAGTGATATTTAATTGCTATATATTTTGTTCTACTGTGATGCATTGAAATTTTCATTTCTTGTCATTGCAATAGTTGATTTATTGTCACATTTAATTGTAGTAGGCCCAGTTTGTTTTTCTCCCATATCTTTTGAGTATTGGGAGAAAAAACAAAGTGGGTCTACTATAATTAATTGTGACAATAAATCAACTATTGCAATGGCGAAAAAATCCAATGCATCACAGTATAACAAAACATATAACAATTAAATATCACTTTATTAGAGAAGCAGAGACAAATATGAAGAAGATTCGACTCTGGTACTGTCTAACAAAAGATCAAATTGCAAATATTTTCACAAAGGCGTTACCAAGACCAAGGTACTGCTCTGATATCACTCTTAGTATTTTGAGGTTGTGAAAGGAATAATTGTGAGATAGAGAAAATGTGGAGATAGTAGGATATGAAATAGTAGTTGGAAGAAGTGGATTTTGTAGTTTGTCTTGTGTTGTGTACATCAAATGTTGGTCTACATGGGTATTTATAGACCCCATTTTACCCACATGATTATTCTAGAGATTTCTAGCTACAACCACTTATGTAGAATATTCTAGATTTTACCTTTTATTTTAGACTTTTTTTCATTATTCTAGAATTTTCATGACATTTCAATACTTCTATGTTAGTTTCTTCTATATTATTCTAGAATTTGCATTACACTTTAATACAAATGATCAATCAGTAATGGATATCCTGTGTGCTTCCAGGCAGCTGCAGAGTTGGAGCGCCGTAAGGAAAACTTTAAGAAGGAGCTGGATTTTGTTGTTGCGAATGTGGTATGTTTATCACCAAGATATAATATTTTTTCTATAGTAGTCTAACAAATGTTAAAATTTTTCTAATATCACTTTTTAGGCTTGTGAAAGAAAATTTTATTACTTCGAAGATTTATTTGCATTCTTGATTGCTCTAATTAAAAAACAAAAAACTTCTTTAATTCCTATAGTTAAAATTGTTCTTTTCTTTAGCTCCAACGAACATTACTCTTAACTTTGTAGTCCTTCTGGTAGAGACTAACCGAGATTAAAATGGCACAAATAAGGACTAAATTAAAAATCATGTGCAATGTTTAAAATGAATGTTTCTAAGTATGGAGATTAACCATGTGAAATAAAAAGATATAGGGAGTAGAAAATAAAAATTTTGCAACTATAATGTGTCAGCTTTATGTCTTCGTTGTTAGGTTTCGCTGTGTTTGTGAACTACTACATTAGTTTCCAATTAGCGGATTTAAATCAACAAATGATTGAGTTATATTCTTTTGCGAGACTTATATGACAGAAGTGGAGAGAAACTAAAATTAGCATCTTTGGAAGTTATAATTAACTTATGAACAGATTAATCTGTAAGAGTTTGCTCGAACCAATTATTCTAAATTTTTATTTTTAATTTGTGCATAAGCCCATTATAGTTTATGAAGAAGTTAATTTCATTTTCTTCATATCCTTTTCTTCTAAAAGCCTTTGTGGAGAAGCTTGTCCGAAATTACCCTAATACTCCATCGAAAGTGAATCCACACATTTTGTTTTTGTGCCTAGAAGCAGTGTGGTCTCAAATTTTCTCCTTTGTTCTAATCATATTTGAACTAACTCTTTGCATTCTTGTGAAACTCAATTTGTATGTTGTCCAGTTCTTTGTGTAAGAATTTGGGAATCTCACCTAATTCAGTTTTAAAATTTATTTTAGGTAACAGGCATTGTAACAGGTTTTCTACTTGTGTGGTTTCCTGCACCTACTGTTTCTCTCAAACCTCCCCTTGCAGTCAGTGCCGGACCCATTGCTAAATTGTTCTATGGTTGTCCTGATAATGCTTTTCAGGTTAACACTCTTCATCTTTCTGCTTTTCTCTTTTCAATTTTGTTATAATTTTAGTATAATTGCAATACTGAATATGATTAGAAGTTAAATAATCTCTACAGGTGGCTTTACCTGGAACATCGTATACCCTTCTACAAAGAATAGGTGCTATAGTGGTATGTCTTGGATCATTTAAAGCAAGTCACATAATTTTTCCTTTTAAATGAGGATCATCTCCGTCTCTTATGCAGCGTAACGGCGCAAAGCTATTTATTGTTGGCACCAGCGCTTCATTGGTAAATTAGCACATTATTTGTTTACAAAATACCCTTTTAGCTTGTTATAGCCTTTTGGTCTTTGCAATTGGAGTTATGCTGATCTTCAAAATAAGTGGAAAAACAAAAATTAATTTAGGTTAGACTTCCTGCAGTTGTTTCATTGTTTTGACAGTTGAATTGAGCTTTTAGGTGTCAGGACTCAGGGTTTAACATTTAAGTTAATGAAGAAGTATTATATTGATTAGAATTTTTCTTGCTGTTTCTTGGTATTTCACTCTGTTTCCTAGAGACTGATATAAATGTTTTTGCTGAGTTCTTGTTTTGAGACTTGCTTATGTATTTAGCCACACAACAGTGAATTACTTCACCTAAAAGACATTTAAACTAACATCCAAGTATACATAGCAATATGGTGTGACATAGTTAGTAGATAGCTTTGTTCTTTAACCATATGATTTGGAGTTCATCCTTGATTACTGTGTATGGAAACCATGTGTAGAAAAGGTCAACTCCTTAAATAGATTTCAGTATTCCAAGAAATTAATCTTGGCTCACAATTGAAGAATACCCTGATTCAAAAATAAATAGAAAATCATGAAAGAATATGTTTAGATGCATCATTAAGTACAGTGGAGGACATAAAATACGTGTTACAATTTTATTTTAGAGATATGTCACCTGCTCCTCTCAAGCATGTTGTAGTGTGGTTCGTATGAGGCATACAGGCTACATATTCCCAAGAAGAAACTGTTTCTATTGTACTAATTACACTCGTCCATCATAGTAAAGTTCTATAAGCAGAAAATATCAAACGGGATTTGAGATATATCTTGGGCATGCTCTCCGTAATTTGACTGATGGCAATGCCTTTTCAGGTTGGTACTATGATAACAAATGCGTTGATCAATGTAAAGAATGCTGTTAATAAAACATTTGCTACCCAGGCTGAGAATTTACCCGTAATATCAACCAGTGTAGCACATGGAATTTACATGGTTGTCATTAGCAACATCAGGTATTCAATTGTTAGAACAAACTACTGTAAATGTGTTTTACCACCATTTTTCTACTATGTTTGTATTTTTACAGTATTGAACATCCCATCAAGAGAACAGTAGTTGTGAATAGATGAATGTATTCTAGGTTATTTTCATGTTTTTTTCATCAGTAAATGTTAGTTTTTAGTTGTGTATCAAAATAATGTGGTTTTTCCCAATTAAAACACATAACGATTTGAAACTCACTGACTTTCTTGGTTAGTGATCATAATTTTAAGAATGAAATACCATGCACTGCTATGAAAAAATTAGGGTGCATATATTATTGGAAATCTAAGAAAACTGCAGCTGGACCCAGCCGGAAGTGTGTGATGCTATACAAAACAGTATTTGAAACGTGCTGTTATTTTTTATCAGTCTTATGAGTTTGTCCATCCACTTTGTTTGGTAAATGAAATACTTTACTCATAATCAAGTTTTTGGTCCCTCAAATTTCTTATTTTTCAAATGAGTCTCTAATATCTATTAACATTTTTTCCGTTACCAAATGGTATTTTTCAAACTAGTAATATAATGTCACAGTCGAAAAAATTGTAGATCATGAGGATCTCTGCTAGTTAGCAAAACAAAAAAGAAAACAAAAACAAGAAAACTTCTTATTAAGGATTTGCCTTTTTTATCAGGTACCAGGTACTTGCAGGAATTATTGAGCAACGAATTCTTGAACCATTACTACACCGAAACAAGCTTATACTAACCGCTGCATACTTTACTGTTAGAACTGCCAATACCTACTGGGGCTCGCTACTGTAAGATTATTGATTTATCTCAATTGATCTCTATGAATATGTACCATTACGCTTCCTCTTTCTTTTCTTCCTCATTATTCATTACACATTTGTGAGTAGGTGGGTGGATTTTGCTCGATGGGTTGGAGTCCAGAAGAAAAAGGATTAAGCATATTTTGTGCAATGCTGCATTGGTCAAAGCCCAAGTATATTGATTCGTGGAACTTCAAATTGATGATTAAGTTTACTCTCCTATGTTTTGTTTCTCTTGCTGCCTTTTCTAAGCAAAATTGTAAATTTGTATGTAACGAACGTTGGCAAGCAAGAGTTATTTTGATATAAACTAAAAGTGCTTTTGAGATGTTTCTTACTGTAAGAGTTCTATATTTTTAATAAAGAAACCACTCTCAGAAACACTTCTATTTAATAAAAAAACCACTTTCAGAAACACTTGTATTTAAAACAAATCTTGAATAAATTTTGATCATGACTAGTTAACCATCTGTATTGTTGTGAACTATACAGGAACACATCTATCATCACTGTTACTTGCGACTAGCACTTATGTAGTTTGATCATTGCATTTTATACAACCGGCACTTATTTCTAATTGTTTACTATGCGTGCGTTGCTCATTGGCAACTATTGTCTTCCCCTTTTTTCTCTTCCAATTACTCATCAACTAGTATCTGAATGGTACCCTCCTTCGGTAGTGGTTGTGAGAGAGTTGATGTCTTGTGCTTAACTATGAAAAAAAAAGAAAAGTATGAGATGCACATGAAGAATGAAAGGAAAAGAAGGCAAGAAAGCAAATACATGTTGCATCTAAGGCCTTTCTTCTTCACATACCTTGCCATGGTAAACACCAAGACATCAACAAATATATATATATATATATATATATATATATATATATATATATATATATATACACACACACAAATATAATATGAGTATAAATACACCAATACGGTTAAATTGAAAAATATAGGATACAACATATATATAATTCCATCTCTAGTGTTAGAGGAAAAGGTGAGAATTAAAAGAGAGAATTCAAATTTCCTTGTTTGAAAATGCCAAATACAATGAGGTATATACAGGTGTTAATGGAGAGATCTAGACTCTTTTCTAGGAGTTTCTCTAATTAAAGCTCTACTTTGGAATTTTCTACATCTTTCTTAATTATAAACTTTCTAGATTTTTCTTTTTTTCAAATTACAACAACATTTCTCCACCTTAATTTGAAATTTTGTTTTGCACATCAATCTTTGCTCTTAGCCTTTGAAACTCTTCAAACTTTAGTGGCTTCGTGAAAATATCTGCAACTTGATCTTAAGTCTTGACATACTTGAGCTCCACTTCCTTTCTAGACATACATTCTCTTATGAAATGATATCTCGCGTCTATATGCTTGCTTCGATCATGAAATATTGGATTATTTGTTAGTGCTTGTGCAGACTTGTTATCTATGCAAACCTCTATAGCTTCCACTTGTGGTAAATGAAGTTCTTTCGATAATCTCCTTAGCCAAATCGCATGACAAGTGCATGATGTTGCTGCCAAATATTCTGACTCACATGTTGAAAGTGTGACAATGGGTTGTTTCTTTCAACTCCATGAAAAAGCACATCCTCCGATGAAAAATATAAAGTCATTAGAGCTCTTTTTATCATTGATATCTCCAGCATAATCATTATCACAAAATCCATGGAGTTTGGAATCATTAGAAATTGAATAAAATAACCTATAGTCAATAGTACCTTTTAAATAACAGGTATCCTCTTAGAAACTTTCATACGAGTAGAAGTGGGAGTCTCCATGAATCAACTCACTACTCTAACCACATACAAAATATTGGGTCTTGTACATGTTAAGTATTTCAAACTTCCCACGAGGGTTTTGAATAAAGTGGTGTTCTCATTTTCTCCATCTTCAAACTTTGATAGCTTCATCCCACTTTCCATGGGTGTATTCATTAGATTACAATCAAACATTTTAAATTTCTTCATGACCTCCATTGCATAGCTTTATTGAGAAATGAAGATATCTTCCTCCAATTACTTAACCTTTAGGCCCAAATAGTATGACATGAGCCCTATGTCTGTCATCTAAAACTCATATGACATCACCTTCTTTAATTCTTCGAATAAGCTTGGATCACTGCCAATGAATGAGATCATTCACATAAAGACAAACAATCAAAATACCTACATTATCATAAGTTTTGATATAGAAAGCATAGTTGTTGAGACATCAAACAAAGCCATGATCTTGGAAGTACTCTTCAATGCGAGTATTCCATGCCCTTGGTGCTTGCTTTAATGCACACAAAAGCTCTCTTCAATTTTAGAACCTTATCTTCATGTCCTTAAACCATAAAGCCCGAAGGTTGCTCAATAAATGCTTTTTCTTCTAGATAGCCATTCAAGAATGCAGACTTCACATCAAGTTGATAAATCTTCCACTTCATATGGGTCGCCAAAGAAATCAACAAACGGATTGTATCCATGCGAGCGATAGTTGCATAAACTTCATCATAGTCTACTCCATGCTTTTGCTTGTAGCCTTTTACAACTATCAATGCTTTGTATCTTTCCACCTCTCTACTAGCATTCTTCTTAGTCTTACACCCATTTTAATCCAATTGCTTCATGACCTTTGGGAAGAGTTGTTAATTCCCAAGTGTCATTTTTCTTAATAGACTTTATCTCTTCTTCCATGGAATGTCTCCACCTTTTATCTTTCACAGCTTCCTCAAAATTCAAATGGCTTACAATCTATTTGAAGGCAATATAATTCTTCAAGATTACAAGGGACTTCGTTAGACCTTTCATAAGTGTCACATTTGTCTCTTGTCTTCCTTGGCCTTTCACTTGTACTTTCTTCTTCAACATGAGATGCAGCTAATGGAGGGGGCGAATAAGGAGTAATGGCATCTTGATTTGTAGTTTCTTGATCTTTTTCCTCTTCTTTAAGATATGGAAGAAAATCATAATTCTTTTCTTCTTGAGCATCCCAATTCCATGTAGCTTCTTCATCAAATTCCACATTACGACTTACCACCACTTCGTTATTGCTTGAATAGTATAATTTGTTGCCTTTAGACTGGGTGTCATAGCCAACAAAGAAATAGTTGGCACTATGATCATCAAGCTTGGAGCTTTCTTATTTCGATACATGAGCATATGCTATACTCCAAAAAATGCAAAGATGATTAACAATAAGCTTCCTTCCACTCCATTCTTCCTGAGGTGTTTGATCTTTTAGATTGGACGTTGGAGACCGATTAGACAAATAGACCACACAAGAAACAACTCGAACCCAAAACTCTTTGGGCATATTTTTAGCTTTCAACATGTTTCTAGCCATGTTGAGAATGGTTCTATTCTTTCTTTCAAGTACTCCATTTTGCTGTAGTGATCTAGGAATAGTCAATGGACGATAAATTCCATGAGTTGCACAAAATTCATTAAACTCCCTTTAAGTGAATTCTCCTCCACGATTGAATCTCAAAGTTTTAATTTCAAAGCCACACTCTTTTTCAACAAGAGCCTTGAAATTCTTGAAAGCAAAAAAAACTTATGACTTTTGTCTGAGAAATTACACTCACGTTTTTCTACTGAAATCATCAATGAAGAGTAAGAAATATTTATTCTTACTGAATGATAGTGGATCGATTGGACCACACACATCGGCATGTACAAGTCTTGGTTGCTCTTGAGGAAGCTACTTTTGGAAAGCTTTTCCTTGGGTGCTTTCCAGGAAGACATGCTTCGCACAATTGATTGAGACTATTGATTGCAAGCATCCCTTTCACCATCTCCTTTTCTCCCAAACTTTTAGGGGCACCAAAGGTTAAGTGTCCAAACCTCATGTGCCAACACCGTGCTTTCTCTTGAACGCTCACCTTTAAACACTTTGCTTCAATGGTTTTTAGATTCAAGATAAATATTCTATTTCTTGACATAATCACCTTAGCAATAAAATTTCCATTTTGATCTTTAGGCCACAAATATTTATCTTTCATGAGGATCTTATATCCTTTTTCAAGAAGTTTGCCTAAACACAAAATATTGTTTTCTAATTTAGGCATATAATAAATATCATTGATCATCTTATGACTATCATCTTTTAAAAGATTAGGATTGTACCTTTTCCCTTCTACTTGTTATCTTTCCTTCCATAGAGGGTTTCCTCAAGACCTAATCCTTCTTCGTGATGTTCAACCTATAAGGCTTCCTTCATGAGTGGCTTTCCTCCATGGTTGAGCTCTAAATTGTGATGCTTTAGGTTACTTCATGAGTTCTCTTCGCATGGCTCATACATCATCCATGTTGCTTAAGTTGTGAAAGCAAATTTTGAATTCTTTTGGAACCTCCTTTCATCGCTAAGGGAGTATTTCTAAGGCTCAAGATTTTTAACTTGGTTCCTTCAATATGAAAGTCAAGAAAAATATGAAAGATTAGTCAAGATAGGTTCAAATGAGTTAGACAAACATGAGCAATGTTGCAGATAATGCCAGATCACATAAGAATGTTAAAAAGATTATTCAAATAAAAATTCTTTAAACTTTAAAGTGTAATTCAAGAGAGAATGGTTAGAGAAAAGAGCAATGCATGAGATTTTTATACTGGTTCACTTAAACTTGAACTACATCTAGTTAGTCAAGGCAACCCGAGCCTGACTTTTTACTATTTCAAAAGATTTATAAAGTTCACAACATTACACTTTCAAAATATGCTAGAACACCACACAATGACTCTTGAATCACACAAGAATCAAACCAGCACAACAAGACACCTCTTGTAGACTTGGAAAACCACCAGGCACAACCTAAAAGCTTGAGAAAGACTAAATCTTAGTGGTAACACAACCTTGCCTACCACAACCACCTTCTCCTGGCTTCAAACACCAAGCAAAATGCTCTAAGAATGATCCAAGATCAATCTTCACCAGTTGCACACTATATGATCATGAAAGAGAGAGAATTCCATAGTTTCCATAAAGTTTTTGCACTAAAAAATGGTCTTCACACCTCTCTTTTGTAAAATAAATCTTTTATAGTCAAATTGTTACGAAATTCAACAGGTTGATTTTCAAATCAATCAGTTGATTTCTCTTAACTTAAGTGAAATCAATCGATTACAAAATAAATCAACTGGTTGATTAAGTACCAGTTAAGACTACTGCAACAAACTTTTTAATCTATTAAAAATTCATTCAACAAATTAAAATACACCATTTAACATGTTGAAAAACATTTCAACATATTAAAAGACACAACCATGACCTTATATATCTAATTAATGCAAAATGGTCAACATTCAAGACGAAGACTCTCCCTTAACCTCGCCAAACACACCAAGAAATGACAATCTTGCAAATGATGGTGGGATTAGCCTACATGGTGTCGACAACGTCTTTCACAATCTCTTTTAAACATTTTTTCTCACTTTCCAACCTTTGTTTGGTAAAGTGCAAAATGAACAATCAATATTGTATTTATCCACAAAATCGTAGTGAATGGTGAGTAATAACAAAATTTTGGGATTCAGTTATAAAAACACTATTAATGAAGGCCAAATTGGTTGTCCCACATTATATGTTGATTTAACCAACTATATAACCTATTTAACTACTTTTTTAACTAAGTTAACCAATATGTTTCAGGCAGATTGTTTGGTGGAGGAAATAAAGTCTTGTTTAGTGGGAGAAATGATATTGTTTAAGTTAATTAATACATTATTCTTCTACAAAGTTTGAATCATCGGTAATCACTTAAAAGGTTATGGAATTCAAAACTTTAAAAATAATGTTATTCAAGTCCAATTGCTTATATAAGGTGGCATGATCACTTGACCAACTCTGTAAGCTATATAACCACTTTTTAAAATAATTTAACCAAGATATTTCTAGCACAATGTTTTGCATGCACAAATAAAATGTTGTTCTAGAAATACTCGATCAATAATAACCAATCAACAAATATGGAGTTCGAAGGTTTAAAAACATTGGTCATGATGACTAATTAGTTCTCCAACATTATATCATCATTTAACCAACTCTATAACATATTTAACCACTTTTCTAAACTAATTTAACCCACAACTTTCTAGAAAAATATAGGGTTAAGTATGTTTTTAGTCCCTAAACTTTAATCCAAACTTGAAATTTGTCCCTGTGCGAAACTTTGATACATTTTGGTCCTTAAACTTTAAAAATGAATGAATATAGTCATTTTAACCTAATTACGTTAACTTTTTTTTACACATCGAACGCATTTCATGTTAGTATTGGAGTTGTTTACACCGTTTATACATTCCTGATTCCATATCTATTGGGAAATACTTCAGCATCTCAAAACAGTTAACGTAATTGAATTAAAATGACCAAAATGAATCAAAGTTTTGGACATGGACTATATTCATATTATCACTTAACCAACTTGATAACATATTTAACCACTTTTATATATCAACTAATTTAACCCACATATTTTCAACTCAAAATATTTGTTGGATCTTGGGTTAAAAACCTCTTATTCCGGAAACTTTCAACCTTTCAATAAAATATGGAATTCTTAATTTTCCTATCTCCATTATCAAAGCTGAAGTGGTTACTAGTTCCCCAAAGGTATATGTTCATTTAACAAAGTCAATATCCTATTTAACAACCTTTTTGAAATGACTTAACGCACATTGTTTTCTTAGAATGTAAGACAACAACTAATAAAGTATTTTTCAACAAAATATCAATGATTGTTAACCACTAAATAAATATGAATTCAAAGCTTTATAAACTATGTTATTCAAGTCCAACTACTTGTCCAATATCACATGATCAATTAACCATCTTTATAAGCTGCATAACCACCTTTATAACCTAATTTAACTAAGGTATTTTTGAAAAAAATGTTTCCATACAACAATAAAGTATTGTTCTAGAAACACTCAATCAATAATAACAATTCAACAAATATAGAATTGGAGGTGAATGAGAAAGAGATAAAGTATCGGAAGCACATATAACAACATATCAAAAGTTGAAATGTATCGGAAGCACATATCACAACATATCAAAAGTTGAAGTGTCAAAGAGCCCTAATAGGCAAGACCAATTTATGAACTACTCAACTTTGTATTGAGGAACCTACACCTTTCCCGTGAATGAGGCATTAACACTGCACGTTTCTCTCTCAAAGACTACAATTTTGATAGAGAAAGAACTAGAGTGGACATTAGGATTCTAGACAACCTTCAAATTTTCATTTTAGTTTTTACTTTCCCCATAGCTTTTACATGTTGAAAGCTCGTACACGTACAACAGATGAAATTCTAAGTGAATCTCAAATAGGGATGGCAACGGGACAGGACGGGGACGGGTTTCGCTATCCCATACCCATCCTCATAGAAAAAATCAAAGGCGGAACAAGGTTGTGACATAGGGGAGCCAGGGCTCCCCCAACCATTTCTATTTTTGCATTTTTTGTTATTTAAAAAATAATATTTATATATTATTATTTTATTTACATTAATTGATTTTTATTTTACTTTATTTTATATATTTAAAAAAAATATTTATATATTATTATTTTATTTATATATTATTACTTTATTTGTATATTATTATCTTATTTATATTAATTTAGTTTGGATTTTTTTTTTAATTTCAAAATCATATTTTTTCTCTATTATAATTTTTTATATTTTTTTATTTGGTTTTTCTCTTCCATGTTTCCATCTCTTCCTCTCATTTTATTTCCATCTCAATTTTCACCATCATTTCTTTATTATTTTTAAAATCAAATTGCACTACTAGAAGATTGAAAAGTTAATGAATATTTTGAATAAAAAATGATGTAAGAAAATATTTTTTTAAATTAAAAAAAATAATTTATATATAACAAATATAATTTGGTCCCCTAAAAGTTTTGGTCAAGTTCCGCCACTAGAAAAAATCTATCCTCATTCCCAAAGCCAACGAGTATCAAACTTTTGTCCCATTTCCATCTCCACCGGGTAACGGGTATAATCTTGTACCCATACCCACACCCGTTTTCTTACTACTCCAATATTAATTTTAATTATTTTTTATAAAATAATAAAAAATTACGGTAAAAAAACATAATATTATCAAATATTCAATATTAGAGGATGATTGTTTCTTCGATATCAAATAATTTGAAATAAATTATAATTGTTTACATTTTATATTAGAATACCAAATAAAATTTTATGAAAACCAAAACATTTATTAAATTTGCAAACTACAAACATTAATGAAACCTATTTGATAAAATTTAAAAATATAAAAGGAAAACAAATGTTTAAATTAAAATATATTTTAAATGTTTGTTTACTTCAATTTTTAAAATTCTAATAAATCTATTTTTTATACACTAATAAAAGTTATAATACATCCTTGATCAAAATGATACAAAGAACAAATAATAAACATAATAATAAAATTTTAACATAGATCTTATATCTTTTGAACTTCAATGTATGTTGGATGGTGATAAAAAAATATTCATGATAATTACATTAAATTTTTAAATTTTTATATTGCAGTAAATAAAATTTATTTATACAATTATAGTAAAAAAAATATAGCATGATTGATAATGAATTAGAAAATAAAAAATAAATAGATAAAATATATCGAAATAATATTGTACATGATGAAAATAAACAATAAATAAAAATATAAAAAAATTAACAAATTTGTGTCTTAGAAACAATTTGAGAGACTATTGAAAGAAATAACACAAAGGAAAACAAATGTATAACTAAGGACATGATAAGATGAAAAATACCTTAGACATCTAAGAAAACTTTTCAAATATCAACATACATACTCAATGATTGAGAAATAACGAAAATTGTTTTAGCTAAACAAAAGTTCTTCAAATGAAACAAAAATTAATAATAATAAGTAAATATTTTTTTATATTACCTAGTAAATGAAATGTTTATGTTATTAAACACTTAAATTCAGAGTATTAAACATTCTCATGTGAAAGGAAAATATAAAATAAATAAAAGTATTAAAAAATAATAAAAATATTCAAATGTGAGACATAATTTTTTTTTTAATTCACATATATCATCTTAACATAATCACATAAAGGTTATGATAAGATGAAAAATATATTGAAGATGCGAATGTGTTTTATGACAAACCAAATAATTAGAAGAAATATATATATATATATATATATATATATATATATATAGTTACTTAATTAATTATGAATATTTCAATAATTTAAACGGAGATGAATATATGGCGAGGACGGGTATTATGGCAGGATATGTACATTCCCATACCCATCCCCATACCTAATTGTAAAAGTCGGAGATTCTCCATACCCAATTGAAAAAGTTGGGAATTCTCTATACCCAATCAATGCAGAAATTTCCCGTCAATACGAGGACGAGTTCGGACAATACCCACAAAAACAAGTTTATTTGCTATCTCTAATCTTGAACAATCTCGATACTCTTTTAGAAAATTCAATCCAACTCCAATTACCTTTTTACCCTTTGCCACCACATTGTTTCAATTTACCAAAATTTTGTTAATGCCAAGATATACACAATGATTAAAGGTGGTAAAAAATGTAATCGACCGAAGGACTCATCAACCACTTTTTCTTTTTTAATTATTTATGTATTTGTTAAAATTTTTATTTTTAAAATTTGTTTATATATATACATATAAATAATTATTAAAAGTATATTTAATAATATAAATATTTTTTAAATTTTTAATTAATTAATGTTTTTAATTGGATAAATTAAAATAATTATTATATTTACTTAAAATATAATCTATTATAATTAATAATTAATCGTTAGTATTGATAATTGAAATTACAATATTATTTAAATATTTATATTTAAAAAAAATACAATATAAACAATAGAATTCCCTAAATTATTTTAATTTTTAATTTAAAAAAAATAAAAATAAAAATCGGGTCACTGGCCCACTTTTAGCCTGTGAATGATTTTGATAGATTGAAAATTTCAATCGGCCTTTGCCCCCATTTTCCACCCCTAACAGTGACTCGTATTGGAGTGGTGGGAGTGGTGTGGGTACACGTATCCGCCCATTTTTTTTAAGGTCACCTTTTGGTCTCGTTCTTCTCTTCCAATTCTTCCTTCACCATTTGCTCCTTGTCACTGTGATTTTGATTCCCTTCTTTTAAAAATGAACAAACATCAACGGAGTTTCACGGCGGCGAAGAACGGTCCTTCTCCGACCACCGCCGACCAAATATATAAACGGCGGAAAACTCCGACCAACATACTGTCTCTAGACCCCGACATCGTGTGCACCATTTTCGCTCTCCTCGACATGTTCGACCTCGTTCGCTGCTCCCTCGTTTGCAAACTATGGTACCTCGCCAACTTCCACTCTTTGTTTTTTATACAATCAATTTCAATCAAATTATCCTCAATTCGCACGTGCTTTACTGAAATTCGAGCGTGCGTATTCTTGAAGGAACGCCATCATCGAGACCCGGTCGCTGCGAGAGTTTTGTGAGAGGAACGTGAAGAATTCGTCTTCTGAATTTACCGGAAAGCCCTTGAGGGTGATTTTAGGAGAGATAGCTATGGAGCAGCATAGATTGGCTCTTCTACGTGGTGGCATTTACGTTGATCAGTGGAAGGGTCATTCAACTACGTACCTAATCTTCCCTTTTGCACTTTAGTAATGTTTTCAATCTCTTTATTTAACATAACAATTGATTTCGTGACGTTATCACAAAATTGTGAAGAGATGCAAGTGACACCTGATCGATGTTGCCAAAGGTCATAGATATCCAGAGTGAGAGAGGACTTTCAGAGAATAAACTATTGTGTAATTGCTTGATTTGGAAAGTTATGATGAGAGTATGTAGATTTTCTTTATATAGAGCAAAACAAATTTCTAACAGCTTTGTGCTCTTAACATAGTTTCACAAATTTACATTTGCACGTTGTTTGCATAAAAGGAGCAAGTCCAGACATTATGATGTGTGTCATTTCAACATCATGAAACGTTCTGGAATCTGCCATTGGAATAATATTTGTAACATTGGGTTCAATATTCATTTGGGAGGCATTAGTCATTAGATGGTGCTTTTTCACATGATAGTAAGTCGTTGAATCGAATGAGGTATTTGGGAATGGATGGTTTATTAGTGTGGATCTGTTTATTGGCCAAGTCCAAATGAGGCCCTATTTTGTTGTCGTAAGTGCATGGCTTTCATTTAGTAATCCATAAATAGAACTTTAACATTTTTTTGACAATTATTCATGTTTTTCAAAATAGAAAACTTGAAGCACTTTTAAAATTTTATTGAAGTGAATGTTAATGCTAGGATATAATTTTGCATGATTCTTCTGAGTTTCTTGGTAAGTAAAGAATTTTTACTCCCATAATTTTTCCTTCCCTTCTCTAGTAGCATTAGTCCCATGCTCTCAATATGTCTGCTGCAACCATCACGGCTTCCATAAGTATTGATGAATCTTTGGGCATAAGTTGACTAATCTATATTCAGTGCATTATAGCATGCCCTTTTGTTTGTGTCTGAGTTATAACTGCTCACCAAGTTAACATGCAAGATTTATATTGATTGCCAATACCTACCTTTCAATTCAGGGTTGCTCAGTGCCGAATGAAAATGGGCGTGCTAGGTACTGGCGTGGGTGATAAGGTATGGGTGGCATTTTATCTTCTATATTTCCAATTTCTGATTCTCAAAAGGTTTCATTCCCTAAGCTGCTGGCATAGCACAAAATGTTTACTGTCTGTTCCAGAGATTACCAACTTCTTGAACGTGGATTATAACTGTTTTTGTGTCTCAACTTTTTGAGACTTGCATGTCTCATACAAAGTACAAATTTACAATTAGTAAGTTGATAATTTGGTTGTTATGAATAACAGTACATCAATATACATCTCCACCATTTACAAGACAAATATATGAAGATCTCACATTGATTGAGGAACTTGTATTTTATATATATCGCAACAAATTGACAATGTTATAAAGGGATTGGGACTTGAGTATTTTGGGGTGCCTAAATCCCCGTTGAATAGTATGGGATCCTCAGTGGAGTATTTAAGTGTTTGGTTCTTTCCCAAGGGCTTGGGTACTTATAGATTGGTATCGGAGTTGGTTGTCAAAGTCTTGAAAAGGGCTACCTATGGAGGGTTCTGACTATTGAGGAAATTGACATTCTTTTTCATTCTTTTTTTTTTTATTTGTTCACTACATATTATTTATATACCATAAAAGATTATCTGGCATGAAGTGTTACCAAATGAAGTGTTGTAGAGTGAGTACGAGACATTAAGTCTTTGGGGTTGTGCTATGATATTATAGGTTTCTAAACCCCATATTGAGTAGTATATGAGATTCTCAATGGAGTAAGTTCTTGGTCTAGATTTTAAGGGTGACTTCTCTAAGTGCTTGGGTACGTATCACAAGGCAATCAACTATCAATTGTTCTTCAATTTGATTGACATCATTATGAAATTATCTGGTCATTTCTGAAGTAACAATTTAGTTGATTTGTATTCTATAAATATAAGAGCTTTTTCTGCTTAGTGTGAGTCTTATTACAAATAGTATGATATAGTTTCTGACTACATTAGGCCTTGTACTAATTATTTCCATGGCATTATGACAGGTTATTCGTCTCTGGTCATTAGACAGCCAAAAGTGCATAGAAGAACACTCAATCCCAGATACGTTCCCTTTAATTGACTTTGATTTTGATGAGAGCAAGGTGAATGAATTGAATGAATGCTTTATCGATTTAACTTTCCAGAGCACATATAAGGAATTTCATTGTATCAGTAAATCATATGATACCACCTGTTTTAAATATTTTTCTTTATTGGGAATGAAAAGCGTTACTATGAAATTTAATCAACTTATTTCATTAGTTATCATATCCTTCATATGTAAGACTTCAGTGATGTACAAGGAGAAGGAAGAATACCCAATCAGAACTTGGGAGGGAGAATAGGCAACTAACTCTGTCTTGGCTGTGGAGTGTGACATCATGACACCTGATGCAGTTGGGAGGAACTGTAAACAGTGAAGTCTGCTGGTAGAGGAAGATAAGAAGAAATTGGGTTGAACTCTTGTTCTGGGAGATCAGCACTCTCAAACTGCTCAGATTTGTTTCCCTTTAATAGAGTTCATAGTGGATAGAAAAGGGGGTGAGAGTGACAAGATGAAGAAGTTTCTTGTTTAACTAAATTTATACAAGAGAGATGAAGCTATTTATAGTCCAGTAATACTTGCACTGCAAGCTACTACGAACTTGTCACTCAGCAGATAACAAATCATTAGAATTTCTAAGAAAGTAACTGTACAACTGAAACTGTAACAGTAAAGTAACTGTGTCGTAACTGAAACTATAACAGAAAAGTAACTATAAAACAGGATTACTTAACTACTCTATTATTCTTTTATTTCTATTGATCTGAATGCAGTTTTGGTCTTTCTTCAGTAGATATGAGTCTTGTAAACTTTATACAAATACATACTTTGGTAATTTCTTCAACTATAATGCCCTGATACCAATCATCTAATTCATAATAATCTTGAGAGAATTGCTTTACAAAAGCTAGCTATATAGTGGGAGAGCCCAGGTCTTTATAATCCTCACACTAAAGTCCTACACATCTGTTCT
>Ga0214544_1002701_pt1 | contig 37196 bp, 23 predicted proteins | sample CNSS3metaG_FD_160074 | JGI IMG/M metagenome (GOLD analysis project Ga0214544, IMG submission 160074) | Root nodule microbial communities from cowpea collected in UCLA plant growth center, Los Angeles, California, USA - CNSS3 | ecosystem: Host-associated > Plants > Roots > Nodule | place: USA...
AAAGGCATGAAATAAATTCATAATATTGATTGCTGCATTCACTTCTGGGAATGGAGCAGATTAGGCGGATCTCATGATTTTTCATCAAAAGCTTTATTGCTTTGTCCAGCCAGCCATACATAGACATAAAATAAATTCACAATATTTGTGAAATCTCTTCTCACAATATTTTTGTTATGAGCAAATTAGTTGCTTAGATGTTTTATTTCTTTATTTAATGGTATCCCAATATCCATTGCATCTAAATATATTTCAACATTTAAAATCCAATATAAGGAATTCTTCCTTGTAATATCAAGGGTCACAAATCCAAATTTTGCAACATTTCGTGTGTTTAAAACTAGCACATAAAATAATAATAATAATAATAATAATAATAATAATAATAATCACCGTCAAAATAAAAATAAAAATAATAAGACGGAGATGAAAATTGATAAAGTTAAATAATTCTTATCACAAGAGGAAGAATATAAGGTAAAATTATAATTTGAGAAAGGATTAGAAAGAGCCTGTATTGAGACGCGCAGAGCATTGTCGTTATAGAGAAAAAGCTTCCACTAGTCCTCAATTGGTTGGAGCATGGTGCTGATAACGTGTTATGAAATAAAGTGAATAATAGAGAGAATAATAGATAATAAAGAAGAAACAATAGAGAATAGAGAATAGGGAGCAACTCATTTGTGTATTATTATTGATAGGAAGAGTCATATTTATAGATACAATATGTAATCCATAAAGGAAACAAATCAACTTAGTTAATACAAATATTTACCATAAAGAGTAAAGAATCATATGAGTAAATGTATCAAATAAATGGACAATCATTAATTCATAACAGTTATAAACACTTTTACTTATGGAACCATAGACAACAGTATAATATAATTTTGCAATATATGAAAAATTTCAATTCCATTATATACTAGAAGTGTCTTATTTATTTTATTTTATTTCTACTATTTAGTAGATTAAATGTATTTTAATTATTACTTTTAAAATAAAATTATTAATATCTCATTTAAAATAGCATTGTCTAAATGTATAAATGAAATTAAAATTATATTTTAAAATTATTTTTCATCATTCCACTTTTATAAGGCTTTGTTTAAACAAAATTATTTTGGACCATAATATTTTCATAAATGTGGCCAATATAAATAAGTAACACGAAAAAGAACCATTGCATTATACTGGTATGAAACTGTTGTGTATTGGAAAATTTTAGGAAACGTTTTTTAATTGTTGTACAGTAGGAAACAGTTTTTTTAATTGTTGCATATTAGGTAGTGATTTTTGGATTTCCTAGCCTAAATGATAAAAAATTGTTGCTTCTAGTATAGGCCACGACCACCTATGCAACGACTACAAATTCGTGACCAATTCGTTGTCTAATGTTAAGGTCACGGTTTTTTGACTTTAGGCCATGGTTTTTTGTGCATTGCCTAAAGTCATTTTTGCTATAGTGATTCATCAAACCGACGTTCATCTCCATCATCTACGTCCTCGCTTATCAGGCAATTTTTGTCATCTCTGTCCTCGCTTGCAAGCCGGTGGTCATTAGTCAATGCTGGTTGGCAAACGTTAAATCAATCTCGCACTTCATTTGGATATCGTAATTTAAACAAAAAAAAAAATGTTTTAGAGTTTTAATCCTTTGATTTAAAGTGTGTTTTTTATTTAGGGTTTTCATCCACTAGTAGGTTTCAACATTTCCACTCAATCTGGCGTTGGGGCTCCACCATAGTTTCGTCGAGATTTAGAGTGCATTTGCATTGAACTCATTGACCACCAGAGCTTAATAGCGAAATTAATGGCAAGGTAACTTGACTTGATTGATTGGTGTTGTTGCATATGTAGTGTCACTACAAGAAAATGACTTATTACTAACCAATTTTAGTGACCAAAAGTTGTTAGTCACTATAGTGACCACTTTAGATACCAATTTACAAAATTAAAATTTATTGGTTAATAAAATAGTCACTAATATAAATAAAAAATTATAATTGGTCACTAAATTTGTCACTAATTACTTAGAGAGCAATTTAGTATCTAAGTTATTTTGGTAACCAAAACTTAGGTAGCTAATTTTTAGTGACCAATTTTCTTTGGTAGCCAAAACTATGGTAGCTAGTTTTAAAAACCAATTTAGTGACCAATTATAATTTTTTATTCATAATAGTAACTATTTTAGTAACCAAAGATTTTTTTACTTTGTAAACTTGTGTCTAAATTAGTAATTATAGTAACTAACAACTTTTGGTCACTAAAATTGGTTACTAATGAAGCATTTTCTTGTAGTGTGTCGTCACTTGTTTTGAACTGAATCAGGTTTTGTGCGCATTATGTGCTTGTTAATAAAGATCAACATCTAATGCGATTGATATTTGACTTTCGGCTGATACTTTGTTTGGATCAAAGCACCAGGGATAAGGCTTTTAAATATTAGATTAGTTTCAAGTATAAAGCTCCTCTCTTGCTCTTAGTTTAGGAGGAGCAATGGGAAAAAGCCATATGATACTTTGACGGGTTGTGTCTTTGCCTATCTATAAATAGTTTGTAAGTAGGTTTGGAATTCTTTGTGACCGATTTGACTTGTAGCTGATGATTGTAAATTATGTCAAGCGATTTCTACTCATTTGCATCGTACACATGTTCTCAATTTCCTGTCTTGTGACATTCTTTTTGGAAATGTATGCATGTTATCAGACTCGTGATTTTGTGACTGCTTTTTTTTTGTTCATCCTCTTCTAATGAGTTAAAATTCTCTTTCTTCTATCATGAGATTGTTGGATGATTAATAGAGTTTAAGACATCATATAGGTAAAAAATCATTGTCACGAGTTCTATGCATAGTTCTATTATTATATTTTTTTTTATCTAAGGAAACAATTCTTACTTCTTTCTCAGGGGAAGACCTCCATAATTCCACTGTTTACAAGCTTGAAAGCCTTGCCAAATCTATAAAAGGTATACAAACTCCTAATATTACTCATCAGGCTTTAGAAAAATAGTATATGGATTTGATCATTTTTTACGGTATCTAGACACATCTTTTGTTTCTTAATTTAAGATTATTACCCTGTTTATATGTTTCTAATTGTGAGGCCAAATCCAACTTTACTGGACAAAATTGTTCTACCAATTCATCATCCACAAACATTGGTGGTAAGGAATTACGGCCTCAAAAGTTAACCTTTACTCAAGCTTAGGATCACATCAAGATAAACTTTAATATGAACACAACGCATAACAAAATTATACATTCAACCTAAAGGGAATTGACCTTGTTTGAAACATGCATTATGTTTGAGTTGGATACATGTGTCCAGGTTCAATATGTCATATAATATTACTGTATCTTATTTGTTATGTTCATTGCATAATTATGAAGTCTTTTGGTGTAATTAAGACACATCTTTTCAAGTTACAAAGTTTGTTACCAACGTAGCTATGATTGCAGAGTAATTACTTTAAAACCTCTATTATGACTCCTAACCTTTTTTTCTTTATACATTTAATCTAGAATTTAAATGATTTGTTGCTAAGTTGGTTGCATCCCTAATTCCAAGTGGTCACTAATTGCAGGAAGACTACAAGGAAGGATTACTAATGATGTGAAAAACTATTGGAACTGTCATTTGAGCAAAAGACTAAATCCTGAAGAAGTAGAAGATAAAGGTGGAAGTAGTGATGTTGAAGTCATTAGGCCTCAGGTTAGGAATATTGGTTCAAGCTCGGTGAAACGGGGTGAGGGAGAGTCTCCAATAAAGACAATAGTTGAGCAAGAGAGCAGTTGAGCATACTTGTTTTCATTCACTTTAAATGTGGAAAGGAAAATTCCTTTGTAAATAAATGTTTTGTTTTTGTGTTAATTCTTTCCAGATATAACTGTGAAGATGGTCAATGTAGGAATGTCACCTTTATATTTTTTAGAGTGTTGAAAATACATAGACCAATTTATTTTGTTATCGTATTTATAAAATTATATATATATATATATATATATATATATATATATATATATATATGGTAATAGGAATTCTAGAATATGTTTTATTCTTTTATATTTAATTTATTCTTTTGTAGGTAAGTTATCCACGAAAATTTTTGTAGGTAAGTTCTTTACGAGAAATTTCGTAAATATGTTATCTAAGAAAATTTTCGTAGATAAATTACCTATGAAATATTTCGTAGATAACTCGAATATTGGATGATGGTAATGGTCATAGGTAAATTACCTACGAAATATAATTTCGTAGATAAAGTTACATACCAGCGTATGCACATAATAACCATATTTCTTGTAGGGTTGGTGGGGCATGTCTGTTGTCTTTTTGATTTCGTTATATCACTTGTTTCTATGTTTTGTAAGAGGAGCCACATGCATATAAAGTGATGTTTGTTTATATGTTAGCGTTATTTGGTTTCCATTGTATTTTCATTATGGGTTGTTTTTATTATTGTTGAGGTTTTAATTTATGTGGGAGATTATTGCGGGTTGCACAATTATCTCATGGCGGAGGTCAAGTGGGCTAAGTCACAATCCAAAAGTGGGATTCCTAGTAGAACAATTGTTGAGAGGGTGGGAGGGAGATTATTGCAGGTGGCATCAATTGTCCAAGGCAGAGGCCAATTGGACCGCGTCATAATCAAATCGTGGTGCTTGGATTATTGTGAAAAGAGTTGTGTCTTGACTAATGGTTATAACTTTTGGCCTAGTGGTAACCGCTTGATCCTAAAAACACCTCTCAAAGTTACAAAGAGCATCAACCTCTCTACGTTACACCAAGTATAAACATGTCCATGTATCACCTTGATTACCCCATGAGAGTAAGTGTAATACCTTAGAAAATTTTTATTTCTTAGAATAATTCTATTTGTTAGCTTTATATTTTTAAGAACTAACATAATTGCCAAATGACTTTGTAGCTCAGTTGGTGAAAATGGTAATTTAACATGTTAGGACTTGGGTTTAACTTTTGATATCAACACTTAATATTTTTGGATGTTTTATAACATTATTCTACCAACATGAAATTATTGATGATTAATCATACGAGTAATAAAGTGGACAAGTCCAGATATCTTCTCCCCAAGGACTAATGTGGTTTAAATTATGGATTGTTTACTGATAGACAACTTTTAATTTGTCAAAATGGAAACAAATAACTTGATTGAGAAAAATATAAGATAAAATTTTCACAGGGATTGGGTTTCATGATCCAATTTAAAGCAAAAACACTAAACAATATTCTTCTAATTCATACTCTAGCATTTATGCCTTATGTAACAAGCCTTAATGTCTTAGTGAAGTCTAAACTTTAATAAGAACCCCAATGTCTTAGACCTTTCCTTATTATGAGTTCACATTAATGATCAAATTTTGATGTTATGAATGACCAATGATGTACTCTATCTCTAGATGCACAATCAATTAGTTTTTTATTCTAGTATAGGTTCTAATATTGTGTCCAATGATTAGATACCCACAAATATGCAATCAATAATTATTATGCAGTTAAAGCAAGAATAGAACACAAGAGTGAAGGAAAAAAATTATATTGATTAATGGAATTCATAGAGAATAAATAATACATTACACTAACCCCCGTGAATGAGGGAGTTAGCTACTTCTAGACATATTAAACACCAGATTGATGTTGAAATTGAATGTCTCGAACCTTTAGAATACCTTTCTACCTTCAAGTGTAGAGATATCAAGTTTCTTTCTCTCTAAGTGTGTGTTTTTGACGTATGTTAGGCAATTAATTTACAGACTTTCATAATTGGACTTGGACTGGTACTTGAATAAATTATAAGAGATAATCCTTTATATATATCTTTTAATCTTTAGAGATTTCATATCTTTGAATTATTCTTCAATTATTCTGACTTGTAATTTGAGTAACCAACTTTTTGAATATTTGATATTGTTGATAATCTTTGACTATTCAATTTTCCAATTTGTCGTGAAAGAGTTGCTACCACAATGGTTTGCCCCATTTGTTGCCTTCCTAGGTTGAAGACAACAAGGTTCATGAAGTGGAAAAGGTCATTTTCCCTTATCTCTTTCCGCAATTGTGTTTCTCATAATCTAAACCTCAGTGGCTTCTTCGCATTTTCCCTAATCTCTTTACCTATATGTGTTTGATTTTGACTATGTTTCTTGAATTATAGGTTATCATTTGGATGGACAACCCCAATACCAGTTTTGTTCTCTGCCGGCAAAGGTTAAGGTTAGAAATTTTGCTCATTTTTCTTATTGTGTGTTTCTTCTACTTCTGGTTAGAAATTAGGGGAATCCAATACCACTGTTTGTTCTCACTGCAAGATTTGGATCTAGTAAGTAATGTTACTAAATTAAAGGAAGACTGGAAATGGAATGATGGTAGAAGAGAACAGATTTTGCCCCTATTGGCGCCTATTGTTGATTTTACTGAATGGGTTGGGACATATATACACATTGTTGGTTAAGATGAACTAATAAACCCTATTGACTTATTATTTTTTGTTAATGGGTAATGTTGTAAGTGTTTGTTTGTAGGACTCTTGATTGATGGTGAGGGCTCTCTGCTCAAGCCTTAAAGGTAAAGGTCAGTTGCTTATTAAGAATTAGGGTCTACGTGAACAAAATTGTTTTTTAATACACTTTCCTTTCTACCATCCTCGTGGGTTTGTAATTGTATTCACCTACATCTACTTTCTCGGAATTTTCTGCCACGCAGGGTGGCATATATGTTATTTCCTGTTCTCATGGTCTTGGACCGTTTCGATGATATAAATTTAAATTCATATTTTCATTATTCATAAAATTTAAATTCAAAACCTTTTAAAGACTCTGAATTCCATTCTTTTTAGACCAACCACTTGCTTGTGTATTCTTTAAATTAATCCAATCTTTTTGGAACCAATCTTTAATTTGTTTCTGCGGAATGTGAAGACTACACATGCTGAAGTACTTCTTCACTTTGAATTAGCAGCTCAAAAGTCATGCATTTTTTTTTCGTACTTTAGAAATATATGATTAAAAATATTTAAAGGTTCTCTAGATAATGACGAAAACCTATCACAATTTGATTTGACACATAGTTTTCCATCCCTCAGAATGCTAGCAGGAAATTGATAGATTAAAACTCTTGGAAATTAGTTTACGTTTGTTGAGAACTCTTATAGTTAATGAATAATGATGTGGCCTTTCAATTTTGACCTATTACTTAAAAAATGTATATTTATTTAAGATGTGGGTGCCTAACTTTTTATCAGTTTATGCAGAAAATTAAGTAACAAGACTAGCCAATTATAATAAGAAAAGAAAAAAATAATTTAATTTTCCTTATCAGTCTTAGCTAATTGTGGATATTATACTAAATACGATCTGGACACCATTAAAATTCTCATAATTCTCATATTATATGAAATTTTTCTTATAAATTTGTTAAAAAAACTTTGTAAGAAAATAATTTTTTCTTCTATTTTATCTAAAAATTTTAAGTGGCAAGTAATTTATTTGTGGATAATTATTTTGTACAAAATTATAAAATTTGTAACTATTTGCTACAAAATTTGTTGTGAAAAGTGTTTCATACAAAATATTTTGCAAAAAGATTGATAACAATTTTGTGCAATTGTTTTTTCATAATAAGATTTATAAGTATTTTCTAAAAAAAAAAAATTAGTAAGAAATATGACGTTTTTTTAGTAATAAGAATATGCATGTTTATTATATAGGTTCCATGTTTATTATATAAGTTTGATTTTAGAGAAAGATATTTGAAAAAACCACAAATATTCCTAGTGAAAAGTACACACTCAATCATGTATGAACATGCATGCTATGGACATAACAATTCCAGAGAAACTCAAAATTACTTTATGAATGATGCACGATTCCAAATAATATTTTGTTTCCTTCCTGAGTGATCGATGCACACATTTGAGGTTATGACGGTAACAATCTCATAATAGTGTTTCATTTTGGTTTTCTAATTTGATTTCAACCATATCTCTTTTATTGGTCTTTTATGCACTAACTAGCTATTCTACTGTAGTTTTCCTTTAATTTTCCTTTCTCCAGCCTTTTCCAAGTGCATTTAGTTGTTTTTGATGGTATCCATGATTGACCGATAAAGTTGATCCTCTCTCCATAATTGATGGATGAATGAACCTTTTTAATCAAAAGTAATATCCGATTATCTTAAAATCCTATTAATATTGGATGACTTGTTTTATCTTGAATTCTTTATCATGACTTTCCTGCATTCATATTTAAGTTTCTTGCTTCTAGAGTTGTTTCTCAAGCTATCACATGATCTATTAAGCAAAAATTCCTAAAGCCTTGGCCATTATGGGGAGTAATACATCCAAAAGACAAAGATCCTTTATGATATCGATTTAAGGTCAAACCAGTGACAGAGCTCTTAAGGAGCAAGCAGGGGCCAAACCTTTCCAATTTTTTTATCAATTTTTTTAAATTATATATATTTAATTTTTTTAAATTATATGTATTTTTTAAATTAGATAGTATTATATTGAAGAATTAATGAAAATTAAATTAATTATTATTTTTATTTCTTTTATAAAGTATAATATTTAATATTAATAAATAGAAAAATATAACATCAAATATAATAAATCAAAAAAATTATTAAGATAATTTTTATTTTTTCTTGTTATTGTCTTTTGAGTTTTTCATATGTTGTAGTCATCTCTCACTTTTACATAATTTCTTTTGTTACCAAAGAAAAAAAAAGTTAAATAGAAACTCATTATTTTTGTTCTTATTCTTTTTATCTTTTCTTCCATTTTTAAAGAAAAAAACTTGTCTCACTTGATAGTGAAATACTTGTTTAATATTTAGTATTATTTTTTTATCTCATGACATTTTGTATATTATTTTTTATGAATATAGAAGAGTAAGTAATGTATTATATGATTTTTTATAGACAATTTTTAAGTGGACTTGATTATCATAATTTTTTGTTGTCTCTTAATTTTTGATTAGATTATGATAAATTATTTTTTAATCTTAAACTTATTTTTTAAATAGGTATATAGATGAAAAACAAAAGAATAAATCCATTTTTTTAAATTGATAAAAGAGAAGTGAAGATCAAAACAGGACAATATAGTTGGTCACCACATAACAATAAAATAAAATGTTTGTGATGACTTTTGAATTGATATGTGCACATTAGTAAAATGGAAAATGAATATTTGTAGATAATATGGTTATTTATATTGAAAAAAAATAGCTGAAAAATTTAGTTATGATTGAATAATTTGATAAGTTCAAGAATATGAAAAAATAATGGATAATTCTTCGTATATGTGTAGTTTCTTTTATAGTTATATCTATACTAAATTATCTATTTATTTTTTATTGAATTAGTAACAGTAATGTTAACTATATAAATTTTAAGTATATTATTTTGTCTCCCCCAATAATTTTGGTCAAGATCTGCCACTGGGTCAAACATCCTTAAACTTGTTCTTAATGCCTATTCATGTATTTAAGGCAAATGAAAAACAAATGTCCATTTTTATTGTACTTTAAATACCATGAATATTGTGATGTCAAGATAATTTGTATTTGATTTATTATTACAAATGAAGGTTCATTGGAGACCTGAGCATGAAGCTCAAATTAAAAGAAAAAATCCACAGCAAAGCACCTTTATCTGAGATGTTTAGAGATGTTAACATTACAGGAGAACACCCTTAATAGATTGGGGAGCACATATAGAATAAATTGCAAGAACATTGGAATTCTTCCAATTATCGCATGGTATACAACCCAAAGGAAAAGAGCTTCAGAAAAGTTTGGGACCCTACACAGGTGGTTCCATTACCACTCATGAGCATGTCATTTGTATGGCATAAAACTTAATTCCTTTTATTTTTCATATAATGATACAACTTGTCTTTCAAATTTTATGTATATATATAACCCCATGTTTTGTTACAAGCATGTGAGTTGGGGTAGGATATGTTTGTTGATGAGGTATTTCAATAAACTCTCACAAGAGATAACCAGTTTGTTGATGAAAGATCTTAGAGAACACATGTAAGCAAAACCTTTTACTATTATTTCCTTTGAAACAAAGAGAAAAGAATAATCAAGTAGCCTATACCATGTTAGATCTGAGCAAGGGTGATATGTTGATGTGGCATAAGAGCATAATGATGATGTTGCATAAGAAGACATCATTAAGACATATAGTTGGGTTGATGTTGTCGATGGAATAAATAAAGGAAGACTTATCAGACTAGAAAACTTCGTACAAATTACATTGCTAGAAGAGCCATCCTTAAGACCCAACCATATTCTTCAAACAATGATGAGGAGACTGTTAACCTACTCACATAACAACTAGAAGCACGTGATCAGACTTATGGAAATTTTTGCCCCAGTTTAAAAACTTCTAAAATCTAGTCATGGAATCCTAATCTCATGATGCCCAAACTCTTCTTCAACAACATCAGTCCAGCCCAACACCTTCTCGACAACAACCAACTCCAGTCTAGCCTACCCCAATCCAACCACAGTCCAAACAACAACAACAACCTCAAGAAGAAGAAAATAATTCTTATAATTATGTAAATTATTATGACTTCTTTTTACATACTTATTACGCGTTTTTTTATTATGTCTAGATACAGTACATCTAGATATTGTAATCTGTCTCGGTGCCCTTCATGTACAAAATTGCAGTTTTATTGTACGTCTGTGTGAGATTGGAAAGCCTAATTGAGTGTAGAAAAATCCCTTACATTGGTAAGTGCACTTCATTTATTGATGAATTTTATCGACAAATAAATATGCCAGTAATGTCTCGTACATGTGACATGAAAGTACCGACGAATACATTCGTTAGTAATTATCTAAGGACGTATCCATTGATAATTAACGAAGGAAGATTTTGTCAATAAAATTATCGACGACTTCATCCCTCAATAAATAATACCTACTATAATTTTACCAACAAAATTTTACCTGTCGAAAATATTGATTATCGATGGATTTCTACATATGCTGACAGAAGGTAACGGTCGATAATACTTTTTTTTATAATGAGAAAGTGAGAGAGAGTATAACTGTGATTGCGGAGATTTTTCAACTTTAAATTTGAATTTTAGATTAAAACTAATTTACAGTTCCTATTCACGTTCACAAAGCTGTACAAATTCATAACATATAAACGCTAACATAAATAAATTAAATACTATTAAATACTAACAAATTTAATATTTTGCGTTGCATTAGAGTCGACTAAGTGGATTCTATTAGCATGAACTAAGTTGATGTTAATCTCAACATTAACACATATATTTATTTATTTAGAAAAGTTTAAAATGATTTTATATTTTCTTCAATAAATAACCTTTTATGTGCGGAGAGTCGAATAAATCAATTCTATTAACCTCAAATATTAAGTGGAGTCTATTAGCATTAAGTGAATGTTAATATAAGACTAACACAACTATTTTTTATGAAAATTTTTTTAAAAGTAATTTTATGTCACTTTAGCTAACTCTAATAACATCACAATTTATTAGATATTAATATTTAAAAACTAAATTTATATATATATTTTTTATAAGTTGTGCATGTGTTTTGTTAGTGTATATGAAATTAATTTTTTAGTTTAAGTCTTGAATTTTAATACTCTCACCTAAATCCAAAAGACACATGTCCTCGTTACTGAAATAACATCAGGATAAATTAGTCTTTTCAACGCAATAATAATTTTTAAAAACAAAAACAACTAATAAGGTAGACCAAAGACAACGTGAGAAAGATGCTAACCAAAGAAAATAATTATTAACAATGTTCATTAAAAATATTACAATATGCTAAATAAATATATTAAATCAGTATTCAATTGCATTAACTTAAGATCCACCAAATCAACTCTAGATATAAATAAAATAATAGTGAATTTTCACTCGTTATGTTCGTAACCATACCTTTACCTCCTTAAGTCTGAGGTAAAGTTGACACGATCTTCCGAACAGTGTGGGCATTATTTGTCGTTTTGTGAAAACTTTTAGTTGACATTAATTAATATTATTTTTCTTTAGTGTTAGAAAATGTTATCACTTTTAAAAGAATGATTAGGTTTCATGACAGTGAATTTTCTGAGAGAAATATCCGAGTATTATGTGAGTAATGAGATATTATAAAAATATATATCCAATTTTATGCTCTTTTATTTATCGAGTTAATCCAGGGAATCCTAGGATGGTGTTCGGTAACCATTAATCTATTTATATGCTCATTGTTGGTTTTTTCCTCCTTCAAATAAATTTAAAGTGATATAAAAATTGAAATCAAATATATGAATTTGATTTTGATAATTTTTTAAAAAATAAATGTGTAACACCTATTTAATTAATAATGCTAATTAAAGAAAATGTCAGACAAAATAATATTGGAAACAAAGGTCTGAAGTATAGATACTACTTCTTACAATTATCCAAAAAAAATCAGAATAAAAATTTAGGCATACTAAGATGCCAGTAACCCAAGTAGAGTGAGAGTCGACAGCTTAGAAAATGAAGTGCCAAGCAAGACAATACATGGGTCGTGGCCCTAAAAGAAAGCTGGAAAACCAACCCAGAGAGGCTAAGCAACAGAACCTCCATCACCTTGATGACCACGAGGAGTTCTCGCATCTGCTCACATCAATAAATTGATGATCATCATATAAAGAAGAAAACCACACACAGGAACACAAACAAACATAAGGATAAGCTAGAGTAGAAAACAATTTATCATACAGTTACATACAATTTCACAGTCCAAGATGCATATGTCAACCAACCATGTTATGACCTTTCAAACAATACACTAAGACTCAAGACACGACTCATCCGGATACATATAGTTAGTCAGATTCAGCGGATGCTTGCACTTGTAGTGGCCTTTCCTGCTATACCGAGCTACTCTACACTAGTGCATTTTAGAGTTTTTACATCGCAGTATATGCTTTGGTTCTTGCGCACCCGCTGCATATAGACATGCGGTGGCATTTTTGTAATTAAAGGCACCTTTTATGCCTCGGTTGTTATACTAACCGAGGCATATAGCTTAAAAAAATTTACGAATTCGCGCTGTTCACAAAATTTGAAAATTTTTAACTGCTTTTATGCCTCGGTTACCACAAAACCGAGGCCTAATAACTTTTTTGCTTCAGGTTTTTTTTATCCGATGCAGTTACTTGACTGTAATTTTTTTTTTGTTTTAATTCACTAATAGAATATGCCTCGGTTCTTTTATAACCGAGGCAGTATGGACCTTTTTGCTTCGGGTCTATTGCCAACCGAGGCATATAGTAAGACAATATGCCTCGATTTCGAATTAACCGAGGCAGTATGGCTTCGTAGGGTTTAAAAAACCCTAAATCCTTTCGTAACCGCACACAGCCCCCAAATCTTTTCTTCTTCTTCCACTGCACCCCAGCCTTTGTTCCGGCTTCACCACCGCTCCAAGGGGGCGGCGGCGGCGGCGAGGAGGAGCCGCCGGTGTCGAACTCGCTCATGGCGGCCATCAAGCGGTCGCAGGCGAACTAGCGGCGTTAGACGAAAATATTTGCAGGATCGCGAAGGTGTTGTCGAGAAAGAGCAAGCGAAACCCTTTATTGATGGGTGTTTATGCAAAGAGTGAAATCTATTATATATAATAACTGAAAGTGTGTGTTTAGACGAATGAACCTTGAGTGAAATGGCAGGTTTTTGGGGGCGACTTGCGGCCCAGAGAATGAGAGAGAAAGAGGAGAAGAGAAGAAGGAAGGCGAGGATGAATGCAAGGAAATAGCAGCGACGAGGGAAGCCATGGTGGGCATTGTCGTGGGCGTCGAGGAGACCCTCTTCTTTGATGGCGTGGAAGTGGTCCTTCCAAGGCCTCCATAGGCCCTTGCGGTTGGTGGAGCTGCTCTTGCGGGAGCCAGAGAAGCGGGTGGAGGCGGACTCACGGGAGTGGCGACCCAACGAGGAGTTGGAATGGGAGTGGGGCGGAGAGCCCAATGGGCTTTGGAGGGGGCTGGAGTGGAAGGAGTTGGTGGTCTTCTCACCGTCGTGAGAGGAGTCGCGGGACGAGCTTTGGACGTAGTAGATGGGCCGGCGGGGAGAGTAGGGCGGTGAGGACTGGGAGAGGCTGCTAACCTCGGAGTCTGTCTTGGTCAGTACTGCCATGTTTGCACTGCCGCTGCACCGTCGAATTTTTTTCTATTTCTGATACACAATTAGGCCTCGGTTGGAGGAAACCGAGGCAGTAACTACTTTTTCTGCCTCGGGTTAGTAACCGAGGCATAAACGAGAGTCTTTTTACCTCGACAGTATATGCCTCGGGTGCGAACCCGAAGCCAAAAATGCAAAATAACCGCTGTTGTTTGTCTTCCTTGCACTAGTGTCTACCAAGCTAAATTTTACTGTGTTTCTTTTCCCCCCACATAAGGTTAGTCCTTAAAGCATTTCAGGCCTCCTACTATTCTTAAAGCATTTCAGGCCTCCTACTATTCTATGTGAGACTAACCGACTCTTTAGAGTGTCAAGATGCAATCCTTACTTTGAATCCTTACTAAATTATATAAATGGGGCACCACCATGAACTTCTACTAACAAGGGTCATGTAATTACGTCCCGACCAATTGAGGCACCACCATGAGGTCTCACCTAGAGGCTCATGGAATTATGCTCTAACCAATGAGGCACCACCACGAAACTATCGTGAAATTACGCCCTAACCAAACCAACATCATACTTCCAATAATCAATTTAGAATTTATCATGTCAAAACCATGCTACTTTGATAACCGACCATCCCATCCAAGTCACATGCCAAGATCATATTAAACTTATCATTCACAACCCATAAACCATTTCGCTCATGCATATTTATTCATCTCATGTTTTTAACATACAATCCAATCAAGCATGTACCAAACATCCAAGAACATAAAAGCAACGAAATAAGAACGCACCCTCGCCCAGCTCCTCGCTCAAGCAGAAAGGTCTCACTCAGGCGAGCTCCTTTCGCCTAGGTGAGAGCTCGAGAAGAGGGGAACAATGGCTTGCGCGTCCTCTCTTCTTAGGCGAGACCTCCACGCTTGAGCAAGATGAGCTCTCGCTCAAAATAGGAGCTTGCCGCCTAAGCGACAACTCTTGTAGCACCTGAGTGGGTTTTCTTATGCTCTCGTTTAGGCAAGATCCACTCGCTTGGGCAAGATTATCAGATCTGCCATTGTTCGTGTAAGCCAACATAGAAATCAACCAGAGCAAGGCATAGTATATATTCATATTAACTTAAAAGCCATAAAATCACCTAAGAGCACAAAACAAAACTGAAAACGCAACAAAAACACATTCAAATGCGAACCCTAGCTTCCCTTACTTAGAAATAACTAGCAAAATACCCTAAGCTAGTGAGTACAACAGACCTCAGAGCAGATTCACAAACTGGAAAAATGGTAGAACAGGTTCAAAACGGGTTACTAAGGTGAACCCTAGCTAGAATCATGACAGTAGAGCCAGAAACAAGGAAGGTACGGTTAGAGAATCGACTTACGTGAGTAAGAGTTGAGTTTTGAGCTAGCTTGACCAAGAGGGGACCAAACCCTAGTAGAGCACTATTTGAGAGATTGAGAGGAGTAAGGTGGCTGATTTTATGTAAAATGGCAGAAATGAGAGTGTTAGTTGGTTTAGGGTCTTTGGTTCCCTTTAGACTAGGCCTAGGCCTAATTGATTAGGGACAACCCCATTAAAATTAGGGTAGAACAAACAGTGGACCTGACAAAATGAATGGAAAAGTTAATTTAATTTCAATTCTTTATGCATAAAATTTAACAAACCATACGATTTTTTACCCAAAAAAGGCCTGAAATAATATGGAAAGACCTTATGGTTGATTTGTGTAAAGAAAAGAAAGAATATTCATATGCAAAAATAAAAAACTTAAGTCAATAAGAGTATAACATATATAAATATATTTATATGAGTAATATTGAGTAAGTATTCCCCAGAAGAATATGCTGTATTTATAAATATAAGTGGATAAAAAATAAAAGATGATAAATCATTGACAAATAAAGTCAATCAGCGGAATATCAATTATTTAATTTAATATTTTCATACACATTTAATTATCGTATGTATTCATGAGATATTAAGTTCATAATTATGGTGTAATATATTACAATTGTATTTTTTATTATAAGCATAATATGTACATATTACAAAATATTATGAAAATAAATACATTTATTTAATAATTTTTCAGCTCGAATTTAGATTGGAGTATATATTTTATTGAGTTAATCTATTGCTTGAATGTTAAATTGTATTTGATAATAAAATTGATAAATAGGTCTACAATTAAATAAAAAATTAGTACTTAGTATTTTATTAACTATTTTGTAACTTTTTCTTTGAGTATTTAAATATTTTAAACAAATAACAATAATTGACATTTTTTTATTATATAGAAGTATTTGACAACTTTATTATAATAATGTAGTACACTAAAAAAATATTTTTGAAGATTAAAATTATAATTTTAGTCAGAAAAATATCACATTTTTGACAATTTAAAAAACAACCAGAATTGCATATGTCAAGAATAATTTGGGACAAAAACTATTAAATGCTTGTATTGTTTCTAAAAATGAAAAGAATTACTAGGAGTTTAAAATAGCTATAAAATTTATTTTTATTTTATAATATTTTTATTATATATTGACAAATAAAAAACACTACAAAATAGTGGTTCAAAACTGTTATAAAATTTATTTTTATTTTATGATATTTTATAATATTTTCAGTAAAAAAAAGTCACAAAATATATTATATTTTTTTTTATTTAACAATTATGGAAGGTTTAAAACCGTTATAATTTTTTAAATTTAAAAAGAAAATTAAAATTGTAAAAACTATTTGTGAACTATTTTTTTGTAAATTTTAACCAATGCTTTAGTTATTAGTTTTATTTAAAATTATTTTAAAAGATAATTATAATAGTATTAATAATTTTATCATATTTAAAAAATTAATAATCTAATTGTATTAATGTTCACATACCAGTATCTTTAAACATACAAAATTTTGAATAAGGTAAGTTGTTCTAAAAAACAAATCCACCTTTCATCGTCGTTTGAAGAAAGAAACCGCACAACCACAGATATCATAAATTTAACAATGTAATATCAAAATTGTATACTAAGTCTAAAAATATCATAAATATAGGGTTAAATATGTTTTTAGTCCTTAGCTTTTAATAAAAATTGGAATTAGTCTATCTTTAAAACGTTGACTCAATTTAATCTCGCAACTTTATAAATGTGTAGATTTAGTCATTTGTAACTAAAATTTGTTAAGTTCATTTGACATTTCAAACCTATTTCATTGATAGTATTTAAGTTGTTTACACCGTTTGACACATTTTAGCTCTAGTGTTAGCTAAGAAAAACGTTTGAAACGTCAAATAAACTTAACAAAATTTTATTAAAAAAACTAAATTGACACATTTCTAAAGTTGAGTGATTAAATTGGACCAAAGTTTCGAATATGGACTAATTTCAATCACTAGAAGAAAATGTCTCATTAGTAACTAATTTTAGTGACCAAAAGTTGTTAGTCACTATAATGACTAATATAGATACCAATTTACAAAGTAAAAGATTATTAGTTACTAAAATAGTTACTATTATGAATAAAAAATTACAATTGATCACTAAATTGGTTTTTAAAATTAGCTATCATAGTTTTGGCTTCGAAAGAAAATTTGTCACTAAACTTTAGCTACCTAGGTTTTGGCTACCAAAATGACTTAGTTACTAAATTGGTGTCTAATTAATTAGTGACCAATTTAATGACCAATTATAATTTTTTATTTATAATAGTGATTATTTTAGTAACCAATAATTTTTAATTTTGTAAATTGGTATCTAAATTGGTCAACTATACTGATTAATAATTTTTTATCACTAAAATTTACTACTAATGAGACATTTTCTTATAGTAATTTTTCAATAAAATTTAAGGGACCAATAATATATTTAATCCTAAAATATTTATCAAATCGATGTACTTAATTTGGAAATATCTCAATATATATATATATATATATATATATATATATATATATATATATATATATATATATATATTGAAAATATCTTTCTTTGTTCTTTTGTCATTGTAAATAAATGAATATATTTTCCATGTTCATCCGACCAAAACGCACATCATGAATAAGAGAAACAACAAAATGATACAATCCTAAAACTAAGCAAAACTTCATCAATTATAACGTCAAAACGGAAAAAACTTGAATAGCAACCTCAATAAGAATTCATAATTTAGATTGAAAGCCATGCATCATTGTATTCCTCTTTTCCTCTTTGTTTGTTGCAGTAGTTGGAACAATAACTACTTTAAATTTGCTTGGGTCCTGCATTTAAAATAAAAACTCATAAATAAATAAGATGGAGAAACAGAACCATACAGAATCAATAAAATATATTACTTGACATATTGGTAATATTTACTTTTCTTGATTGGTACTGAAGTCCTCATGTTTCCATCTCTAAGCAGATTGTGTGTAGAGAGCTATAGAGCTATATAAGACATTTTGTAAGACTCTCTTTTTCCGCCTTAAAAGTTAAAGGGGCCTAGCCTCATCTGTTGGGTCTAAGGGTTGGTCCATAGGGTAGCCAAGATTCCTTACAACCTTTTCGTTTTCTATTCAGCTAACTTTGCCAAAAACAACCACTTTACTCATCTCATTTTTCCTCAATAGTGTTCTGCTAGGGTTTGGACCTCCTTCATCTTTAAGCTAGTTCAACCCCACTTTCTACTCCACGTAAGTTGTTTTTTCAGCTCCTACTCTTCTCCTTTGGTTTGATTTTCGTGATTCCAGTTAGGGTTCACCGTAGTAACCACGTGTTTTTTCTCCTCCACTGTTTCCAGCTCTCGAATCTGCTCCAGGAGCTATCGTACTCATTTGCTTAGGTGTCAAGGTATTCTGTTAGTATTTTCCAAGTAAGGGAAGCTAGGTTTTCGCAAGTTTTAATTTATTTTGCATGCTTTTGGTCTGTTTCATGTTCTTGATGGTTGAATGATGATGATGATTGCGTGAAAATGTATGGTTTGAGTTTCCGGGTGTTTCCTTGGCTTGTGTTTCTGCCCTGCACGTGTGAACAGTGGTGAGAACTGATATTCTCGCCCAAGTGAGCTCGTCTCGCCTATGTGAGAATAGCAGGAACTCACACTGGTTCTGCTCGAGCATCTCGCTCAAGCGAAGAACCCTTGTTTTGAGCGACAAACAATCTCGCTTAGGAGAGAGTGTCTCGCCTAAGCGAGAACTCGTGGGAAACCTATGTTTTCTGCTTAAATCGTAGCCCAGGCGAGGGAATTTGTTTTGAGCGAAGGGTGATCTCGCTCAGGCGAGAAGGCCTCACTCGCTCAGGCGAGAAGGCCTCACTCAAGCAGAAGCTTGTAAAGTGCCACTGTAACGTGCTTGCCCAGGCGAGGGAGCTTAGCTTAAGTGAGACAATCCTTGTCATTTGGGCGAAGGTTTCTAGCCTAAGCGAGGACAGTGCAGGTTTTGTGTTTTACTTTCCCAAATTAGTTGTGGCTGGTTGTTTGTCTTGAGAATGCATGAGGTATGTGAATATGCATGTAATACCTAACTATATGGGCTGGAATTGATAAGTATGATATGAGCTTGGCATGAAATATGATTTGAATGGTTTTTTATAAATATTGGCATGAGATTGATATACATGGTAACTTTATGTTTGGTTGGTGAAACATGATTTTGGTATGGTTTAGGACATAATTCCATGAATCTCTAGGTGAGATCTCATGGTGGTGCCTCATGGTCAGGACATAATTCCATGACCCCTGTTAGTGGGAGCTCATGGTGGTGCCTCATGGTTAGGACGTAATTCCACGAAGGTTTCGTAGTGATGCCTCATTGTATAATTTAGTAAGGATTCAAGTAAGGATTGCATTCTAACACTCTAAAGAGTCAGTTAGTCTCACATAGAGCGTACTGACTCAAGTGGTGAGAGTAGCCGGAGGCCCTAATATTTGGTAAGATAATGGTCTTAGATGTTTGAAGGATAACCTTGTGTGTGGTAGGGTGAAACCCATTGGCAATGACTCTGCAGAGTAGTAGAGGCCACCACAAGTGCAGACATCCAGTGAATATGACTGATTATATGTATCTGGATAATTGAGTCGTAGAGTCTTTCTTGTTGGTCATCACATGCTTGGTTGATTTATGTATCTTTGACTTTAAAGTTGTACGCAATTGTATGATAAAACATTTTCCACTCTAGCTTACCCTTTTTGTTTGCTTGTTTGTTTTATGTCTGGTTTTCTCCTTTTGCGTTGATCATCAATTTATTAATGTGAGCAGACGTGGGAACTCCTCGTAGTCATCAAGGTAATGGAAACTCCGCTGTGTAGCTTACCTTGGATTGGATTCCCTTTCTCCAAGTTTTCTGTTGAGGCACTATGACCTATGTATTGTCTGTCTCCTTGAGCGTATATTTTGTATATGGTTAAACTTGTTTCCTGTTCTATTAATGGTATCGTGGTGTGCCTTAGTTTCTTTCCTAACACGTGCTGGATAACTGTAGGAGTGACATATGTGCTCTATGGATTCGCTCTTTATATTATTTATCGTGATATTTCGTTTAATTAAGTTTATTTATTAAATCGGATGTTACACATTTCCAAATTATGCTTCAAGAAAGTACCATCTCCAACAAAAACTCTCTTGTCGCCTATGATAGTTTGAAATTAAATGGGAAAAATAGAAAATAACATTATACCTATGGTTTAAAAAATATCAATGACTACACTTTTTTACAAATGTGGCTTAAAAATTAGAAAAGACCATACTTTTTTACAAATATCGTTTAAATATTATAAAAAAAATCACATTTTATGAAATGTTGTCTATTTATACCATACTTTTTAAAATGTGGTCTTTAAAATTTGTGACCAAAAGAATAAAAATGTGGTTTTATATTTATTCATAACATTATACATAAAAAAAATACTAAATTTATTTAACATTTATTTTTGTTAAAGAGTCCAATAATATATATATATATATATATATATATATATATATATATATATAAAGAAATATGAAATAAAATTAATAAATTAAATAACAAAACTTATGTGAACGTTACGGTTACAGATACGTTCCCAAATTCTCAAATCACGTTCTGTGCTTTTTCGAACAAATGGTCTTTGAACAAATTCTCAAATTTCCTTTTGTCACAAATCATCTTGCTTCTTGAATCAACTGTTGGAGGCTAGCACTAAAGGCACCGAAGGTTGTCGAAGCTTGGAGGCGAAGTACGTTGTCGTGACGAAGTGCAAACTCTCTCAGGGTTTTGATTTCAGCACGGAGACAGTGAGGTTGGGGACGAAATAAGTTTTGATTTCAACGCGTGGAAGAGGTTGCAGCAACATCAAGTTTGATTTCATAGACGATTCCTTTTTTATTTGCTGTTTTTACTTGGTAGACGATTCCTTTTTTATCAAACTTCTTCACTCCTTTTTGCGCCATCGTTAGTCTCTAACTTTGTCATCGTTCCTTTTCTTCACCTGTTAGAGGTTAGTGTCTCAGAAGAAATATTTTCGTTTTCATTAACTTTGTCTATCTTCTTTTTTTTTTTTCTTTGTATATTGATTTGCTATTAAACATTTTAATTCTTTTATGCTTTATTTGGTATGTGTAGCTCTGATTTAAGTATCACATTTTAATAACTAGTGGACTTTAGCATAAACAAGAAAATCCACTTGACATAGGTATCACTATGTGAAAATTAAAACACCACTAGCTCAAACTTTGGACTCTAAGCGTTCTAGTTCTTCCACATCCTCCTTTGAAAATCCATTAAATTATCTTCCGTTATCCTTTTTATCTTACGTGTTTTATGCACATAACTAAACATACATATATCAATAAAAAATTAGTTTGTAGTTCTTATTTTTTGGCTTTGACTTTTTAATGTGTCCGTTTGGTAAACATATAATGTACCAATAATGAATGTTTTCTTTTTTTATCTCAATTGCAGCTTGTATCCAAGATGCTGCATTATGTTTGGCTTGTCTCCATTTCATAGTAAAGTTCCTTAAATTGAGATGCGTAAGCTGGATAATTCTTCTTTAGCTACAAGTGTTGTTGTCATTTCTCCGATATTTGAATGCATACATAACATAACTTAACTTGTCTTTGTTGATTACAAACCGTCTATTAAATTTTTCTTATATATATATATATATATATATATATATTTGAAGAATTTAAAATTCTAATAAAATTAATAGATATATTTTTTTTTAATTGTATGAAAACTCACAAAATCTTAGAAGTGATTAAATTGAATCTTACTAATAACGTTTTTTTTAAATTACGTGTATACATATATTACCTTGAGTCTTATTATCTCTTGTATAAGAAAAGGAACCAAAACTTTGTTTTAGTTTATGCTTTTCCAATTTAGTTATTTTTCGCTGCAGTTTTAGTGAAAGTTGATGGGCCAGAAACGTTTTAGCTTAATTTTGTTTTAAGTCATAAGTGAACCATTGTTTAACTTCTATTTTATAGATTATTAATTACTAAATAAAACTATAATTTTAATTCATATAATACTATTTTCAATTATTAATTGATTAACGAAACTATAAGGAGTGGACTAAATTTTCAAGGATTAGTAATGAGTATATAAAGGCTGTTGAATCATTTCTTGATTTTGCTTACACAAGAGGAAGACCTCAAGGAAGTGAGGTTTTATGTCCATGCGCTAAATGCAAAAATTGTATTTCGGCTAGACGACACATGATCTACGAATATTTAATTATCACAGGATTTCTAGAAGGGTATGATCTCTGGGTTCACCATGGAGAAAAAATACTTTCGCCTGCTAATAAAGATGAAGACATGATAGATAATGAAGATTCACACGATGATATTAATGCTTTATTGTATGAAACATTTAGAAATGTGGTAGATGTAAAAGAAGACAAAGAGGGTCCTAATGATGAAGCTAGAAAGTTCTACCAAATGATTAATGATGCAAATCAAGAACTCTACCCTGGATGTGAAAGCTTCTTAACTTTATCTTTCATCATTCGGTTATATTTATTAAAGTGTCTTCATGGTTGGAGAAATTCTTCATTCACTGACCTCTTACAACTACTAAAAGAGGTCATGCCTTACTTCAATATTCCTGAACCTTTTAACAAAACAAATAGTATGATTACTGACTTAGGTTTTGATTATAAAAAGATTCATGCATGTCCCAAAGATTGTATGTTATTTTGGAAAGAGAGTGAGAATTTAGATGCTTGTAGTATCTGTAAATCTTCGCGATGGAAAGAATTTCCTAAAGTCAATTCTAAGGTTGAGGGCCCAAAATATCAGCTTAGAGTTCCTGCCAAAGTATTGCGACACTTTCCATTGATTCCTAGACTTCAAAGACTCTTTATGTGTTTGAAGAATGCTGAGTCAATGAGGTGGCATGAAGAAAAATGAGCAAAGGATGAGAAATGAGACATCCCGCTGATGGTGAAACTTGGAAAAGCTTTGATGGCCTTCATGAAAAATTTTCTATTGACTCGCGCAATGTAAGACTTGCTCTGGCTAGTAATGGCTTTAATCCATTTAGAACCATGAGCATATCACATAGCACGTGGCATGCCATGATGGTTGTGTACAACCTTCCACCTTGGTTGTGCATTAAAGTTGAATATACAATGTTATCATTGTTGATTCCTAGACCACAATCAATAGGAAATGATATTGATGTGTACCTTCAACCGCTGATCCAAGAGCTAAAAGAGTTATGGGAGTTGGGAGTACAAACCTATGATGCTTCAAAAAATGAGACATTTCTAATGCGTGCAACTCTTCTATGGACAATCAATGATTACCCTAGATATGCTATGTTGTCTAGTTGGAGCACAAAAAGAAGATTCGCTTGTGCATATTTCAATTATGACACTAATTCATCCTACCTAAAACATAGTCATAAGATGTGCTATATGGATCATCGTGTGTTTTTACCAATGAACCATCCTTGGAGATTTAATAAGAAGTCTTTAATAGAAAAATAGAATTGAGGTCTACACCATACATGCTAGAAGGGACAAAAATTCTAAAGATATTAAAAGATTTTGTTAATGAGTGGCTCAGGATGGTGGATGAACACGAGGAACTCTTTAGTTGCAGCTCGGGTTGGCGAGTGTTGCCGGTGTGAGTGTGCACGTTGTGACGTGTACGGTGGGTCTAGATAGATTGCCCTCCTTAGTATTAAGCTGACGAGTTTGGTAGTCTTGGGATGTTACGAATGTTATTCGTAATGGCAAATCCACCTGGCGTTACGGTGTGTGATCCGTAGCATGATTTCCCGCACGTGCTCTATCGGTTGTGGCCGATAGGTGTGGCAACAAGACATCTTGAGATATTCGTCAGAAGACGTAGAACACGGTTGGCATGGTAGTGGCCATGTGTTATGGAATCAAAAGATGGTTTTCCTTTGGTGTGGTTGTGATATATGTATATAATGTATATATATGTTTATTTTATTGTTAGCTCACCCTATCTGCTTGTGTTTGGCGATGATCGTGTACGCGGTACACGTGAGCAGATGATGTTACAGGTAGATCTAGTGAGACATAGAGTCGGAGCGGGGCTAGTCTGGGATGAAAAGATTTATCCGCTGTTTTTAAGCTTTTGGTTTTAAGTGACTTGTAAACTTTCACCTTATCAGACTTTGGTTATGTATTTGAGTTTATATTTATAATTATGAATTGATGTATTTCATAAATACGTAATAAAGTTTTAAATTTCTCGCGTTTTTGAGAAATGGTATTTCATTAAATGCGATTTATCTATTATTTTCTATTTTATTATTTTAAATTCATAATATTCGATCAGGATGTTACAGCCACAACTTAAAAAATGTCATTCCGAGGCACAACTCAATAAATGCCACGTGCTTAACCCCTATCCCGAGCCACAACTCAAGGGATACGTTCTGAGCCACAACTCAAGGAACTCCAGCAAGTCGACCTTCGAGACATCATAGAAGCCTTGTAGACCACACACATCAAGCAAGCAGAAACCTAATTCTGCTACAGTAATATCGCCTAACACTACTCTCGAGCCTCCAAGCGAACCACGCTTTCAGGCTGCCAAGCTCCTCTAGTGCCACTACCTTAATAGACATCACCTGGTGGGACGACCCTCACTGTTAGGCACCTTACATTCCAATAGCCTCTGTGAATGCAACTATCGTCTGGCATATGAAACACCACTGTCGGGCGCTACACCAGTACTTGTGTAGTACTAGTTTTAACTCTAGTTCAGGCACACTTGCACACACACCACTCTCACTTTGCCACTTATTCAACATACCATAAACTTGGTTACTTACTGTCTAAAATAATTCTAGTTAGCATTAATCCTTTCATGCACTTGCAGTGCCTAAACGTTGTCTCATAGACAATTCCAATTATTCGCACTTATCATTAGTTATTGAGTAACACACTGCCCTATCCCTTATAATGCAACACCTCACAAATTTATCCTTATCGTAAGATGACATATACCTCATTTCTAGTTACTGCATTTTCCCATTAGGAACTCAAATCCCTAATTGTACCATACATCTCAATTCAGCAACACATTTAGCTTAGTAAGACTCTCTACTACACTGTTATTATGGTCATGATTCTTCCAACTCCCATCAACACTCACATTAATTCTCTACTACACTATTATTATGGTCATGATTCTTCATTACAGATAATTTCTCAATTCATCATTCGATAACAATTGATTTACTAAGACCCTAGCCTCTCCAATGCACCTCATAGCCACACAGTTCACCTACTTTACGCTGGCGCCTGGCGACTCAATCATTACCGCCAGGCGGTGCATAGTATTCTGGGAAAATCCTTGAATTTCTAGCCTTGCACAACCTCTCCTAACAGTTCCTCAATGCTTTTGGATGCCTATTTTTATCGTTCCGCTCGTGAACATAATAACAATGGTACCAATATTCAACTTTAACTATATCCAACACAATTCCAGTGCAAATCAACAACAATTATACTCAATTCATCAAAATCCCAATCTGCCAACCCTAAACTTTATCCTTACCAAATTTTATTCCAAATAATTCAATTCACCCTGCAATTCGACTAGTTATAGTACTTCACCATTTCATCATCATGTCCAGATTCATTCTATACGATCAGAATAGCCGAGAACACCCAAAACATCAAAATGAAGCCAAAATTGGCTCGTGTCACCTGGCGGGTGTTAACTATCGCTAGCCATTCAACTAAAACCCAAAAAATTGGGTGAATAACAAGCGTCGCCTGGCGGCTAAGCTCGTGCCGTCAAGTAGTTCCATCTCTAGAACCCATAAATGAGCATAACATGATGAGTTGCCTGGCGGTAGTTTATCGTCTGCAAGGCGGTTTCTGGAAAATTTCCAGAAATCCAGAATTTATGAATTGATTTAAAAGGGAAACATATAATTTCACACAATACATCATGCAATTAACGTAACAACATACATTAAGGGTTTGGCTCCCCTAACCTGGATTCCTTAGCTTAAACTTTGAAATTTGAAAGTTCTTCCTTAATCCCAATGGCCTCCCTTGGCTCTCTCCCAATTCAGCTCCTTTGCTTCACACAAAACTCACGTTTCACTCTGGATTTTCTCTCCATATTGTGCAGTACAATGATAGACTAAGAAAACCCTCATTCTCACCTCTAATTGGAATTTTAATTAGGTCTTAATGATGGTTAATTAGCCAAAAAAAAACAAGTTTAATGGTGAGGGTAATTGCTATTCAAGAGCCATTATTGAGTTGTTTTTCAGCCCCTCTTGGCTGCTCCTTTGTTAGCTAGGGTTTCTCTGCCCTTTTACATTCATGCCAAAGAAACTTTTGTCAAAAAGAAAGTTTAATTTGGATCTACCCAGGTTCAAACACATAACCATGCCAATGTTCAATTCAATGCACAACCATTTAACCAATTCATGTTTCATGATAATTCACATAATTCTATAATTATGTTCTCATTCATCACGATCCAGCACATTATTAAAGTAATTATAAATTAAATAGCATATAAATGACATACATAAGACTTAAATCCAAGACCTTTCACACAATTAAGTACTTTCAACCATTTGAGCTAGTACTATTTCATGTCATCCATGTCAAAATTAAATGCCATAAAGGTTCCCACTACCCGCATTTATTAATTAATCATTTAATTAATTGATTAATTTTTATGGGTCTTACAGTCTTGTAGCCTGTCATGCCTTCTATTGTTGTACTTACGATATCCAACCCGATCATGCCTTAATGTTACTTCATTTTCTCTCTTACCAAAACGCCTAAGATGTCCTACCCTGATAAGCTCTTGTACTTTATCTCTAAGGGTTGAGCATTAATCTCTTGTGTTATTGTTATTGCGATAATATCAGTAATACTTTTCATGTCGTCATCCGATCAACTCTAAAACTTCATTGGGTGCGGGATGAGATCAATTATTAGAGATTCTTGCAAGATACATGACCTGGAAGCATTGAGGAGTGTGTAGTTCGTGTATCGGACATGCTTGTGCTCTCACGTTCGTGGGTTGCCTCTGCGAGCTTGTTGTGTCTTTTCAAATTTTTCTTCTCAGTGGGGAAGATATCAAACTTGGCACTGGCTTTGTATTTCCTTATAACGTCCACTTGCATGATCTTGGCGGCCCACTGTTTCAACTTATTCATACTGGCAGCTGGATTCATCAGCAGATGGCCATCCTTGAAGGTTGTTAATCATATATGTAATGTATTGTCTAAGTTAAGATTCTTCACTTTAAAAGCGGTTGTCCCAAATTTGTTAAAATAGACTCTCAAAGACTCTCCTTGTTCTTGTCTTATGTTGAGCAGAGAGAGAGATGACATTATGTCCACCACTTGTACTAAAAAATACATCCACTAGAAGAGTATATGCACTAGACAAGTCTATGCATTAGAGAAATCTTGGCATTCAATGAGTCAAAGATTATGGTAATGGTTGATCAGACGTGTTTAACAAATTCATGTCATTAGACGACTAAGGATACAAGATGACCAAAAGCCACCAGAAGTCTCAAACATTAAAGACTTAAATGAACTCAATAGACGAGTACTTTTACTAGACGGGTCAATACAACAAAATACGACACCATACAACTACACACATTAGACGAATCAAAAAGAGTTGTGACATTTGGCTAAGTCATTTCTTCCTTATAATCACTGATTGATTATTTGAATTATTATTTTTATCTGATTATTTGAAATTGATATTTATTTAAATGAGCCACAAGGTAAGTATTATCATGTGATAATTATACTTTAGAAAATATTTTTTTTAATTAAGCAGTCAAGCTATATGAATATATGGAAATATTTTATTTGATTGAAGATTAAATTGGTGATTAATTACAATTAGAAATTACCATTGCTTTAACTATACAATTGTAGAATTATGTTTCACGGGGTTTCTTTAATAGGATGAAGGTTGAATGTTGAAGGTTATAGAAAGAACAAAATTCAAATCAAGCTCGTGCTTATTCAAGAAAGGAGAGAAGATATTTTGAAGAGCATCAATAAGAGACAAATGAAGACTCAAATGAAGAATTAAATTGAAAAAATTATCAATCATTCCTAATAAAGAGAAATCAAGAAGATTCTAATGAAGTTATGCAACTCAAAACCTCAACGACTAGCAATTCAATATCTATATAAAGGATGCAAAGTTGACCCTGAAAAGAAGATTTGATAAACAAAATACAAAAGTTTTGAACCTCCCAACGACGTATCCAAAGAGAATTGTGAGAATTGGATTAAGAGCATAACCTTTAAGATATCCTTCACAAAGTAAAGTTTTACCTATGCAATCTAAATTGTACTCTTTAACTTTGCAAGTGTTTCTTAAAATTTCAATTGCATATCTAAATTGTTGACGTCCTCACTTTTAACCAAAGTAACTTCTTAATCAAAAGCATGAACTTTATAGATTAATCATAGTAAATTTAACCAAAATAACTTCTCAATTAAATATTACTAATTCTAATAATTGACTGCTTTGACCAAGTCTCGCTAGAGTTTGACCCATTTCACTTACCTATGAGAGGCTGACACATGACACACACACACACACACTTTCTCTCTAGAATTAAGGTTTCCATTAGGGTTGCATATGGTTTTAGTGTTTGGACGTCATGGAGGCTTGTGGCTACAATGATCAAGCGTGTTGGTGTAGGTTTGAACTGGTTTCGTGTTGCTGGTTGAAGCTTCGCATTTTTCGACGACGCAAGTTCTCCATAAATGGGGGCTATCGTGCTTTCGACTTTATGGTGCAATGGTGGCTGACCTACGTCATCTCCTTCATGGATGCTAATTAATTTAAACAAGTGCGGTGATGAAGTTCAAATGCGTGAATCTGTTGGTGATTCGCGTTTCTGGTCCGTGAAAGATTTGTGAGTTCTACTTGAACGAGATTCATGGTGGTTGAGGAAGACGACGATGTTGCAACGTTGCAGCTGAAGAGATGGTTGATGGTGTTGCTACAAATACGTGAAGATGGAGGTCTCGTGGTGGTGATGGTTGAATCACGTGGGGGCTCAAAGGTTTTGATCTATTCAAGGGGCGATGGTGGCAGTGTCAAAGAAGGTGCTGGAATGGAGCAGTTACAGATCTGGTCATGCGTTTGCGTGGTGGTGTTGTTTACGACGTGAAGGTGTTGTTCTGGCGTAGAATGGAGGTGGAGGAACGATCTGCTCTGCAACGTCGTGCCGAGTGTTATTCATTGTTACTCCGATATAGGTTCATGGTGGATGCGGTGCTTTAGCGACATGGCTGCTGCCAAACGATAGTGAGGTGTAAGGAAGGAACCAAGGTGGCTGCCGACATGAAGATAGTGGAAGAGGAAAAAGACTTAGGGTTTCTATTTGGGAGATGAGAAGATGATGATGATGATGTGGCAAAATCTAATTGGTTGGTTTATGACTTATTGGATTTAGACACGTGTCATGTTCTGGTTGGTCAGTTTAGTTAGTGAAGGATTACCACATGGAGTGATCTGGTTTAATTGAGTTTAAGTGATAGGGGGTGAAAGTTAGTAATTTAGGGAGGTGCAACAGTAAAAGCTCATTGTGTGGCCCATTGCTAAAAAAATGATTGTATATGTAATTTAAGGGTGCATTAAGCTCTTTCTATATTTCTTTCCGGAATTTGCTAACTTTGGTCTTATTTTGTAACTCGAAACAATTCAATTTCACATCTTTAATGGCCCAAATTAAATTTCAGCTACATCAACAAACGTTAGAGTATCGAATAATATTTTATGCAATTAAAGTCACTTTTTGAGTCATTTTGATCTCACAAACTCATTAAACCCAATTATCACATATCTTGATTAAATTAATCTTTTAAGAACTGAAATTCAATTAAACCCCCAAATTTAAACATTAAATGAGGGGAAATATTTGAAATCATTTGCAGGATATGGATTACTTGGAAGAAGAAGTAATACAAATTCTTTGTCAACTAGTGATGATTTTTCCACCTAATTTTTTTTATATATAATGGTTCACTTGCCTATTCATCTCCTGAATGAAGTGAGATTAGGTGGGCCCTTTCAATTTCGATAGATGTATCACATTGAGAGATATTTATGTAGGTTGAAGAATTATGTTCGTAACAAAGCTTACTTAGAAGGGTCAATTGTATAAAGGTATTTAGTAGAAGAAGCCTTTACCTCTTTGCTCAAGATATTGGCATAAAGGTGCAAACAAAAGGCGAAATAGAAAAGGTTGTAATTATTACTACAATAATTTATGTGATTATTTCTCAATTCTTGGTCGACCTATAGGAAAAAAAATGGTAAACCACTTTCATTGCATTTGACATCAAATGCCCAAGCTCATTGATACCTATTATTCAATTGTGATGCATTCAACATATCCATTAGGTAAGATAATAGTTTATTGTCTTCATTTATCTTTAGAAACGCCTATTTTATAATCCTAACAAATAAAATATTGATGTATTTATAGAGAGTATGATGACATTATAATAGCCACAATAAAACAGGAAAATGGGTGAAGGCGAAAACCCAAAATCAAAAATTTAGTGAATGGTTCAAAACTCGAGCCTTGAAAGATGATGCACCATCTCAATTTAAAGATTTCCCCATAGGGCCAAATAATGTGGAAAAAAGATTTCCAGGTTACCTCATCAATGGATACAAATTCCATACTATAAAGCGAGATGCTAGACATAAAACCTAAAATTTTGGTGTAACGTTGGTTTCAATGACTACAAGTTTTGCAAGTTCTAAGGATGAAAATCCAAGGATTGAACTCATCACTTATTATGGTGCAATCAAAGATATAATTGAGTTGGAGTATTATGGTAACTTTAAGTTTGTGATGTTCGATTGTGATTGGTTTGAGGTTAAAGAAGACAAGTATGGTCTATCACACGTGTATATTTCAACAAAAAATGTTATCAAAATGATCTTTTTGTGCTAGCTTCTCAGGTCCACCAATTCTTTTATATCCAAGATCCTTTAGAAGAAAATAGACATTATGTTACGAGAAAGTTCCAACAAATTTATTTATCATTGGTGACCGACCTAACAGTTCAAATGGCACTGAACTACATGGTACAAATAATGATGGTGAACTAAATTGGGTTAGGGATAACATGCCTATCACAATATTTGAGAAAACTTATAATGTTGGGGAAGAAAGTACATTTGAAGATGAAATTGATGACACTTTATTTGACTTCATGGACTAAGGCTAATATAAAATCAAATTTTAGTTATATGTGATTTTGTTTTTGTTTTATTTTATTTTTAGTAGTAGCAATACCTTGTTTTTCTATTTCAATAATATGTATTGCTTATTTCATTGGACATTATCATCTTGTTTTCAGGCCATGGAATATGAAGCAACCTCAAAACCTAAGAAGAATACTCTTAAAAGGGTTGAAAAAAATGGTATTAATTTGAACCTACCTAAAGTCAAATCAAGTAAGGAATTGCTTAGAAAGGTCCAAATCAAACATGAGAAAATAACGAGTATTGATATGCGAAATAAGCCACCTATGGTTGCTTCTAAGGGACAATTCAATTTGTCTATGTTTAAAGTTTGAGGCTAAACTGAAAAAAAAAAACACTCTTACTCCTATAGTGAGGCAAGCACAAAATATTCAATCAAGGCAACCTCAAAAGAATAACACAGTTAAAGAGGCCATTCATGATTCAAGAGAAAGGATAAAAGCCATTAAAAGACCCCTAAACAAAGTTCATGCCAAACAAATCTCAAAGAAAATAAAATTTACAAAACAAAGCAATTCTACCTCAAAGCTTTAAACCATTGAAATAAACCTAATTGAAGTTGACAAACAACAACCACAAAAACAACAAACAACAGAAGAGGTGAATTCCATGAGGGTCCCAAATGACAAAATGAAAAAAGGATTGGTTGAAAATGATGGGACAATGATAAAGAAAAAGACTAAGAAGATCAATGCTAATTGGTGAGTTTCTTGAAGAAAATGTAGAGAAAGATTAAGAAGATGGGGAAAAGGATAATGTGCATCAAGATGAAGAATGTCAAAATCAAAAAGTTGTTGAAGGACTTATTGAAAAAGAAAATGTGTTGCTTGAGAAAAACATTGAAATCAATGCATCTAGAGGTAATATTACAATCTCACCAAGTTTATTATTCAAAGCTTTTATCATTTATTTGTAGCTTAGCTAAGTTTAATGTTAGTTAGGCGTAATCAAGAAAAGAACACAAGGACTAACTAAATGCTTACAAATACATCCAAGAAATACTCAACACCGTCCAAAAGTCATCTTGGATAGAGATGGAGAACCTATTGGTGCCAATGACAAAGTTGTGTCTGACCTGGGTAATTTTCTTGGGACCATAGCAAGGAATTCAAAATTTTGTCCTCTAATTTACATATACTTCAAGGCTCTGGTAAAGGTTCACAAGGATCGAATATGGAAATATGTTATGGTATTTGAAAAAAGTTCTTCAAATATTTGAATTCATGTGAATGATGATATGTTCGTTTTAGGAAAAATTCAATATTTTTTAGAAAGGAGAGAAAACAATTTTTAGTCGTATAAATGATGCTTGGAGATGCTATAAGTGTTATATCAGGAGAACACATTTTTTGAAATATTCCACTTTGAAGAGAGTAATTGAAATATCGTCCACTGAACATTCTTGAAGATGATTTCAAGCAATTAATAGAATATTGGAAGAATAATAATATCGTTGTATGAACATTTTATGTGTTATAAGTAAAATCATTGGAGTGATGTCTAAAAACTATATTTTATGTTTAATATATTGTAGTACATTTATATTGATGTATGTTTTCCTTTCCAAACTACAGAGGATTAGTGAAAAGAATGCAATGAATAGGGCTAAGCAAAAGTATATGCACCATATGGGACCAGTCAACTTTGCTAGAGTTCGAGTTCAATTGTTATGGTATAATTGGGTTATGTCTCATTTTATATGTCTACTACTTTTCATTAATATTTGCTCAACTACTAATATTTTATTTTTAATTAACAGAGTTTTGAGAAGGGTGATGGAGAAGAAGTCAATAAAGCTGAAATGTTCATTAAAACTCGACAAAGTCGTCTAGATCTTAAAGGAAAAGCGGTGGATGAAGAAACACTAGATGTTATTGTAAGTTTATTTGTACATATGAAATATGTTTTAAAGCTATATATATTTTACGTATTGATAACATTGATGTTTTCTGTTAATCTAAACTCCAAAGTTCTATTGAAGACTCGACTAAATCTAGGGAACAAACATTTGAGTCATTGTTTGGAAAATAAAAGTATGGCCGAGTTCATTGCTATGGGAACACCCACAATATTCAAGAAATATCAAGAAATTGACGCTATCCAAGAAGGACGTGCCATATGAAAGCTATAACAAAGAGGATGCAAGCCGCGAAGGCAATGATGAAATTCATGCTTAAAAAACAAAATCCTGATTTGGCTAAGAATGATGTAGAAAAAGTGATTGCACAAGCATTAGGCAATGAAAGTAGTGTTGTTGGTCTATGCTCCTTTACTGGAACTTCCTAATAATGATGAGGTACCTATTTGAATCTTATATGTTTGTTACTCTGATTAGGAGGTACCATGTTAATAATCATTAGGAGGAGACTAATTTACATAATCTACAGGTAGTACCAACTTATTGTTATTCTTAAAAGAAATAAATAGTACTTTTGTTAATATGCTGTTCATCCACTTAATGTTACACTATATATAAAATAATCATTTTTCTTTTTTGTATTTGTGATTGATAGTTGGGTTTTTGTGTGTTGAATCTAAAGTTGTGTTTCTACTTTTCAAATTTAATACGACACTTATTATTATAGTGAGAAAACATACTATGAATTTAACTTCTAAAAAATTCATGAAAAAACTTAATATTATTGTGAATATTCAAATGCCCATTATTGATAAAAAAACTAATCATTAATCTCTAAAATTTATTAGCAGTATGAAATATTGAAATTAATATATCAATTTCGAAAGTTAATTTATTCACCATTCCTGATGGTCGATTGAATATTTTCAAGAATAATATCATAACATTTAACACGTTGGCCAAACTAATATTATTTATTATATTTAGTATTCTAGATGTCACCAACTAAGTCCAAAGCATATAACTACAAAAAATTACAAATAATATAACATTTAAGCCACCATCATGCAAAGCATTATTAAGCCTTAGGATTTTTTCAATTATTTCTGTCCATTCACCTTATCACCATCGGGTAGCTCTATAAATGGAATATCCCATGTTGGCTTATTCACACTACTTAACCGAACAAAGAAGAGATAAGCCTTAAACATTTAAGAAACTTAAGTTACTGTACAGCAAATAGAAACATATATTTTATTTCATCTTTTTAACATGTTTAAAAGTTTTACGATATTTAATTCAGCAAGTTCCACCAACTTCTGCTGATGCATGAAAAATCGCGCACCTTCTCCTTGTGAAAACTATATGCTTTGGGTGTAATAAACTAATGCATGGCTAAATAAAATAACCACTATTTGGTTTTTCTAAGGTTCGTATTTGTACGACCACCCTATACAATATTTTTTACAAACTTTTTTTCATATACATTAAAACTTGAAAAAATATATCTTCACACAACTATTAAATGTATTATACACCTATTTTTTTAATAAAATATATATCTTTTATATAACTATATTTTTTATTAAAATGTTAATTAATAAATTTATAGTAAAGTAAATAGTAGTGTGAATTAATCACTACTCTTAACACTCTCGTATAATAATATATTGATGAAATTTACAAATTGCCTTACTTAATGTGTAATTATTACATTATTATATTAAAATAATAAAGTAATTTTATTTAAAATAGAAGTTGTCGAAATATTATTATTCGCTTAAAGTATTTAACAACATAAAGAAATAACTATAAAGTAATTAATGAAACATTAATTCCGAATTTTTAATTTAATTGTATAATTATTTATCAATTTTGTGGTCTAATTATTCAACGTAATTTTTTAATTATTTAAATAGTTAACTTTGTTAATTCACATGTAGAATACAACATATTCACATGGATGAGGCACTACAAATCCATTTATTTACTAACCAAATAATAGTGTTGCCAAAAATCGAAGCAAATAGTATGGGCTCCATGGACAAAACAAGAAGATAACAACCCTCTCACAACCTTTAGAATTTAATAATTTTAAAAAATAAAAGTTTCATCCATTAAAGGGTCTCAATTTTTTTTTCAATTTTTTCAAAATTAATTTTAGTGATGACTTGACCCTTTCTTTATGTCATTTTTAAAAATTAGTTTTAGCTTTTCTCTCTGTTTATTTTATTTTTTAAATAATTTTCTGCTTTAAAATTTAATTTTATCTTAATGAAGGCTTTGCCCTCTCTTTATATTACATTTTGAAATAGTTTTAGCTTAGAAAATGCTTAACCCTCTCTATATATTATTTTTAAAATGATATTGTATATCAAGAAACTCTTTTTGTAATTTTTTTAATTAAATAGTTTTAAGTATTTACTTACTATAAAATATAACAATTTAAAAAAAATAAAAATTTCATCCATTAGCAAGGGTTTGACCCTCTCTCTATATTTTTTTAAAATTATTTTACCTTAGTGAGACAATAGTCCTCTCTTTATATGATTTTTTAAAATTAGTTTTAACTTAACAAGGATTTAACCCTCTCTATTTATTATTTTTTAATTATAAATTAATTTTATCTTAGCGAGGACTTTTTTCACTTCGACTATTATTTTTTAAAATTAGCTCAATGATGGCCTAACTCTATGTATCTATTATTTTTTAAAATGATTTTCTGTGTTAGCAAACTCTTTGTATTGTTTTTATTATTTTGCTAGTTTTATTAAACCATAACTATGCTAGTGTTTCATTTTTCTTTGTAAATATATTAGGAAAATAAATAATAATATTTTTAAGTTTATAATTAAGTTTTCAATTGAATTAACACCAGTGCAGGAAGGGCCTTTGGCAGCGGTTGTTTTTAATATTCTGCACCGGTTCGGGAACCGAAGCATATTGGGGCGAGGCCAAAAGAGCATAGCTTTTGACCTCGGTTAAGAACCGAAGCCATAGAGGCCCCTTCTACCTCGGTCCAGTGGAACCCGAGGCCATAGACCCTGCCTTTTGGCCTCAGTTTTCGTTGCACCCGAGGCCATATGGGCTTCTTTTTTTTTTTAAATTCGATACCCTTTTGGCCTCGGTTTTGGTTGCACCCGAGGCCAAAAGCACGCTTTTTGCTTCGGTTCTGGTATGAACCGAGGCCTAATATGCTGTTTTTTTTAATGCAGTTTCTGTTTTTGTGTTATTCCCACATTTAAACCTGCAAATTTTGTTCAGCACCCAGCACAAACCAGAATAGACCAGAACAGAATATTTTAAAACACATCCACAATTCAAATTCATTTAAAAGACAATTACAAATCATTTACAATCAAGATACATGTTCTAATCAATAGTATTGTACATTTCAATTATA
>Ga0214544_1002704_pt1 | contig 37126 bp, 9 predicted proteins | sample CNSS3metaG_FD_160074 | JGI IMG/M metagenome (GOLD analysis project Ga0214544, IMG submission 160074) | Root nodule microbial communities from cowpea collected in UCLA plant growth center, Los Angeles, California, USA - CNSS3 | ecosystem: Host-associated > Plants > Roots > Nodule | place: USA...
ACGAGAAAAAAAATATAGAAATAGTTATTGCTCCTGCAGAAAAAAAAAATAAGATAAGTTAGGCACGAGTATCACCTTATCATGTAGTCCGCTATCTCTTCAGTTGGCCTCTTCCCATTCGATACATGTCGGCTTGAACCCAGAGGAGTTACCTGCAAAAGAATCTCCGAAGCTCAAGTAAGTCAAATCTCTCAGGGAGTCAAATCAGTGATTAATGAATGCGTACCTTTAAATGATGAGGTCCACGTGTATTTATAGAGCATTAATGACGTTTGACCATCCCATGGGCTGGGCTTTGACTTGGGCTCTAGCTAGGGCTTGTGAGTGGGCCAGGACCCTAACCCAGGCCCTTAAGGCTTATAGGACGCGGACGCTTCCATTATTCTGAGTTCATTAGAGTGGTCGGCCTAGGCTCTAAACTTACTGGATATGCTGGAGTAGTTGGTCTAGGCCGGCTATTTGTCTTGATGGCTTATACTGGTGTAGGTTGTCCCTTTAGATGTTTAGTTTAGGTCAAAACTGGTATAAGTTAGGCTAAGTCGGCCTAGACTGAATACTTAGCTGCCTTGATATGTACACTGTTTACTTATTTGGTCGAGTTTGGCTAGGTATGGTAAAGTTATAAAAATTATATAAAATAAAATAATATTCCGAAATAATCTTTTTTCATAATAGATAAAGCAATAAAACTTTTAATATATTGTCAAAATATTGTCGAACTTTTGTCACGTGTTGGAAAATATCATGCCCGATGAATATTTTGATTGAGAACGAATACTCCTCGCGCTGCACACGAATTAATAATGATTAAAAAAAGATAAATAATTGGATTTGATTAAAAGATAATTTTGTACAGTAAGATGAAGATGAAATAGTGGTGGGTGTGTAATTAATTATTGACCTAAGACTAATGATCACGAAATAGTGTGGAGCATTAGTAAAAGAACAACGTTAAGTGCGTGGAGGGGGTTAAAAAATAGTAATAAAAGGAGGGTTTGATTTTGATGCACGAGTATAATGATTTTGGAAATCGGTGGTGATAGCGTGGCAGCGGCAGGAATCACAAGTGGTGTAGCGGTTTCGTGTGGGGTGGCACACAACCAATAAATCGTACACTTACACACACACATATAACATAACATGTGATTTAAAAAGTTTGAAAAGCGTGGAACACGTGCTTAAACTGTATGTAACACAAGACACCGATCGCGCTGTCCCTTTCGCACCGCATCCTTCACTCTTCCCGCCGATAATTCTTTGCCTTGTGCTTTACGTGTTCTTATGTACAAATACAGTCCAAACTCTATTCGCTTTCGCACATATTTATAATACGTCCTTCATCCCTTCTCTACCTTAATTCTCTTCGCTTTCTCTCTCTCTCTCTCTCTCTCTCTCAACAACTTCAAACCCAAAAATGAGGAGAAACTGCAACTTGGAACTTGCCCTTTTCCCTCCCTCCGATTCTGGCCCTCTCCACCACCACCCCGCCAGGTACCCAACCGACCCATTTTTCTAAATTCATTTCATTATCTTCTTCTCTTTTCTTCAACATGTCATTTAGGTATTGAATTCTTTTCTATTTTTCCTATGAAAGGGTTCAAGAAACTACTGAGATCAGTCCGCTCCATCACCACCACCGACAGGAACACCAACAACAACCGCTCACAATTTTCTACGATGGCAAGATTTGTGTTGCCGATGTCACCGAGCTTCAGGTATGTATATTTATTTATTTATCCATTTTTTTTCAGCATTTCCTGTGCCCCTGGTATTTCCAATGCAATCAGATCTAGAAAATGTGTTGTAGATATTTTGATTTGTGTTCGTTGGTAGTTAGCCTTGTACGAAACATAAATATCTGCATGCAAATAGGAAAACTAATCGCTAGTTGGACCCTGTAGATGATCAGATTTAGAGTATAATAGGAATCACAAAATTTGCTGATTTAGTATAAATGACAAAAAGAGAGTCTGATCTGATCACACTTTAATTGAATAACTAATGAATGATCAAATTTGTTTTGCACTTATATTTAAAGTGATGCAAAAGAGAGTTTACTTCAGAGTGCCTTCATGAGTAAAATATAAGAAAAATGGTTTTCAACCAGATAAATTAGGGATATTTTAATTATTAAAAAAAAGTTAAGTTTTATTCATAATGTATTTGTAAAGAAAAAGATAAATTGAAAGGTGAAATAGTAGATGTAATTTAAAAAAAAAAAAATTGTTGGGTGTAAAGAAAAATAATAGTAACCAAAATATAATCCATGACCCAACCAACATAAGGAAATATTGATGGAGTGTCTTTTTTACAGGACAATGATCAATTTAACTTAGGATTTTTCTTTTTTTAAAAGAGAAACTGAGCCGTATGGAATTTTGATTAAAAAAGAAAGAGTTTTAATTTTAAACAAAAATGAGAAGTTCAAAAGAAAAGATAATTTTATAATAAGAAAAAAAAAATACTCCTATGCTCCTTGTCTTCTTTTCATTTCAAATTAAGAACTATTAAAATTTAGAATATTAATTATCAGAATTATAACATTAAATAATACAAGTTCCTATATTTCTTTAACTTCTAAATTTAAAAGAATTTTACGTCCATTTAATTTTATTTTTAAATTACTGAATAAAAAGGAAAAATGGTAAAAATGATTATATGTTTTGAAGTTTGTAAAATGAAGATAACATATCAAAAGGGATAGGGTAGTTGCCGACAAGTTTGGTGTAGAAGCAGTAAAATAAAAATGATATTTAGAAGGATAAAGGAAACGGTAGGTAGGTGACAAAGGTGGAGGTTTGGTGTTGTCAACAAGCTTCCTAGAAATTTCATAATCAACCACAGACTTCTTCTTTGACTTCCAAAACTGCACGCAACTTGTTTACCAAAATGCACTCATACCATGCTTTTCGATCGGTGAATTTTGTGCAGGCGAAGTCTATTTTAATGCTTGCAAATGGAAAATTGGAAGAAAGAGCTCGAACAGGAAATGGATCAGAAGCATCTTCTCCCACAGTTTTGCAATCTCCTAATCAGTTGTATAGTCCTGGCACTGGACTTTCCATGAGAAAATCCTTGCAACGCTTCCTTATCAAGAGAAAGAATCGGGTCCAAGAAGCCTCACCATACCATCACTAGTTAATTATCTTCTATCACTTTCCATTCTCTTCTTTCTTTCTTTCTTTCATACTTTCTTAGGTTAGTTACCACTTCATTTTTGTGTTCTACTCCCTGTAAATACTTACCTTCCAAACCTTACTTATTTAAAACTCTTTCTAACTAAGAAAGAGTTTAAGAAAGAGTTTATGAATATATATTTTCCATTTCTTCTTATTAATATATATTTTCTTTCTTTCTTTCTTTGCATCTCCACTCAATCATTTTCTTTATTCAATCTTGATATATAACTCATTGTCACTGATCAATATTCTGTATGTTATTATATTAGAATTTAATAAAAGTACCGCACAAGGTTTACAAAATAACTGCTATTTTAACTAGACTGATGATTCAATACATCTTCTGCTCATTAAAATAATCGATCTCATTATTATTATGTGGCGTGCTTAACATTTTATTAAACATTGATGGTATTTTGTCTTTTGGCTTGAGTTTACTTTAATTTCTTATTATTTAAACAGACTTAAAAATAGTAATTTAGTCGATTTAGAATCAGTACTATTAATAATTTAAACAAACCATCACGCAACAACATTTGTTATTTGAAATTCTCCACTATGATTAAAACGTGTGAATTGAAAGTCTCTCACATGTTTTCCCAATTCTTCCTCATCTTCTTGCGCGTTTTTAATTTTTAATGCATGCGTTGGTTGTTTGGTGACTTGTTTTCTTCGTATCCAATAACTTTAATGGAGAATATAAAACTTTAAATTTGACAATTTTTTTTTTTGGTATTAGGTATTGTTAGTTGTAGAAAATATGTTCACTAGAATTTCTATAAAAGGTGAATTTGTTTGATTTTATGAGCAAGGATACCACATATACCCATAAGTTTTTTGAAAAAAAAATGTTGCACGAAACGATGAATGAAGCTCAATTTTTAAGTGGAAAAGAAATTAAAAGTTCAACATATGTAGTAAAACTATTTAGAGAAAAGTGTGTATTTTGCTATTGCTTTTAATCATCAATATTTTAAAATTATGAGTCGTGGTAAAAAAAATTATAAATTAATGATCATTCTGAATTCTTCATATAAATAATTAAATTTAATTTAAAAAAATAAAAGACTAAATCAAATATAACCTTAAATTGATAATTTAGCATAATTTTTGTCTGTTATTTTTCTTTTATCCTCTACATTTTGATCACTAAGATAATTTTTATTGTTGGTGACATCACCTATTTCATCACCACAAAATCGGCACTTGGATCGGATTGACAAATGCTAGCAAGGTACAAATCATAAAACAATCAAACACCTCATATATAAGAAAATAAAATAAATTAATTTGACACGAAAGAAAAGAAAGAAGAGTTCGAATGAGATACGGAAAATTCAAAATAAGAGGATAAATTGGAGATGCATTTGAAGACTATAAAACGATACAACGACAAAGTAGTTCTTTGGTATAAAAATAATAAAATTTACTTTTTTATAGTAATTTCAAACTAAGTTTCCCCCATCAATTTTAGAATATTCCCCCAATCAACCCTATTTTTAATTTTTGGAATTGATGGGATACCTTAACCTTATGACTAGTCTCGAGGAGAGTTTGGAAGAGACAAACCTTCCACTGAAGAAGGCTAAAAAAATGCTTATAACGTGAGAAATGACTTTGTATTCCAAATCAGCTTTAATTTTGTATTCTCTAAAATTCTTTTATTTTATTTTTTTAAATCTCAACTTATTTAGATATTAATTTAGCTTTTTAATGATTAAACATCTCTTTACACAATAATATTTTATATTTGTGTGTATTTAAAAATGATTTTTTTTTGAAAATGATTAATATTTACACTAAGAATCTTATTTATTGTTTTATTTTGTTAGAATATCACTTAACAAACTCAGCATAAGATGACTAAAGAATCACTAAACTTTAGAAACAATAATGATATTAATTAACAACCTGTATATAAATTCTTATGTAATAATATAATTTAAATTTTGATATAATAGTGACCTAGTTTTACATAAAATAAAAATGATAAAAAACAAAGAAATCATAACCATGGATTCCTTTGAACTGTCAAAAATGAAAGTTTCCTCTGAACTATCACGCAGTAACCGTTGATTACTCAAAAGAACAAATAAATGATAACAAGCATAAAGGATTTATCACGTGCCAAATTTGTTCGGCCGTGTTTGGTACAACGACAACGTACTATCAATTTGTGGTATTTGCAAGGTACTGCAAAGTGCAGTCCGACCAACACTTCTTAGCAGCCACCAGTTTCCATCTTCTATTCTATATATATGTATATGATTAATTAAATAAGTTTATATCATCTATAAAATATATCATTAAAATTTATATCTCTTAAATACTTGTAATATTCAATAATGTATAAATTCGATTCTAACTACAATTTTATTATTTTAAAGTTAATAACATAAATTGTCCTGAGAACATATTAGTGTATGACATTATTACGTAACATTATTAATTACAAAAAAAAAAATCTGCTATAGGGATAGAACGTCTACTCAAATAATTAACTAACAATTTCTAAAGTCTCAAAGTTTGTTTTTTGTATGTTTAGTGTGTTATACGTTAATTCAATAAGTGTTATAATTAATGAGTGACAAAAGTTTCAATAAGGGTGCATTTGACTTGTATTTATAGTTTTCCTCATGAGTTCGTGATTAGAGTCGATTTAATCACAATCCAATTACCTTTTAACTATAATTACTGACATACATGTTTATGTTAATGAAACTAACTGAATCTTGATTGTGTCGCACAATTGATTGTTCAGTGTGACACATAAATTGTATAAAAGATTGGGAAGAAATCTTGTAAAAAATCCAATTTATGGTAACCGATAGAGGTTTTTGGTGATGCGTGGTTTACCATGTAACTTGTTGAACCACATAATTCATGTAAAGGTCTCAGGTGAGATCCTATATATGAAAGTCCAATTGTTAGTAACTGAGAGATGTCTCACATGACACACAGTTCAATATGTCATCAACTTATATCAACTGATCTTATATAATCTTCTTGTCCATTTTGGCGGAGTATTAGTGTAGCAGGGAGGGGCCATGGCCCCCCCAATGTTTTTCATTCTTTTAAAAATTATATATATTATTTTAAAATTTTTTAAAATTTTGAAATTAAAATTATAGATAGTATATTTTAAAAATTGATAGAAATTAAATTGTTTTTTTTATAAAATACAACATTTAATGTTAATAAATAATAAAACATAAAATCAAATTTAATAAAAAATAAAAATATTTAGGTTTAATTATTCTTTTTTATCTCTGTTTTCGTCTAAAAATATCAAATTTCGACTAAAAAATTAGAATTAAATTGAGACTAACAAAATGGAGGACCAACTTGACATTTTTAGAAACACTAACCAAAAGAGTAATTCAATCAAACATTTATTAAGATATTTTTTATTTTCTTTTGCCATTGCCTTCTTATTTTTTACAAAATTGTACTCATCTCTTACTCTCATTTTGTTTTTGAAGAAGAAATGAAGTCAAACAGATAGTCATTATTTTTGCTCTCATTTCTCATTTGTTTCCTTCATTGCTCGAAGCAAAAAAAAAAATGTAAGTCTTTCTTGTTTGACTTGATGATAAAATATTAATTTAATAATTATTAAAATTATTTTTTATCTCATGAGCCTTTTGTATAGTTATTTTTTATGATTATAGAAACAAAAAACAATTTATTACGTGTTTTTTATAATCGATTTTTAAGTGTGACTTGATTATAATATATTTTTCTTCTAATAATTATGTCTCCCAAACTTTTATTATTATGGTAAATTATTTTTTAATATATTAAAAAAAGTATATCAATGAACAATAAGATAATAGATTCATTTTGTAAAAGTTATAAAAGGCTCATGAGATAAAAAAAACTATATGTGAAAAATGAAAACAAGATAAATTATACTTCTTCATTGTTTTATAGAAGCGTAGTTCTTTAAAGCGTTATACTAATGATCCAATCAAATGATCAAATCATTATATTACTTTGGCCCCTCCAAAACTGTCTGTCAAGATCCGCCTTAGTAAAATAATAATCATCATGACCATTAATCAAATTCGTGTATTAAACATTAAAAATAAAAATAGCCTTTAGATATTGATCACATATATAACATCTTCTGTAACAAAAATTTTCGTACGTAAACATAAAACGCATAATTATAAAAATATTGACCAAATAATTATAAGTCAAACTCATTTGATTCATCTTCTATTATCGTTAAAAAAAAAGAAAAAAAAATCCTGTACTACCTACCATAAAACTAAGATTACCTAATCAACTATGTCGTACTTTTAAGTTTCAATGTTTTTCAATTAAAAACTCTTACACGCATGGTTGAATGATTAATCAAAAGAGTTAATAAAATAATAAATACTACCTTAGTTTTTTTCATATGTTATAATCATGATAGTTATCCTGATAGAACTGATAAAAAGGTAATTGGATATTATTTGTGAAATAACTTATACTCATGATCATTAGAATCTTTTACTCGCTTAAGTTTATAAAGTAAGTTATTACTAGATGACTTGATATGATTTATTAATGTAAGAACATGTATTGCATGAATGATTGAAATAAGTTTCATAGAGAGCAGATTTATTTTTTGAGATAGCAACTCATCTACATACTATTGCATACTTGTGACTGGTAGGTTTAAAAAAGTGAGAAAAAAAGAAGTTGAAAGCACCATGTTGAAGTGAATTTAGGCTAATTAGCATCCAGCTAATGTATAAGTACATCTAAACCAAATTTAATTTCACAGAAAAATTCTAAATAAAAGGTTAGTGATACGTGTAATTTTTTTTTTATTTAAAAATTAAGATTAGGATGACAATCAATGGGTGATTGTAGGATTGATTATTTCATGTTTCTTGCAATAAAAAGTCATTCATTTTTTATTTCTACATCTAAAAAATATAACAAAGAATGTTGGAAGTCTCACGTCAACTAGAAATAAGACAATTTCATAATATATAAGTAAGATACAAACCTCACTTTACAGACCGCCGGTTTGTGAGGCTTGAGTTAGACCTAAATCTCATCCTTTAATATGTTAGAGTACTTAGAGTCTCTATATTTAGAGTGTGCAAACACTTCAACTTAATTTAAAATATGTATATGTGGTTCCAAACCTCAACTTCCAATTCGGTTTTTTAATATCAAATAAAATATATAAAATTAAAAAGAGTATCAAATGAAAAATAAATAATAACAAATAATTATAGAAAAAAGTAGAAACAGTAAGGAATGAAGATGTGTATTGCCCATAGAAAATACCACTAATACTCTTGTTTCACGAAACTTATTAATCAAACCTTCCTGGTATAATTTTTATTATCTGTACAGCCAAAATATTGTGTAAGTCTATTAAATAAAATACCATAACAAAGTCAATTAACACACATTTTTTAGTGGTGGGTGCTAATAGTGGTTACCATTAAAATACCATTTCATTCCGGAATAAAATTGATTTGAAATTAAAGTTTTTTATTCTAAAATGTGCTACACGTTACTTCTTTGAGTGAGAAGAGAATCACTTTTGAGTGAGTGGCATAGTTTTATGTTCAAACTCATCCAAAGAGTCTAAAGTGCTTTTGTGAAGTCAACATCCATCATTAGAATGAGAATGACACAGTTTTGCAATTTTAAATGTGAGCAAAGAAAACAAATTCATATATGAATATGGGATAAGTACATAGTGAAACTCTTCTTTGTGTAGCTTTCAAAATCTTTTCAAGGTATTGAGAAAAAAAAAAAATCATCAATTGCAATTTTGGTGTAAAAGAAATATATGACTTGTTTGATTAAGGATTAACATACCAAAATCAGGGTATAAAATTCCAATTAATGAGTAAGTCAAAAATGCAGAGGGGAATCAAAGGTTTATGATGTATCAAGATGTAGATTTTTTTTCTTCAAAATAATACTTTTTTAATGAAAAATTCTTTAACTAGGTTCTCCGAAATATTATTTTCCTAAATAAATCTGTTTAATGTAAAAGAATTTCCTTTGTTTTTTGTTTTTTTAAATAAGAAAGAAAAATAATAAAAAAAATAAAATTAAAATTAAAATTACAGATAAGCAATTTAAAATATTGAATTTAAATGTTAATTATATTGGGTCTTTTAATTTACTTTCGTGCTAATAAACAAGTTAAATTATAAATTATATGACAAGTATCTAAAACTATCTATATGAAATTTGATGACTATTAACGACTGAGTGAAGAAAGTGTGCAACTACATAAATAATTATATATCTTATAAATATATTTTTAATTTTTAATTTTTTCTGTTATAATAAAAAAATCATTAAATATAATAATATTAAAATACAAAATTATTAACTTTATATAATTATATTTTGTTCTTTTTTCAATTTAAACAATATTATTTTTCATTTTTTTTTTCCATCATCACATGCTAGCTAAGCTTATGTATTTATTATAAGCTATTGTTTTTTTTAATAAAAAACCATTAAAAGTTTGCATTTAGATGTGTTTAATACCAGATGAATAAAAATAATAAAATCACATATTTGATTGATTAGGTAATTTGTATTTAAGTTTTAGAAATGATTTAAAAGAGGCCAAAATTCTTATATTAAAATCATATTTTAATTTTTTTATAACTTAAAAAAAATGCAAGTTATCATAACGTACTCAGGTTTTTGAAGTGTAAATTATGCGGCTTTGGGCTTAGTCAGAGGTCCAAACAGAGACCCAATCTAACACATTTGGTTCGAGCTGGATCAGTCATGGAACTTTATGAGAGTTTTGTTTTTTTCACATCCTTATTTACTTTATTTTTAATATAACTTTTTAATAAATTTTAAATTGTGTAAATTATATGATTTATAAATTATTTTTAACTTTGAAAATTCAAAAAGGACAAAATCTCTTTCAAAAATGACATTTTTTTTTATATGGAAGTGCAAGAAGAAATACATGGAAGGACGAGAGTGATTGCAAGCAAGCAACCATTTTAGCATCTGCACCAGCTATATACCTGTTCTTCCCATAAACCTAACATATAGATGTTGTATAATGTGTTTTTGTTTAGTTTTTCTCTCAATAACAGTAAAATCAAATAGCTGAAAAAGAAAATTACAAACCAGAAACTTCTCCATTAATGGAATATCAAAACTGTAATTAATTTTATTTGAAGCATTTGGAATTTGTAGATAAAAACTCACAAGCAATTGTCAGAATTTTCCCAAAACTTTTCTGTTTGATTTGAAAACACTTGACTACCTTAGATCATCAAGATCATCAAGTCATAGCAAATGTTTTAGAAAAATATAAATTAAAACAAGTTTTTACTGCATCAAATCTCTTTTCAGATTCAGTTGTTGCTGCACAAACATGGTCTGCATTTTCACTCGAAAGAAATTACTGTTCTACAAGATATTACTGTATACGTCTTCATCTACCTTAAACATGTTGTCCTTTTGGATTCTCCTTTCTCAGAATTTTTTTTACCCCATAATAAAAGAATATTTTACTCTGAAAGTAATTTTAAAAACATTATTTATTACTTTCTCCTAATCTAATGAATGATTTTTATAGTGAGAATACGGAAAACAATTCTTTCTCAGAGTACCAAATTAAAGAATAAGAATCATAGGTAACTGTTTTTTCTATCTATTGTTTTTGTAGTTGTCATTGGAGCTATTTTTCCTCTTACTTTTGTACTGTTATAGTTTTGAAAAAAATTTAAACTAATTTGTAAAAACTATATATAATTTTTAAATCCCGTGAATGACTGCGTTTGTCTGGAAAATTGTGGTCAAACACTGACAATCACCTCGGTATGCATAGGAGTAACATTTATCTGCAAATTGAACATAATTCTTCAGTGATTAAGCACACACTAATTAAAGGCCCAATTGTTTTTTTTTTTAATTTGAGAAAAAACTTTACTAACATTATTAAATCTATTTCTAAAATACACATAACAATTTTTTTGTTCTTTTATTAAAAAAATCAATTATGCTGCAAACTTAGAAAAACGTAATCCTAATGATCTATAAGATGAATGGACTCCACTAAAAACAAAAAGAAACTGGTCCAGACCCATCAAAGAGGTCCCCACACAGCTATTATAGGTATATTGGTTCAGACAAAACTTGCATGCGTACAAGGATGACATTGACAACTCTATTCTTCTCATGGTACTCCCAAACAACATTCATTTAGGTCTACCTAGGTACATTTTGAATGTTAACCCCTCCTCAGATCAATTAAGGGTTCATCCATTACATATTATAATTTATAAATAGGAGAGAGGATGGTTAGAGCCCAAAAAAGTAGTTAGACAAAAGATTCACACTGTGTTTTGGAAACTGATAAAAAAACAGAGAGAGTAACTGTTTGAAACATGAAAAATATAAACTTTTAGTTTCTAATAAACAAATTTGAGATGTTAAATTATATCTGTAATGTGAAAAATATTATATGAAAAGTGCAACCCAAAGATACAATGAATTAAGAAGAATAATTTGAATTGATGGCTTATCATTTAGTATTGTTTGATATCTTAGAATGGCATTTAATGCGGTACACAGGATATTACAAAAGTCTGGCAATTATATAAAAAAAGATCTTCAGAATGCGAAGTAGATGGGAGGGAACAAGAAAATAGGGACCATGCACTTTTTCTTTTTATTTTTTCTTGTGCTGTATTCTACACAAGTACTCATTGTGTTGAAACTTTGCATGTTGCAGGTAAAGATTGGGAATTTTTCTTACAAGATTCTCTGAGCCTCCCTCTCTACCAAAACAAGTTCTGAGGTGTGCATTTTTTTTTAATGTTGGCAGCAACAAGGGTGGTTGCAGCAAGCTCATTTATATCAGACACCGACAGTACTGTGTCCCTGCCACTCTTTCTAAAGGCTGCTACAGACAACAACACTGGGGATAGGACTTGGGAGTTAAGACGGAGCCTTTCCCAAAAGATACAAAAATCAAACACAAAGCTCCAAATGTGAATCTTTAGCTTTCACAGTTGCATGCAACCAGTCCTATTAGTTGAAGCCGCTAATGGCGACACCATTACAGTGAAATTATTGATTTTTTGTTTATGTGAATAATTTCCATGAACACTACACATGAATGAAGTTTTTGATATGGATTTGAGTAAAGCATTTTACAAATTACATTCCAAGTGTCACAAGAACAAATTCAGGAAACTATGGATAAAACATAAAACCAAGGAAACAAACATGACTTGTGTATCCAGCCATGATGAACTTGAACTTATGTTGCTTTGGTAGAACGATGGCTTGATACCTGCAGGATCTTCTGGTGGTCCTTCAGCAAAAGTTTTGCCATTTCTTGGCTTGGTATTTGCACAAGAGGGGATTTCCAAATATGAAGACAGGTTCTTCTTCTTTGTCTGATCACTGATACAAAGTTCAGTGTTTCCTCTTACATCCAACCTTTTACCAAGTTTTGTAATGAACTCATCAGGGAGCTGAAGAACTCCATCCAGCATGTTCTGGCTGATGTTCAGTTGATCCAAGTTAGGGAGCAAACCAAGGTTTGGAGGAACTGGTCCACTGAGAGTGTTGTTATCAAGGGAGAGAGCTGTAAGGTTCGTGAGAGATGACAAGGAATTGGGTATGGAGCCAATCAATCCACACCCTGAGAAGCTCACTGACTTCAGCTTGGAAAGGTTCCCTAAGAAGTGGGGTATCTCTGATTTGATGGGGTTGTCATCAATGAGAAAATATTCTAAAAGCTTCAAGTTTGACAGGGTTTCAGGAATCGACCCACCAATGAAATTATGACTAAGATCAAGCAAGACTAACCCCTTCATGTTCCCTAAATCAGGAGGTACTTTTCCTGTAAGCACGTTTGAGCTCAAATCCATCTTCCTAAGAACTTGAAGTTTCCCAAGTGAGCTAGGAAGGTTCCCTTCAAGCTCATTCCAACTGAGGTCTAAAATGGCAATACTTTTCAAATCTCCAATTTCCTTGGGGATTTCACCACTGAAGTTATTATAACTCAGGTCAAGTTGCTCCAAACTCACCAAACCACCAATCTCTCTTGGAATGTTTCCCTTGAAGCTGTTCTGAGACAGGCTCAGAACTCTAAGACTAGTAACACCACCCAAAGTTGGAGGTATTTCTCCAGAGAGTGCTGGATTAGACTGCAGAGCGAGGTGTTCTAAGGTAGAGAAAGGGCCAAAGAGAGTTGAGGATAGATTGACGGGTGAAGCAACAAAACAGTTAAAAATTGAAAGTGTTTTCAAATAAGTGAGTTTGAGCAAGGAGTTAGAAAGGTAAGCAGAAAACTTGCAAGGTGGGGAGAGTATATCAGGACCAATGTGGATCTTTGTGACATGAAAAAATGGTGGGTCATTGCTAACTTCACAGCCAACTCCAGGCCATGGGGTGTCAGTACATGGCTGAGGATGTTCTTGGGCCCAGTCAGGATCATCCAGAAGAGCATCCATCACTTCAAACAAACCCAACAACTCCTCTTCCATTACCATTTCTTCAGCATGTACATTGCTTTCCATTCCCACCACTCCACAAGCAAACAAAAGGAACACAACAAGGAGAAGAGACAGAGAAGCCATTTGAGAGTATGCGTGAGAGGTACAAGAAGAAGGCAAGAGGCACTTGCTCTATATGAGGTGAGGTTACTTGAATAGTGTTGATGGCAAAGGGGAAGAACGTAAAGGGGATTCTAGGGATCTCATTTTTTGTGTGTCAGCAGCGAAGCCTGCAAAGAAAAAGCCAAGACTTGCTGTCACCCTTAGGTTCCCAAATTTGCAATTGTGAGTATGACAGTGTTAGTTTACATGGAAAAGGGATTCAACGGGAAAGACAAATCGATTACTATAAAAGGTAATATACATTTCCAGAACAGTTTAATGGTTAATGCATAAAAATGACACCACTGTGTAAGCCTGCAACAAAAAAAGTAAAGTAAAAAGAGATGAACAACAACTCAGACTCATAACCTACATTCTTTGTCTCTTCAATCAATCACCTTATGAAAGGCAAAACCTTTTTCAGTTTTTGAACCACCCAAACAAAAAAGGTTATTTCTTTACCCAGTTAAATGCTATTTTTTATCCTTTTCTCAGTGTACGATTATGAACTACTCATCCTCTTCATCTTCGACACTTACCTTATTTAACACTTTTATTTATCACTAAAATTCTGAAAGAAAGTTTTAACTTCAAATTAAGCCAAATTCCCTCGTGTCGTATTACTGGTAGTACAGTACCACTGATACTAATATACCATTAATATTCGAGTATTTGGCATCCAAATCCGGGTTGAACTAAACATGGTTTTCTTTATTCCTTTTTATTCTATATATGCTCATAGTTCTTTCTTTCTCTTTTTTCTTTTCTACAAATTTACTCCTATACTTTAGATATAAATACTCAATCTTAAATTAATATTTTGGACATCAACTCTCCCTTCCAAAGTTAAGGCATGTGACTTTCATTGTCCTTTGTATCTCATTTATTCTTTTCACATTTGTTTTTGAGATTTTAATAATCGAGTTTAATTCATTTAACTTTAAGCATGTCATAAACTACAACACACAAAGATTGTCCAATAATTTATTTTAATTTTCTTAAATCTATTTTATTTTATTCCTATATATGAAAGTAAGATCTTTACTATTCAAAATATAATATTTTATTTTTTTTAAGATACATGGTTTGTCATAATTGAATAAAATAAGACTTTTTTTATCCCCTGAATACTCTTTTTTTTTTAATTTTTAAAAATGTTTCAAGAAAATTAGTTACTGTAAATTTATTTAATGTAAAATATTAAAATATTATCAAACTTGAAAAGGCTTTTTGTTTGGGCTCCGATGAATGGCGGACTAAGGCCCGGAAAGCATGGGTCGCGGTTTTCAAGGTTTTACTTTACATGTTTGAATCAGCAGTGATCGGGGTTAGATATTATTGTATTAGTAATTTTGTATTAATAAGATTTTATTAGGGATTAAATTCACGTTTAGAGTTTAGACCATGCAATACAAATTATAAGGGATATTGAATTTATTAATTATGTCTTCATCTAATTACAATCAACTAAGCACAATTGCAATTATATTGAATCTTGTGCCCTATAATTATACACTCTCATAATTTTCTTACATTATTGAAAAGAATATCATAACCATTAATTCCATTTGTGGAGTTCTAGTGATTTGTTTGAAACCCTTGATGATGTGACCATTAAGGTAAAAAAATAATACAATATTTCCACGTATATTCATAGCTTTGAAAAAAGAGAGAGTATGTTTGTACCGTAGAAGTTAATGAATTTAGTATTTTAAGTATCAAACTACAAACCCATTATATTCATATTTTTCAAAAATAAAATATGCCCCTTTTATTTGTTGAGTTAGAAGTCTAGCATAATCTTGATTGCAAAATTTTATGATAATAACTCAACTCAAGGGAACCATATTTAGGTTAGAGCAATGCAATTTATAACGAAAGAAAACAATACCCAATAAATACTTTCAAAATAAAATAAATAATTTTAGTTAAAAAAAATTAAGAATTTAGTAATATTTCATTAAATCTTGAAGGCTGTAAAATAACAATAATTCATCATTACAATAACAGTTATATTTTTATTCTGGGAACAATTATTAGGGTGATGATATGGAATTATTGGAAGAATGAGTACGAGATGATGAGGTAACGATAGTATTGAAAGAAGTATGTAATATATTTTAAGATATTATGATTAAAATCTTTCATAGATTCGACAGAGACGTGAAACTTCAATGAATTTAAAGTATTTTATTCCTAATAACTTTTTTTAATTCAGTAGTAAATTTTGAATGTTTTCACCTGTGTGATGAGAAACACCTTTCATACGAGTAGTGTAGTATCTATGAATAAGAAGTGAAAGGATGAAAACAGTAGACAGCGTAATCATAAAATATTAGGTTATAAAGCGAGTAAAAATAAAACTAATTTAAAATGGTTTGATCGAAGTTTTAAACACAATAATTTATTCGTGAATAAAATCTAACCAATCCCATCATAGAGACAAACCCAAAATCATGTTGGCCTCTCTTTCATCAGTGATATACACAATGGACAAAACATCATCAAAACAGACGAAACCACATCTTTATCTTGCTGTTCTTGCTCTGTTCCTACAGTCACAACAAATTTCAATTAAATGTAGTTTTATAATTAAGGTACAATCTTTTTGATGATTTGATCACGCAAGAAAGAGATAATTAACCAATTATAAATCGACAAAGCTTTTACCAATTCTAACCCACAAGTTCTTGCTCTCCAACATTGAGGTAAATAAATTAACACCAAAGACCCCAGTAAGCAGAAGTATTGAAGAGATTTAATGCATATATATGACCTATAAATTGAAGGAAGTTCTTATGGAATAAAGTTTCAAGATTTTCGTGCCACACAATCTAATGTCACCATCGTGATGTTGGGTGCAACTATATTTAAACTCGTGAAACAGAGCAAAGGTGTTTGCCATAGACGGTAAATGATGACTAAATGAATTGGGAGCGAAGCCAAAACCTTGGGGCTGCTCAAGGAGATTTTGCCACATGTTGGTGATTTTAAGGTTCCATGCTTCATGTTCTAAGCTTTGAACCTTATAAAAAACGAGAAGAGTTGTTGGAAAGGACCCACAAAAACCATTATATTGGCCAAGACGAACAAGAGTTACGCAGACTTTGGTAAATGATTGTTTGGATTTTGGTTTTTGTTTATTTGTCATAATTCAAGAATCCTGCGGATAAAGATACACCTAGCTAGCCACCTAGGCACACCATCCATAACTAGTCATCTTCTTCATCATTCATAGGAATCTCAAAATCTGGTTTCATCGCACAAGTGTCTATGTGGGTTATATCATATTCACACACGTTCCAACATTTCCTTCAATCATTTCTGTTACTTTCACTTTCACTACTATACTACAACATGGGGAATATCTAATTACAAATTATTTCTGTTTCTATTCTTAGCACAAACTTTAGCTGTATTGTATAGTTATGGCTATTTTATTTCTTAAATCATGATAAATTTACTTAAAGTTTTAAGAAAATTAATATTCTTACAGACAAATGATTATGTGTCAAGAGTTGGCGAGAGAAAGAATACATGTGTTTTTAATAACCTTTTTTAAAAATTATTTGCCATTGATATATCTTGCACAATATGTAGATTTGTTGACACAAAACGGCTACTTAATATATATATTATATACTTTAGTAAAATATAAAGCAAAGCATCACAGAGAATTTTATTATGACAATTAATATATATGATATATGAACGAATTATATAATAATGAAATGCATAGGTTCATCAATGTCTTCCATGTATACATTCTAGAGAATTCTTCAAGCTATGTACTTCTATATACAGTTCATGCTCACTTCTGTTATTTTAATCTTTGAAAACCAATAAATAAACCATCTCCAATGGTAATGAAACAAGCAACATAATATCAACTTAATAACTCATAAAAATAACTTTTCGGCTTGCCTTGTATAAAGTTTGGTTTGATACGGTCCGTGTATGAGGACTTATTAAATTAATTATTTATCTAAGAACATGATAATTGCTGAATCAACACTTGCCTTTGAACAATCAATGCTTACTTATCATGCATGACGTTGTGATATCTTGACTTCCTCTTGTTGCCAAATTCCTTTTCATTTTCGTTCCAATAGTTTTTAGTTTTCATAGCTATCATGGAAAATAATTGAGAGAAAACTAAGCCAAATTACCTAAAACCAGATACCAAAAGGCACATCTTAGACATTTTTTATTGTTGAACTCACCCAGATATTGGTAACTATTCTATAGCTATCATGTCAATTGTACCTGTAATTTCTCACGTGAATACGTTATTAAGTTTTATATTTATATATAGTTGAACAACACATTCTTCTCCGTGAATTTAGTGCCTACGTAGATTTGTCCACTGCACAGAACTAAGATCATTATTAAGATAATTCATGTATCATGTTATTAACAAATACAGGTGGAGCCAATATTCAACTCAAACACATCATAGGTATTAAATTATTCACCAAATTAGCTGGCACATTTTTTGCTCAACATTTATTGGATCATCACTCAAAACGATTCAAATGGAAACAAAAATTGTCACTGTAAGGGTAGATTTGTATTTGTAGAGGATTAATCATTTGATACTTAATCATATGAATCAAACATTATATATATATAAGCTCTACAGAACTCATTTGAACTCCCACCAAACCTCGATTTATACACACTCAGAAAGCTTCACACACTCCTGTCACTTCCATAAACTCCTGCATGGCCAAATCACTATATCTAGAGCAAGATTTCAAACCAAAAGTTCATACCCCTGGAACAAAAAATCTATCTTTCTTTGCCTCTATGTTCTCCCTTTTCATCTACGTATGTGTCTTTTATACCTTCAACCTATCTCCCTATTCTCTCCTCAACAACAACATCTTCTGGTTTTTCATGTCCAACACCCTCATTCTCATCATTGCTGCTGACTATGGAGCCTCCAAAAAAAAACAAGATCTCTATGATGAGTATGTCCAACATAGTCAACCACGAAACTGTGCCTCCTCGTACGTACCCAAATATGATGAACAAGTTCATAAACAATGCATTAACCCAAAAAAAGAGCTGGGCCGTAAGCTGTTAGAGGAGAAGAAAGAAACTGTCTCTGATGAAAATATCCCAGAACGTGTACTTGAAATTGTGGCGATAAACCAGCCTAAAAAATCTATTAAATTTTCCCGTGAGAAAAGGTGTGCACTTCATTTGCATGAGGGTGATGAAAAGATTGAGGAGAAAGCAATTACAGAAAGAATTTACCGGCGAAGTAAATCTGATAGATCCAGCAGAGTGAAGCATTTAGTGAATGAGGAGAGAGTGAAGATGGTGCAAAGATCAGAGACTGTGAAGGTAAAAGTGAAGGTTGAAGAAGAAAATGAGTTTTCTAAGATGTCAAATGAGGATCTTAATAGGAGGATAGAGGAGTTTATTCATAAATTTAAATCTCAGACAACTAGCAATGTCTATCAAATTTAGAAAATCTGCGGTAGAGAATCAGAGTCTGTAGACTATGTTCCAAAAAATTTTGCGTTGTAGCTTCTGTACTTGTTTTAAATGCTGTCTTATGGCATAGACCTGTTTCACATGTTGAATATCGTTTTGTGTTTGTGAAACAATCTTAAATATTTGTGTTGTCCATTTAGTTTGGAGTGTATATACACCTGCAGTTTCTTCTCACCATCACCATTTCTCGTATAAATTAGTATAAACATGGAGATTTAAACTGATAAGCTTCCACTAATTCACAGAAATGAAATTGTGACCAGAAAATGAGAGATAGATATTTGTTGTTGAAGTGGTGCAAAATGAGCAATATTAAGATTTTGAGAAGTTATGTTGATTGAGGTAGTGTGGGTCTTAATCTATGTATGAGCATGCATCTTTGTTGTGCATTCGTGTAAAAGGTGAAAGCGACGGTTGAACAAACAATTATGATTTGTATGCAATGTGTACACGTTTGAGACGGCTTCAATTAGAACTACTCAATGTATTATTACTAGACTTCTTTGACCTTGTTTTTTTTTTATAAATTTTCATTTTTCTTCGAACATAAATCATGGTTAAAAAAAATCATATTTTCTGTTAATTTTGTTTTAAATTTCCTTTTAAAAAATATTTTTGAATTTTATTATGAAAAAAAATGTTATAGTAAATTTTTGTCAATTTTCCTTCGCAACACATTTTATAAGAAATACTTACAAATTTTATAATTTTATAAGAAATAATTACTCACAAAAAAATTACATGTCAAATAAGATTTTTATAAAAAGTAGCAGAAAAAAATCTTTGCATGCAAATTTTTTTTACAATTTTACAAGAAAATTTTTATGTAATATGAGAATTTTTAGCGGTGAATTCTTAAACTGTTTAAAATGATTGAAATTGATTAAAGAGAGTTGAATTTGATAATTGATACATATTGTATAATATAATTTTTTTCCTTTTAAAATTTATATTGTTGTTCTTATTGAAAATTGTTGAGGAGTTTCTGGGATGGGTCAACGTTCTTTGTATATCAGACTACAAGTGTTAAGTAGTTTGGATCGGATTTCAAATGTAATTAGAAAAAAAAACTACTTGTAGAAAATTCTTAAATGACTATAAAATGTGAAGGGATATGAGAGAGTGGGTACTTAAATACCATACTAATTATTTATAACTCTAAGGGTGCGGATTAACATACTATATAAAAAATAAAGATAACTTTTATACATTATAAACTATTTATTTTATACAATTTTAATTTTGAAAGCACCAGCTATAATAATTTACTTTTTATATAATTCTAACAGATGCAAGTTAATATTGTAACAACTTAAATTACCAAGTGAATACTGTAGTTTTTTCAAATTCAATTACTAGAAGTGGGAAAAATCTAGAATACGAATATTCTAGTCTGACTAATAATTTTAAAATGAACATTTAATGAGAGCTTTTTTCAGTTATATAGTCTTATTTTTTGTGAAATTTTATTGGATTATGTAACTAATACAAGAATTAGTTAGTGCAGCGTAAAAAAGTTTCTTATAGAAACACTATCGAATTTATTTTCCCTAAACAACATACTTTAGCTTTTATTTATTTAAATACTACACTTTTATTTGTTCTAATATTCAGAATTCGATTTTTAGGAACTGAATTCTGAACATGTTTTAAGATTAGCACGCTTTTTAAATAGAAATATCAAAAACATATTTAGGATTTTTTTTTTGTTTAAATCAAATTCTGAACTATTGGAATAAAAACATTTTAATTGTGCAATAAAAACCATAATTAATGTACTCTTTGAGAAAAGGAAATATTGCATGGTGCTATTTGCCTAAAAAGTTCAATAGTGGAAGTTTTGAAAGCATTATGATTATGAGGCGAGGTTTTGCGCTAAATAAAGTTAAATATTCTAGTGCTACACTGAGTGGTTGGCTTCCAATTAAGAAAGTCTTTGTCCTATAGTTTATGTGTTAAATATTTATTCATAATTCGATTTATTCATGATTTTTTTTTTTTTTAGACCTTTTAGACTTAATTTGTCATAATTCAAGTATTTTTAAGCTTTTTCCTTTTAGGATTGTGATATACAAAACAATTAGTTTGAGATCGTTTAGCAGTCAAAATAAATAAATAAAATTAATATCTTATATATAATACTTACATATAATTATACTCTTTCAACAAAGTTGAAATCGGAACAATAAAAGATAATACTTAAAGTTGTCAAAATGGGTAACCTGATTCGACCCGGATCAATCCATCACAGGTTGATGATTTAGTGAGTCAACCCAACTCGGCTCACTTTTTAATGAGTCAAAAAAATTCGAACCCGGCCCGACCCATTACGGGTTGACGAATTAAACGGGTTGGCTCACAGATTCACTTAATTAAAAAAAATACAAATTTTTTATTTATTTTTCAGTCAAAACTAAATTATAATTCTAATTAAAATCTAAATAAACTTTAAATACAATCCAAATACAAAGCAAAATAAAAAAAAATACAAATTATTTATGTGTTGGCTAAAAAAAACAACTTAACATGACCCAAATGTAAAGCTCAACTTAATAAAAACACTTGTGTGATCTTTTATCTGTGGATTGGTGAGCCAACCCGGCTCACCACGGGTTCAACCCGATGAGCAGGGTTCTAAATGAATCAGGTCAAAAATCAACCTGTATTAAAATTTGTAAAAAAATTTCAACCCAATCCGATCCAAACACGTGGTAAGTCGGATTGACTCGCGGATTCCAACCCATTTTGACATCTCTAAATACTATTTGATAATATTTGCTATTAGTAATTTTATGGTAATGGATGATGAAATCTTAATATATTGATTTTAATTAATAATGAATACAGACCAGTTATATCGTTGGAAAAAATAGATATTGCTGATTCTTTATAAACAGAAATATTTAATTTAATCTCAAGTGACATAAAAACTTAAGCTTTTAAGGAAAATAATGGGAAGCATATTTAGGAAAAGAAACCAACAACACTAACAAAAAAAAACTATATGTCTAAAAGTCGTTTCTACAAATACATTAGTTTTGTGCTTTTTATAATAATTTAAATTTTTATTTGTTTCTAAAAATTAAATGTACTTTTCAACGGCTATTCGCATGATCAATTAGTTCTCATTTTTTTAAGGCACTTATAAACATGATCAATTATTTGTTTAGTACTAAATAATTGGGTCAACCAACCAATCAGTGGCATTGAATTTTAAAATTTTGTTGAAATGCTCATGTAAGTGGTGCTATGATGAGTTCATCAATTTAACTACTCCTTTAATTTCCATATTTATCCAAAATATGCATTTTAATTCTTATATCTATAAACTCTGCATTGTAACTACTATAGAATAACTTTGTTTAGGCACACAAAATAAAAATTGATTATATATATAATTTCTGCATAATTTTGTTTGAAGAAGTTAAAGGAAATAAAAATAAACAATATACATCTATAACAATATATAAAAAGACCCTGTTTTGTGTTCACATTTCAAAATATTAATTCTATTTTTTAAAATATAATTATTTATTAAATTTTTAAAAATTGACGGTTACTTTTACAAGTTTTTTATAAAATAGTTCATCTTTATTTCTTCTCTTTTCTTTTATTTATCAACCGTTATTCTCTATTTGATATATTTATTTTTAATAAATATAATTTTATTTTATATATTAACTTAATAATATTATATTTATCATCACCTAATAATATAATATCATTTATATTTAAAAAATACATAAAGACGTATACAATAATGTATTATAACGAGCATGGTGAATAATTTCTGCGAAATGAAATCACACGACCACAATCTTTGCTTACAGAAGGAAGTGTTACATCGAATTATATTGTATTTAAAATAACTTGAACTGAGGGCATGAAAAGAGTATAATAAGTGCAAAGGGATTGCACGAATCATTAAATACCAGCACAAAAATCACTTAAAAACGTAAACAATGAAAGAAAAATGTAAAAATGGAAGATAATTTGTTGAGTTAAATATCAAGCATTTAAATAGTTCATATATGAAATAAGTAACAAGAGTAGGTATAAGTGTTTTTATATTTTTTATTATTTCTTACTTTACGTTTTATATGAATTTGAGTACTTTTATACTCTTTATTTTTTGACATTTTATACTAGTATGATTACTTTCATATCTTTATCATCTTAAAATTTACAATAAATTTCTTATACATTATAACTTTAGATATTTATCTTTAATGTAACATCTACATGATGTACCTTGAAAGTTCATTCCATTTATTAGTACAACTATCCTTAGTCTAGGTCCTTCTTTTAACTATTCTTCAATTTTATTGAAATACGCATTTTTATCTTTATAAGTATATATTTTAACTTTGTATAACTTTAAAAGAATAAAAAATTATCATTTAAAAATTGATCAATTTTTTATTTACTGTACATCTTTTCTTTTATTTATTGATTTTTTCCCTCTCCACCACAATGTTTTAACAATAATATTTTGTAAAACAGATAAACGATTACATTTATAATTTTTTTATTTTTTGTTTATCTATATATATATATATATATATATATATATATATATATATATATATATATATTTAAAAAAATACACTTAATTAATAAAGTAAAATATTAATTATAAAAAAATATTATTTTTTGTTTATAGCTTTTTATAAATATTTAGTCTCTAAATAATAAAGTAAAATTAATAAAGATGATTGTATTATACCATGCTATAGAATACTATTAATAATATCTATACATGCCTACTTTGATTTTAATAACTGGACTGGATTGTTAGAATCTAAGTATGTACATGATTGGATAATTATTAGGCAACATATCTCTCTTAAATTTACATGGTTATCATATTAATGAAAACATAAATTCTGAATCAACACTACATAGGACATTCCTAAAACAATAGTAAATTTGACATTAATATTTGTGATACAGTGTAGTTTGTGTAATATTTGTTTGCAGCATTGCGAAAAGAAATAGTAAAGTGGAATCAAGAAAACACTGGTGAGGAATGGTCTTATCCGGTGTCTGAGACATGGCACTGTTTTCTCTGCAAAACAACCTTTTTCCATTGCCAATGTTAAATTATAGTTCCTCAACCAAGAGCCTTCCCTCTGTCACTACGCGTCGAGCCACCATCTTTGGTTCCACCCTCCTTTTTCTCAATTTGCCCAATCTCAATTCAACACCCCTTGCACTTCCACAGCTTCTGCTAGATGACGAGCTTCAGCAACAAGAAGACCGTGTTGTGCAACTCTTTCAGGTAATCTTAACTTTGCTTAAATACTCATGTTGTATTTGTTCAGTATAAATGGTGATTACTTTTTCTTCTTTTGCTATTTTTTTATTAAATACGGGAATTGGGATTGTCACAGGATACTTCACTGTCGGTTGTTTTCATTAAAGACATTGAGTTGGCTAAAGTTCCCAACGCTTTTTCCAAGGGAGCCGTGGTGAATGAGGACGAAGATGAAAAAGTTGAAGGCACTGGCTCGGGCTTCATCTGGGATAAATTTGGTCACATAGTAAGATAACCCAAATCAGAAATAGGAAAATAGTTCGCCCCATTTGGATTTTATTCTGTTTATCGTAATTTACTGTTTCACTAGTGGAGCAGTTTTTGTTTAAAGTCTATGAAGATAGGTACCGAAAGGACAAACTTTTACTTGCAAAATGGTGGTTTCAATTCAATGAAGATTGATGACATGTGGAAAACTGTTTCATTGACTTTGAAATTCCTTTGATCATTATCAACGTAATTAGACAGTGAATAACACATTTATGCATATTTTGATTTTGACACGATATCTTAATGGCTAATAAGGAATTGTACTGATTACTGATTGTTCAGACTAGTGATGTGTTTTTGCTGGTGGACAGGTTACCAATTACCATGTTGTTTCTAAAATGGCTACTGATACCAGTGGTTTACAACGTTGTAAGGTTTTCCCTTGATGCTGTTAATTCCATTAGACTTTAATATTATATTTTTTATCAGAGAAGAATGATTATATTATATTTGTTTAAGCATTTCTCTGGGTAGCAATAGTATTGCACATTTGTACTGCTGTCTACAGGTATTCCTAGTTGATACCAAAGGGAATAGCTTTTACAGGGAAGGCAAGATAATTGGTTTTGATCCAGCGTACGACCTAGCTGTTCTGAAGGTATACATTCCAAATCCTCTTTTTTTTTCCCCTTCATTTTATTCCTTTTCAGAACACATTGTTCTTTGCTACTTCTGTGGCCTCTTCTCTATGCTCTCCACTTTCCGATCCACTATCGTGACATATCCTTGTCTGCTACTTGAACACTGGTATTCTTTAACACTGTTGTTACCATAATTGCTTTTATAGTCATGTTCGGCAAGCTGCTTTACTAAGCACATGATTTATCTTAGTTATACGGTCATTTTAGGCCATCATAATGGGAAAGCCTAAATCTTCCAGCCCAAATTACGTTTTGAGCATGTTGATATAGTATAGCAAAATTATTGTTGGCTTCAATTTTCCCTCCTAAGGTTCTAAAAAGTATTAAACAATATTGATGTTCATCAAACTGAAAGGCCAGTTGAGTAGCTAAATCAGTATCTGTCTGGTAGAAAAGATATTTTATTTATGGTGTAAAACCCATACTATTCTATCCCAGTTAAAAGGAAAAGGGAAAAAAAGGGAAAAAAGCTCTGAATGTCTTTGACCGGAAGTATTTCTAAAGTGAATAGAAATGAAGAGTTGGTTGTGAGCTCAAAGTATTTGTAAAGACAAGGATTTAGGAGCGTACAGTAGTGAAAAATCGGTTACATAACATGAAATGAACGTTGGAAGAAATTGATGTCGCAGTCTGTGCTTTTCATTTTATACATGATAGATAGATTCTCATTTTTCTTCTTTTGTTTACCTAATAAAACCAATATACTAAGTTACATTTAACTTCTGCATTTTTCTTTCTCTTGTGTGCCACTCAGAAATGCATAAAGTTGTTCTATTTGCAGGTTGATGTTGATGGATACGAAATAAAGCCAGCTAATCTAGGTCAGTCTAACAATTTACGTGTTGGCCAAAGTTGCTTTGCCATTGGGAATCCTTATGGATATGAGAACACTCTCACTACAGGGGTAATTTTTTAATCATCTATTTCTTACATCTCTATCCATTCAGGCAAAATAGTTGTAGAAGAAGGATAATAACTTATACATAGGGCAATTATTTACGCTGGCCTATGTAAAAATTTTGTCATACTGAGCTATAGCTTCCCATATAGAACAACAATAGTTATATTTTTCAGAATAACCATTTTGAGTCACGCGCAGGCACTGGATTTTAGCAGTAATAGTAAGTTCTGATTTGTGGATAATGTGATCATTCTGTATTGTCTGATGTAAATTATGCAGGTGGTCAGTGGTTTAGGCCGCGAGATACCTTCACCAAATGGAGGGGCCATCAGAGGAGCTATTCAAACTGACGCAGCAATTAATGCTGGTAACCTAACCTTACCTTAATCGACGTTCATAGTGTTAGGACCTCAACCTCCTCTAAGTAAGAGTCAAGGAATGTGGGTAAACTGTAGTTTGTACTCTAATTCATTGCATATCAATCAAAATGGTCACTTCAATTTTTCCCCTTTACTCTACAACTTGGGCATGGATCGAGAGGAGACTACGTAATATTAACCTTTCAACCTCTCTTCTCATCATGATTTTTAAAATATGTTCTGTCCATGTAATATCAGTTATAGATGTGATTTGATTAGTTAAGCTAAATTCATTTCGAAGCTATCAGAGCAGCTGCAAGACTGAAACAAAATTGCCTTTATTACCCAATGGTTTTGGGTTAATTTACCAGATCTTCTGCAAAAGGACACGGGCATCAACAATGCTAGCCAGTTATCTCCATATCTAGTACAGATGGCTGCATTATTCTTGGAAAATATAATGCCTAGTGAGATCAACCTCTGCAGATTCACTTCTTTCTACCTAAATGGGGGAAGAAAATATATAGTTCTGAAAATAATATTGGTTAGAAACGTTTTACTTAGAGAAATTATTAGATCTATTTCTGTCCCTGTTTCCATGTCTTATGTAATATTTAAGACATGACTTTATTGTTTACTGAAATGCCAAGTTTTAGATGGTATTGTTTGTTACAACTCTTAGGATTAACAAAATTATTTTGGAGTTAAGTATTTTCTTAAGTTGCTGTTGCACGAGATTATGTAGGTATAATCTTATATGTGCACGAATGTGACCAGGAAATTCAGGGGGACCATTGATCAACTCGTATGGCCATGTTATTGGAGTAAACACAGCTACCTTCACTAAGAAAGGTAATAAGAAACTATTACTTTTATCAATATACTTTCGTAACACTGTAAGGAGGGAATAAGAGACTCATGCTTTTAGCCTGAATTAGACAGGAAATTTTGTCTTAAATAATAATGTTATTATTTCGTCCTTTGCATAATTTATTGTTGCAAAACTCCAGTACATCATATTTATTTAAAAGATAGTTGGAGAGAAGAAGCTGCAACACAATTTAAGTCTAGAAAATTGAGATTACCTTTTCTTTATCTAGTATCTTGCTTCCAAAAGAATGGTGTTGAGTTAGGTAATGAACTCACATATTCATCATCACCTTTACTTTTTTTCTTTATTTTCTAAAAGAGTAATCAGTTCTTAGAATTTTGTTCCCTTTTATTTCATATGTATATCCGCTCGATTTAGGAATCTATTTCTTCCACTGAACCTGGTAGCAATGTCAATCTGTCGAATATGTATACGTTAGGATCAATTCTAGTTCTAGGAATTAACATGAAACTCAAAGAAGATAGAGAAGAGAGGGAATCTTATGAAAGAAAGGGTTCTGAAATAATTACTTGATTGTATTAAGTGTTTTACAAGAGGAGAAAACTGTCTGTGTATCAGTTAATACTCGGCCACTTATAGCTACTAACTAACCAACTAATTGTAACCCCTCTCACCATACATCTTATTTCATATCTGTACCCAGTTAAATTTCCATTACTTTAACCTAAATAAGAAATTAATTTATCGTTCCTCTTCATTTCAGAAACATTATCTAAGCTCTGTTATTTTGGTGGAAAGCAATATCAAAGCTAAATTAGAATAATTTCTTCTACTAGATTGTTATGTTTGAATAATGATTTTTGCTCATTTTGATGCATTTCAGGGACTGGAATGTCGTCAGGTGTTAACTTTGCAATTCCCATTGACACAGTCGTCAAAACTGTTCCATACCTTATTGTCTACGGAACACCTTATAGTAATAGGTTTTGATTGTTCATGTAACATTGTATAAAACCTGAACTTTGAATATCATTTTTACATTCAGTGAAATACCATGTCTGTTCTAAAGCTAAACAAGTATCCTCTCTTCTAAATCTGTAAATTTTGTCACTACCTTTCTAGCATTTCAAAGGTTAAAAATAAATCACTTAAAGGACAAACCTCTTTCAATACATGTTTTCTTCTTGTAAATAGATATTAGTTGCTGATCTCGGCTGTACAATGCATTTTTTTGACACATTACTAAACAGACGAACAAAACAAAAATTTTGCAGTTTCTCAGCCTTGTGATACAACAATTATAACAAGTTTTATTATAGTTGCTCCAATAAGCAAAACAAAATCATGATTTATTTCTCTAGTGCCATTGTTACACTTCCGGCATTTTTGTAGAGATCAATTCATTTATAACCATCGAAAAAAACTAATAGTTCATAGTTGTTCCTAGTTCGTGTGCACAAATTCTTAATATTGATTGATGAGAAGAGACCATCAAGAAAATGTTCACTCGGTGCTGCAATCTAGAGTTAGAGTGGTAGCCGTGCTAATAATACTTAGATGTGAGTATTAATAACAAAAAGTAAGGGTTCAACATATATAATATATACTATGGTTTGAATAATATATATTTTGGTTTGCTTTTTAAAAGCATAAATACAATGTAGTATTAGTATAAATCATTAATGATGTACAGTTGCGTAAAATCTACCTATTAACCGGAACAGTTTAGAAAATTTCATTTGCAGAAAATGCTTATCTCTCACTTTCTTTTGACTGTTGCACAGCATTAACAATAGCTCTACTAGGAATTGTTTGATTATAAACTCTCTTGATTTCAAAACACGCAAACAAAACCAAATAATAACCAGCCGCGAACCTGAATTCAGCTACAATATCAAGATTTATGAAGTAATTGCATCTGCAATGTAACCATGACTGTGTTTGAGATGTTGTATACATCAGCTACATTTTCCGCAATATCAAGCAATTCAAACTACTATCACAACCAATACAAACTACTACCACAACCGCAATTTAACAAAAGAAATTCACCTGTTCCTCGCTCATATCAAATCTGATAGATCATTTAGCATCTCAAAATGTACAAAAACATGAACATATAGCTGAAACTATCAGTAGCACCAACAAATTCTCTTTCGTTTCAGTAACGAAACATGAGCAATTGAAGAGGCACTCACAGTCATACATAGGAAACCCTAGCTAACTCTCGGTGGCCCTGGATGAAGCGAGAGGAGAGAGAATTGTTCGTGGATAGAGGAATCCACGTGACAAGAGGTGCGACAGGAGGAGGGAATGAGAATAAGGCCGAGACACCTCTGTTCCATGGGAGAAGGCGAGGATTGGCGCGTGCTGCGATACTCGATGGCGTCTTGGAGAATGATGTTGCCTTGTTTGTCAATGCAATAGAAGGAACCCAAGAAGAACCTTCCGTCTTTGATACCCACTAGCATTCGCCGAAACAGCAGCTTCCGTGCCCGACTCACCGCACCGGAGCTACCGGAGTTCTCTGCTTCTGCTTCGACCGGAACAGCTTCTTCTTCCTCCATCTCACCGCACCGATGTATGTGTATGTTTTGTGATCAATTGTTTTCCACTGGCTCTTGGATTCCAAAGCCACCGCACCTATTCACCGCCTTAACCTAACCATACAACCCAGCTATTATATGTGGAACTTTTATAACTTCAAGTGGAACTTCTTTTAAAAGGCTTGGAACCTGTTTCACACTTTTTTATATTATTATTATTATTATTTTTTATTATTATTATAGCAAAATAAAATGTTTCTTTTTTCTTTTCAAATAGCCACTTCATAAAAAAAAAGGTTTACGTTTATTAACGCTGTCATTAATTAAAGAAGAAAATGAAAAAAATACTATGAAAACTTGATGTTCGTGGATAATCGGAGACACTTCATGCAGGTGAACTTATTCATCTTTAAAATTCAGAGACAGGATGATGCGTAAAGACGCTTGATCGCACCCACTTCATATGTGATGCTTGATTATTCCAAGACAATTTGTTTACATAGAGCTAAAGTGCATTTCATCTCAGCATTTCTGACCAGTGATTGTTATCAGGTTCAGTATCTTCTTGAAAACAACAAATTGAATCTAAAGGCATGTCTTTATGGTCATGAAAATAGATCTATGAAGTCCGGTATTTTGTTTTTTTTTTTACTGTATTCTTGTTTCTTAAAATTTAGATGCTTAACTTTCTTTCAACATTTTTTCTTTCCAAATGAATTGAAGATCATAGTCATTTGCGGTTGGAAAATTGTTTTTTTTTTTCTCTTTTCAAAGTGCAACAAAAATACCTTCCTCATTCTTACATTCCGGAGGTTTGATTCTTCAAAGCTTCGTTATGTTCTTAATTAGTATCAGCATAAGATTAAGATTGTTATGTTATAGCTCTTTTTGAAAACAAATAAAAGATGTAGACATCTCAAAAGCGTCAACATAAAGGACTTTTGAATGAAATTTTACAATGAGATATAACATACAGAATGGAATGGAGTTATGCAGGGATAAATCTAACGATGAGATAGTATAGTACAGTATATCTTTCTGCTGATCTTTAATGGTCAACCATACAGGCGTCAGGCAGTTGAGAATGTATCTATATAGAGGGTTCAAGTGTGCCCTCTTTCAAATCTCTACAATGACACGGTAGGGCGTTTAGTCTATTCCTCCATTCTTTTGAATAATGGTTGAATTTCATAACAAATCATTGCTCAGTCTTTGCTCTCCAAGAGGTGTACAATCGGTAAATTCAAGTACAAACATTTAATATTTTACAAAATTCCTAGAATAAATCTTTGGTTTTCCATAAATTTGTAAGTTTTAGTGTGCTTTTATTTGAATGAATTTCAATATAAGATTAAAAAGAAAATTGGAACAAGAAATATTGAAAAGATGTACTCTACTATCATCTCATGGATACTTCCTTGTGTTACAGTTTCCAGTCCCCGCAAATGTCACTAGTTAAAATTGCATAATCTCATTCATATGCATCATACTCAATATCTGCAAATGCATAATATCATTGTAAGCTCTCACATAAAGAAACAATGAACAAATAAAACAGAACAAACAGAGTTGGGGAGCGAAAATAAATGTTCCAAGAACAGTTTTACCAAACTGAAACCAGTCATAAAAACAGATAAAACTAGCCCTCACCTCATTTCTCATCCAGAAGAAGTGATGTGCAAGAATGAAGAGAAGATATTTCATCTTCTTTTGCCAACCCAAAGCCTTGCCATCTTACTCTACCGAAATTATCAAGTAGAAAGATATACCTGTGAGGTAGGAATGTTAAAAACAGTTTTATTTATAACTAATAACTTCACTGTATAAAAAAATGATAGAATATAAAAAAGCTTTTAACCCTGTTAGAAGATTCAATATCTGAAGTTCTTTTCTGAAATAATAGTGGTCACCAAATGAATAAACCGTATGCTTCTCAAGTGTATCCTTGCTTTCATGATTATTAGGCTTCTTCATTGTCCAGAGAAGGAAACGTTTTATAGGAGGCCGACACAAAAGCCACGAATCTATAAATGATACCTGATAGGAAACACGATATAGCTTCATTTGTAGCCGGTGATTGAAAAGATGGAAATAAAGAAATAATCACCGAAGTTCTGTTTAAATAATAATATTGGAATTACAGTTTGAAATTATAATTTTAATCCAATTTTCTTGGAATTGGATATTCTTAAGAATCACATTTCTTTTATGTTTGGGACAGAGTTGATGAATAGAAATATAATACAAATTAAGTTGGAATTCTATTAAAGGACGTCAATGGTGATGATGAACAAAGAACACAGGAAACAATCAGTATTAATTGGTGATAATTGGCAATGACATGGCATGTGTCCACAACAATGATTGCTAAGAGGACGTAAATCACAATGGCTTCTATAGTTAGCAGGAGACAATGATAATGAACATTAAAATATGAAATGGAGAGATATGATTTTGAAAATTCTTTGTGTACTTCATTTTACGTACTTCAAATTCTTTGAAAATTAAATATATTTGTTAGAGATATGATTTGTATATTACATTAAATGGAGAGAGATATGATATGATTTGAAGGAAAATATCGTCTAAAATATTTCCTAGAATTAAATATTGATTTTGTTCCTTATTGTATTTCTCATTCATTACAGATAAGAACATTCATGTATACATAACACACACACAACTACTAGCAATCACGTCAACATGGTATAAGAGTTTATCATATTGATGTTTGTTAGACCTATCATATCACTTCTTATCACACCACCTATAAATATTTAGTCTCACATTTAAGATGTCCAGTATTTACACTGCTTATAAGCATCTAAGATGTCCCGTACTCAACATGAGAAGATGTGTTGGAAATCTCATATCGACTAAAAATATCCAAAATTATAGTATCTAATCATGGATCCAAACATCACCTTACAAGTCAATTTTTTTGGTGATTGAATTAGGTTCAAAATTCACTTTCTAATGTACATCATTGGAATTTAACTATTTGACTTGACATCTGATCTGAAGATCAACCCGTGCATAAATGGAATTGGCGAAGCATTCACACCAGCTATTATAATTTCAATATAAAATTTTTATAGGTCATACATATATATTAACATTTTGAGTGTTTTAAATTATATATATTCTTAACAGTTTACATTTTTATGCTACATAAGTAATAAACATAGTTATAAATCCCAAAGGATAGTGCAAAGCAGTCAACCGCAAAACCACTGACCACTCCAGTGTTCGGCAACTCACAGAATGACTGATAAAGTTCAGATATAGCTTAAATAATATAAAAGCTCAAATATAAAAAATAAAGATGTAAAACAAAACAAAAAAATCAGAAGAGAAAACAAAGACGAAATGAAAGACCTGTAGAAGATAGAGAACAAAGAGACCTGTGGGAGAATAGAGAGAAAGACCAGAACAGTCCCCAGAACAGAGTTGGAAAGGAAACATTGTGCTGTATTTTGGTCTTTCTTGTGTTCATCCTAATGACAGAAAGAATAAATCTTGCCCCCTACGTCTATATTTCAAATGAAGACTGAAAATCAAAAAAAGTTGGTTCAGGAATAAAGAGGGGAATTTCCCTGCCAGCCACAGCGACCAAGATGGCCATGATTTTCTGGATGGTGGCTGCAATTAGCAGCCGCAACCCCTGATACATAAAAAACTCTAGTACAGGTATGAAATCATGGGCAGAGACTACTCCACGCCACACCAACCTTCACCATTATACTGCCCTAGTGATAAAATTAGCAATAACTTATTAAGTTTTCTTCCACTGGTCTTTTTCTGTGACTTTTCAATGAAAACCCAAGTACGTAAACCCTTAGGGTCAACAGAGTAAGTGATTGATTGAGAAACTCTCTTCAAGAAGCCAAGTTAAGGATTATCATCTCAGACAAATAGTGGCACAAAACGGAAAACTTAAGAAAATCAAGTAGAATTTTCAAATTCCATTGGGACAAACACATTTAAAAAAGGCGAATGTATAACTTGTCTTGTCATCTTTTTCTTTACAACTGATGTGCTGTCATATATGACTTACTAATATATCAAGATCAATAACAAAAAGCATAAACATGAAAGAAACAGTTAAATTACCTGATATAAATGAACACCTTTTGATTTTCTAAATGCTTCAAGAAAAGGTACACTCCAAGAGTTGATCATTTCCTGTCAAAGATATACAAAAATGAATTTACTGCACCAACAGTAGACCAAATTAAGCTGAAAATGTGGTTACTGACAAACATACCAAACAATACAACAAGCATAATATCTAGTTCGTTTATCACTTGTACTCATAATAAAAGGTGTCAAATGTATTTCTTAGAGTTGCAAATTCATTACAGCAGGTCATGTCAAGATTGCAGCAATAAATGACATTTGTCACAAAAAAAACAAGGATTCTTAAGGCTGAAATGCAAACATAGCCCAGTAAGAGTAATTAAAGTATCTTCACGAATATTTACTCTATTCTTTTCTTCTTGTCTCCAATGACATTTTAATTCCCTTTACAGGGACAAGTAATAGTAGACATTGTTCAGCCTTCAATCAAATAGAATAAGACTACAACAAATGCTACCATTAAATGTCAACCATTAGGGCTTTGTTTGAATAAATGTTAAAACATATTGAATAACAATGACCAGTAAGAGTTGGATTGCCATTTAACGCACCTAGGGCAGTGGAAAGGGTCTAAACCAGAGGCAGTGTAAGACATACATGGTTGGTGTTGCCTGCACTCGAATGAGCAGGCAACGTAATAATGTGGACTGTACACGATAGAAATCACATAATCACAAAACACTACCATGATCCATCATTACCTGGGAGCTTGCTCGAAATGAAAGACAAACCAAAGATGCCTTGGGCACAGAAGATTTATCAGAATCAACTGCAAGATCAGAAACACGGATAGGAAGCTTCATTGTTTTACCATCCGAGAAGCTAACTTCAAGATCAGGAAACTTCACAGCTGCCATTGCAGGTATTATCACTTTATTAGCTACAGCAATCTGCACAAGTCACAGGTAAATCTGTCATATTCTTACTTTCTTAGCTGGTATACCCTAGACGGGTTTCTAGTTTAAACAGTCAATCATTTCCTTCCTTATTAGACAGATAGTGCATCTGTGTGTACTGATCCAAACAATATACATATAACTGTTTTGAGTTTAATTAGCCCAGTAGATAAGTAAAGTTCTAACTTCTAAGCAAGCTAGTTTAGACCAATTTAGCAAAACTGAGAGATATGGAGTTTGGAAAGTTAGTTTTAGTTTATGTATATGGTGTGTCATCCTACTTGGAACATAGAAACTAGAATTAAACAGCAGAAAACCTACATTGATCTCGCATGAACGAGCTTCAACATATTCCACCAGACCAAATCACATGCTATAGAAACAAAAGAATTTATTATAAAATAGTTGTTTGCCACTAACAGCAAAGTAAAGTAAATGCAATATTGCAAGAATGTCTGAGTAAATTACCTTGCCACCGTGCTGTTTGAACTCGGCCATATCGGCAAAGTATCCCCTCTTCATTTCATCTCCACTATATAAAAATAAATAAATAAACTATCAGTCAACATCACTCACTCTTTCACTTCCCTTCGTTACTGACTACAACACTTCACAAAAACCATAAATTGAACTTACAGTCGAGCGCGCTCCTCCTCAATTGCTTTCTTATTTATAAACTGCAAAGAAAAACGAAGTGTGATCAAAACTATGAATCTAACGTAATTAAAAAAGAAAAGCGAATGGAAGACGAAACCTGGTGAAGATCGAGGAAACGTTTGGGGGTGAGGCGTGCCAAATGCTGCGAGGGAAGAGGACAATGACAATGAACCTTCTCCGCTGCGAAACCCACAACGTAATCACGGAGACTGGGGCGCCGTCGTATCATTCGCTTCAAACTCACCATCTTCGCCGTTTCCCTTTTGATCTGCCTCTCTCCGTCCCCAAGTTTACCACCACCCTTATATGCTGAGCAATTTATTCCACATCTTAAATTCCAAACTCATATCTATCATAAATTTATTAATTTTCACAATAAATGTTTTCAAGTTTCAATTTGTTCCAAATTTCATATTTCATATGAATCAAATTCTTTTTAAAACGATTTTATGACGAAACTAATATTAATAACAGATAAAAATGAAATATTTTACATCAACAAAGTACTTTTCATTTTAACGATTAGGTAATTTTTCAAGAAAAAGGGGATGATATTCTAAGCAGAGGTTCAATATTAAAACCACTCATAAAAGAATTTATATTTTTATCTTACTGAAAGAAATAAGAAATTTGGTAATTTATGTTTTCTTTCTTGATTTTGTTACAGGAGATATTCTTCAACCAAAAAATAATAGAAGTGTTCACGTTTACTTTCTTATAATCCATTAGTTGGACATGCTAAGCACAAGACGGAATTCAATTCACCATCTATGTCTTTAGCTAATTAAAATGTAAAATTTACATATAAGCTACGAACCACCTTTAAAATAGTGTTCCTGAGTTCCCATTTTTTTGACACGATTTCTTAACTGTCACAATTAAATTTATTTTTCGGATCATACACCAATCATTGGACTTGTGACACGTCTTAACTTTCACAACTCAAATTTTTCTCTTGGATCCGACACTCTATGCGACATTTTAGACTAACTCGACACCTATTCTTCACAAAACAGTACTATAATAAAAAATAAAAAGCAATTTATAGCATACATAAAGCATAATTCGCTTTTTAGTCTTGTTTCCACGTAACTATCGTATTTAGAATTATATAGTGAATAATGTTGTTATTGCAGAAATCTGTAATAAATTTGTTTCCTTAGTTTAAACTACATAAATCTTTAATTGAAATTTGTCACATTACATACATAAAGGTTATATCCCCGTTTCCCATATTTTGGGCATTGGGCGTGTTCAAGTAGACGTT
>Ga0214544_1002705_pt1 | contig 37125 bp, 42 predicted proteins | sample CNSS3metaG_FD_160074 | JGI IMG/M metagenome (GOLD analysis project Ga0214544, IMG submission 160074) | Root nodule microbial communities from cowpea collected in UCLA plant growth center, Los Angeles, California, USA - CNSS3 | ecosystem: Host-associated > Plants > Roots > Nodule | place: USA...
TACTATAATATAAAAATTTAATGTAATTGCCATGAATATTTTTTTACCACCATCCAACATATATTGTGGTTCAAAAGATACAAGATCTATGTTAAAATTTTATTATTATGTTTATTATTTGTTCTTTACGTCATTTTGATCAAGTGATGTATTATAACTTTTATTAGTGTATAAAATATAGATTCATTATAATTTAAAAAATTGAAGTAAACAAACATTTAAAATATATTTTAATTTAAATATTTTTTTCCTTTTATATTTTTTTAAAAATATTTTTAAAGTTTATCAACTAGGTTTCATTAATGTTTGCAAATTTAATAAATGTTTTGGTTTTCACTAAATTTTATTTGGTATTCTAATCTAAAATGTAAACAATTACAATTTATTTCAAAGTATTTGATATCAAAGAAACAACCATACTCCTAATATTGAATATTTGATAATATTATGTTTCCTTTACCGTAATTTTTATTATTTTATAAAAATTAGTTAAAATTAATATTAAAGTAGTAAGTAAATGGGTAGGGGTATGGGTACGAGATTATATCTGTTACCCGGTGGGGATGGGGATGGGACAAAAGTTTGATACCCGTTGGGTTTGGGTATGGGGATGAGGATGAATTTTTTTACAGGGATGAGTATGGGATAGTGAAACCTGTCCCCGCCCCGCCCCGTTGCCATCCCTAGTTATGCGGGTACCCGCCTATTTTTTCATATCCGCGAGTATCCACGGGTACCCGCAGATATTTACAAAATTATTTAAAAAATAAATATTTAATCATAAATTCAAATAAAACGAAATAAAATACATATGTGTCATAAATTTTAAATAAAGTTCAAATAAACTAAAGTTTATACAAATCCAAATAATTATAAAAGTATTTATAAAATGACGTTCAACCCAATGAAATTTTTTTAATTAGTGTTTTTATCAAAAAGTCCATTTTCTCCAATTGATTCCTAAAAAATAAACAAAATAAACAAATAATAAACCTTAATTGCCACGTGTCAAGTATTCTTATTTTGATTCCATCATTTGACAACAAGCATACCATAAACGTCATTGTTTATATAGGATTTGATGTATATGCCCAATTTCAAATAAAGGAAAGAGAAGAATGTCATGGGATGTACTTAGAAGAAGACAATATACCAATACTTAAAGTTTGAAGAATGAAGATAGAAGACAAGATGTGCAACTTAAAAAAAATTAAGCCAACTAATATATATATATATATATATATATATATATATTTGTGTGTGAGGGTACTTTTGTTAATTAAAGTTTAGCGGGTACGGGTATCCACGGGTACGGATACTGTGATACCCGTACCCACCCCGTTAACATGCGGGTATCAAAAATACTCGTACCCGCAGGTAGCGGGTATCCATTTTTAATATTCATTTCCTACCCGTTGCAGGTTTTATCCGTGGATACCCGCGGGTACGGATTTTTTTGGCATCCCTAATCATGAGTCATATACATGAACTAAGTCTTGGGACTTCACTGTGCTCCCACGAAACTATCCCATTCGTGGTCCAAACCTATGAGTCTATCCCGCTCATAGTCCTGCCCTACAGACTCCTCGTCTGTAGTAAAACATCCAAGCCTTCTTAACTTGGACCTTGGCACGCACGCAATCACCATACTATGGACTCCTCGCCCAATAGTAGCCGATGGGAGCATAACAGTTCCTTGCCCATCGTGCGCCCGACGCATTTAATCACCATAATAAGGACTCTTCGCCCATTAGTAGCCGACGGGAACTCAACCAGTTTCATGCCCATCATGCGTCCAACCATCAAGCACATCCAGACCCCTATTGGACTTAGTCCTTCAAGCCCAAAACACCACACCACATGCATATACTTCCTATACTTAGGAAAGAGTAGCCAAAACCAACGCATAAAGCACATACAAACATGACAATTCACATAAACTCGCTTAAGCCAGGGACTCTCGCCCAAGCTAAGCCCTCAGCCTCGCTTAGGCTAGTTTACCTCGCCTGAGCAAGCTTAAAACAATGGCTTCTCCACATTATTTTGCTTATGCGAGATCCTCTCGCCTGGGCGAGCCATACCCTCGCCCAAAATAACACACACACCTCGCCTGAACGAGAATTCAATGAGAAATGCATCAATTCAACTTCGTGAACTCGCTTAGGCGAGCCACTCTCGCCTAGGCGAGAGTGTCCTTAGCTCAGAACTCAAACTTCTCGCCTGGGCGAGAAGTCGCGCTCAAAAGGCCCAAACTCCCCATCGCGACCTTGCTTAGGCGAGCCATTCTCGCCTAAGCGAGAGTCTCTGTCGCTCAACTTCAACACAGGTCGCTTGAGCGAGCAGCGCGACTCAAGAACAGAACCGAGGTTCTGCAACTCTCGCTTAGGCGAGATGGACTCGCTTGGGCGAGACTTGCAGAGTTCCCTCTCTGTTCACGCACTCAATTCACCCAAAACCAATGCCAAACACCACTTAAGCACTTCTAACACAAAGAGATAGCAAGCAACATCAGAAGCATAATTTCTACTCATCAGAAATACCAGAATTCGAGCATTCAATCCCCACTAAACCTCCAACATTCAAAAACCCTCAACTCCCCCCTTAATACCAATCACCGAAAGGGTTTTTCAACCGATAACAACCAACCCAATTCATAAACATCATGCATTATAAAATCCCGAATTCATACGATTCAGTTTTCAATTGAGATTACAATAGCACAATACCATACACAAATCATGAAATTCACACATGCAAGGAACAACTCCCCTAACCTGGAGTTTTTAGTCAAAAATTGAGAAGATAGAATGCTCCTCCTCAAACCTTCTACCAATTCTCCCTTGTGCACCCAAAATTCACCACACGCAAGCCAAAACCCTTACTTCAAAACACGAAAATACCCTTAATGAGGTGTTATACATTTCAAAATTTAAGGGTAATTACAGTGGTTTAATACTGGTTTTTCAGCCCTTTGGCTGCTCCTCCCTTTAATTTTTACCTTTGCCCTTTCAACTCCACTCCAAGCTAGAATTAGCAAAAATAAAGCCTACTTTAGGTCCAACAAGGTTTGAACCTATGACCCTCCACTCATAAGGCCAAAGCACCACCACTATGCTAAATCATATTTAGTGATACACTTTAATCAATGTAAGTTTACAATACCAATTCGATACTCATACATATCATTAAAATAAAAAAACAACAACACATAATTAGCATACATAAGACTCAAACCCACTTGAGCTAGTACTTTACCACGTCACATCAAACAATAATTAATGCCATAAAGACTCTTTCTACCCGCATTTATTAATTAATTAATTATTTAATTAATTAATTTTCACGGGTCTTACACCACATAGCTTCTTCATAACTTTCAAGCTTTCCCCCATCAGTCAACAACACAAACTCATGAGGGGAATATTTTTGTGAAGGATGTCTTCTCTAGCAGATCTTCTCGAAAGAGGGTCTACAAGTGGTTCAGGAGGAATTACCTCAATTGGTTTATCAACTTGAGTCTCATGCATATCAACCACATTCTTTAAATCTACATTCACATCTTCCCTTTTCTCCAAGGTAGCTTCTCTGCACAAACTTACACAAGATAAATGGGTTGCTCTTTTCTTCTTCTTCACTCTCTTTGATGGCTTCTTTCTTTTCTCACCAGAGGTACTCACAACTTCTGACTCCCTATTTCTCACTCTATTTTCTCTCATAATAAACTTGATGTAAGGGTTGCATATTTGAATTGCATAATGGGCCGAAAACCCATAAAAAAATACCTCCTTCTTAATTTTATTAATTAAATCAGTGTGAATTCAATAAATTGGTGACCCACCTAACATATTTGTACACATTTTATATGATTAAACATCTTATATAACAATCATTAAAAATTAGTAGTGAGAAATTATCGTACATTTCAAATAATACATATAAGAGAGTGAAGAGTGTTCTAAAATGAATAATTTAGAATATTATCATACACATTTCAAAACATGATTAAATATCTTATATAATAATCATTATATAAGAATAATACATATAAGAGAGCAAAGAGTGCTCTAAAATGAATAATTTAGAATATTATCGCACACATTTCAAAACATGATTAAATATCTTATATAATAATCATTACAAATTAGCATTGTAACATATTTCAAAATGTATATTAAAAAATAATTTAAAACAAACACCATTTACATGATTTAGGACATGACATTTAAAAGCTTTAGAATTTTTAATCGGAAATTATATTTCATTATTTTTAACATATTAAAGAAAGAAAAGGAAAAATTGAAATTTTAAAAATATGAAAGGTGCACAAATAAAGCATGGGGTGGAAGGAAGAGAAAACCATTTTCCCATGTCTCAAAATGTGTGTGTATATCCAGCCCGTATAAACGATACCCATCGGGTCTTAAGTCAAGTTAAGGCCCATCATGTATAGTTGCTGCATCTGAATGAGAAGTAGAACGATAAAAGAGGAACCAACCAAGCAAACAAAGAAACAAAAGAAGGAACCGAAGGAGGTTCAAGATTTGGAAATTGAATCCCTAATTTGAAGAAACCTGGTTCAACTCCTGTGGAGGAGTGGTGCTTCAATCTGCATGATCTCATAGTGAATTGTGTTGTGTTCAATCCACTGAGTAACAATGGGGAAAAACCAAGCCTACAAAGCTATGCAGAGAGCCAGGTTGGGCGGTGCCTCCGCCGGCCCCGACGAGATTGAAGACGGCATGGTTTGTACCCTTCCATACTAACCCTAATACTAGCCCTAACATTATCCCTATCTTCTTCTGCCTTTACCCTTTCCACATCACGGATCTCTCTTTGTGCTACGAAACCCCTACGGCATTTCTAATCGTAGTTCACCTCATGATTATGAATGTTTTTTGTGCTGGATTTTACACTGTTGGACTCTGTTTGCCCGCAATTTACCGTATTCGTCAATTAATATGTTGCAATCTCAAATAGGATTTCATCCCGAATACTAATTTCAGAAAATTTCCGACTCTTTTTCAATCGGGAACTCTTTCGTTTCAAAGCATCGGTCCTCAACGCGAAGTTTAGAACTTGCTCTTTTAGACTAGTATTTACTCATTTAGAATCGTTTTCTGGGGTCATATCCAGCTTCCGTACAGAATATTGTTGAATAAATTGGGGTGGAAAAGGTGTCCGATGCTTTAAGTTTGCTCGGAAAATATAACTTGTGCATTGATACTTTAAAGCCCTGCTTGAATCACAAATAACCTTTTTTCTTCTTTTTTAGTTTAATATATTCTTTACAAATTTTAGTTGTTAGTAGAAGTAAACCTTATCAATGCTAAGTTCAAGGTTTTAAGCTGCGTTCACAGTAGGGGGTTCATTGCATTTCATAATATTGTAGAAAGTTGTGAACAAATACAGCTCATGTGGTTACAGTTGCGGTCGCATTGTACTTAATGCACTTAAGAGCCTTGGCCTTGAGATAGAAATCATGATCACAGTCCGTTTTCAAAACATTAATACTAAGTGAACAATGAATTGACACTTCATGCACAAGGATCTTTTATCCACGAATCTTGCATAACTATTCTGGATTTCTTTTTTTTTTTCTGTTGTTGATGTGACCTGGTGGAAAATTTGATAACTAAGGCATAGAATTTTTTTTATGGGAACACTTCCTATGATGGTCTACGTTCTTCTCGTGTATTATTATGGTACAGGATAATGCTTTATAATGCTTGAATGTTGGATCAATTCTATATTTCTCTTTTACCCTGGAGCGATATTGATGAGGACAGTCGCAGGTGGATGGTTCATTTCATTCACCAGAATGGCATGCAGCACGTTTGGCTAGCCTTAACACCTCTCATACCATTACCTGGGAAGAGTACAAAAAGAAACAAAAGGTAATCTTCTGAAAACCTTGAATGTTTTCTCTCCATTGTGTTTCTTAATCAGAATGAATTGATTTAAAAAACATCAATTGAATTTTCTTGCTGCTCAATCGTATCCAAGCTACATACTCTAGCTATTTTATTATTTCAATCCATGTCATTACTGGTTTAAATTTTGCTTCACCTATATTCTTGTTTATAGCAATTTTATGCTTTACCATCTCTGTATTCAATTTGAGGGTTGTTTATCTCATCATTCAAGTGCTCTACTCTTGACTTCATATATTAGACAATAGTAAATTGTGTCTGAAGTTTGGCCCATTTTCCTAAACAAACTTGTTTATTTTCCATTTCCTTCTCATTTTCATATCATCATGTTTTCATTAAAAAATTTATTTCATTTTGTTTCTAATATAATTACATTTTTGTTGGAAACCCCATGTTTTTCATTTGGCATTGTACAAGTATTAATTTTTATTACTCATTGTAGCACAATGGTTATATTGTGCTCACGTTCTTCTGTAAAAATTAATCAATGCTTCATTGGGGAAGGCTGAATATGATTCTTTTAATGGTAAATTACATTTCATTACCCTAAGATTTTTAAACTGACAGCAACCCCACACATATCCACAACCCACTCCCCAAATCCCTTAATATTTGATTGGCGACAGACTTAATGAAAGTGTTAAGTATTTACAGAACTCAAACTTTCAACTCATTCTTAAATATTTGTTTTTATCCTTAACCCCTTTTTTTCTTTTCTTTAGTCCTAGAACAATTTGTTTGTGAAAATCCTCTCTGCCACTAATTTGACCTTCAAAGTTAACCTTGATTGCATTATCATGATGCCATCCCATGCCATGTTAGAAAAAATAGCGAAATCTGGAATGTTGCCAAAAGTGTCACAACAGCATATGACAGCATCAAGGACTGAAATGAAAAAAATTAATATATTTATAGGGCAACAATAAACATGTAATTTATTTGTTGGGACTAAAAGCAAGAGATGATACACAGACACACATACAAAGGACTAAAGTTAAAAATGACTTCTATATAGGCTAAAATAATAAGGTAAACATATTAGTAAGGAGATGTAAAAAGCAACTTATTTAGAAGGACTAAAGTCATAAATAACATTTATAAAACATGTTTAAAGTAGAAGAAAAAAGGGGCCAAAAAGGTAAATCATGTTTATAATAATAGAAATTATGACAATTGAACGAGATTAGAAAAAGGTAAATCATGCTAATGTTTGCAATGATAATTTAACCAATTTTCAAATGAGTGATTGACACCAAAGTGATAATTAGAGGTTTCAAAATGGGCCAATCCGAAAACTCAATACATATAGGCTTGGCAAGCCAAGCCGAAGAAGTGTGTAGCCTGCAAGCCAAACTGGCCTGTTGGTTTGTTTTTGGCCTATTTTGGAATATGGATAGGGCAAACCCAACACTATCTTTTTACTTTGTGGATTAGTCAAGGCTTCCTGTTTTTTAATATCTCTAGCTATAACCACGTTATTTTGAGAGAGATTATTCTGTACCCAATGGATTGAGAGAAACCTAAGACAAAATAAACTTGAAAAACTACATTGCATGTTTAGGCTTTCTTTATAATTAGGTGTATTTGTGGTGGTCTCAATCACGCATTCTGAAAATTGGTTAAATTATTCATTTTTAACATCAACATAATTTACCTTTTTTATAAAGATGGCTCATAATAATCAACTGCACCTAGTTTCGTCCACATTAAGTATGTTATTTTTACCCTAGTCCTTTTAAATAAATTGTTTATGTTTTAGTCCCTACAAATATTTATTTTTGTTTAGTCCTTTAAAATTTTTTTTTTTTTTTTTTGTCCCTGTAAATATGCTACTTTTTTATTGGTTCCTGATGGCATCATATGTTGATGAAACCCTTTTGGCAATGTAAAGATCGTTGATCTGCCAATTTTTGTTGATGTTGTATGTGGTGATGTCATCAACATTTTAATTTTGACAGTAAGATTAATGGCAGGGTTGATTTCCCCAAAACTTGTGAGGTAAAAAAAGAAAAAGTAAATGACCAAAAGATCCCTCTTATCAAGGATGAAAAGTAACATAATATAATAACAAGGATTTTTATAGTATGATCTTATGAAATTTTCTTTCGTGAACTGAGTTAATTTTTAACATGAAATTAAGATGTGTAACCTGAAAAAATTATAAAGAAAATAGAGTACATTGTTGTATTTATTTTACTCCTATAAAAAATATACTATATATTCATTGTTTATTTTTTTATTTTATTTTGTTTGCTATTTGGATTCATTAATTTAACTAATTAAATTGTGAGAATATTATATTTTCTCTTGTTTGAGACATGCATTTTTCTCTTTATATGGCCATATGACAGACTACTCGCTTTTGTCTTTTAGAGTATTGTTGCCTGTTTTGCGTCTATTTGGACTAGCTTCTTCATAAAGACTTCTAGAAAAAGAAAAAAATGAAATTGACCTCTCTATAAGTGAAAATTAGCTTATGTGCATAAGTTAATTTCTAGATGCTCTCCCGTATAACTTCTCCAAAATTTTGTTTTTAACTTGTACATTAGTTAACTTGTACATTATGGAGAAGTTAATTTCATTTTCTTTTTTCTCTCCTGGATATCCTTCTGAAGAAACTCGTCCAAACATGTCCTTTACTATTTATTAGTACATCGTACTAATCTTGTTATTATGAATCCCTTGACAAATTCTACTAACCTCCCAAAAAGGTCACATGACACTCCTCTGCCGTTTTGGTTTCACATGACTATGGATATCCCCTATAAATTAGTTGGATCTGAGCTTGTCTGTAACATAAAATGTTGAAATTAGTCGTATGCAATTGAAGTATGTTTGCTTTAAAAGTTTTCTGTGGAAATTAGATTCCAGTCCTTTGTGTATTATCTATCCTTTTTTTCTCAAGGCGCTACTGCCATCATAAATGTACAAGTTTTGTCTACGTTAACTGCCTTTATGCGGAAGGCAGGTCGTTGTCATTTGATGATAAACAGTACAGAGGTGACTGTAATGTTGAAAAAAGAGGGAGTTCTTTGTCATTTGGCCGCACCATAACTAAGAGCCAGCCTTGTAAGCTAGCTTTACTATAGCACTTTGAAAGCAAGCTATTAAGGACACTTGCAGTCTGGCAGCTAAGAAACTTTATCTTTCTCATTAGCTAATTAAGGGGCCATCAGGTATAATCTTACATGCTTTTCTTAATATATGATTGTTTAAGTTACTCCGGGTCCCCTGAAAGCCATGTTTGTCGTGACCATTCCAAGGAAATATTTGCCAAAGACCTGCCTCTCTAGGTTATTTTATAGCTTCTTTGTGGTGTGGCTAATATATTTTGGATTTGCATTCTTTCCCCTACTTTGCTGGTTATTTCCTAAATATCAATGCTTAATACTTTATATATCAATTTTCTAGGCCAATAAACAGTGTTTAACTTGTGTTTGTTCACGATATTATATATTTAACTTTATTTGAATTTTATTGACTAGGAAGAGGAAATAAAAAAAGGGGAATTGGAAGCAGATGCAGATAGGATGATGAGAGAGTACAGAGCTCAACTAGATGCTGAAAGGGCTCGTAAGCTTTCCCAAGGAAGAAATCACTCTAGTAGCAAGTCTAGACATTCTAAAGGTATGTGTGGTAAAGTTATCATGTTTTGTGGTAGTACTTAGCTTCTCATTTGGACTGCATTCTCTAATTGGCAGATAAGAGGGACAGAATTTCTAAGAAGCACAGCAGCAGAAAGAGAAAGGTGCTTTTTAATTCCGAAGACATTTATGTTTAACATGGATGAAATGAAAACTTGTTAAATTTCGTGCTTTTGTTTGCAAATTGAATAACAGCTTAACTATCTCTTTAACTTAACTAAGAGCTAGTGATTGTCTTTGTTTTTAGTTTTCATTGAATAATGGTTGTAGTGTACCCTATAACATATTTTTTTGTTCAATGATATGTAAGAAACTACTCACAATGAGTAGTAATTACTATGATGAAAAATTGTGATTATTTTTGGTTAAAAGAAATTGATGTTTCATTGTTGCATCGTGTCTATGTGCCGCATGTGTGTCAACATTCTTGTACATAAGAAGCACTTATAGAAATGAATTTTTTTTTTTTGTTAATTTTTATAATGCTTGAATTGCAAAATAGGAGCATTTATAATTTTTCATCATAGTAATTACTACTCATTGTGAGTAGTTTCTTACATATCATTGAATCAATAAAGTTGGTGGTAAAAGAATGTTCACAAATATTACAAAAGAGTAAGCACATTATTCATTGTTATAGATGTCTATCTTTTATGAATGCAAGTTTTTTTTTTTTTTTTTATGTATTCTCTTTACCTCTACTGTTGTAGCATTCAAGAAGATCTTCTGCATCTAGCTCCTCTTCATCATCTTCATACTCTTCCAGTAGTGATGAAGAAGAAAGAGGGTCAAGGAGATCCAAGTCCAGGTCTAAGAGGTCAAAGAAGGAAAAGAAGCCCAAGTCAAGAAGCAAGGACACTGGAACGGATAGTGAAGATAATGGTCCAGTTCGTCTTTCAAGATTCTTTGGGAACGTCAAGAGTTAATAGTGCCTGAATATTTGGTCATTATTTTATGCAAATTGTACACTGTGGGCAGCCTCACTTTTATGATCAACTTATTCTTTCTTTACAGATCTGTAATCTTGTATGCCATTTTGTCTTTTTCAGAAAGGATTATTGTCTTGGATCAATGTGTGAGATGGAGGGGCTCTTTGAGTTTCGATGACTATAAATTGAATTATAGCGTGATGTTTAACGGACCATCCAGGCTCAGGAGGAATCGGTACTCACTGGTTAACCATATCGAACTATTAGTGGACTCAATGGAAAGGGAGGGAATACAGCACTAATTTGCGATGATTTATTATCGTATACGTGTAGTTTTAAAATGATTTTAATGGTTTTATAACAGTTTTTCATTTGTTGTATAATCACGGATCACCAATATTTACTTTGAAAAAGATAGCTGTTGTAATAATAGTTGTCACATGGTTAAAAGTTTAAAATACCCTTAAAATTATAAAAAAAAATGATATTTTGTGAAGAGTTATCAAACTGGTAAAGAACCTGTCAGTTTTAGTACAAGAATCAACTGTTTAAATTTTTTAACAAAATTTGGTTCTAAAATATTTGTAGAGTAAATATAAGTATACAATGAAAATACGAAGATATTGTTTTTAAATTTGTTTTGTAAGATGTACAATACGATATTTGCTAATTTTTCGTTATATTATTTTATTTTAATTTATTTTTTAAAACTGTTTGACTCTGACTTAATAAGTTGATTAAAAGAATGATAAAATTTTTAGACTAGACTACTTTTGAAGATATTGCTTATTTAATGCATATAATCTTTACTAATGTACGCGAGGGCACCAGTTTCTGTGGGTTGAGAAGCTCTTCCTTTTCATGATATGGCAGTATGTTAAAAATAGTATTGTTTTTGTTACGGATTTTTCTTAATCCATTCTATTAGAGACTAAAATCCTTGGTGTATAATGAAATGACTTCATCACAATATATAACTCCATTAAAACAACTTTCATTTGATAGAACTGAATTTGACGAAGTCAACCCCAAAAGTTAACCTCTGCACCTTCAAGCTTCTTCTGTTATACGGTGTTGTCAGTAAGTGTATTATTTTTCTCGGTAAGTATAAGATACCGTAATCAATCAACAATGTCAATGAAAGATCAATGACAACAAGAAAGGGTACGTTTTAAATAATTGCTCATTTCTATATCAAAATCAAAGGCTCAGAAATCTCCGTTACACTAAAATCAACCAGTAAAAATCAGGGAACTAAATTAAACAACCCAGTTTATCTAAAGAATAAAGTTACACATTTACTGACTTATCGATTGACTTCTATTTTAGTTTTTACTAGTTGAACCACCATAAATTACCGTTCTTTACTTCACTAATTAAACTTATTTTTAATGACAAAGATAAATGTGATAATAAATTCATAAGTGTAAGCTGAACAAATAACCTTTACCAGGGAAAAAAGAGAGAATTTCAAACCCACAAGATCATAAATTTGAGACCGAGAAAGATTTATCAGTTGGCTCAAGCCAATGAATTGGGACAATAATATGAAGCAAATAAGCCAATACAAACACCTTATGATTGTTCCAGTCTACCAATCATGCCTCTGAGGGAAACAATTCAACTCCAATATCACCTGGTTTCAGATGATAGATATATACACAAAGACATCCCTTGATCTATGGACACAGACATCAAACGATCCAAATCCAATGACAACATCACTATCACTACTGCTGATACTCAGGATTAAATGCTAAAGCCTCTCGGTATATCAGTTCTTTCATCTGTTCCTCACTCAAAGCATGTTGTTCAAAGTCAAAGCTAAAGGGAGTCATGCACACAGGTTCATCACTGATGTCATGCAGAGACGTTAAGTACGGGTGTGCCAGTGCATCTTCAACTGCAAAACAAGGTAAAATCAAGGAATGTAAGCACAAGGATAAATATTTGAACTTCGAATGCCGACGGTGATGCTTATGAGACAAACACATGAAGTTTTGTTAGGTAAACATTTTCCTTAATAATTACAAAATGCTATATTGTTTTCAATATGTATCTTGTTTCAAACATTTGTATATGGTATGACGAAAATAGCAAACAACAAAATGTTTTCACCATCTACACAAATCAAGGCAACAGGAGACAAAGTAAAATAAGGGGGTAGTTTTGTAATTACAAGTGAAGAAAGATATCAAAACAGAAAACATTTTCACAACCAATTTGGCCATTTCTAAAACACTTATCGAAGCGACAGAACTTCTACTACTTATTGAGAATACATATAACAATCTGAGATTTTATGTTGTAAGCTCACAGAGACTAGAATACAAAGCCTACCCAACTAAACAGAAGTTACACCACATTAGTTAATAAGCTTAGCCAAATGCAAGAAAAGCAATACAAACGTGGCACATTGATAGAATAGTTTAAACAGATAAAATCACGCACATACAATTTCTGAAGGATATATAGTATACAACCCAATAATTATATGGCATCTCCAAAGCTAAACAGAAACCATTTATGGAAAAGTAGATTCAAATTCTCAACCAAATGCTAAATATTCAAATAGTGTTTTAACTAGTACTTGTGTCAAAAAAACATAAATCTCTTATATTGGTAATCTTTAACCACAGAATCCGAGACTCAAGCAATGAAAAATTGAAACTTACCGGTAATCCTTTTTCTAGGGTCAAAAGTTAACATTTTTTCAACAAGATCTATAGCTTCAGGGTGGACATGTGGAAACTTTTCTTGGAAAGATTGACGGAGGTAAAGAGGCAGTTGCCTAATGTATCTCTTCGCATTTTCATTCAGAAATCCCAAATCAGCTTCTGAAGGGGTGCCAATCAGCTGTAAAGTAAGAGCATATCTGTTATACACTGATTTCAATTCAGACTGTCATCAAATTTGAACTATATAGAGACCATAAGGATAAAATAAGTTAACATAACAAATGTGTAGATTTCAATAAGAATTTCATCATCTTGGTTTAATGGTCTGACTTTACTCAGGCATGGACATGATATAATGAAACTTAACCTGAACACAATTCGCTTTAATATCGGTAAGTTCCAAGTCTGACAGATTAATAATTTCAACCATATAAAACAAATGTGAATCAATAGTTCTTGGATGTTCTTCATATAATAAAGACTGTTGAATAAGTTACCTCCATAAGTAGACGCAACTGATGCACGTGATCTCTGCCAGGAAACAAAGGCTTTCGATCCATCAGTTCCATGAAAATACAACCAACAGACCATACATCAATTGCTGCTGTGTAATCAGAAGAGTTCAACAGAAGTTCTGGTGCACGGTACCATCTTGTAACAACATATTCAGTCATAAAATCAGTTTCAGAGGTGACTCGAGCCAGTCCAAAATCACAAATTTTTAAGTCGCAGTTTGCATTCAGGAGAAGGTTGCTAGGCTTTAAGTCCCTGTGCAGAACATTTGCAGAATGTATATACTTCAACCCCCGGAGAATTTGATACAGAAAATACTGTGCCAAGAAAAAAAATTATTCAGGTGTCAAGGACAAGATTAAATAAATTTCACAAACAAACAAAAAATGAGACAATTACCAAATCATTTTCTCATGACATGAAAGATGAAACTGAAGAAGTATTCTATTACCAACCATTTATATTTGAAGGACTTTCCAAAGAATTTATAATATAATGCCAATGTGATAAAATATGCCAATAGTTAATAGAAAGATGGGCAAAATGTAAACGTCGTGTATATAAACAATTACCTGACAATGCTCCTCTGATAACGCTTGATTTGAACGAATGATTTGGTGCAGGTCAGTGTCCATCAACTCATAAGCAATGTAAACATCATTGAACACCTCCCTTTGAGGTGGTGGCACTATATCCCTGATTGCAACCACCTAGACAATAATTACAATAGGCAAACCGGTATAAGAAATATTCTTACTGCTCTTAAGTTGTATGACATCACAAAGTTATTTGCCCCACAATGTATAAGAAATATGATATGTACAGACATTTAAATGACCTAATAATGAGCACTTATTTTCTGTTATCAGAGTTACAATAAGACAAAATGAGGCAGCCCAGTAGTAAATGCAACATTTCAACAGAGCACGTGTATGAATTATGTTTGCACAATTTCACACAATTCATTTCACCAAGGACTCCACAAGAAGCAAATCAAATAAGCATGTTTGTCAATTCATTTCAACTGGAATGAAGCAAATAAAATAAGTAACGTCTCTAACATATATCTCAGCTAGCATCAACAATCAAATGCCAAAAGTAATTTAAGAAAAAGAAAAAACGCATGCATTAATGTTGGACAAAAATGGTAAATTAGTACATCAAGATTAAGGATAAGATGACAAACTAATCAACAAAATTGTCAGGGTATCAATCAATAACATGCATCTATCATCAATTTTTCCTTTGGACACAAGTTTATGTTTCCTTTCAAATGTTATGAATCACCATCCTACACCTGGACACTAACAACTGATACTTATTTTCTACTCATTATCATCATCAATAGGTTTACCACCAGTAAGTTAATGCATGCATGCCACATAAAAAGAACAGGTGCATTTAGGTCTCAATGTCTTCTACTATGTTTTTACACACCTCATCATTGAGCATTCATTATTCCCTCAATTCAAACTAAAATTGTTTCACAGCTGAAAGGAAACACTTTGTATCATTGAATTTGAATCTTTCAAACAAAAACTCAGGATCTAACTTGGAACAGACAATTACACCACACAACAGAAAAGATTAAGCTTACACAACAACACCAAAACAAGAAAGCAAGCAAACAAACAACACTATAAGGCAATCTCAATAATTACTCACTAACGTTTTCATGATCCATGTGACGAAGCAGCTTGATTTCTCGGAGGGTCCTCTTGGCGTCAATCTTGTTGTCAAACGCATTCGCAATCTTCTTGATAGCAACATGCTCATTCGTCTCCGAGTTCAAAGCCGAGCTATTCACACACAACAAAACAAAAACCAAACAAAAATTTCCATCTTCCATTCCCAACCAAATAAAAAAGAATCCATCTTTTTCTTACATTCAAGAAAATACCACAGAATAGAGAGAGAGAAAAAAAAAAGAACATTCAAAAAGAAACTAACTTAGGGGTGGGATTCGATTTGCAAAGAAATAAAGGAAATAAAGAGAAAAAAAGGGTAAGTGAATACCAAACGATGCCGTATGCGCCTTTCCCGATGGGCATGATGGGTGGCTTGTATTTGGCGGTGACTTCGAATATGTTCCCAAATATGTTGTATTGGATGAACCTGCCACCGTGGCTGAGCGTGGCCGGAATATTGTCGATCCCCATGGCCGGCGGGGGCTGATGGGGTTCTGGATGCGGTGCTGCATCCGACATAACGGTGTCTGCAGGCGGAGCAGCTCCTCCTCCTCCTTCCATTGGGTGTGTTGTATTCTTTGTTGCGTCTAAGATTGAAAGAAAGAGAGAAGAGAGAGGATAAGAGATGGTTAATGAAGTTTGAGTTGGTGGTGGAATGAATATATTTATAATATGTATGTGGGAAAATGTTGATGATGGTGGCGGTGATGATGCAATCGGTGTTATGAAGAATAGGATTAGAAGAAGAGGAAGAAGCAGAATGAACCTGATTTGTGTGAGAGGGCTTTTGGTCAAACAGATCTGTACTCTCTCTCTCTCTCCCAACTTCTGTAAAAACTGTCATCTCCTTCTTCTGTCAATCTTTTCTTCTTTTATTCATTTCTTTTTTTTTTCTCAATTTTTTCAAATTTTCCTTTTTTGTATATACATTTTCTTACATTAATCTTGTTCAAGGAAGGGTTAAACATTAATTATCACCATATTTTCTCTTCTTGCATAAGAAATCACTGAAATTTGAATTTAAAGAATTTTATGCAAGTTACTTCATTTCTCATAACATAATTGCTCTTGATAATTATATAAACACACACTTTTGTTTGATAAAGATTTAATCTTATTTCCTACTTTGCAGGACATATATATATATATATATATACATATACATATATACATATATATATATATATATATATATATATATATATATATATATATATATATATATATATATATATATATATATATATATATATATATACATATATATATATATATAATTTTTTTTTGTGTATTTTTTTTATATCTGCTTGTTTGGTTGGTTTTTAGTATAATGTTATGGGTTGAGTAATATTTGAAGGAATAAAAAGTTTACTAAAGATGTGGCTACTACTTAATGTCTATTTTTAATTATTAGGAGTATTCAATAAAGTGCATTAATGTTCTTTAGTTAATGATTTTTTAAACACTCATGAGCAAGATTTACATGTAATTTTTATTAAAATCTTTGTACTTGGTAACATTGTTTTGGTACATAAGTTGTATTAATGTACATATTAAATGTTTTTCTAATTTAAAATACCATGTTTATAAAAATTTAAAATATTAAATGAATTTTAAATTTAAGTTTAATATAAAAATTAAATTAACTTATTAAATGTTTTTAAATTAAAATTTATTCAATGATTTCTAAGTTTAGATTGATTAAATATTTGTAGATTTAAAGTTATTAATGTTTTCTAAATTTAAAATTATTAATTTTTTTCCACATAAATTGTTAACCTTTTCAAAGTTTAAAACTATTAAACGTTTCTTCTTGTTTTAAAAATTAAATATTTTTATTTTTATTAAATGGACTTGGTTTTAATTTCATAATTAAATTTACTAATTGGGCTTTTTGTTTTAATTCTTTAATTAAATAATTGTACATGATTTTCTGTACCCTTTTAGAGCATAAATGGACACACTGCATTCTGATATTTCCACTGCATACATTTCATTTTTGTTTTAACATAAAAAAAAATCATCTTTTATATTAAAATTTTCACTTTTATGGAGAAAATAATTAATACATTGCTGGGTATATTACAGCAATTTGTTACTTTCAATATGAAATTTGTATAAATAAAATAACACGTGTTTGTTTGGATATAAAAATAATTTACTGCATGACTTTGTTTTGGATATACCATTAATTTACTGCGTAACTTTGCTGGTAACTTCCTTTAAAAATAAAAATAATTTAATTATATATATTTTTATTTCAAAATTAATTGTACATATAGTTAATCAAACATATATAAACATATATAGAATGAGAAAAATAATAATAACTTATTAACAAACATTTTCTATTTAATTAATACCAGTGCATACGCACGTTTTTTTTTTCAAATAGTTTCATATATATTTTAGTCACTAATTAATATTTCGTCAGGTATAGTTTAATATATATTTTAGTCAGTAATTAATATATGGTCAGATATTTTCAGATACAGTTTTATATTTTCAGATATTTTTGATATATTTGTAAAAGCAATAGCTTTCGTTTTCAGTTTGAGATTCAGTGTTACAATTTTTTCGTTCTTTGGTGCACTAGTTTTGTTGTGGAAGAAGATATCGTCTTCCTGTAGATACAGCTTCAAGAACTTGTTTCAGAACTCCATCTGTTTGCTAACTCCGGGTGACGTAAGTAATTTTTAAGTTTTGCTGTTCATCTGCGTTATCAATATTGGTTATATTGTTTTTCGTTACTTTCCATTGTTTTGATGAATACTTTCGTTGTCTTTCTAATGGTTGTGATAATGTCATTGATGCATAGTTTGGTTAATTTTCTAACATGCATGTGCTATATGGTTGTGTTCTTGCATGTACGGGCGTTACAGGGATTTGGGGATTTTGAAGAAGGTTTTATGGTTGAATGGGGAAAGAAATTGGTTATTGGAACCAACTATTTCACAGATCCAATGGGAAATGTTTTAAACTTAGAGTTTGAGGACAACTTGATTAAAAAGGGGATTTTTCGAATTCCATATCATTTTGAAGAATTCTATGAACTGGAAGATTTGCACTATATCTGTACTTTGTTCTGCGGTGATAGATATTTCCGAATCAGAATTTTCGACACAAACTGGACTGAGATCGAATACCCAGGGTTAGGAAATAGTTACATTGCAGAGGAAGATTTAGTGTGGTCCAGGTTCATGTCTTCATTTCGGGTGAAGTTATGTCCCATAGAGGTTAACTTCCGAACCTTATCAATTTCTTGTGTTTTAGTATTAATTTTTATTCCAATCTAATATTGAATGTTTCTCCGAATGCAGTCTATGATTTGCTTGGATGCATATTTTCATTTATTCTGGGAGAAGAAAGTAATTTATGGTGAAGAGATGCAGTTCATAGATCCCTGTTATAACACTTTTAAGTTTAAGTTTGATGTGAAAGAAAATGGTACAACTGTTTTTCGTGGAGGTATTGGAAAGATGTTTAAGTACTATAATTTGAAAGATAAAGTGTACTTGCATCTGAATTATGTGTCGAAGAATGTTTTATTGTATAGGTTGTTTTTGTTAGAAGGAATGGAGATTAATTATAGCACAAATGGTGCGTGCTGTTCTCGTAGTGGCAATATTGGTTCAGATGTTGCTGACCCTGGTGCTGATTATACGTTGGTTAAATGTTTGACTGATTATGATGTTGGTGCATCGTCGCTGGTATTGTTATCTATATTTTTAATAACAGTATTATTATTTGAATATGTATTTTATTGTGCACTTATTTTGTTAACATTTTTAATACTTATTTTCAGTATCTTAATGCTTCTTTCGTTGGAACTGCATTGTCGAGATCTAAGAAGGAGTATATTCTATCAAATGGCAATGGAATGTACTGAGATTGTTCAATTAGATGGGCCGCAAGATCAAAATCTGAATGTTATCTGGGACGCGGATGGAAGAGATTTGTCAGTGAAAATAACTTATGCATTGGTGACTGTATCAAGTTGGAAGTTCAGAAACACGATGACAGAAGAATAATAATTAAGAAAATTTAGGGTGTTTTTTGACTTAGATTACTAACTCTAAATATGTACTTATGTGGTAATATTTTGGTGCAAGTGTGGCACAAGTACATTTAATTATGTTTGTAGTTTTGGTTTCGTATGTATGGATATGTTTATTTGGTGGATGAAGTAATGCGTTTATGAAATTTGGAATTTTTTATTTATAGTAATCGATCATAATTTCGTTTATTAAACGTAATGGTTGGATTTGTGTTTGTCAAATGTTAAAATAAAATTGATTTTTAAACATGAAACAATTAATTATTTTTATTATAATAATTAAGCGTTACGATAATTCATTAGAAACCTTATAATTACCATGAACATGAAAACATTAAATGATTTTAAGAAGATGAAGTGATAAATAGATGAATATATAGATGAAGCAATCCATTGTATCAACAAACGTGATGTATTTTGACAAATGATTTTGTAATGGTTTACTTGTGAATATAAGTTGATGATTACATTTTTGAATCTCATTATGTTATTTGAAGGTGGCTTTTGCAAATTACCGTTTTTAAGAGCACCTTCTTTGAAGTAGAACATGTTTCGAATATTTCTATCTGTAGAGCATATTGGCAAGCGTATTAATGGTATTAATATGGGTATTCAAATTGTGGTGGTGTATATAGAAATTAATTAGGGGTCATTAAGGTCAAAAGAGTAATTTTCATTGTTGCGTTGTTGGTTGGTGCTTTTTTAAATGATAGGGAATGCTTTTTGGGTATCATTATTTTATATCATTTAACAGATCAAGATGGAGAGCACGAAAAGGGGAAAACAAGAATAGAGCAACTTTACTGTAAGCAGCAAGAACCTACCAATTTTTTGTTTTGATTTCGTTCGACTTTTTGATTGTTAATAATTAATGATATGTCTCTGTTTTGTTTTTATAAAAGAAAATAGCAACAATTTTGTATAAAAATTGACATTTATTTATTTTTATATTCGTTGAGATGTAAAATATATGGATATTGTAGATCTGCAATAGATATAGAGAGGTGCATATACTCTATTATGTTGAGACATAATAGATTCATATAGATATAAGTTGCTTCCTGTTATACATTCTGGAAGACTTCTTTGAAGACAACATTTGTTGTATGAGACAAAGGTCTTTTTTCTTTATCATGGATTAATATCTTTAATCTTGATTTACTCTGAACCCTAGAAACTGCAACATATAACTGTCCATGGCTAAATACTGGTGTGGGTAGGTATAATCCTACAAAACCTAATGATTGTCCCTGAGATTTGTTTATTGTCATGGCATAGGATAATATAATTGGAAATTGCCTTCTAATTAGCTTGAATGGCCATGGAGACTGAGATGGGGACATGGACATTCTTGGTATATATACCTCCTTTCCATTGTTGTTCGCTGTAATAGCCCTTGCACCAATGACATGATTTGCCAATCTTGTAATAATTAACCTGGTTCCGTTGCACAAACCCTCAGACTGATCCAAGTTTCTTAATAACATTATGGGTGATCCAATTTTGAGTTTGATGTTATGGCTTGGCAATCCTGAAATAGTCAATGAGTTTAGAAATTCTGGAGTAATGACATTTGTACCACACCTAGCCAAATCGACCAAATAGTAATAAAACGATACATATATGCCAAAGCAGTCAAGTAGTCAACCTAGGCTGAGTTGGCCTGAGCCTTACCAGCCTAAACCGATAACCTAAACGTCTAGAGGAACAACCTGCACAAGACAACACATGACCAACATAAACCGCCAAGGAAAGTAGTCGGCCTAGGCCGGCTACTCCAATATACTTAGTAAAATCAAAGTCCCCCCTAGCGTTCAATGGGTCCTCCTAAGGTCCTAGGGCCCATGCCCACTTACATCCCAAATTGAAGCCCAAGTCAGGGCCCGGCCCATGGCATAACCAAACATGATTAATACTCTATAAATACACGTGGACCCCAGTAATTAAAGGTACGCATTCATTACTCCATTAATCACCTGATTTGACCTTTTGAGAAGTTTGACTTACTTGAGCTTCGGAGTCCCTTCTGCAGGTAACCCCTCCTGGGTCCAAGCCAACATGTATCAACCAGGAAGAAGCCAATTGAGGAGATAGCGGACTACGTGGGTGAGGTGACGCTTGTGCCTAACTTATCTTGTTTGTTCTCTGCAGGAACAATTGGCGCCCACCGTGGGGTACGAGACGAACACCTTAGTACCCGTTTTTCTCCGAAGATGGTTTCCACCCGCAGTAGAGCTGGAGTGAACAAGCAGGAAGATGCTGGTCCCTCAAGACCTGCTGGCATCACCCCTGACCTAGCCGCCATCCTGGACGGCTAGGCGAAGATGCAACAAGAACTAACAGATATGAAGAAACACAACGCTGATGAGATGGAGGCGCTGCGGCAAGAGAACTCTCGCCTTAGGCGAAAGATCGAAGCTGATCCCACCCTGAAGGGAAAGGCCAAGGAGGCGTCTGAGGCTGCAAGGTCCCCGGCCTTCCAGCCCACAGAAGAGGAAAGCGAATACAACCCCACCCCTCACACCTTCACCACCACCCAACAAACACCCATTCCCTCCACCCATCCCATTCACTCCCCATCCACTCAACCAGGACATACTGCAGCCCCAACCCCTGCTGCTACCCTCCTGACCACCCAGATCCCTTACAACATACCCACCACCCTACACACTACACACTACACATGTTCCACCCTACAACCCACAATACCTTCCAACAACCCACATCCCCCCTCACAACTTTACGTCCACCTTCCCCGCTATGATCAACCATCCCATCCCACCTCATCTGCTCCCACCGCACCAGCCCAGACGTCGTCATCCCTACACCGACTTTATTGCCAACACCCCCCTTCCTGCCTAGTGGGAACCCTTCACACTAGACCGCTATACCGGTGAAACCAACCTTGATAAACACCTCAAAGTCTACATCATCCAAGTCGCCCTATACACGTCTCAAGACGCGGTCTTCCGCAAAGCTTTCCCCACCACCCTTAAGGGCCCTACTCTAGAATGGTTCACAACCCTTCCACCCTACTCCATATACAGCTTCGACGCTCTTTCCCATATGTTCTCCACCCATTTCGCTGGCAGCCGCCCACATCAAACTACCACAATCTCCCTCCTAGGCATTAGGCAAGAACAAGGCGAACCACTAAGAACATTCATAGATCGCTTCAGTAAGGCAGGTCTTCGCACCCCACATCTCAACCAAGAAATGATCCTCCAATGCATGGCACTCACCTTACAACCTGGTCCCTTCGCCAACAACATCTACCTCTACCCACCTGCCTCCATGCACGAACTCAAATTGCGTGCAACCGACTATGTCCGCATGGAGGAAATGCAGACCCTCCATACCAAATTCTGCAATGACTACGCAACCACCACTGCCAACCCTACCCCACAACCTCCCTGCCCCGATACCCGCCCACGCGAACCCCGCCAACCCCGCTTCACCAGATATGCCCCTCTTACTATAGCCCGATCCCGCATCCTTGATGAGACCCTACAAGCTGACCTCATCCCTCCACCACGCAAGACAACCACTCCTCCTAATGCTGATATGACCAAGTATTGCCGCTACCACCGCAATCATGGCCACACGATAGAAGACTGTAAAGCACTCCAGGATAAGATAGAAGAACTGGTCCGTGCTGGTCACTTTCGCTGCTTCATCCATAGAGATGAACATTCCTCTCGATCCCGCCACCCCCATCGATCCGACCACAGATGCCCTCCACACGACTCCCGTCACGACAAACGCCCAGCCCCACCCCCCAACCAGGAACCCCAACCGGGTCGCACCGACATCACCCCCGCCGACCCTCCCCTACGTGGCACTATCAACACCATCTCTGGTGGCTTCACTAGTGGAGGATCCACCTCTTCGGCCAGAAAGAAACACCTCCGCCATATTCAATCCATCAACCATATTACTCATTCCCATCACAGACGCCGCATGCCTCCCATCATCTTCACAGACAATGACTTTCACGGCCTCGACCACCAACAAGACGACCCCATGGTCATCACTGTTGAAATTGAAAACTGTAACATCCCTGACTACCCCTCCTCGGGCCCTAGAAGCTGTCAGGTTACTATAGCCCAATGCACCCCAACCCATCACCCTTCTCCGTCCATTCATACTGGGTGGGTTGTTGCCAGTGGGAATCGAACCCACAACTTGGCGAAGAACGTCGCGTAGCGGTTAAGGCTGAGGGCGACAAGTTACTGAGCGCAGGATTCATCGAAGAAGCTCAATACACCACTTGGCTTTCGAATGTAGTCTTGGTGAAGAAAGCCAATGGCAAATGGCGGATGTGTGTAGAGTATACGGATCTAAACAAGGCCTGCCCTCGCGATGCCTACCCCTTACCCAATATCGACCAGCTTGTTGACGACGCGGCAGGGAATAAAGTGCTTAGCTTTTTGGATGCATATTTTGGATACAACCAAATCCCCATGGCCGCATTTGACATGAACAAGACCGCCTTCATCACGGACGATGCCAACTACTTCTATAGAGTTATGCCTTTTGGTCTTAAGAACGCTGGAGCAACCTACCAACGGCTGATGGACAAAGTTTTCAGCCATCTAATGGGACAATGTGTCGAAGTGTATGTTGACGACATGGTTGTCAAGTCTCCAAGCCACCACCAACATGACGAAGACCTCTTGGCGGTCTTCTCCGCGTTACGCCAATACAACCTTCGCCTTAACCCTGACAAGTGTGTATTCGGAGTCGACCGTGGTAAATTTCTCGGATTTATGTTGACCCAACGCGGTATAGAGGCCAATCCCGAAAAGTTCAAAGCGATTATCGAAATGTGCAGTCCCACTACCATCAGAGGTCCAACGCCTCATAGGCCGCCTTACAGCCATTTCCCGCTTCCTACCCAAACTGGCTGAACAAACCCAACCCATAGTCCAACTTCTAAAGAAATTCGCCTGGTTCACGTGGACTGACGATTGTGAACAAATCTTTCAAAAACTAAAAGCCACCCTAACCTCACCACCTATCCTCCATAAACCGGATACTTGCCAACCCCTCATAGTATACATCACCGCCACCGACCATACCGTCAGCGCCGCGCTTGTCCAAGAAATAGAGGGCATGCAAGATCCTGAAACTAGATATCAAATGGTGGAGAAGTTGGCCATGTCCTTGGTCCACACAGCTCGCCGCCTACGCCCATACTTCCAAAACCACAGCATCACCGTCAAAACCGACTACCCAATCCAAAAAATATTGCAGAAACCAGATCTAGCAGGACGGATGTCATCTTGGGCCGTCGAGCTGTCGGAATTCAACATTGGCTACGAACCCTATGGCCCCATTAAAGCCCAATGCCTCCTAGATTTTGTTAACGACCTCCAGCACACACCCACAGTGGACCAGTGGACACTTCACGTAGATGGTTCCTCAAATCCGAAAGGTGCTGGTGCGGGCATCATATTAGAAGGGCCTAACGATATCCTCATTGAGAAATCCCTCCACTTTGCCTTCAAAACATCCAACAACCAAGCCAAATATGAAGCCATCCTCGTCGGCCTTTCCCTTGCCCGCAAAGTTGGTGTCAAGACGTTAACATGCAAAACCGACTCCAAACTTATTGTAGGACACCTAAATGACGAATTCCAAATTAAAGACCCCCATCCTTCTACAATATTACCATCTGGTCTGCACAATTATTAAATTCGCCTTTGAACGAGTTTGCATCGAACTCATCCCCAGGACCGACAACATCAGAGCCGACATCCTCTCCAAATTAGCCAGCACCAAATTAAAAGGCCGCCACTGATCCCTATTACAGCAAACATTATCTACACCCTCCATCACACATACCTGTCAAAATCTAATCCACTCCCCAACCGACAGTACCACCCCTCCCCAAAACCACAACTAGACCACCCCCTATATTTAATACCTACAAACCGGCAACCCCCTACAAGATGCGAACAAAACTTGGCTGGCTAAGGCTGCCAGGTATACCATGATAGGCGACGACCTCTACAAACGCGGATACGGCCAACCACTTCTCAAGTGTGTCACTACAGAACAAACGCAGTATATCATTAAGGAGTTACACAAAGGCATTTGCGGCTACCATTCCGGTGCACGCACTATGGCTACTAGAATCCTTTGAGCCGACTACTTCTTGCCGACTATAGAAGCGGACTGCCAAGACTACGTCAGAAAGTGCAAATCATGCCAAAAACATGGCAACCTTATCCACCAGAAACAAGAACAACTCCATTCCATATTATCCCCATGGCCCTTTGCTAAGTGGGGAATGGATATCCTCGACCCTTCTCCCCCGGCAAGGGGCAAGTGAAATTCCTGATTGTAGCCGTCGACTATTTCACCAAATGGACAGAAGCCAAGCCACTGACCACTATCACGGCCAACAAGTTTAACAGTTTGTTTGGAAAGATATTACATGTAAATATGGTGTTCCACATACCATCATCACCGACAATGGCCGACAATTTATAGATAAGGAGCTAGCCAAGTTCTACACTAGTATGGGCATTAAACACATCACAAGTTCTGTAGAGCACCCACAAACTAATGGACAAGCAGAGGTAGCCAACAAAGTTATCCTAGTGGAACTGTGTAAAAGATTAGATAGTGCCAAAGGCCGATGGCCCGAAGAGTTGGTAGAAGTGCTATAGGCTTACAGGTGCACCCCTTAGTCATCAACAAATGAATCCCCATTCAGCCTAGTTTACAGTGTAGACGCCATGATACTAGTCGAAATTGGCGAACCATCCCTGCGCCGAGAACTGTTCGACCCAACCCGTAACCACCAAAACATGGCCACTCACCTTGACCTCCTACCCGAACTCAGAGAAAAAGCCCAGATACACAACTTAGCCACCAAACGAAGAGCTGTCAGAAAGTATAACGCAAACCTATGTCCACGATCATTCGTAATCGGAGACTTAGTATGGAGAATGGCCAGTAGTGCTAGAAAGAAGGATGGCAAGTTCTCCGCCAACTGGGACGATCCATACCGCATACATGAAGACGCAGGAGGAGGAGCTTATCGCCTGGAACACTTATCTGGGGAAGAGATTCCCAACACTTGGAATGTGTCCCACCTCAAATTCTACTTTAGCTAAATGTATACTGTATCGAACCGAATACTTGTAACCCTGGGTGTACTCTTTTTCCTCACCTGGTCTTTTTTAACGAGACACCCCATACTCAATGAATAAAATGAAGGGTTCTCAATTATACGACTTTCCTCTATTTTTACTTTCATATTCGTTTAAGTTCCCCACCCTTACCACAAGTAAGCGGCCTGGGTTGAACACCCTTAACTCGTTGGTTATTCGTTTAAGTTCCCCACCCTTACCACAAGTAAGTGGCCTGGGTCGAACATCTAACTCGTTGTTTATTCGTTTAAGTTCCCCACTCTTACCACAAGTAAGCGGGCTGGGCCGAACACCCTTAACTCGTTGGTTATTCGTTTAAGTTCCCCACCCTTACCACAAGTAAGCGGCCTGGGTCGAACACCCTTAACTCGTTGGTTATTCGTTTAAGTTCCCCACCCTTACCATAAGTAAGCGGCCTGGGTCGAAAATCCTTAACTCGTTGGTTATTCGTTTAAGTTCTCCACCCTTACCACAAGTAAGCGGCCTGGGTCGAACACCCTTAACTCGTTGGTTATTCGTTTAAGTTCCCCACCCTTACCACAAGTAAGCGGCCTGGGTCGAACACCCTTAACTCGTTGGTTATTCATTTAAGTTCCCCACCCTTACCACAAGTAAGTAGCCTAGGTCGAACATCCTTAACTCACAATAGCGCACACAAATATCCCACACATACACAAATATAAAGAGTAATTAACCCGGAAGTAACCGACATTCATAACACATTAAAATAAAGCAATGTACGAGTTATTACAGACTTAGAATCATCAAACCATATTGGAAATATTAAAGTAAAAATCCTAAGCTGCCTTCTGCTTAACGTCCTCTGCCACCACCTTGTCACCACCAGCATTGGCTTCGACCGCCTCGTTCTCCTCTTCAGCCGCATCGTTCTCCGCCCCATCATCCGAACTGATTTCATCTTCCTTGACGAACTTCCCATCTACAACATCCTTGTTCACATCAAATTTTGAGTATGCGGCATCAACACCTTGGTAAAAAAAAGCTGCCTGCCGCAAACCGTTCTCAAAACCGTTGATATGCTCTTGGATGATGCAATTCTTCAAATAATCAAGCTCACCTACAACACCATCATACTTGTCTTTCAGTTCATCATAGTCTTCCTTCAGCTCCCCTATTTTCTTGTTCAATTTTCCCTCTGAGTCCAAACAGCGAACCTTCCACGTTGTCAGCCTTTTTCTCTCTTCCTCCCAACCCTCCCTTTCCTTCTTCCACGCAGCCCTCTCTTCCTCAAACTTGTCGACTTTCCCCTGCAACTCCTCCACCTTTTCCCGACCTCCCTCATTCACCTCCCGCCAATATAAAGACCCCACACGGCGGCTTAATATCAAGGCTTTGCTTCCAAACTCCACCATCGTCCTCACGATATGATCTGCCTCCATACCATCAATAGAGTTTATAATGGTATCTGGGAGGTTGATCGCGATATCTTTCCTGATAGATATCTCCGACAACTCAATCAAGCCAGACTCCGGTCCCTTTCACCCCACTAGCCGACCCCGTCCCACTGGCCGACCCCGCCCCGAGTAGGGCCGCCCTCACTTTCTTCACATCCTTCCCCTTGCCGGGGCAAGGCGGCAACTCGGCCTTCCTCTTCGTTCCGCCATGCAGGTTGGGAACATCAGTCTTCCCAGCTGCCTTGGCTTTAACAGCCATCTCTTTCCTCAACGACTGGAAGAACGCCAAATTCTTCTTCCCCGATTGCGCCATATGCCCTACAACAACATATTAAACCCCGTTTAAAACAACTTAGAATCATTAACACAGTTTAAGTAACAAACAGATACCTTCAATATCAATAATCGGGTGCACCGAATTATAAACTCTAACTAGGCCCTTAGTGGGCAACTTATCAACAAACTTCATCAAGGTCTCCACCATCTCCTTATCCCCCGCCGATAACTCGTCGATGCCCATATCCTTATACCGAGAGGGGGTACCCGTCCAGCTAAATGGGAACTTCGTACTCCCATGCATTCAAGAAATAGGGCTTGCCCTCTTCCTTCACCATAACTTTGAAGTATCCGTCCTTAAAATGCTTGAAGGATTGGGAAAATGCGTCCAATCTGCTGATGCTGGGACGACTTATCAGAGATAGCCAAGTAGTCAGTTGGCGGGGCCTAGTATCATAGAAGTACAGAAAAGCGTAAGGTGAAGGCTCCAAATATAGGGATTGGCACAGAATGCGGAAGGTTTGCATGTAAGCCCAACTGTTTGGGTGCAACTGTGTAGGTGCCACGTCCAACCCACGCAACACACCCATGGTGAAATCGTCTAGCGGCAACCGCACATGTAGCTGAGAAAAGTGACACATGTACATGTAGAAGAACTTCTCCGTTGCCCCCTCTTGCCCGGACACACACGGTCGATGGTGCTCATCCTCTCTAGGGAAACAATACCCCAGCTTACACCCTTTGCGATGACAGGTGTACAATTCAGCCAAGAGTTCAACAGGCGAGACCACCGGAATAAGGATGATTGATTACGGACATCGGCAGCCACCCACCCGTAACCACCCTTGGCCGGCCAGTTACTCTCGGCCAACTCCTCTAGGGGATCTTCTCGGACCTCCCTCACCGTTTCCATAGGGATTCCACCTACCATACCTCCGGAACTGGTGCTCTCCTCGTCAACTTGTCTACCTCTACTCCTCCCAGACTCTACACTCTCACTACTAGACGTAGACAACGACACGCTATCACTACTAGACATACCTTTTCTCATGTTTCTCGAAAGATGTGGGCTGGAATTGGGAACTAGTCGGACAAGGAAACACACACAAAATCTATGAATAGGAAATTCTCGCAAATGAACCAGTAAACCCTTACTTGTTCTAAAATCCACATTTATAGGCCAGAATCCCAAACGGCAAAAACCCCTTCCCGCCAAAATAACAACTCATACCAATCGACACAATTATTCCAAGAGACATGACTCTTAAAAACGACGGCGCCAAAACCCCCTGATTTGACCCCTAACATCTCTTCACCTACCATCAACCTTTTATCACCTTTAGCCTTAACACTATTCATCATACTTAAAGGCTGGGGGACTGGTGTACCACACCCATCGATCCCACTACCATACCAACACATATCACCCTTGACCGACACCTATATCGGCCAAGGCTAGGGGACTGGTGTACCACACCTAGCCAACTCGACCAAATAGTAATAAAAAGATACATATATGCCAAAGCAGTCAAGTAGTCAACCTAGGCTGAGTTGGCCTGAGCCTCCGATAACCTAAACGTCTAGAGGAACATCCTGCACAAGACAACACATGACCAACATAAACCGCCAAGGAAAGTAGTCGGCCTAGGCCGGCTACTCCAATATACTTAGTAAAGTCAAAGCCCCCCTAGCGTTCAATAGGTCTTCCTAAGGACCTAGGTCAAGGCCCATGCCCACTTACAATCCAAACTGAAGCCCAAGCCAGGGCCTGGCCCATGGCATAACCAAACATGATTAATACTCTATAAATACATGTGGACCCCAGTAATTAAAGGTACGCATTCATTACTCCATTAATCACTTGATTTGACCTTTTGAGAGCTTTGACTTACTTGAGCTTTGGAGTCCCTTCTGCAGGTAACCCCTCCTGGGTCCAAACCGACATTTATCAATCGGGAAGAAGCCAACTGAGGAGATAGCAGACTACGTGGGTGAGGTGACGCTTGTGCCTAACTTATCTTGTTTGTTCTCTGCAGAACAACATCCATGTCATCATTTGTGAAATTATCAGATTTATCAATGGAATCTGCACTAAGATATTCTTTTGTTTCTCCTACAAAACAATATTAGTGTTAGTTTTTTGTGTGTGTTGCATGTATTATAGTAGATAATGAAGTTAGACAAATAACAAATGATTTACCTGGGATCAATGACAACATGTAGTCATTGATTTCATCCATAGTCTCGATTCTACTGGCCAATATCGCTCTACTCTTAAGATAGTTTTCATCGCTGTAATTTTGAATTAGTTCTGGATATGTGGAATCCACAATTGCTTGAAGAGGATCATTGAATTTTGTTATCAAAAATTCATGTGGTATTTCGATTTCAACCACTCCATCATTTGGTTCACACAACTTTCCATCTCCAAGTTTAACAATCCAATCAGAGAATTGTTGAATTTTTGTTGCTGTAGATTTTTGGAGTCCTGATTGCATAAGTCTCATGTTCTTGGTCAATGTCAATGTCTGATCGAGTTCCTCTAGGAATGACAGGTAGAATTTGTCTAAAGTCACCTCCAAATATAACCACCTTTCCTCCAAAAGCTGAATTACATGTTATATCGTCTTTCATAATGTCTTTCAATGTTCTATCTAGGGCTTCAAAACAAAATTTGTATGTCATTGGTGCTTCATCCCATATTATAAGATGAGGTACTCTTAATAGCTGGGCAGCATCAGAACCTTGTTCAATGTTATAGATTGAATTTTCAAGTATAGGAATCGGAATTCTAAATTTAGAATGTGTTGTTCGTCCACCGGGTAACAAAAGTGATGCTATTCCGCTTGATGCCACTGTGAGGACGATTTTTCCCTTTGATCGTAGTGCTGAAGACAATGTTGACCACATAAAAGTTTTTCCTGTGCCACCATATTCATACAAGAAAAACATTCCACCATTGTTCTTCATAACAGCCTCATTTACCTTTTCAAATATGTTCTTTTGTTCAGTTGCACGATGAAATAAGTCAATTGTCGATATAATTATTATACGACAGGTTATGCTAAATATTTCGTTCAAGCATTTACATAAAATTATATTTCAACTATTCACCTGTCATTGAATTGTAGTTTCTTTGAAATACATTATGTTGTTCCACCATGTTATAATCTAGTTCAGAGTATATCAATCTATTGCCACAATTTGTTGTTGCAAAAGCATCAGGATAAGGCATTGATGGAAACTGTTTCAAACTTCTATTTTTTTGTAGAAGGTCTTCAATTTCAGATAAAGTTAAATTTTTGAAGCTGTCATTGCTAAGTTGCAATTCTGCATAAATAATATCAGAATTACTAACATGTATTTTGGTGTTAAATGAAAAAATTACTTTGGTTAATATATTAAATATACCTGGATTTGCAGCTGTTATTTTTTCCCTGTGCAGTATACCATCGGACAACCAATGCCATGTCTTTTCCCATACTTGATCTGGTTTATTAAGACTATCACAAACTAACATAGTTACAAATAGTTTCCTTAGGAAGTGACCATATCCCCAATCTTTCGCTTCTGTTATAGCTTCTATGTATTCATTATCATCTGCTAAGAATCCAGAAGCTTCACATGCATCTCTAAAAGTTGGATACAGTATATTGTTGACTGTCCTAATGTCTTCGGAACATAATGGCCCTTTGATTACTGTTAGCATTCTCCTAAGATGGAAAAGTTCACCTGCTGTTGGTGGGACCCAAATGAGTCTTCCTTGGTTTCTAGCATCTATCCTTTTTTACATATACAAATTTTGAAACAAAAAGTGGGTATGTTAACCTCCTTGCAGCTTCATGCATTTTATTGCATTCCATCCAACTTGTAAACATAGATTCTGCAACTGTAGGTTTTCCTAGTATATCGTCAATATAGTCGTCATCCTTGAAGTACACTAACTACTCACCAGGAAGATGAAAAAAATAGTCTTTCTACAGTTGAATTTCTTCCGTGAATAGGAAATGAAAATATTCTCCAACATGCTTCACTGGGAGATATATATCTACATTCAACATATTGCTTGATTTCATCTACAACTTCATGTGAAGCCAAAAATTGGTTGTTGTTATCCACTATAGCTACTGTAATTCTGTCATAACCCTTATTAATGTATTTGAATAAGTACTTTATCGAGGTACTTCTATTGCACCATTCAACATTGATATGAGCTTGTTACTTAAGCAACAACTTGGAGTTGTGTGGAACTACTGAACGGTTGTCTAAGAAAATATCATTCTTGACAATAAATACTGAATTATTCCTTCTACGGTAGTGTGGGAATCCATCTTCCGAAATAGTAGTTGTCTCTTAAAATATCTTTGGATAAAACCTTGAGCATTTTCCATTTTTCATGCAAGGTAGAAATTTGTTTGCTAATTCACATGGCCCATGAATCATATGGTCCTTCACACGTTCATAAAGTTGTGGCTCTTGTTTAGGACATGGTATTTCAGCTGAAATCACCCTATCAATATCTTCCGTAGTTGGATATTTGCAAGTGAAATGCAAAAAGAGTAGTAGATGTGCATGTGGCAGACCACGTTTTTGGAATTCAATAGTATACATATCTGCATTCAAAACATATAAAAGTTATAACATGATAGAAGGAATTATTAATATATAGTAGGTTTGTAGATTCTTTGTAATTCTTACATGCAATAACCTTTCCAAGGAAATGATTTTTGATTAGGTCTGTTAGAAGTTGATCAAATTTAATTCGGAAGACCCTTGAGATCAAGTCTGGCCTATCAGAAGGTGTCAAGTTTAGGTTACATAATATCCTGCGTATTTCAGGCCATTTGGGATTGCATGTGAAAGTTAGAAACAGATATGGAAAACCAACATAAATACAAATCGCCATTCCATCAAAATATAATTGATTCATAAATTTTGTGCCTGCAACAAAAGTCGATGGTAGCACAACTCTTTTGCCCTTGGTTGATCCTTCTTCCTGCATATTTGAACTTGTTTGACAAAGATTATTGTACTTATCCACTCTAAGCTTTGATTGGTTATTTCTAATAAAGGACAACCGTTCAAACTCTATCATAGTATGACCGTCAACCACAAATTGTTGAAACAATCTCTTTGATCTCAGTACTGTTTGGGCTTCATTTTGTCTTGTCTGAATTTTGAAACAGAACCATTCTCTGATTGTTAGCCGGTTCTCTTTGTATTGTTCCCAATCGTGATATCACGATGCCTAAGATCATGTCTATATCCATCTTTAGCATATGGAAATAGTAAAGGATATTGAAATCCTAGGTAACTGGTGTGTAGCTCATTAATTCTTTGCAACCTTCCACTTCTGTTTTCCATTGTAATATCCCTTGGAGAAGCAGTGTCAACGTCACCAACAATTAGGACTGCTACTTCTGAAACATTAGGAGTATTGTATATCCTTCCATCCTTAGTCCTATTAGCAATAAGTCTTAATTCCAAATTCGTAAATTCTGTTGTCTATAGCGATCTCTTGTCATCCTAAATGATTTTGCATGAACATTGTGTTCATCTAACATGTTCGTTAACTTCTTTACAATTTCGATATCTACCTTGTTGTCATTTCTGAAACAAAAACAATAATTTGAAATTGTCTTAAGTTGTATAAGTTTTTCATTGAAGAATATTGGTTAAGTAGAATTACCTTAATGATTGCATTCTATTGTGAATTTCATTTTCAGTGTCGTAGATGTAGAGTTGGGAAATCTTGGTACTTCTCCAACAGATGGTAAAAGACTTTCAATTTTATGACAAGTTTGGCCTTGTATTCGTAAGTTAGGAGGACCATGTCCATTGTTGTAACTGTTATCAATTTTTGCTCCAGGTGATGTAAATGCGAACATCATATTATATGTTCTAATATGCTGTTGACAATTTCTAGACTATTGAATTGAATTCAAATAGTAGTTTTTGCATCACAATAGGGGGATCATTCAAAAAGGGTAACTGAAATTTTCCATTACCACAACACAATTGAAACTTTGGATTAGCAGAATGTGCATGTTTGTCTATTCTTTCTTGGTACCACATTTGTGCTTTGCAGTGTCTACCTATGAAAACTAGATCACCTATATTTGCATAAATAGTGAAACATTAAGTATTTCATCAACAATTTAATTTAAGCATTGAATGTAATAACATGTTGATAGAGGATTAGATATCATATCTGTGTGGTAAACTGTTGGGATATTAAGTTGCCATAACAATAGCAATAATTTCATCTGCATTGATACCCCAAACTTGATGATTAAAGTTACAAATATTATTGCAAACATATATAATGATTAATTTAGTTAACCAAAATATTTAAAATTTATTTCTTATAATATCACAATGATACCTTCAGTAACATCATCAGATAAGTATTAGAATTTTCGTTAAGTAGTTCACTGATAGAAGAATCAGCCTCAAGTATTGCATTCTGCTGAGAATTCGTTCCTGTATACAAGTAGGGATGATTTTGATTTGTCTCCTTTGAACCAACCATAAGAAACTTGTGCAACAGATTCTGTCGCAGTGAAATAGTATTATCTGCATATCTATGACTATTTCGTTCATTTGATTGTACACAATAATTTTTTCTACTTTCTTGATTTAGAAAATGAGTTGTCACATCATAAAATGGGGTAAACATCATTCTTTTAGTATCGTTTTCCTTTTTGATCGTGCATTTGCAGAAGAAAAGTAGGAAGACACATTTTCATCGTCCATATTTATGACAATTGATATCAAGTAACTGTATATGAAAAAAAATATTACAAATATTACAATCTACTGAATATCAAAGTCTTCATTAATGAAGGAAAAATAAATGATTCATTTTGGAAAAAAATGAGTACTTAAAAAAGTCAAACATGTAAGCATCTTCTAAATGAGATTGTGATTCATAGCAGATTTGGAGTTCTTGTATTGAATACCTTCTGTCCGTTACATTGCCATTAATGTTATGTTTCAAGCTACTTGAATCTCTTTTTGTCAATGAATTATCTTCATTGTGTATGCAAGAATAATGGCGCCAAATGAAAGTCCATTAATTTCCTTTCTAAAGGTTTTCAATCATATGTCTTGTCTAATTAATAAAAAGTTGTTTATGCAATGAGTATAGTAGCGTGGTTATAGAGTAAAAGTACATGGTAGTGTAATATATAATATATTATGTCATTTATTAGCGTCGTCTTAATTTATTGCAACCCTATTAACTACTGTCAATTCAAAAGGCTAATATATATATATATATATATATATATATATATATATATATATATATATATACATTAATGTATGGATACAAAATATATATTGGCCATTCAGATTCGGAGTTGATATACAATAATGATAAGGATCTACATAAGATGTCGATTTTTTTTATTATATATATGTATGCCGTTTAGTTTTGAAGCAAAACTTCCAAAATCAAACTCTAAAAGTTATGCAAGTTTTGTATTGCAATGGCTTCGTCTTCTGCTCTCAGCCTTAACAACTTCCATCTGTGTTGGCTTTCGGTTCTTAATCCTATAAAGGTAAGTCATTGGCAATTTTTTTAGTGATTTCTTGTTAAACATCATTTATCCGTTCAGTTTATAGGGTTTTTAAGTGTGATCTTCGATTTATGATGTTAGATTATAAATTAATCTCTTGTTTTTTCATTCATGTGTTATTGTTTGAGGGATATTAACAAATGCCCCAATTAATTGTTACTTATAATGTTAATATTCTTCTATTTTGTGAGTATTTTTATAAAATACCGTGATATAATTTAATTTACAACAATTTTCATAAGAACCCAGAACAATTTGGTCTGAACATGTTAGATTGAGTTTAATATTTGATAGAATCAAGAAATAAGGTTGTCAATTTGTATTCGGAATATGGTTTAATTAAACAGGATGCCTTTAGTCTATAGAACCACATGAATCAGATGTAATGTTGATACATTTCGTTTCTTGTAATTGATACTTGGCAGGACTATGTTACTTTTGAAAAACCCATTTTTGTTCATTGGGAGAAGGAAATTGGTGTGCAAAGATGCATATTTATAGATCCAAAAGGAAATGTATTGGAGATACATATGGATGAAGCATTATTGGCTGAAAGGAAATTCCTTGCAGGTTTTCTATTATCAAAAATGTATAACTTAAGGCTTCTATATTTTATAATTGTCCGCTATGTAGGAGGCAACTTGTTTCACTTAAGGATTTTTGACTAGGATTGGACTGAAATTAATTACCCTATTCCTAAGGAACAAAGTGAGTTTCCTAAACCTGTGAGATCAGTAAAGTTCTTCTCCTGTTTCTTCGTAGATTTTCCACTGAAACCGGTAAACATTTATAAATTGTTGATTTTTACTAATTTTGATTTGACAAAATTTTGTACTTAGATTAATTTGATCATAATTCTTATTCCAATTGTGAAACAACTATCTATAATTTTCGATGATGCCTTTTCCCATTTATGGGGACTGTAACATCCCGCCAGAATATTACTAATTTAAAAAAAGAATAAATAGACTATTTAAGACAACGCATTTAATAATACCTCATTTTCCCAAAACGCGGGAAAATTTAAAACTTTATTATTCGTGCAGGAAATTTTAAAGAGTTCATTACAAAACTGAAACCTCAATAACATCAAGTCACCCCTCAGGGTTTACAATTGTTTTCAAAACAAGTAAATACATAAGAAAAGTTTCCCCAGATAAATCCCCTCTCCGCGCCTAAGCTGCACCTGAGTCACCTGCATCACCAGCATCTGCTCCCGTGTACCGCGTACACGATCATCGCCACACAC
>Ga0214544_1002706_pt1 | contig 37120 bp, 23 predicted proteins | sample CNSS3metaG_FD_160074 | JGI IMG/M metagenome (GOLD analysis project Ga0214544, IMG submission 160074) | Root nodule microbial communities from cowpea collected in UCLA plant growth center, Los Angeles, California, USA - CNSS3 | ecosystem: Host-associated > Plants > Roots > Nodule | place: USA...
CCAACCATGACCTCATAGTCCTTCATGAGTCATATGCATGAGCTAGGTCTTGGGACTTCCCTGTGCTCCCACGAAACTGACTCATTCGTGGTCCAACCCTATGAGCCTATCTCGCTCATAGTCCTGCCCTACAGACTCCTCGTCTGTAGTAAAAACATCCAAGTCTCACACTTGGACCCTGGCACGCACGCAATCACCATACTATGGACTCCTCGCCCAATAGTAGCCGACGGGAACATCACAGTTCCTTGCCCATCATGTGCCCGACACATGCAATTACCATACTAAGGACTCCTCGCCCAATAGTAGCCGACGGGAACTCAACTAGTTCCATGCCCATCATGTGTCCAACCACCGAGCACATCCCAAACCCCTAATGGACTTAGTCCTTTAAGCCCAACACACCACAACACATGCATATACAATCTAACCATAATATAACAACCAAACACACTCACAAGCACATAAAAACAGAGTTAATCACATAAACTCGCTTAGGCTAGGGACCCCTCGCCCAAGCTAGACCCTCAATCTCGCTTAGGCTAGCCCACCTCGCTTGAGCGAGTTTAACTCAGCAACCAAAACACGTCATCTCGCTTAGGTGAGATCCTCTCGCCTGGGCGAGCCACACGTTCGCCCAAACACCCCTTCCCATCTCGCCTTGGCTAAAATATAAGCAAAACACCAAAACATGACCAAGACATCTCGCTTAGGCGAGGCCATCTCGCTTGAGCGAGACTCTGGTTCGCTCAAACCCATAAAACCTCGCCTGGACGAGAAATCACGCTCAACATGAGCACACTTCCTTGTTATCTCGCTTAGGCGAGCCACTCTCACCTAAGCGAGAGTGTTACTCGCTCAACAATAACACAATTCACCTAGACGAGCTATCAGACCTTTAAATCCGAAGAGTAGCTCTACAATTCTTGCTTAGGCGAGATGGACTCGCTTGGGCGAGACTTGCAGGGTTTTGTCTCTGTACGCACACCTAAATCATCCAACTTTGCCCAATTTGCACCACCAACGATACCAAAACACGATTAAAGCAATACCAAGCACAAATAAAGACCACATACATCAGAACAGGTCCTATACCATCTATTCATATTACCCAACTCGAGATTTAATCATCCCTACCCATTCCGTACCAAAACCCTCCCTCAAATCACAAAATTATGCATAGCAAGACATTGCACACCATCTCAACCCGTCAAATTCTGAATCACAGTGCATACCACACAAATTCCATGACATACAATTTATCCAATGCACAACCTAAAATAACAGCACGAAAATTAGGATAAGCTCCCCTAACCTGGATTGAGCGCTCAACAATTGCGAAGACAGAACCCCCTTGATTTAAAATCTTTTATGGCTTCAACCCTTGCACCTCAAAACTCAATTCACTCTCCCAAACCCGTGCTCCTCTCAAAGGCCAATTCCCAACATTATAGCAAAAATAAAGAGATTAATTTGCTCTTATCAAGGTTTGAACCCGTGACCTTCCACCCACTAGGCCATATCACAACCAATATGCCAAATCACATTTGATGATATACATAATCAAATAATATCTTACAATACTAATCACATACTCATACATATCCTTAAAAATTAATAACAAAACAATCATACATAATTGGCATACATAGGACTCGAACCCAAGTCCTCTCACTCAAACCAAAGTACTCTCAATCACATGAGCTAGCACTTTTCCACTTCATATTCAACAATAATTAATGTCATAAAGGCGTCTTCTACCCGCATTTATTAATTAATTAATTATTTAATTAATTAATTTTCCCAGATCTTACACACGTGATCTACCAGTTACGTACTTCCCCGCATGCAGCATCTCTCAAGTGTGAGCACGGAACATACGAACCTACCTAGCTCGTATCCCCACACGAGAGTAACTGGATATGAACCTCCCCGCTCATATCATCACGTGTTCACCACCATCCATGAACCTACCCGCTCATGGCACAACATCTCCTAGTCCAAGTCTGCATCAACACATACAAACAACATATATAAAACTCACACCTCCAACAATATCGCTTGAATCGAATTTAGTTATGCCTTTTGGCGTAATAAATGCTCCCGTAGTATTTATGCACTACATGAATCAAATTTTCCACCAATTTTTGGACAAACTTGTGGTGGTATTTATCAATGACATCCTAATCTATTCAAAAAGCCCCGAAGAGCATTCAGAGCAATTGAGGATTGTGTTACAAATTCTAAAGGAAAGACAATTATTTCCTAATTTGTCAAAGTGTGAATTTTGGTTAAGTCGAGTTCAATTCTTGGGCACGTTGTTTCAAGTGAAGGAATACGGGTGGACCCATCGAAGGTTGAAGTAGTAACATGATTGGAACGACCAACAACTCCCACAAAAAGTTGTAATTTCTTGGGATTAGCTAAATAGTATCAAAAGTTCATAAAAGGCTTTTCTTGTTTGGCTTTATCGCTAACCAAGTTAACCCGAAAAGAACAAGATTTCAAATGGAATGACAATTGTGAAGCTGGTTTTCAAGAACTAAAAAGAAGATTAACTTTTGCACCAGTTTTAATTCTCCCCAATGCAGAGAAAAAGTTTGAAATTTATTGTGATGAATCAGGACAAGGATTAGGTTGTGTATTGATGCAAGAACAAAAGATTGTTGGATATGCTTCAAGGCAATTAAGACCCCATGAAATGAATTATCCAACATATGATCTAGAACTAACAACAATAGTTTATGCGTGAAAAATATGGAGACATTACCTTTATAGGACCATATTTGAAGTCTTTAGTGATCACAAGAGCCTATAGTACTTATTCGATCAAAAAGAATTAAATATGCGACAAAGAAGATGGATAGAATTTTTAAAAGACTATGATTTTGAACTATCATACCAACCGGGAAAAGCAAACATAGTGGCAAATTCCTTAAGTAGAAAGTCCTTACATATCTCTACTATGATGGTAAAGGAATTGGAATCTAGAACAATTTCGTAATTTGAACTTAGCAATAGAAGTGCGACCTAAAAGTTTGTACCTAGGGACCTTAAAGATCCACAATGATTTTCTAAGGCAAATCAAAGAGGCACAACAAAATGACAAATATTTACAAGATATGATAAAGTAGAAGGAGGAAGGAAAAGACTTGGAATTTTATCGCACTTCTAGTGGAATCATTAAGTTTAAAGATACTGTATGCATCCCTCAAAAAGAAGAATTGAAACAAATGATATTATTTGAGGTGCACAAAAGTAAGTTAAGTTTTCATCCAGGATCAACTAAGATATACCAAGACTTACGAAAATATTTTTGGTGGAATGGAATGAAAGAGGATATAGCAAAATATGTTTCTAAATGCTTGACATGCAGAAAGTCAAAAGTTGAACATCATTGTACACCAGGAACATTACAATCTTTAGAAATCCCAAAATGGAAATGGGACAATATTTCTATGGATTTTATTTCTGGATTGCCAAAAACCCGACAAAATTTTGATGCAATATGTGTAATTTTTGATAGGCTTACTAATACTGCACATTTCTTGCCAATTAAGATGAAGTATAAATTGGAAAAGCTAGTGTAGTTGTACACAAAGAAAGTTGTGATATTGCATGAGATTCCTACTAGCATTATCTCTGACCGAGATCCTTACTTCACTTCCAAATATTGGGAAAGCATACAAAAGTCATTGGGAACCAAGATAAAGCTTAGCTTGGCATACCATCCACAAGTAGAAAGAACAATTCAATGTTAGAATATTTGCTACGAGCTTGTGTGATGGAACAACAAAGAAATTGGGATGATTGTCTTCCATTAGTAGAATTCACATACAACAACAATTTTCATGTGAGCATCGGGATGACACCATATGAGGCTTTATATGGTAAAAGGTGTAGAATGCCAATATGTTGGTATGAAATAGGGAACAAATCCTTTTGACACCAAATTTTGTGCAAAAGAAAAATGAACAAATAAAAATGATAAAGGAAAAGATGAAAGCATCACAAGATCGCCAAAAGAGCTATTATGATCGTAGGAGGAAATATCTTGAATTCCAAATTGGAGACCATGTCTTTCTAAAAGTTTCTCCTACAATTTGTATTGGTAGAGCCTTGAAATCTAGAAAGTTGTCACCAAAATTTCTTGGGCCATTGAGGTTTTAGAACGAGTTGATTCAATTGCTTATCCGATAGCCTTACCTCCAAACTTTTCAAATTTGCATCCAGTGTTTCATCTACCTAAACTTAGAAAATATGTTCATGATCCTTCCCACGTAATCCATCTTAATCCTATTGGAGTTTGAGATAACCTCACATATAATGGTGTACCACAAAAAATCATTGACCAACGAAATAAGCAACTGCATGACAAAACTGTCTCATTGGTCAAGGTAGTTTGGAGTTCAACGGATGATGGAGATGCCACATGGAAATCTAAAGAGAAAATAAAAGAGAAGTATCGATCTATTTGAAACTTAATAAATTTTGGGGACAAAATTCCTAAAAGGGTGGGAGAATTGTAACATCCTCTATTTTATATTAATTATATTTATCTTTCTTATTTATATATGTAGTATGAAGTAATTTTATGATTTCATAAGTAAATTGACAAAGGTCATTATACAATGTAAATTATGAATTTTTTTAGCGCCAACTACTTCCTATTTTCGAGTTTCATAAGTAAAATTTTTATTAAGGCCTCATTAACGTTGGATTAGGTTGAAAATTTTACATATCATTCTTAAAACAAAGTTCTTCAATATGAATGGTAGGATTTTCAATTGGAGGTGTATGCAAGGAGCAGTAACTCCCTCACTTTAGTGTAAAAGTTAGGTCTCCACATGATGTCTAGTTCTGAGTTGCCTTGGTAAATATTTTTTCCCACTTTGTTAACCGTTCGATCAGGATGAAATATTTATTCAAAGTTGTTCTTAAGACATAGTACTTAATTTTGACCATTTGGATTTTGATTTATAGTTATATGGTTAGAGAAATATTTTTTGTAGTTTGAACTGACGTCATTTATGTCCTGTTTTGAGTTATTTCAGTAACAATTCGATTCCAGTTTCAATAACTGTTGGATTGAGCTCAAATTTGTTCGAGATGTTCTAGAGACATAGGGAATTAGTTTCATCATTGGGATTTACAAATAAGAGATTGTGGTAAGAGATATGAATTTTATAGTTTAGAGTAAGATCAAGTCTTCTAGAAAGTCAACAAGTCTCCTTGCAACTACTATTAACTTGCCAACTATGGGAATTTCTACCAAGCTTCTCTATATGGTCAAAATAAATTTATCCTCACTAAGGAATCTCATAAATCTACCATCAATTCATCCTTATCCATTTATCCAAGGTTTTTCCTATAAATAGGACTTCATTTCCCATATCTTCTTCACAAAAATCCTACAAAGTAGAGAAAGAGAGGTATAAACTTTTGTGAGACAATTAGGAGGGGGAATCTAGCACCTTGAGGTCTTTATATCCATCTTAGAGTCTGATTAGCATCACCAAGGTATGGGGGGTCTACCTCAAATCTTTAAATCTTTATCTTAGTAAGTTTTCTTTAAGTATACAATTTGTCTTCTTGATTTTGAAATTTTCATATATTATCTTGAAATTTTTAGTTTTAAATGGATTCCTTGGGTATGAAAACCTAGGCTTAGGTTCAAGAATAATATTATTTGAAGTTTTATACAAAAAGTTATAATAAAATAAGTTTTCGATTTTACTTATAAGATTTTATACGAAAATTATGTTTTAATTATGATTATTGTTTTGATTAATTTTCTGTAAAGTTATTGTGATAGAATGATTTATGCTTGGTTGTTGATTTTAAAATCTTTATAATTTGGTTGATTTTACTATTTTGAAAATTACGAAAAATTAAAAATGCAGTTGTTATGTTGCCAATATTTTGTGAAAGTCTCTAGAATTACAAAAATAATGTGAAATGATAATTATAAATAAAAGTACAAAAATAAAGAAATAGAAAAGAATTGTATGGATAGTACAGAGATACATTGGGTATAGAGTCCAAAGAAAGGTTTAGTAGACCTAGGAGAATGGAGGGTGATGATATAGATGCCTTGTATTGATGTACACAATTAGCCGGGTATTCAAAAATTCATAGGTTTCACACTCTATTCTCGACTGCTCTCTTGACTATATTGTAAGACCACGAAGGTGGAATAACACACACGTTGTATCCATGAGAACATTTAGCCTACTAGCACTATCCATATTGGCGTAAGACCATTATGATTCGGAAAAGTCTAATGGCAATTGATGAGTCCATCTTTAGGAGAAAGGAAGCCATGCGAAATTGATAAGACTTCCATGGAGAAGGATGAAGGTGCGGAATCTAGAAGATGAGAGGAGAAGTGATGTGACATTGGTGTTTGGAGGAGCTCTCAAGTGATGTTGGGCTAACACTCAAGGAAGGAGGCTAGAGGAAACCAACAAGGAGCACTTTAGCCTAAGTTCATTCACAAAAAGAGAGGAGTTTGGAGTCATCTCAATAGAGTTTCTCTACTATATTCACGAATGAATTTACAAGGGTCCTAAGCTCTCTATTTGTAGTAGAAAAGGAAAGCTAAGTGGTCTAGAAAAATGGAGGGAAAAAGGATCTAGAATGTGGTATTTGGAGCCAAAAAGAGAGCATGAGGCAAGTGTGACTTGCCACCTAAGCAAGTCACAAGGAACATGCATGTAGGCGCATAGGAGAAGCTTGGTGACCAAGCTTTACACAAGAAGGATCAAAATCCTCTTGAAATGCGCTCTCCTTTTTGGTCGCCTAATTTCAAGCCCAACTCTTTTTTGGTCCAATTCACTTCAAGGCCCTAAAACCTTCCAAGGCCCAATACATGGCCCAAACAAAACCCTATTCTACTAAGTCCAAAATACAAGGCCCAAAAATAAACCTTATTTTAATATTTACTAACAAAGAGTCCTAGGCTAGATCTTCACATCTTCCTTGGCCCATGTGAAGTTCATCTTGGGCCTTGCATGTGCATTGGAGGCCCATTCCTCTTGTATTCTCCTAGCCATTGCTCTTGTTGTAGGTCCCTTGGCTAGAGGCATCTCATCAGTAGTGTTTGGGACCCAAAGTATGTAAAGAAAGAATATGATATGAATATACTAATGAGTTGAAACTCGAAATTATACGAATATGGCTATTAAAAGATTGATAATGAGAATTTTGATATCTTAAATTCAAAACATACGAAAATAATTATTTTATTGACTAACTTGATTTTGATATTTTTGGCATGGTTAGTTATGATATTATGAAGATTTAAACTTTGTGAAGTTGTTTCATTCAATTGAAGGTTTATTCAAATAACCATGTTTTGAAATGTTATATGATGAAGTTTTAGTATGGGAAAGACTCACACGTACCTTGCTTCTGTTAAAACTACAACTGATATAGTGTAACTTGTTTTAATGTATTGCAAACTAAGAAGTATATTTAGTTGGTTGTAAAAGTATAAGCAAACTTCTATTACATACACCTACATGTATGTCAACATTTTATAACCATAAATATCATATATGTTTAACAAATGATGCATTCAAGTGATGTGTTTTTTTCCTCTACTATTTGTTAAATGAATACAAATAAATTTTCCCTACACAAGTAAACAATACATTAGACAAGTAAAGAACATCTAGTAGCACCATGTTTTAGTTGGGGTGTTACATATAAGGTGTTGGAAATTCAATGATACAAGGGTTAAATGACAAAGACTTCAAAACACAAACTCCACTAGATGTAGTGGTCATCATACACATAATTTTCATTCTTTTTCTTTTCAGTTTTTTTTTTCTTTTTTCACAGTCTTTTGTATCTCTTTTTTTAACACTTCTTTTCACTATTTGTCTTCAAACTATTCGGCCAACCCTTACACTACAAATATTTTCATCAAAGAGATTTTCATTCAAGCAAGACAACACTAGTAGCACAATGCCAAACGAAATTACCTAAGGAATCAACAATTTGATGCACAAACTCAAACAAGACACAATGGAAACCTAACTATAAAAACTTACTAATGATCTACTAGCAAGTATGAACTCAAATTTGAAAAACAAAAGCACTCAAAAGAACATATATGGTGCAATTTTCAAACCAAAGACAAGACACCACGTTTCTTCAAAATCAATTTGTCAAACTAAGAAGTAATGACAACATAAGAATTACACATGATTCTGTCTAAGACCCAGAAAATTCATATAAATAATAATTAAAGTACAAGTAATGGTGGGTTGAGAATAACCTAAGAGAAATTCTTGGTAAGTCTTAGATAAGAAACAGTACTAGCTCAAGTGGTTGAGAGTACTTAGCTATGTTGAGAGGTCTTGGGTTCGAGTCTTAAGTATGCTATTAGTATGTTTATTTAATTGTGTTTTATTTTTCCAATGTATTCTGAATGTAGAAGCATGGTTTAAGCTCGTATGTACACATATGAATTGACAATACATTTAACATGTATTGGTTTGATAGTTGTGCATATGCGTGATTAATTTTTTTCCTAGTGAAGGGAAAATCTAAGAACTATAGAGATTCCTTAAGAAAACAAAAAGATATTAGTTGAAGGACAGTAAAAACAAGTAATAAGCCAATAAACCTTAATTTTTAATTAATTTCGTTTTACTATTATTTTTATTTATTTTGGGCTGAAATTGAGGGAGTGAGTGAGAAAACAGAGAGTCAAGGAGAGTGGCAACCAGAGAGTAAGGGAGAACTACGAAATCAATTATAGGGAGAGAATTTGAGTGATTGAGAGCAAGTTGGAGTGAAGCCTTTGGATACAAGAAGGATCCCTTAGGAATTGCTTTTGGGTGCGAGGAAACCAGGTAAGGGGAGTTGTCTATACTTGTTTTAATATTTATTAAACTGTTCTACATGAGTTCATGGTCTAAGTGCTTGATTCTCTTCTTTATTGACGCTGTTTTTCGAGAATTCTAGGTTTCTGCCCAGAAACCGCCTGGCGACTATAAAGGCCCGCCAAGCAACGCAACCTATTTCTTCATTGATGAATCATTATTTTCCTCCATTCTACTAGCCTTTGTGTACCCATTTGACAGTTGTTTAGTGCTTAATTGTTCATCTTTAGTGTGTTTTCATCTGTTGGGCTTTAATGGGCCACTATTCCGAATTTGGGTTACTTTCACATTATTTGGCCTAATTTTTGTATTTAATTATTTTTTAGGTATTTGGGTGAAGCAATTTTGGAGCTTGGACATCAATATTCAGTTGAAGAGAGTTGCCACATCATTTTCACATCATTTGAGTGAATGGGCCAACATTAGAGGTCCAGGAGTGACATTTTTGTAATTCTGAGTGGTAGAGTGGCAATTTTGTAAATATGAGTGACAAATTTGATGTGACCACGTTTTTTAGGTCTTCTCCTTCATGCAGCCACATTCTACTCTACTCCACTATTCTCCAACCTCCATTTTCGTTCTCCAAGCTTTGATGGGTGTCCATGGAGGTGTTCCACTCGTTTTTTATGTTTTTGCACCAATTTTTGCCATTTCTATACACATTTGACAACACCCATTGTGGGATTTACGTTTTGAATGCATTTGGTAGATTAGGCATCTTGTTTTGTAGATTTTATTGACTTGGAACAACACCCATTGATGGGGTTTTCTGTTTTTATACCATTGCAGCGTTTTCCATTCAATTGAAGCTCTTAAATTCATCTTTTGATGTTGAAATCGCATTTGGTGAGTTTGAAGTTAGGGTTTTTTGATTCTATTTTCGTGATTCCAGATTCAAAGAGTTTGTGTGCTCCATTTTCCATGTCTAGCTAAATTCGTGTATTGACTCCTTAATGAAGAAATGCAATGAAGCTTTGAGGTTGTGCTTGTTTTGTGAAATCTGTCATGTCTCTTTGTTATGAATTCGGGAATGCATGTGATGAATCTGTTTGTGCTTAATTTATAGAGTAATTGCATGTGTTTGGGTTAAGTTATGTTCATGATTAATGTATGTAGCTTGGTTGTCACAAATTTAAGGATGTGTGCATTGCTTAATTGCACAATGAAGCTTGATTGTAACTTTCGCTTAGTGAGTTATTATTTAGTGGATTGAGAGAAGGCAAAGGTGTTAATTTAGTGGCATATGATAAGTGAAATTGTGTTTGAATCTGTAAGATCCGGAAAAAATTAGACTAAAGGAAAAGACACATGGGAAAAATTAATGGCTTGATTAATATTGTTGATTTATTAATTTAATTAGGTTATTAAATTATGAAATATGAAATAACTATTATTTGAGTGATTTGAGTTATTGTTGTATTTATAATAATTATTTAAATGATGTAAGGAATTATGGTTTGTGAAGTATAAGTGTTTTAATACTTATAATGCATGATATATCCAGTGACGGCATGTAGCCTAGTGGTGAAAGTTGTGTGCAATGTTTCCAAGGTCGCAGGTTTGAAACTTGTTGGCTCAATTTCGTTGGTTATTGTGTAAAATAAATTTTTTCTATTTTTCTCTCTCTTCTTTAATGGTGGGGCCCACGAAAATTGATTAGGTTTTCTCTCTCTCCCAAGCATTAAATGCACGTGCATGCACATCCGTTTCTTTTTTCTCTTCAAAAAGCTTTGTTGCTATATATTAATAGAAAGGCCAAACGCCCAAGTAGTATATTTTATTTTTTTAAAATATAAACATAATAGACTATGGAATAATAAGAGAAAAAATCTAGTTTTAAATATTAGGGTTTTGAGAAGGAGAGAACGAGAGTTGGAGAATCAGGAGAAACATAGAGAGTGAAAAAGGAGGTTGAGGAAGAAATGCATAGTGAAGAACCAAATCCAGGTAGGGGAAGCCAACCTTGTTTTCTTCTCTTGTTTTGTTTGTTTAATGAATGAAAACTTGAAAAACATGCATGTGTAGTGAAGGAGAAGTTAAGTGTGATTTGTGTTGTTGTTTGAAGCTTGACTTTGATTTGCCATAGATGTTTGAATGCCTTGAATGCCATATGTTTCTTGCATTCATTAAGTTGCAGATTTGCGTGTTATTATGATGGGTTCTTTGTTTCAATTTTGCTCTCAGCTTTCTTTTTAACCCGAGCATGCGCTGGACGAATGGTGGTATAGAGTTATACTTAATTTTAGGTTTTGTTAAACTTATAGCACGCACAAAAGGTTCTTTGAATGTGATATAATTGTGTTTCTTTTCTCTACATGAGGGCTTGGTGAGGTTCATGTTTTGGGTTCGTTTTGTTGCTGCATGGTTAACGTTTTTGTTCTTTTTCATGTGAAACCTAACATGTTATGATTGGCAACCATGTAAGATGAGGTTGGGGTACATTTGTTTCATGCAGGTTTACCTTAGTATGAGTTTTGGGTTCCAATGTTTTAGCTAACCCCACATACATAATTGTTGGTTAGGTGGCATGGGGTTTAGCTCTTTAATAACTCAAACCACTTGTTAACATTGCAACATTGTGAGAGAGTTCATGGATATTCTAGGTTTCTTTCCAAGTCTGGGTACATCCCTCTTAATATAGATTGTATTGTTTGATTGCTAGAGAACCCATAGAATGCATAAAAGAGTCATTCATTTTAGTTTATGGTATAGTTTCTTTTTTGTGTTATTCTCACAATCTTGTAGTGAGTATTTTAGTTTTTGTCATTTGAGCATGATCATGGGCATCATAATAATATGTGAGTGTGTTATCAAAGGTGTGTGTGCATGGAATTATTTGTGTTGGTGCAGTGGTCTTTGTAGTTACAATTTATGCTTTCAATGTTAGGTTCTATACATGGTGTTTGGTCTCGGTCTTCTTTGGTTAGAATGGGGTGCACACTACAAGAAAAACAGTAATTATCGACGATCAAAATCCGTCGGTAATACCATAAATCCGTTGGTATTGATGTTTTACCGACGGATTTCCAACGACACGAAATCCGTCCGTAAACACATCATCGGTAATGCTTTACCGACGGATTTCAAAAGTCCACTGGTAATTTTTGACGGAGGCATCCATCGATCAAACCGTCGACCATTTCTGACGGACCACACCGTCGGTAATTACCGGCGGCTACATCTGTCAGAAAAATCATACGTTCATCTGTGCCATTATCGACGGATCTATCCGTTGGTAATTATCAAAGGATAACACCCATGGTTTTCTCATTTGGAAGAGAAAACTGTAACTTGAGAGAAGGGAGAAGAATTGTCTCGCGACATCATGGAACAGAGAAGTAGGGTCTAAGGTTTGGGTTCTCAACAACGATGGGTGGTGGTTCGTTTTGACTTTGTACTTTGTTTCACTCTCACAATCGCCAATGATTCATTTTCGTTCAAATACCATACGTGATTGAAATGTTTGTGGTTGGTTGTTTTGTGGGTGAGTTGTAGGGTTTCTCCATCCTATCGTTGCTCTTGGTGTAGATATCATTTAGGATTTAGGTTTTTTCTGAGTTGAAGATGACGACACTAAAACCACTCTTAACGGAAAAAAATATGACAGCAGCAGTCACACAATGTGGGAATTTATGTGTAAATAGGTGGAGAGTTACGTTGGAGTTTTTGTACAAATACTGGACAGTTCTGCAAATATGAGACATCATGTTCAATGTACCTAATATGAACTATAAAATGACATTGAAGTCCTCATGAAGAACTAGAAAGTCTGTTAGACCCAATCTTAATGAAAAAAAATATGACAGCGGGAGTCACTGACATGTGGGGAGCAATGTGCAAATAAGTAGGGAGGTGCATTGAGGGCTTTGTACAAATACTAGACAATCATGTAAATAAGAGACAACAACTTTAATATACCTAATGTCAACCACAGAAATCACATTGCAATCCTAATGAAGATCAGAAAGCTTCATTGGACCCAATCTTAACGAAAAAAAATATAACAGCAGAAGTTACACAAATGTGGGAAACTATGTGCAAATAAGTGGGGAGTTACATTATGTTTTTTGTACAAATACTGGACAATTCTGTATTTGTGAGACAACATGTTCAATGTATTTAAGGTTGGTTATAAAAATTACATTTTAATCCTTATGAAAAACAAAATAGTTTGTTCGACTCAATCTTAATAGTCATGTTGTATGTACAAGTTAAAAATTTATACATGTTATGTTCTATACAATTAAGATAATTGTCTAGTATTTGTATTAAAATCTCAACGCAACTTTCCACTTCTTTGCCATATGTTAATGATTCCTTCTGTCATATTTTTTTATTAAGACTAGATCCAATAAACTTTTTTGTTCTTCATGAAGACTACAATGTCATTTTTGTGGCCCATATTAGGTACATTGAACATGTCTCGTAAATATAGAATTGTCCAGTATTTGTACAAAAAATTTAACATAACTCCCCACTTATTTGCACATGGTTCCCCACATGTGTGTAACTCTTGCTGTCTTTTTATTTTATTAAGATTAGGTCCAACAAATTTTTTTTGTTCTTCATAAGGACTACAATGTCATTTTTGTCATCCATATTAACTACATTGAACATATTGTCTCATAATTACATAATTGTCCAGTATTTGTACAAAATATTCAATGCAACTCCCCACTTTTTTGCACATGGCTCCCCACATTTGTGACTCTTACTGTCATATTTTTTTCCCATTAAGATTGGATTCAACAAACTCTTTTTTTTCTTCATGAAGACTACAATGTCACTTTTTTTGTTCATATTATATACACTGAACATGTCGTCTCATACTTACATAATTGTCTAGTATTTGTATTAAAATCTCAACGCAACTTTCCACTTCTTTGCCACATGTTTATGATTCTCTCTGTCATATTTTTTTCGTTAAGACTAGGTCCAACAGACTTTTTTGTTTTTCATGTAGACTACAATGTCATTTTTGTGGTCCATATTAGGAACATTGAACATGTTGTTTCATAAATACATAATTGTCCAGTATTTGTACAAAAAACTCAACGTAACTCTCCACTTATTTGCACATAGTTTCCCACATTTGTGTGACTTCTGTTGTTATATTTTTTTTCGTTAAGATTGGGTCCAATGAAGCTTTCTGATCTTCATGAGGATTGCAATGTGATTTTTGTGGTTGACATTAGGTATATTAAAGTTGTTGTCTCATATTTACATGATTGTCTAGTATTTGTACAAAAACCTCAATGCACCTACCTACTTATTTGCACATGGCTCCCCACATGTTAGTGACTCCCGCTGTCATATTTTTTTTATTAAGATTGGGTCTAACAGACTTTTTAGTTCTTCATGAGGACTTCAATGTCATTTTATGGTTCATATTAGGTACATTGAACATGATATCTCATACTTGCAGAACTGTCCAGTATTTGTACAAAAACTCCAACGCAACTCCCCACCTATTTGCACATAAATCCCCACATTGTGTGACTCCTGCTGTCATATTTTTTTTCCGTTAAGAGTGGTTCTAGTGTCGTCATCTTCAACTCAGAGAAAACCTAAATCCTAAATGATATCTACACCAACAGGAACGATAGAATGGAGAAACCCTACAACTCACCCACAAAACAACCAACCACAAACATTTCAATCATGTATGGTATTTGAACAAAAATGGCGATTGTGAGAGTGAAACAAAGAACAAAGTCAAAACGAACCACCACCCATCGCTGTTGAGAATCCAAACCTCAGACCCTACTTCTTGTTCGATGATGTCGCGAGGCATTGCTTCTCTCTTCTCTCAAGTTGCAGTGCTCTCTTTCAAATGAGAAAACCATGGGTTCCCTATGCTGAACCTCTTCCCCATCTTCTCCCACACGTGTGTCAGTTTTAAAAAAGTAAAATAAAACAAATTTTTAAATAAAAAAAATGATTAACATGTCACTATGTCAAAAAGTAAGTTCAAAATATATGTCTGAATATCATTTTCGAAGAGAAAAACCCATGCCTTTATGTTCATTTAATGGAAAGGGAAGATAGAGAAATTTTTTAAGAAAAGTAGAATAATGCCCACACATTCTGAACACAACTTTACGTGAAAAATAAAATAAGAAATAAAGAGAAAAGAAAGAGAAATATTTTAAGAGAAATAGGGAACGGCTGAAAGACATGACTCATCCCTGCAAAGTGAAAAACTCAATACCCAACCATGCAGTTCTCTAGTGACGAAGCAACATAGTAATGCCCGAAAAGAACGCCTGTTTCTGATAGATGGTCTTCACCCTAAACTCCAAATGAAAATCCAAAAGAAAAAAAATAAAAGAACCAACGCATGAACCCATGCAAACCAAACTGCTGCACCATAAACCTAATACTGCACCATGAACCCGGTTGCACCGTGTGCATTCATCAACATTGCACATCACCAAGACATCGACAGCCACTACTCCGGAAAGTGCAGCCCTCAACACAAGCGGCCACCCTCCGCGTGTGAACCAACTCTGTAAGATTCTACTTCAGCAGCTGCAGTCCCGCGAGAGTAACACCATCATTCATCTATTTCACCATTGCATCACCTAAGAACTACACCCTCCAAAGCTACCATTTCAATCATGAATTCACATGCTGCACACCCTGAATGGAAACACTACACATCTGCATCCTGAAACCGAAAACAATAGCAACCCACACGAGAATCCCCAACCCTCAAAGCATGCATGGCATTCATCACCAATGAAATCGGAAGAAATAACATAAACATGTATACCCACATGATAAACAACAAGATTAAGCTACAACAAGCCACAAAATAAAAGAAAACAATAAAAGAAAACAAAGTTGACTTCCCCTACCTCTCTAGATGATTCCTCTTCTCTACCACAACCACTGAAAAACTCCAACTTGCACTCTTTCTCTATTTTTTCTTCTCCCGTCCTAACCCCTTTTTTTCTAAAGAAAACTTCTAGGGTTTAGTTTTTATCTAATCCCACCAAATCATTCAGTTAAGAATCTCTAAGTTTAAATTAATTCTCTAGCCCATTTTATTTTTCTTATCATTTAACTCTAAAAGATGCAAAAGAAAAAAAAACAGAAAGGTAAAATAAATAAAAATAAAAACAACACATTCTATCTTGTTACTGCAGCGTTTTTAGAACCCAGTATCATGTTGCTGCAGCGTTTCAATTTTTGGAAACACCATTCCATGGGCCCCACTCCTTTAAAGGATAAAATTTTTGAATTTTAAAAGCAACTAAAAGCAAATTTCTGCCATTCAGGTTCGAAGCCCTGCACTTGCTCACCTTTGCACGCCACTTTCACCAAGACTACATGCCATCACATGATATTATATGCATTACAAGAATTAAAGCACTTATACTCCACAAACCATAATTTCTTAAAGTAGATAAATAGCAACTCTAATTACTCTTTTAATTAAATTTAGTCTTTTGTCATGACTAAATTTATTTATAGATCCATACCAAAATATAAATCACTTTTTAATTTTACCTAAAATATTCCAAGTTGTTCCTGGGTCTTACAATGCTCCCTCATGCGCCATTCGAAGTCGCGCCTCTCCTAGTTCCTCCATGGCTCCGCTGCCTCTTCCAGTTCTGAAACTCTTTGGGTGTGTCTGACCCGTCCATCTACACTAACTATGTTAATGTACACTTATCCATTGACAAGTTAACTCAACCTAATTATGTCACATGGTCATCAGACGTCCGATTATGGCTTACGAGTCAAAGGTATCTTGATCATCTTGCCCCGAAAGCACCTAGTCTCACTCCTACTGAGGACGACCGTTGGGAAACTATTGATGTTGAATTATGTGTGGTTCTCAAGGGTACTCTTGATCCATTGTTAAAGCAACTTTTTTGTTCCTACGAAACAGGTGCTCAAATATGGGAGCATGTCAAGTTATTATACACAAATGATATTCAACGTCTCTATGGTGTATGTTCTAAATTTGCAGATCTTATTTCCTCTAAAAATCAAGACTTTATGACTGATTATATGGGCAAAATTCATGCTTTTTTTCATGAGTTCAATGAGTTATTGCCTCATTCCCTCGACCCTGCCACGGATATCGAGCAATGCTTAAAGTTCTTCATGCTCAGAACCTTACGCAGGCTTGCTGATAAATATTCACATATTCGTGATCAAATTTTGGGTTCCCTGGTTGTCCCTACCTTGACTTCAATCTACTCTACTCTTTTGCGTGTACCAGAACAACCTAACATTGATATACCCACTTCTGTTGATGATTCTTCTACTTTGGCATCTCACCATGATGATCAGACTCGCCCTTGTAAACAGGGAAAAGGGCGTCCTAAGTGTGAACATTATGGCAAGCTCGGTCACAAGATTGACAAGTGTTATGCATTACATGAGTGTGAACATTGTGGCAAGCCAGGTCACAAGATTGACAGGTGTTATGCATTGCATGGTCGTCATCCTCGCTCTGCTGCAGTTGTTTAGACCAACCTTTCCCCACCTTCGTCTACTGGGGATCCTCCTTTTGTTTTATCCGATACACATGCTATGTTCAACAAATTTCTCAAGTGGTATAAGGATCAACAATCTTCTAGTTCCATTGTATTTGTAGCTTACACAAGTATATCTTTTGTTGGTCTAACTCGATCTTCTTCTCCTGGTCCTTGGATTTTTAATTTAGGAGCCACTAATCATATTATTAGTAACTAATCTTTGTTCTCTTCTTTATCCTCTCCTAATCCTTTACCTTTTGTTACACTGGTTGATGGTTCTAGAGTCTCATCTCATGGTGTTGGCACTGTTAAAATTTTCCCTTTTTTAACTATTGATAATGTTCTTTATGTCCCTAGGTCTCCTTTTAACATGTTGTCCATCAATCGTCTAACTCGTTCTCTTGATTGTGTTGTTTCTTTTACCAACAATTTTGTTTGTTTACAGGACTGGAGTTCGAAACAGGTGATTGGCATAGGATGTGAGTCTCATGGTCTTTATCATCTATGTCCCTCTACACACATTGGTGCAGTTATAGAGTCTTCCTCTCTTCTTCATGCTTAGTTAGGTCATCCAAGCCTGGTCAAGTTACAACAGCTTGTCCTTGTCTTGTCCAAGTTATCTCGTTTGGTGTGAGTCGTGTCAATTATGCAAGCATAGTCGTACTTCCTTTCCTCGTAGTCTTACACGTGATGCTTCGTCTCCTTTTGCCTTGGTTCACTTTGACATTTAGGGTCCTAGCCGCATTAAGTCTACTTTAGGTTTTCAATACTTTGTTACTTTCATTGATGATTACTCCATATGTACTTGATTATTTTTAAGGAAACATCGTTCAAAGTTATTTCATATCTTTCAATCTTTTTTTAACGAAATTAAAACTCAGTTCAGTGTTTCTATTAGAGTTTTGCGCAGTGATAATGGTCGTGAATATCTTTCTCATTCTTTTAAACAATTTATGGCTTCTCATGGTATTTTGAATCAAACTTCTTGTGCTTATACCCCTCAACAAAATGGTGTAGCTGAACGTAAAAATAAATATCTTATTGAAATAATTCGCACTCTTTTAATTCATGGAAATGTTCCTGAAAAATTTTGGGGTGATGCTATTCTTACTACTTGTTATCTCATTAATCGCATGCCTTCTTGGGTTTTAAAGAATAACATACCTCATTCCATTTTATTCCCTCATGAACCTCTTCATCCCTTACCTCTAAGAGTTTTCGGCTCTACCTATTTTGTTCATAATTTCAGTCCTAGTCTTGACAAGCTTTCTCCTAGATCACATTAGTGTGTTTTCTTAGGGTTTACAAGATCACAAAAAGGATACAAATGTTTTTCTCCTTTTCTTAACCGCTATTTTGTGTATGCATATGTCACTTTGGATGAGTTCTCCCTTTATTTTAAGAGTCCATCTTCACCTCTAACTTCATCCAATCTTGACAACTCTCCTAGTACCTTTAATGTTCCTATTGTTTGTGACCCTCTTACTGTGTCTTCTTCACCATCGATTCCTGCTCCACAGTCAGCTTCTCCTCCACAACCTTTTCAGGTTTATAGTCGCCGAAATTGATCAACACCACCACCATGTGACTCCACTCAAGTGCCAACTACTCTGTCTCCTCCAGCTTTAACACTTGAGTCTGACTTTTCCATTGCCCACCGAAAAGGTATGCGTTCTACCCGTAATCCCTCTCCCTATTATATTGTTTTGAGTTATCATCACTTGTCATTACCTTTTTATACATGTCTTTCCTCTCTATCTTCTATGACCATTCCAAAAATTGTCCGTGAAGCTTTAGCTCATCCTGGTTGGCGTCAGGCCATGACAGATGTGTTGGCAAAAAGAAGGAAGCCTAGTGATTTTGAATGATGATGAAGAAATGAATGATGATCAAGCAAGAATGAAGACAAAATGTTTAAATGTTTAATGTTATCTTGTAAAATAAAAGAAGTGTGTTGTAGAATAGTTTTAATTAAACTTAGAATCAGCAGCATAGCCTTCGTCTTTCTAAGGTTTCTTATTTTTGGAAAAACTGCAGTGATAATCGATTATCACTAATCGATTATCTCCTGAAATAATCAATTATTCTGTTTAAAATTTGTTTTCAGAAAACCTACTGCAATAATCGATTATCCTTGGGAGTTAGAACTTGACGTTTCAATTTTTAACCTAATTTTCGAAAATCCTATTTAAAGAATTGCAATTCAACTTCGAAAATTCCTTTTTGAGAAGCTAGAGTGCTAGTGTTGTGACTGCAAATAGAGTTCTCTGAGTGTTCTCAAAAGAGCTTTGAAAAACCTAGTGTGGGTAGAGTGATAACTTTTCCTGAGAGGATTTTCTAGAAGATTGAGTGTTGTTGTTGTTGCTAGGAAAGCTAAGGTTAAGATTCTCTGTGTGATTCAGAGAAAGGTGTTCATCTCTTGTGTCTTCAAGAGAGGTTTTTTCTTTCCCTATTCTTTTGTTATCTGATTGTAATATGATATTTCTTAGTAATTGAGTTAATTTCTTTATTTGAAGAGATTAACAACTAGACATAGGATCTTTTGATATGAACCCGTATAAATACTTGTGTTCAATCTTCTTCTCTATGTTTATATTTTATCTACTATTGCTTTTAAAGGAGTTGATATTTAATTAATCGGTAAAAATTTTGGAAAAATTTTAAAGTATTGATTTTAATACTAAAAACCAATTCACCCTGCTCTTGGTTTTTGTTCAAACGCTAAACATTGCGCTGCGTGATACCAACCAGATGAACTTGGTGCTCTACATATCAGTGGAACTTAGGAACTGGTCCCGTTACCGTCTAGGAAATCTATTGTTGGTTGCAGGTGGGTGTTTACTATCAAAGTTAGACCTGATGGTACTATTGATTGCCTCAAAGCTCGTCTGGTAGGGAATGTTTGCAACACATATGTCAAAATAAGGAAGTTCAGTCCTCAACACATCACCTTGGATAACTTGTAACCATGAAAAAGATAATAGATAATACAATAACATGTTAGGGAAAACAGGTACCAGTACGCTCTTACAGTAACCATCCAAGTAACCATCCAAGTCATAGTAAAATAAGTTCAAATAAATTGTAAACAAGCTCTTCCAAACACTTACACAATTATCCACGTAATAAAACAAATAAGTTGTAAATAAGCTCTTCCAAACAGATAATGTATTCATCATGCATCACTTAATGCGTAACTCACCGAAATAAGCACTTGAAATATTAGTTGTAAATTGTTCTTATAGGCCACCCTTAAAATCTCATTGAAACTGGAAAACCCAGATTTTCAGAAACTTGTCACACCTATTATTTTAAGAAAGAAGGTCGAGGATTTTTGCTATCATTATGACCGCAATGGCCACATTTGTTGGCAATTGCCCATAGTACCAAGAATTGCAATAAAATCACAATTGTGACCACAATTTGAATCCTTAAGTAACCTCTTCAAATGGACTCTTAAGTGTTTCTCACACTACTTCACTGAGTTTTAAACAAAAGAACTAAATTTCTTCATACGTTTCAAAAGAATGCACGGTGTCGTTCCGCTCCCCTTTCCTAGTCCCTTACCCCTCAAGTAACTCGTGTTTGTAGGCAATCCAGTTGGCCTAATTATGGGAATAGGCATTTGTTTAAAAAATTACGATTATAGGCAAAACGTGTGGGGGCAGAACATTTTGTTATGAAGAAATCGTTAGCTCCCCATGCGTTTTTTGGGTCAATTGTGGTCAGAAGATGAAATCGTGTGGGGGTGGACGATTTTAAAAAAGAAATCGTTAGGGAGGGGGGGCAATACGTTTTGACTTGATATCGTAAGGGGGAATGTTTTTGTAGTGATAATCGATTACTCATCGATGTAATTGATTACTGCATGTGTTGCAGTGTTTCTGGGTTAAATGTAATCGATTACAGAACGAGTTCAGTATTTATGGTTTAAATGTAATCGATTACATAGGTATTGTAATCAATTACATTCTTTTTTTTTAAAAGTTGATTAAATTCGAATTGGATACAAAGGCAATCATAATAATTTTATTGATTTTATAGAGTTTTTTCGTCCATCAGAGAATAAGGTATTTGAAATTATAATGGATGAACACATAAGATATGATAATGTCTAAAAAATTGTGTTAATTTTGAAATTCTAGAAAGAAGAAAAAAACATTGAAAAGTAAATTAATTGAAATTAAAAATGAACAAATTATTGGCATAATGGATATTGTCCCTTATAATGACCCTCAATGCGACAATAAGAGTATTTTTTTGGTTTATCCGTAATGAGTTGATCCTAGTCGTTGTGGGTCTGGAATGAAATTAGGACATGTATATGTTGACCAATAGTCCTCATTTCGCAGTGGGTGGAATTGTACTTGATAAGCCTTATTTATGTAATCAAGGTTGTAAACTGGATCGATAAAATTTGGAAGTGGCATTTGAGCAAAAGAACAAACAACTATAAAGTGATGACATGGTAATTGACTAGCTTGGAAGTGAGCACAATCACACCACCAATCATTTAATCTGATAGTGAATGAGATTGGTTTTGGTCGATATTGATAGGGGGTCGATATCTCTTGCACCTCGAATTCAGAATTATCTCGATCGTAGCGTTGAACATGACGTCTTCTGGATATTGATGACAAGCTCTTAACATAGAGTCTGCCTTCAAGTCGCATTTAACAAACCAAGCATTTATGTTTTGAAATGTTATTTTCAATAGTGCACAGATAGGTAATGATCGAGCCCCCTTAAGCACAGAGTTCATGCACTCCGTCAAGTTTGTTGTCATGTGGGTGTACCTCTGCCCCCCATCATAAGCCTGAGACCACTTATATAAGGGGATTTTATCAATCCAAGCTACTGCTTGCGGGAATTGGGACCTCATAGCTGAAAGTTTTGCTTGTACTGTAGGTTGTTTTACTTCGTAAGCTGTGATAAAGAAATATAAAATTAAATTAAATAATATTTTGTTTGAAGGAAAATTTTTTGTGCATGTGGAATTTAAGGTTAGGAAAATGTCGTACCCAAGTTAATGAAATCTTTCTTGAGATTCGCATTTTTGAACAGGTTATTGAAGTTGGAACCCAGATGACGTATGCAGTAGATAGAGTGAAGATTGCCTGATTTCCAGTCAACTTCTTCCAAGCGTAGGGCTGACAAAATGCCCTTGCCTCTATCAGTAATTAGGCATAGATTTGGTTGAGGAGTTACATGCTCTCGTAGTAGTTGAAAAAACCAAATCAATGTCTCTTTTGTCTGATCTTTTACTATTACAAATGTCAAAGGAAATATGTTTCTATTTCCATCCTAAGTAATTGCAATTAGCAAGGTGGCATGATATCTGCCTGTTAAAAATGTTTCATCGACTTGAATAACAGGTTTACAATACTTAAAACCTTTAATGGATGGTCCAAATGCCTAGAAGCAACGTTCCATAATATATTTGGATGTCGCATCCTCACCATCAACATTAATTGGAGGACCGGAAAGTTGGAAAATTTTCCCAGGATTAGTCATTTGGGCAGCTTGTAATCATCTGGGAACTTCATTATAAGATTGGTCCTAATCGTCATACTCCATTGTAATTGCTTGTTCCTTTGCTATCCATGCTCTTCTATATGTGACCGTATATCCGTAATGACTTTTTATGTTTACGACCAAGCTTTTGATGCGAATGCTTGGATTTGTTCGGACCAAATAAAAAACAATGGAAGCAATTTGAGTTGAATCCAGATTGTAGTGATCCTGTGAAATTAATGTTGAGAAATATGTATGTGTACCGTCAATGGACTTGATTTCCCAATGATGTCTGATTGTACTATAACTAACCCTCAAACGCCATTGACATCCATTGTTGTAATGGATGCATCATGCAACATAAAGATGAGGTTTCGATTCTAAAACATTGAAGTTGTATCCATTGATGATGTTATAATGTTTAATTGTAGACACTGTTGCCTATTTTGAATCGAAGTGCATCTGTTCCCGTTCTTCGACTTCCCCATATGGATTGTAACCCATAGAAGGGACCGGAACAATTTCTTGATCGTGTGGATTGTCTTCATAAAAATCATCAGAAGTAAACTCATCCACGATGTCTACAATGCCAGGTTCATCTCCGATTGGATTGGACGAAGAAGATCATCCATAATCCATGAACTCATTATGGACACGTTGGTAAGAAAATGTATTGTAAGAGATTTGAGATGTGAAGTGTGCGGTGTATGCAGAGAAAAAATGGTACAAAAAGAAATGGTGGTGTTATTATATATATAAAACCTTGAAGGAGGTTGCCATTGTAACACCCAATTTAATTAATAAAGCTAATTAAAGGAAATGTCATACAAAATAATATAAGAAGCAAGATCAATGGAGTGTAACATCACTCCTACATATATCCAAAGTACTTAGAGGACAATAATCGAGGCACACCACGATGCTGGTACAGAACAGGGTAAAAGGTCTAAAGTATCCAAAATACAGTGCTAAATAATGTAATACATGGGCCACAACCCTAACAAAAGACATAATGAGCAGAGCCCAAGTCCAGATGACTAGGCAGTGAAACCTCCATCACCCTGTTGGCCACAAGGATTTCTCGCATTTGCTCAAATAAATAAATTGATGATCATCGCAAAAAGAGAGAACCACACAAGCAAGACATATAACAAACAAAAGGGTAAGCTAGAGCAGAAAATGATTTATCATATAGTTACATACAATTTTATAGTTTAAGATGCATAAGCCAACCAATCATGTTATGACTTGCAAACAATACATTAAAACTCAGACACGACTCGTCTAGATGCATATAATTAGTCGGATTCAGCGGATGCTTGCACTTATGGTAGCTTTTACTACTCTACCGAGCTAATTGTTCTAGTTTCTCAACCCCCACACACAAGGTTAACCCTTAATGGGTTCCATGCCTCCTACTACTCTCACCACTCGAGTCAGTACGCTCTATGTTAGACTAACTAACTCTTTAGAGTGTCAAGATGCAATCCTTATCTTGAATCCTTGCTAAATTATATAAATGGGGCACCACCATGAACTCCTACTAATAGGGGTCATGGAATTACGTCACGACCAACTAAGGCACCACCATGAGATCTCACCTAGAGATTCATGGAATTACGCCCAACTCCTCGCTCAAGCAGGAAGGTCTCACTCAGGCGAGAGGATCTCTCACTCAGGAGAGAGGGTCTCTCGCTCAGGCGAGCTCCTTTGGCCTAGGCAAGCTTGAACCAGGAACAATGGTGTTGTCGCGTCCTCTTGCTTAGGCGAGACCTTCTCGACTGAGCGAGATGGACTCTCGCTCAAAACAAGAGCTTGTCGCTTGAGCGATAGCTCGCACAAGCAACCTAGGCGAGTTGCTACTAATCTCGCCTAGGCGAGATACACTCGCTTGGGCGAGAAAATTAGAACCTTCCACTATTAACGCAGGCAACATGTAGTCAATCAAACCAAACAATATTTTTAACAGCTCCCAAACTATTATAATGGCAACCAAGCATCAAACTCATGGAATAGAACTAGAGCAAGCAGAAAATCGCAAGAAATAGTAAACCCTAGCTTCCCTTACCTGGAAAGGGTGAGCAAAGGACTTTGACACCAACTGCGGAGCGCAACAAGTCCTGGAACAAACTAAAGAGGTGGAAAAATATAGCAGAACAGATTTAAACGGGTTTATTAGTACGAATCCTAGTTGAAACCATGAAGAATAAGTTAAAAGGAAAAGAGCATGAGCTGCGAACTGACTTACGTGGAGAAGAAAACGGATTTGAGCTAGCTTGAAGAGGACTGGGAACCAAACCCTAGCAGAACCTCTGTGGAGAGAAAAAGAGGAGTAAGTAAGCATTGTTTGGCAAGAATGATAGAAGTGAGAGGGGTTTGGTTGCCTTAGGGGGCCTTGTACACCCTCTAGGTCAGCCCTTAGGCCCATTAGTTTTTTGGGGCAACCCTAAAATATTGGGGCTGAAAATAAGAGGGCCTTAAAGTATAGCGTTATTTACGAAAGCGGTTTGAGTATCCAGAATCGAAAGGAATGGGTTGGGGGTGCAAATAGAAAAAAATGAGGAACTAAAAACATCCTACCCCTAGACGTTTTCAAATTGAAAACGCTCAGCCCCCCCATGTTTTCATCTAGAAAACGTGCACCCCCATATCTTTTCTAGTAGAAAACGTCAACCCCCAACGTTTTCTTATTTGAAAACGTTTTGGCCCAAAACGTTTTTTAATTGAAAAACGTGGCCCCCCTTACGTTTTCTTCTTACAACGTGATTCCCTGCACGTCTGGTGCACCATTTATGCTTTAAAGCCGCCACATTACTATTCCAAATTCACGCTTCTGTACACAATGCTATTCACAATTCATTCTTGCTTTGATTTTCTTCCTCTACATTCACATTACTTGCAACATTGAGAATTGTGATGAGAATCTTTAAGACCATTGTTATTCAAGAGAAAGCTATATGTGGTGAAAAGAATAAGGCATGTGATGGTCTGCATGCAGGGTAGAGTAGAATAGGTAGTCATGAGTGAGATAACTTATGCTTTACGTGAGAGAAAGAGAGAAAAATAAAAGGTACCCATGTGAATGAATAGTTGATATAGTTGTTTAAATAGGCATGGTTGGTGCAACACTGACTTCACATCAAAGAAGGCTTCATATCTTTGCATTTGTAGTTGGAATTGCAGCACATCAACAAAAAATTCTCACCCGTCAATCTCACAAGTTCGGTCAAATTTATGAATTTATTTTTGTGTACGATTTCTTATTGATTAAGTTTAAATGATATTCTGATAATCTTTTCATCTTCTTTTATGTAGTTTATTATGGCTAAGAACAACAACCTTCCAGCAAACTTGTCAGTCTTGCGTCATCAAGACGACCACATCACGAACCAGATTTGGGAAGGAAACGAGAGAGTGCTCCGGCCAAGCCGCCACGTATTGAAAGTGGATAATATGGAGATTAACCACCTCATGGTAACAGCACTTTGCGAAAGGTGAAGGATTGAAACTCACACCTTCCACATGCCACTAGGCGAAACAACTGTCACCCTAGAAGATGTTTCACTCCAATTGGGGGTGCCAATAGATGGAGAACCTGTCACTAGTTCTACTTCTGGAAACCTGTTGGAATTGTGCCAAGAATTATTGGGGGACATTTCACCCGAAAATATGTTCACAGGGAACCAGATAAAGTTGTCATGGCTAAATACCAGATTCTGGGAATTACCAAATGACGCCAACCTAGGAACAATTGGACAGTATGCACGCGCTCACATCCTGATACTAATTGACAGTATGTTGATGTCAGATACATCAACTAGTCTTGTGCATTTTATGTATTTGCCATTGTTAAGAGACTTGGCTCATGTTTCAAACTTTAGTTGGGGATCCACAGTGTTGGCATGTCTGTATCGTGCACTAGATCATGGTACAAAGTTCCAACAAGACAACATTGGTGGATGCATGTTACTGTTGCAATGCTGGGCGTGGAGAGATACACATGTATCTCTCCAAAAATACAATCAATCATAGATGACGAGATTGTGGTGGACTTGCGTTCCCCCTAAGTGTGAGGTGATGTCGGCAAACACGTTCCATCTTCCATGACCAAACAACTGTGGTCAAGTTCCGGAAAAAAATTGATAAAATTCAACCAAAACAGGTTTATTATCACCAGTGCTCTGCTAATTTGTTTGTACAAACTCGCTTTGTTTTTTTATGTTTAATATTAACCTTAATTTGTGCAGTTCTTAATGACACTATATCGACAACCCCTAGTTAGTCACTTTATCATCATAAATGTTTCTCCCATAAGTCGACCATTGGTTCCTCTGATATGTTTTGCAACTGTCGAATTTCACCAAGTCGACCGGGTCGTCAAACAATTTGATTAGCGACAGAGGATCCTAGCCGACCCGATGAACCTGAAGGGGGAAAATAATTGGAGACAATATCATCATCGGATTATAATACTATGGAATAATCATCATAATTCCGTTGTTCAAAGCGAACCTTTCAGCAAGAGTGGCCAATTGTGTGATAACTCTCCCTACATGCAATGGTACATAAATCATACCACCCGTTATATCTAGCCTATTGCGCAATCATTTGATGATGAAGTGAGAATCATTTATTGTAAAATAAAATTATGACATTATGGGACCATATTCTATTATGCTTTTGTACTATTTAAATATGACAACTTTATATGTACATTTCCAAATCAATGAATAATATTTTTTTTCTTTTCACTCACTAATGATGCCATTATGCTTATAAATACCTCTATCAATTGCAAATATTCAAGTCTCCAACACTACCATTCCTTGCCATCTCCTTCTACCTCTTCTTTCTTAATTCATAACCCAAACATGGAACATTTTTCCCCTTAAATGTTTGGCATCACAGAGTCTCAAGATTTCACCATTTCTTACATAGCAGCCTTATTCATAAATGAATAAATGAAACTGTATGAGGATGGGGTCAAGTTCATATGTGAGAGTCCTCAAGTATTTTGCATTCCATACGACTGCTCATACAACGTGCTGAAACAAAGAGTCTGTGCAGCCATTTCATGCCCCTCAAACACATTCATAAACAACCTCCACTTCAGACAACCCACCATCACTTTTGAAGGAAATATTATGTATGACACATTTGAATTAAAAATGGATGCAGATGTTTTTCAAATGTTGCATTGTAAGTCTTCTTTCCCTTTGAACACAATGATTGAGTTGTATGTCACGTTCACAAGATCACTTGAACATATTCTTTCTCTTTTAACTACAAACACCCCATCGTCATCCTCAAACTCTATCCCAAGTTCACCAACTATTATTTATTATGGTAGACCTTTAAGGGGTGCTGGTATCATAGAGAGTCCATCTGGTTTCGGTCTAGAGTTCAGTTCGGATGCCACAAAAACCTTCTCCATCAGACATGATTGCACCTACAATGAATTATTACAAACCCTAACTCAATTAGTGGAGTGTGGTGACTATAGAATTGTCAAAGAAACTGACTATCGTCGCCTTACAACAATACGCAACAGGCGACTAGTGCATGACACCGCAGAAATCAAATGTGACTTTGACGTGTCACAGATGATTAATCGTTGGAAGCAGGTACAAAGTCAGACCACAAACAATTGCCAAAGAATACGAAGATATCAATTTTGGATGGTTTATGGATCACCGGGGGAGAACAAGATATAGATGGTTGCCATAATTGATTTAGTTTCTTTTCTTTGCTTTTCATTTTAAGTAATTTGGAAGTTGTTAGTCATTTTATTTTTATTTAATTAGTAGAATATTTTGAACTTTTTTATTAAGGGACCCATTTAATGGAGTACAAATCGTTCGAAAAAAAATGTTATGTTGTAATCAATTATATGGATCGTGTTATCCATTAGCAATATCATTGTGATGTAAAATTACTTACTATAATCGATTACATTCATAGTGTAATCGATTACAAACATCATTTCTTGTAATCTGACGCGAGAGTAATCGATTACATATTCATTTAATCGATTACAACTTACATTAATCGATTAAATAGTACCCGTAATCGATTAACACGTGGTACTGTAACTAAATTGTAACCCGTAATCGATTACACAAAACCTCTAATCGATTAATCGATTAATAGGAGGTTTTGGAAAAACAAATTGAATCCTGTAATCGATTACACAAACCCTGTAATCAATTAATGGATTAATAGGAGCTTCTGGAATAAAATTTTTAACTTTGTAATCGATTAATCGATTAACAGGAGGTTCTGGAAAAAAAATTGAACATTGTAATCGATTACACAAACACTGTAATCGATTACAGGTCATCTTCCACTATAAAACTAGCACTTTCTCTCTCCGTTGTTGCAACCCACAAAGAACCCTCGCGCTCCCCACTACCTCTTTTTTTACCATTGTTGCTTTGTTTCTTAACCAAATCAACTCTCATTCGTTGCAATCTTTTTTATTTTCAATTCTCCACAAAACCCACCGATTAAAATTGTCAAAAACACCAAAAAATGGCTAAATCTTCAAGAAAACACAAGACTCAAACTGGTGCCCGCCGCTGTCGTGGTGTTGCTGCCAACGAACCTGATGAAATTATTGCACCCTCACAGCCAAAAAGACTATATGAATGGTATTTTTCCAAATTTTCCAACAGAGATATTATTGAACCAAGATATATTGATGATTTTATTGTCGAGCAAAACTTTGAGTTCTTTGATATACTACAGAATTTGAGATTATTACCTTTTTTGACTAATCGTCAATCTTATTATCGGGAGTTAGTTAGAGTCTTTTATTCTAACTTGCAAATTACTGATGAAGGGGTTATTATTACTGAAGTTAAGAATGTAAAGATTAGAATGGATATAAATATGTTTTATTGTATAACCAAGTTGGTGACTCAAGATGTCTATTTTGAGGGAAACATGGTGAAGGAATGGAGAGATGACTATTCTACTCACAATGCAAAATTAATGATTTGTCGTGACAATGTCAATATTGGAGGAAGAATACTGGTAGGCCAAATGAAAGTGGAAACATGTATCCTGCACTACATCATATGTCGATGCTTGCTGCCCCAAATATTTAACCTTGCCCAAGCTACTAAAGAAGACATTATATTAATGTGGGCAATGTTAACCGGAAGGGAGCTTAACTAGGGTCATTTGGTTAGATATCGCATGAAAAAGGCATTAAGAGACCATGCCCCTTTACCATATGCAAACCACATTACTGACATTTTAATTAAGTTTAATGTTCCTCTTGAAGATGAACCATTTGAGAAGGTTAATTGGAGAACAGGCCCAATTGGTGCTGAAGTTATTCATTGCTTTGGTTTTGTAAAAAACCAAAATGGTCAATGGGTTCATAAACGTGATATGCAAGATCAACCTATTCATGATGAGCGCACACCATCTCTACCGCCTCAGCTTACCCAAGATGCATCTACTCTTATGCTCAATGATATTATCCATGAGATTCGAGATCTTTGGGCTTTTGTTGGTTCAAGATTTGACAGTATGGATGCTCGGGTTGGTAAACTTGAGGAAGACATGGCTTACGTGAGGCGCCAATTTCCTCCTTCTTAGATGTATTTCATCTTTAATTCATTCAAGAACTTTGTATTTGTTTAATGCACCATCTACTTCACATTGACATTATTATTTGTTATATTAGTACTTTATTAATTGTAATGTTTTTTTTCTATTTTTACCACTGTTTTTAGTTTCATATTCGACATTATTATTATCATTGGTTTTGTATCCACTTAAATTTTTGTGAACCTTTTTTTAATTAAAATTATGTCTGTAATCGATTACAGTATGTGCATAATCGATTACATTAAACCTAGAAACACTACAATGCATGCAGTAATCGATTACATCAGAGGGTAATCGATTATAAAGAGAAAAAAGTTCCCCCTCCACGATTTCAAGTAAAAACGTCATGCCCCCCACGATTTCGTTATTTAAGTCGTCCACCCCTCGCATGATTTCATCTATTGACCATATTTGACCCAAAAGCGCTTGGGGGCATAACGATTTCTTCATCAAAAAACGTTTGACCCCCACACGTTTTGCCTATAATTTTAATTTAAAAAAAAATGCCTACTCCCGTAATTATCCCAACTAGATTGCCTATTATTGAAAAAAAAACTTTTTTTTTCATACCGTAAGGCGATTGAAGTGAGGAGTGCCCTAGAACCATCGTTGGAGCTCGAGAACTATGCAGGAATCAATCTCGACAACGATGACCTTCTTCGCAGCCTCTAGAAGCTTCTTGGTGAGGTTTTCGGTGCCAGGATTGATCTCGAGGACGACGTCGGTAGGTTGGACGCCGAATTTACGAATGATGGAGTCGACAAGCAAAGGATTCTTGAGAATGTGCTGGCCCTTCGATTTGTGGAAGGAGATTCCTCCCTGATACGGCATGTGATGTTGTGCCTTCGTCTTTTCCTTCTTCACTTTCCCTCCCACCATTGAAACGCACACTGCACTGTTTCGGTTCAAAAAGCTCAATGCGCAAGAACACGTCTAAGGTTTCTCTCTGAAAAAATTTGCAAATTTTATATTTTTGTACATTCTATTCTCTTCACCAGAGTTAAAGTAAAATGTTTGTTTAAAATGATTAAATGTTTATGATACGTTAAATCATTTCATTTGTTTTGATTTTTGTAATTAGGTTTCGTTTCTTTTATTTGTCAGTTTTTATTCTAGAGAATTTTGTTGAAATTATATTTATTCCATTAGTAATGTACTAACGGGTTAAATATTGTCACGTGTGTACTTTTTTGTTTTTTTAATTTTTAATTTTTTTATAATTTTCTGTAAAAAATTAAAAAAAGATGTCACGTATCAACCTGCATTATACTACGGGACAGAGGCAGTATGAGGTGGCAGTGACAGTGTTACATGTCATTTGTAAATGTGAAAATTTTCAATTTAGTCCATGTATTTGTTATTTTGTCTCAATTTGGTCCCAATTGGTTTAAGATGAAACAACTTTATCTCTATTCAAAAGGAGACAAAATATAACTTTTATATAAACGTCACAATGATATATTTAACAAGATTAAGTTTATATTTTACATTGAACTTTATCTAAATATCATTTTAAATATTTATATATCAATAATTTCTAGACAAATGTAGAATTGGTTTAAAAATAACAATTTTTTAAATTGAAATGTAAACTTTTAAATAAATATATTTATTTTAAATTGTTATAAAATTATTTTCACATTCAATAGTAACATGTGACACTATCACTACCACATCACACTACCTCTACCACGTAGCACAACGTTAGCTTGACACGTGGCTATTTTTTTTAATTATAAAAAAATAAAAATTAAAAAAAAAACAACGAGTTAACACATAACACATAATTAACGTTGTTAGTGCATTATTAATGGAAAGGACCTAATTCTAATAGATTTTCCAAAATAAAAACCTAATTGAGACGAATAAAAAGAAGGACGAATCAAATGATTTAAGCTTTATAATATTATGAAAAAGTTGTACTTACTTTTCTTAAAGTTAGTTTAAATTATGTTTAGATTATAGTTTCAAACACACTATTTTTTTTTTTAGATTTTAATATGAATATATTCAATCCCATTAAGTTTTTTTAATAAATATTAATTTTTTGATAGTTTTAATAAGGTTCAATTTTTCGGATGGTACCTTGGTTTGGTAAAGGTTTAATCCCTACTTTTGAAAAAGTGCCTTAAGTAGGTCTTTTTCAAAAAAAAACATTACTACCACCATTAACGACTTACCATATGTCAACATATGTTTTTAATTCTTTTTAAAAAAATTCAAATTTTTTTTATCACGTGTCAAATTTTTGGTGTAACACGTGACATTGTTAATGGTGAGGTGACAATGCCACGTGTCAGTGCTTCCCTTTTTGCTTCTGATGTTTCTACATTTGTATGTGACTTGGGAAATGACATATGGCTGAAAAATATCCTTTCCCCTTTTAATCTGGGATATTAATTCACATGATTAATAATGTGGTTTGGTCAATTATGAGCCATGAGGAGGTTGAGTGAACTTAGTTGCGTGCGAACTACCTAGCTCTCATATATTTGCTCCATTGATATATACCTGATTCAATTGGTTTTTGATAAAAAAAAAAACTTTTTTTTCCTGAAAGGCTTGGTACGAGATACTCATATGTGAGTTTGGATTTTAGTGGTTAAATTAAAACACAAAAACCCACTTTTACTTGCATAAGCATTGTATTATATATATATATATATATATATATATATATATATATATATATATATATGACATTATTTGTAGTGTACCCTATCAGTATTAGATTTTTTATGACATGAGTTGTGCATTGTCTTTTATTTCTTAATTATATTTTTTATTTATTATGATTTGGGACCCTTAAGCAAATCATGCTGGATGAGAAATTTGGTATAATAGGCATGCATGTTTGATTGTGTATTCACAAACATTAAATTTTTATTGCACAATAATTATGCATATTAGATGTTTCTTTGTCGTTTTGATATCAAATTTTTTGCCTATGCAATTAACTTCGATCAAAACTTTGAATGGGACAATTTTTTTAGGACGAGAAAGAATATTTGGACAAAGAATATGTGATTTTCTTATAACTATAATTAATTAAATTATATATTTATTTTTGTTATATTAAATTTAATTATATATTAATATTTGGACAAAGAATATGTGATTTTTTTATACTGATTTTTATAATATTTTGGTTCCCTTAGTATTAGTGGTTAAGATCTGCCACTATGTTTGATAGTGTTGAAATATACATGAGGAAGTCTATATGGTTCAACCTGATGCTTTTGCTAAATAGGGCAAAGAACATTTGGTTTGTAGGTTGAAAAAAAATCTATTATAGGTTGAGACAAGTTTATAGACAATGGTATTTGAAATTTGATCATGTGGTCAAGGAAAATGGCTTAGATCAATGCATTTACTTGAAGACGAGTGAGAGTCAAATCATCATTTTTGTCTTATATGTTGATGATATTCTTCTTATTAGTAGCAGTGTTGAACTTTTGACTTAGACAAAATTTGTGTTACATAGCCATTTCGATATGATGGACCTCAATGATGCCTATGTTGTTCTAAGAATTCAGATTTTTTGTGATAGGTCATGTGGCATTCTTTGATTGTCTCATAAAGGATACATTGATAAAGTCTGTTAACTCACTTTTTCATAGGTCGTTTTTTTACGAGTTAAACAAAACCCAATTAATTCCCCCAAACGAAGTATAGGGAAATTGACTCAGGATCGAATCCAAGGAAATTGTGTGTATCAAGTATAGCTTGTGTAATTTAATCTCGCTTAAAAAAAATAAAAGAAAACAAAGGGGGAGAATAAATAAAATAAAGAAAAGAACTAAGAGAAAATGCTAATTTTTTTGTCAACTAAAGACTATCAAAATGCATGATAAGAAGTGAAATCAAGATATGCATGAATTCAATGCATGCGACCTAATGGGAGGATGATTTGAAACTTAATTGGAATGAAGATGAATCTGAGTGGATGATGTAAGACCCGAGAAATTTGAATAATTAATTAAATAATTATTTAATAAATGGGGGTAGTATGAGCCTTTAAGACATTTAATGCGGATTGCTATGATGTGGAAAAGTACTAGCTCAAATGGTTGAAAGTACTTTATTATGTGAGAGGAGTTGAGTTCTAATCCTATGTATGCCAATTATGTGTTATTTATTTGTTTTTATTTTTAAATATATGTTGAGCATGATTATGAAATGATATAATCATTTAATTATATTAGTCATCATGAAACATGAATTAGTTAAATGGTTGAACATTGATTTGGCATTTGTATTTGTATGGTTATGGGTTCAAGCCTTGGAGAACCCAAATTAAACTTAATTTTGCTATTTTGGGTTTTGGCTTGAATTTGAAGGGTTAAGGGAAACCTAGATGCATGGGCAACCAAGGGAGGCTGAAAAACGAACCATAAAGAATCAATGAATGATAATAAACATTGCCATTAAACCTTAAATTCGTTTTTGGTAATTATCTAGCTTTAAGGCACCTTTAAAAGGCTAATGTGAGGTAAGAAGAAGGGTTTTGGCAAGTTGTGAGTGTACTCAGAAAACAGAACATGAATTTTGAGAGTAGTAAGGTTGGAGTGAAGCTTTGAAGCTGAATTGGGAGAGAAAGCCAAAGGGAGATCATTGAGGATCAAAAGAGAATTCACAACAATTCCAAAATTTAAGCCAAGGGAACCAAGTTAGAGGAGCTAGAAACGCTACTTATTTGTTTTAAGTTTAATTGCATGACGAATATACTGTATACTTATCAATTCGTGCCTGTTATGTTGAATTTCTAAGTTCTGGAAAATTTCCAGGAACCGCCTGGCGGCCTATGCCTTTTTCGTGTTATTCTTGGGTTTTCAGAGGTGGAACCGCCTGGCGGTGTGAGCCTAACCGCCAGACGACGCTTGGTTGTTCACCCAGTTTATTAGGTTTTGGTTGAAGGGCCTGGCGGTGATGAACACCCGCCAGGCGACGCGAACCAATTTTGGTTCGATTTTGATGTTGTGGATGTTTTGGGATGACTCTAATCGGAGGGAAAGCAACCTTTAATGGATAAGGGGTGATTGGATGTCAAACATCATTGCAAGTCATTTAATTGATGGCTAAATTGGATGAAATAGTAGGAATATTATCTTAGGGTTGATGAATTGGGAATTTCTATTGTGGCAGCAATCGAAGGGGAAAATGTGAATGAATTCGTGAATGGGAAGTGTTAGGGATGAACTGTAATCCCAATAATTGGGATTGTATCCTATGATGTCAGAAATTGATAAAAATCAGAGTTGTTGTGAAGGGGGTAAGGTTCGTAGGTGCAGGAACCGCCTGACAGCACCTTTTTGGCCGTCGGGCGCCATACCAGCGAGGCATAGTGTTCTGATTCACGAAAAATGATGTTTTTCGTATTTTTGCGGACCAGGAACTGCCCAGCGCTGGGTTTGTACCGCCAGGCGCCAAGCTCCTCATTTTGGGTGCTAGGCGCCACCAATTTTTCTAGTTCGCGCAGTTTTCGTAAAACTGCATTTCCCGGTTCGTTAACCGTCCGATTTAGGTGAAATTTTGACATGTGGTCCACAACATGTCGTTCTTCAATTTAAACAGTGGAGATTTGATTTGGAGGTCAGTAGCTAGAGATATGCATTACTCAATATTTCTGATTTTGGAGTCTGTAAAATACATGAATAAGCCCTTGACTAGTTCAAGTAACTTCTAATAAAGCATGATTGGGTTATGTGGTAAGTCTCTATCAACTTGTTAGTCACATGTGGAGAATTGGTTTGGTGAAGGCATGTGTGTCAATATTAAATTGCATTGGTGCATAAGATCATGTGCTTAAAATTGTTAGAGTGTTATTGCTTATATTTTGTTTGAGCATGCTTGGGATGATCTATATGACTGGGGGATGAATGCACATGTGAGGTGCATTAAGGCCTGGAACATTATAGATGGCAATGAAAGCAAATTAGAGCAACCAGTGTGAAGTGTGCTTGAACCTGAACTAAAACCAGTACTGCGCAGGTACTGGTGTAGCGCTTAGCGATGGTGATCGACTCGCTAAGCGACAACGTAGAAACAGGGGGTTCTAGATCACGGTGGCGCCTGGCGATAAAGTGGGGTGCGCTAGGCGGAGTCTATAGTTCAGTAAATACTAAGGCACGTGGCGCCTAATGGCAGAGGAAGTTTCGTCAGGCGATAGTTGCAGTGGTAGTGAAGACTAAGGCGCTTAGCACTTGGCGGTACGTGTCCCCCGCCAGGCGATCTGGAAGCGGCAACGCCTAGCGGTACGTGTCCCCCGCCAGGCGATTTTGCTGCAGCAGATTGGTGTTATGCTTGCTATAATGTGCGTGATCTACAAGACTTCTAGGATATCTTAAAGGTCGGCTTGCTGGTGTTCCTTGAGTTGTGGCTCAGAACGTATCCCTTGAGTTGTGGCTCGGGATAAGGGTTAAGTGTAAGACCCGTAGAATTTAATTAATTAATTAATTAATTAATTAATTAATACGGGAGGGGAAATAATTATGACATTAAATTATGGTTGGTATGACGTGGAAAAGTACTAGCTCAAGTGGTTGAGAGTACTTAAAATTGTGTGAGAGGACTTGGGTTCGAGTCCTATGTATGCTA
>Ga0214544_1002710_pt1 | contig 37089 bp, 15 predicted proteins | sample CNSS3metaG_FD_160074 | JGI IMG/M metagenome (GOLD analysis project Ga0214544, IMG submission 160074) | Root nodule microbial communities from cowpea collected in UCLA plant growth center, Los Angeles, California, USA - CNSS3 | ecosystem: Host-associated > Plants > Roots > Nodule | place: USA...
AATATAAAATTAAAAAAAAAAAAATATATATATATATATAAAGAAAATTTAAATAATGATTTAAGATAAAAGAGAAAAATGATTAAAGAAAAAAAAATATGTAAAAAAAAATAATTAAAAATAAATTATTTATAAAATAATTAATTTTTAAAATAATTAAAGGTAAAAAAATATAATTTATTTTATTATTTTTAACTCTTTTCGAAAACATATTTAGAACGTTAATCAATATATTTTTTTTTTAATTACTTCCTATGATAGACGAATTCTTTCAATTTTATTTTTTAGTTATCTTTTAAAATAGCTATCCATGACAACAAAAATTATTCATAATAAAATAATTTTGTTATGTAATTACTCTGTAAACTCTATTATAACTAATAGTATTTTTTTAATAATTATTTTTTGTTACATCTGTTATTTATTATTACAATAAATATTCGTTTAAGTTCACATTTTGATATTAAGAGTTTGATGCAGACTTAACTGGAATACAAATTTATAAAATTTTAAAAATCACATTATAATATAAAATATTAGGAGTTATAATATAAAATATTATGAGTGTTGAAAAATTTTAAAATTATAAAAATATTAGATATATAAAAAATATGATAGATATAACAAATATGTTACAAAATAAAAAACTTGTTATATTATTTCATTCATATATATATATAAAACAAAATATGAACTCAAATGACTTTACAAAAATTTTTTCTAAAAATAAAATCACAAAATCATTAATCCAAAAATTTTTACATTTAGACGGAAAACAGACTTAAACAAGTATCGACAATTTTAATTTTTAAAAAACAACTACAATTAATATTCTTTGGAAAGTTTTGGTTTTAACATTTCAATAATTATTTTTAAAAATAATATTTTTACAAAGATTTTAAATTGTTCTAGAGATCTAATTTCATGATCACTAGTTTTAGATTTTTTTAAAAAAATAATTTTAAATATTTTAAAAATCAACATCGAATTCATCCAAAAGTTTTTACTTTTCAAATTTTTTTCTGAAAATAAAATCACAAAATCATTAATCCAAAAGTTTTTACTTTTCAAATGCGAATTTAGACGGAAAACAGATTTAAACAAGTATCGACAATTTTAATTTTTAAAAAACAACTACAATTAATATTCTTTGGAAAGTTTTGGTTTTAACATTTCAATAATTATTTTTAAAAATAATATTTTTACAAAGATTTTAAATTGTTCTAGAGATCTAATTTCATGATCACTAGTTTTAGATTTTTTTAAAAAAATAATTTTAAATATTTTAAAAATCAACATCGAATTCATTCATTTTTCACTTTGCATATATTTTCTAAAATACCTTTACATGTATCACCCAAAACTTTATACATATTTTCTAATTATTTTTAAAATAAAATTTTTATTAATTTTATTTAAAATATATTTTTAAAAAATAATTATAAAAAATAAGCATACAAAAACTAGTATAATTAATAAAATAATTTATATTAATAAAAATAAAATTATAATTAAATATATACATCTTATGAAGACAAACTTTTTTATATATAAATATAGATAACACGTTTATAAAGTATAATAATTAGGAAAGGAAGTTCGTTGGAAATTTCATCATCTCCATTGCTATCTCTAGAATAAAGAGGAAGACTTATATTTAAGTTACTTTTTCCATTTTAAATATTAATTAAATGAGTTTTATGAAATTATAGGAATATAATATTATAAGAAGTATATGGATTTTTATTTTTAATATTAAATATTAAAAAATTATAATTATATAAATATAAATATAAAATAATAATATCTTAAAATTAAGTTACAAAATAAAAACAAAAAAAATATAATTTTTTTAAATTATATAATAAATTACAAATATTTTCTTAATTTCAAAAGAAAACATATAAAAAAGTACAAATTTCTCTATATTTAACTTAAAAATTAAAATATTATTTTAATCTGTAGCTCCTCAATTCTCTGGAGATTGTCAGATTCTTTTTGAGAAGCCGATTCTTTCTCATGTATAATTATAAAAGAGTAACTATACAATTAATTGTCACATTAAACTTCTTATTAGAAAACTAACAAGTGTCATTAATTTTTTAATAAAGTTTAAAAAACTTCGATGACAAGCTAATTCCTTCTAATGTATCATTATAAAAGAGTAACTATAAAATTAATTATCACATTAAACTTGCTATTAGAAAATTAACATGTGTCATTAATTTTTTAATAAAGTTTATAAAACTTCAATGACGTGATTAAACATGCTATTAGAAATTAACAACTGTCATCATTTCTTTAGTGAAGTTGAAAAACTTTGATCCTGTAATGGATGGAAAATTGATTAAATATGATAAAATTATATTTATTTAATATTTTTTTTATGAGATTGTATAATAGAATTGTGTGAGCATGGTTAAGGCAACATTTATATGTATTATATCCTACTTAATTTATTACCAGTGCTATCCTAACTTTAAGAAATTAAAATAACTTTTAAATTTACTATATTAAAAAACACATTTCCTTGTTTTGAAATTTTTTAAAAAATTAATACGAATTTTGTTATGAAAAATAATTTGTAAAAAGTGTTACCATTTTTGTTTTTGAAATATTTATATAAAATACTTTCCACAAAAAAAATTGTAGAAAAAATTTGTAAATTTCATAAAATATTTATTCAAAAATAATTGTCTGCCAATTAAAACTTTTTAAAAAATGGCCAAAAAAGTATTTTTCTGCCAAATTTATTAATAAATTTGTAAAAAAAATATCATAAAATATGAAAAATTTTAGTAGTACTATTTAGTTTTTAAAATTTATGTTTATAAGTTGTCTTTTTCTTTTTTAATTTAAGAAATTAAACTTGAAAAAATATGTCCAAAATTTCAAAGACTAAATGCATAATTCAACCAAAGTTTCAAGAGACTAATTCTGTAGAATAAGATGAAGTTTTACATTAATATTTACATTGTACACGTCAATAGACTAATTGTATAATTCATATTTTTTTCATTCAATAGATCGAAAATAATATACAAATAGTAAGAGGAAAATTTATCTATTTGACTTTCGTTCATCTGTTATATATTATTTTTATAATAATTATTTATAAAATTATAGCAATAACTTATAATTAATTCACAACATAAAAATCATTAAAACAGTTTTACATTTCCAGCAACATTCAGTTAATATAAGAATGGCGTATTAGTATGAAAACATACAGATACTATAAACACAATATCAAACTTGAGTGTGTGTGTGTGTGTAAATATTAGTTTTATACTGCTAAATAATTATCTACACTTTTTAAAATAATTAGGGATGCTTAATTTATATGTACCAATAACAGGTGATACCATTAATTGTTCATGTCAGAGGCTTATTATTCTAGTGTTTGTATGCAAAAGATAAACCAATTTGTCATGTGAATGCATGCAAACTATATTTTCTCTTTTGCAGTGAAGTTTCTGACTTTGAAATGAAATACATAGATAGACATTACCTTGCTCATAGTGGACATTTTCTTTAGTTTTGGTACTTTCGCCAGCCATAGTAGCATGTGAGTTGATGCAGCTCAATTCTTGTGCCAATCACATTCATTCCTACCCATTTGACTTGGTCCCATTTTCAAACCGTTGAAATCTGCATACAAAAAATAAGCACTTTAAAAGGGAGTGATTGGAGTTGTTATATCATCTGCTAAATTCTCCATGCATGCACTTTTTCTAAGGAAGAGAAAATGGGGAAAAAAGCACTTTGGTGGTGTTTGGTTTTGACATGCCTTTTGGTTCCTCTAGCAGGTGATGGATTGAAGATGAACTTGAAGAATTATTGTGAGAGTTGGAGGATGAATGTGGAGCTGCACAACGTTAGGGACTTCCAAGTTGTGCCTGAAGAATGCATCGAGTACATTGGGAAATATGTCACTTCCACACAGTACAAAGTGGACTCACAGATGGCAACTGAAGAATGTCTGGTTTATCTCAGCACAAGCTGTAATCTGAAGAGAGATGGCTTGGATGCTTGGATTTTTGACATTGATGATACCTTACTTTCAACTCTTCCTTACTACGAGGATAATCTATATGGGTAATTCCAAATTTCACTCTCAAGTCTATTTTCTCTGTCATGATATTATTAGGAATCTAGGTATAATTTAAAAGTCTAAGAAGAAATGAGAATGAGAAAGACGTATCAGAAAAACAACATCCACAAACATTAAACTTGGTCTTATATTGAAAGTAGTGTCAGTTTTTTTTTTTTTACATAGACAATTCATGCCTCAGACGGTTAATATCCCTAGGAAGTTCATGATCATTGTGAATGATTGTGAATGATGACGAATTTATTTGACAACAGGGGAAGGAAAGTGAGTGTGACATCTCTAGAGGAATGGATGAAAAAGGGTAATGCACCTGCTCTTGATCACTCATTGAAGCTTTATAATGAACTTAAATCCAGGGGTGTGCAAATCTTTTTGGTTACTTCAAGGAGGGAACATCTCAGATCAGTCACAATTGACAACCTTGTAAAAGTTGGTTACTATGGTTGGACTAAAATTATCTTTAGGTCAGTACTATTACCTCTACTTTTCCTTCAATAGTCCTCAATTTTTGGCTGAATGTTTCTCTTTTTCTTACACTTTTTGTTTCTGTGCAGAGACCCTGCAAATGAATTGGTATCAGTGAAGAAGTATAAATCTGATGTGAGAAAGCAAATAATAAAAGATGGTTATCGCATTTGGGGCATTCTGGGAGACCAATACAGTAGCATTGAAGGAATTCCAAGCCCTGAAAGGGCATTTAAACTCCCAAATCCAATGTACTATGTTGCCTAATGTGTAATTGTATTGTTTCTTTCCTCGTTTACGACTTTTATTAAAACGTAACTTGTTCCATGTAATTGGACATGTAGATGGTCCAGAAATAAAAATAATTTACATTATAAATGTCTTGTGAAATCTTACTTCAAAAGTTAGTTAATTATGCTTCAAATCCACCTAAATATGGTTGATTTCTCTCATTCCACTAACAGAATTTTAATTTTAACTCACTCCCTCAATTTCAAGTTATGTATAAATTAATTTTTTTACATGATTGTATGTGTGTGCAGAGTGAAACATAAATCCAATAATGAATATACGAAATGAAGAAAAATGAAAGAAAATGTGAAAAATAAAAATGAAATAGAGTGAGAAGTGTGACTACTTGTGTCAGGTGAAAATAATATCAAAATAAAGGAATTTGGACCAAACATAATCTTCCACTGGTTCTATATATAACAGAGGATGCAAATCCACATGTAAATAACTAGAAGAAAAAAAATCTGATACGCAATTCAAGACCCAAAGATCAGAAGCATGAAATGAATAACTGTATTAAGAGAGTATTATTGAAGAAAAATGTTCTGAGCCCAGGCTTGCAAATAACAAACCAGAGCATACCTCCTCAGAAAATTGATTGTCCAAATCCTCATCCCTCTCCCATCTAAGAAATAAGTTGTTCTTATTGGTTTCCACCATTGGAGCTTCCTAACATGGCTGCCAATTGTAGTAAAAATCTCCGTTGGACACTAGAAAAAAGCAAAAAACAGCACTGGATTTGTTTGTTTCTAGGTATTGATTTATACAGAACACACCTGAGTAACAATTCCGTGGTTCACTGGTTCTCTCTTACAAGTTTCTATCTGTTTTGGTGTTGATGTTGCGTTCTGTTGAGACAACCCTTCCTTTCTTTCTTTCTTTCACAGTTACGATGTAAAGATTCTTAGCCTACCACTGTGTTGTCAGTACAGTTCATCACAGCTACAGTGACATTCTGAACTTGTTTCCAAAAGATGCTGACAAACTCACTGAATGAAATCTCATCAAAACCAACATTCATATCACACCAACCAAATTCACTTCAAACACGATGTTTAGAATTTGGAAAATTCAACCCAGGAACAGAAAGAAGTAAGATTTTTTCACCTTTGTTTTGTTAAATTACTATGACCCACCACCAACTCTACAATGCCAAGATGAAATGAGTTCATGTCAGAAGATCTACAGAGAATAACATTATAGCAAAGTTCATTTTATGCATTGGATTGCAGGAAACAAGAAAAACACAAAATAGAATACCCAAAAGCAAAAAAAGTTTCATACGCTCTTCTTCCTTTTTTAAAGATTATTGTGCCCTGCATTTTCAGAAAACCAGGTTGGCAGAAAGCAATAGAAGGAAAAACTGAGATTTGTAGGGTAAAGTAACTGAAAAAATGAGAATGGAAGAGGGAACAGGGACAAATTCAAACCTGACTTTGACCTTTTGTTGATATGAGACAACAAGAAATGCACTTTCCCAGAATTAGGGTTTTCTTTTGAGGTAATATTAAGAAATTATCAAAATGAAAAAAATTAGTGAATCAATTTCATCCTTACTCATTTGTTATTACAAAAGAGTAACACTATCCAATTTAATTTTCACATTAAACATGTTATTAGAAAATTAACAAGGTGTCATTAATGGTTTTGTAAGATTGAAACACTTTGATTACTTGATAGATGAAAGATTGATTCAACATGATAAATTTAGATTTATTTAATAATTATTTAGTAATATTATAACATCAACGTGTGAGCACGATGAAGGCAACATCCATATGTATTATACCCTACTTGATTTATTATTATAGATTTATAACAAACCTAACATCTTATTATAATTTTGAAAAAAAAAAGTATCTTATTATAATCACTTCTATATTAATAAATAACATCCAAAAGCAGTAGTAGCAAGCAACTAACCCAACAATTTGTACCCTTAAATTAAATGTTGCAGAAAATTACTTTTAACACAAGTTTATGTTTGTGAGCATCGTATTTTGAGATCCAATATCTTACTTTTTTTTTATTGGAACAAATTTACATGGTACAAATGATTTCATAAAAAATATAAATGTTTTTTTATGCCACTTGACAACTTTTTTATTTTTTAGAAGTATTTTGGTGATTAAAAAAAGCAAAGTTTTATAAAAGCTGAGAGGAAAATCTATCCATTTGTCTTTCATTCATCTGTTATATACTATTTTTTTTACAATAACTATTTAGAAAGTTTATAACAAGAACTTATGATTAAATCACAATATAAAAATTACAAAACAGTTTTACATTTTCAGTAAAATATAAATGAAAACATTTACTTAAAATAAAGAGTAACTTATTTTTCTGATATAACTAGAGATGTTTAATTTACATGTACTGATAAAAAATGATACCATAATTGTTCATGTCAGAGGCTTATTCTTCCAGTGTTTGTATTCAACAGATAAAACCTATTTGTCATGTGAAAATGTGAAAGCATGCACACTTTAGTTTTGTCTTTTACAATAAAGTTTCTGTCTCTGAAATGAAAATACACAGAATTTCCTTCTTCATAATTGACATTTTCTTCAGTTCTGGTATTCTTGCCAGCTATGGCACATGTGAGTGATGCAGCTAAATTTCTGTGCCAACCACATTCATTCAGACCCATGTGATGACTTGGTCACATTCTCAGAACATTGAAATCTAAACACTTTAAAAGGGAATAATGGTTAGAGAGTTGTTCTATGATCTGGTAAGGAAGAGAAAATGGAGAAACCAGTGTGGTGGTGTCTGGTTTTGACATGCGTTTTGGTTCCTCTAGCAGGTGCTGCTGCTGATTGGAACATACTGAAGCTGAAGACACGTGATGGATTGAAGATCAGCTTGAAGAATTATTGTGAGAGTTGGAGGATGAATGTGGAACTGCACAACATAAGGGATTTCCAAGTTGTGCCTGAAGAGTGCATTGAGTACATTGGGAAATATGTCACTTCCACACAGTACAAAGTGGATTCACAGAGATCAACTGAAGAGTGCTTGGTTTATCTCAGCACAAGCTGCAATCTGAAGAAAGATGGGTTGGATGCTTGGATTTTTGACATTGATGATACCTTGCTTTCAACCGTTCCTTACTACAAGGATAATCTATATGGGTAATTTCAAATTCCACTCTCCATCTATTTGCCACATCATGATATTTGGCTACATAATGTATGTTTAGATTATCATTTGTATAGTTGGTTTTAAATGTTTGTATCCACACCACACTTCTAATATACCTTCTAATGATCTGAGAGTGAGAGTGGGTGGAAGAATAAATCTAATAGATTTTCCCGTGATAGACTCTAATAATGATTATAATGTCATGTTAAGTGATAGAAAGTGAACTTTAAACCTACCATAATCCTACAAAACAAGAATATAAAGTGAGGTTTGCACCTACTTAGATACTTTCAAATCGGTTTATTTATAGTCAATGTGTAACTTCCAACCCCTCTCTCATGCCGAGTTATATATATTTCGAAAGTAGCGTAGGACTAGACATTAATGAAAGGTCCAACAATGGTCTGATAGCGGGTGGAACAATATGTTCAAATCTTGTTAAGATAGACTTTAACTATGGTTCTTATACCATATTAGGAGTGGACTTTAAGTCTAACTCAATCCCACAAAATCGAATTATAAAATCAGATTTACACTGACTTATATTCTCTTAAATTATCTTTATCTTTGGCCAATGAAGGACTTCAAACACCGAGAAATGAAATGAATTTCCGACAGTTACATATGTTAGTATGAAAATCTTGAACTTGTTTAGATCTTCTTTGCTTGGTGATGATCATTGTGAATGATGATGGATTTCTTTGAAAACAGGGGAAGGAAACTGAATGAGACATCTCTAGAGGACTGGATGAAAAAGGGTAATGCACCTGCTCTTGATCACTCATTGAAGCTCTACGATGAACTTAAATCCAGGGGTGTGCAAATCCTTTTGGTTACTTCAAGGAAGGAACATTTGAGATCAGCCACAATTGACAACCTTGTAAAAGTTGGTTACTATGGTTGGACTAAAATTATCTTTAGGTCAGTACTGTTACCTCTACTTTTCTTTCAATAATCCTCAATTTTTGGCTGAATGTTTCTCTTTTTCTTACACTTTTTGTTTCTGTGCAGAGATGCTGCAAATGAACTGGTATCAGTGCAGAAGTATAAATCTGATGTGAGAAAGCAAATAATAAATGATGGTTATCGCATTTGGGGCATTTTGGGGGACCAATACAGTAGCGTTGAAGGGATTCCAAACCCTAGAAGAGCATTTAAACTCCCAAATCCAATGTACTATGTTGCCTAATGTGTAATTGTATTGTTTCTATCTCGTGTACAACTTTTATTAAAAAAGTACTTTGTTCCGAACAATGATTAAGATCAATTTCTTTTGTATTTTAATTTAAAGGATTAAATATGTTTTTATTCTCTCAACTTGAAATTTGGAATTAGTCTCTTTTCAAAATGTTTGACTAATTTAGTCATTTATTTTTAAAAATATATTAATTTAGTCATTTTCATCAAATTTTAGTTTATCTGATGTTTCAAGCGCATTTTATAGTAATATTTGATTTGTTTACCATGTTTGACATATTTTCGTTTCAATGTTAAATCAAATATTATCATAAAATATATTTAAAATGTCAAATAAACTTAATAAAATTTGGTAAAAAGGACTAAATCCATATATTTCTAAAGACGAAAGACTAAATTGATATAAAATTTCGAAGAGGAACTAATTTCAAAATTGAAAAAAAAAACATATTTAGTCCTAATTTAAATAATACAAATCAATCTCTCATTTCACGATCGGATTTTTAATTTTGTAATTTACTCCCTCCAATTCAATTTATGTTTAGATTGAAAAATAACGTAATTCTTGAAAAATATTTTTTTTAAAATTTGTTTAAAAAATTAACATATTAAGTATTATTCTTATTCAATATTCTTAAAAATCTTGAATTACAATTATTACTTATTTGGAGAAAAAATATTACTCTTTATCTACTTAAGATAAAAAAAATGGAGGTATTAGATAAAATTAATTTCAGTTACCTTATTTGATGTTGTTATTCTAAAAATACATGTCTATTTAAATTAAGATATCGTCTCCATTAAACATGTCTAAAGGTGATTTAAAATTGCTCTTTTAACATTAATGACTTGGGAACAAACAAAGACAACTTATGTTATCAATACAAAAATCAGATGAACATATACAAAATTTAGAGAATTTAGAGAATGGTATTAGTGGTGAATGTTAGAACTTGTAGGATTTATAAAAGAAAATTTTAAAAGTTAAATTACAATTAAACAAAAAAATATAACAATAGGTGTCACATCGAAGTTTGATAAACACTAAATAAATAATTGTTTTTTTAATAAGATCACATGGTTCATGAAAACATCAAGAGAATTTTCTTACCTTAAATAATAATTAAAACATTTTGTCAATTCTATTCAAATTATTTACACTATTTTTTTTTTCACTTGGAAGTATATAATGGAAAAATATAATCCTTGCATTACAAACATTATTAATATTTCAACAATCAAATATTTGACCGTTAAGATATTAATTATGTTTAAGATTTAGAATTTAAAGTTTAGAATAAAACTTAATTAAGCTTGAGACTAAGGATATATTACTGTATTAAAATATATGTTAAAAGAGATAAAAGAAGACACTCTCTAAAATTATTTTTCATACACATTTTGAAAGATGGATAATATATGCATTCACCAAGTTTTTAACACATATGTAAAGAAAATTTTCATAAGATTTAATGGTTCATGAAAAAACCTTAGAACTTTTTAATAAAAAATCAATTAAAAATATTTAAATTTATAAGATAGTTAAAAGGTAATTAAGTTTATATGTAATTATTATAATTAATTGTTAACTTTTTAATATTTCATATTGATTTTTGAGATGTGTGAATTTTATAATTTAAGTTATATTTATGTTTAGTTATAACTCCAATACTCCCATTTAATAATAAAATACAATAATATAATTTTTACCATATAATATCTTATTCTCTTATCAATTTTACACTCGTTTATATAATTTTTAAAAAGCAACCAAATACAATATATTAGGATTTTGGCTTAGGTCGGTGCAAAACACACACAAAGCCCTAAAAGCCTAACTTCATTCCTCTTAGCGTTGCTGAGAGAGAAAGAGAGAAAAATGGCAACAAGCGATGAAGTGGTTGCGGCGGCGCCGGCGCCGGAGGCAGGGCTGAAGCACAAGCTGGAGCGAAAATGGACGTTTTGGTGCGACAATCAATCCAAACCTAAGCAGGGTGCTGCTTGGGGAACCTCTCTGCGCAAGGTCTACACTTTCGACACTGTAGAAGAGTTCTGGTGGTATATATATTTTTTTCCTTCCTTCTCCATTTTGCTTTCCCCCAATTTTCATTTTTTTTTTCAATTTATTTTAGAAGAATGGAATCTGAACATGCAATCTCGAATCCTAGGTTTTGTGTATTCTTATCAGGGGCTTGATTGATTAATTAAAAAATTGAACTTTACGGATCTCAGGAGAGAAACTCGTAAAGGGTCTGATTTTTTGTTGCTAACATGAGGGTTTATGAATTTTATGCTTTTCATTGTTATTAAGCTGCGTTATGTTTGTGGTTCTCCTATACGAGTAAATTTTGATTTTAGTCAATTAAGAATATTTTTCTTTGTTTTTTCGTCCCTCTAAACTTGAAAATCACTGCATTTAATCTTCACTATTATCTATATACTGATTTAAAATTTTGGAGGATGAAAATTAAAGAAAATTTACAAGGACAAAAACATATTATTACTATTCGGAGAATGAGTTGAATGTTGTTGTTTTTGGGTTTGGTGGTAAACTATTGGGAGAAATGACTTTGATGTGAAAAATGTTGGTGTAGTTTGTATCATGAGATTTTTAAGCCCAGCAAGTTGCAAATCAACGCGGATTTCCACTTGTTCAAGACTGGCGTTGAACCTAAGTGGGAAGATCCTGAGTGTGCCAATGGAGGAAAGTGGACTGTCACTAGCAACATCGGCAGGAAGACTAACCTTGAAAACATGTGGCTTGAAACTGTAATTTTTTATTTTATTTTATCGCCAATTGTTTTTGTTTTTGGGTTTGAGAAATGTGGGGAGATCTGGTGTTTAATTGTTATTGGTCTTCTGAATAGTTGATGGCGTTGATTGGGGAGCAATTTGAGGATGCTGAGGACATATGCGGTGTGGTTGCTAGCGTGCGCCAGTGGCAAGACAAACTTTCACTGTGGACAAAGACAGCGGCAAATGAGGCTGCCCAGGTTTGTCATTTTCCTTTAAATGGTACTTGCAAATTGCCATTGCAACTTATGTTTATGTTCTGTTATCTTGTCTGCTTATTATTCCTATTGTAGAATCAGGATAACAAAGGCCCTGAAACATCGATAGAAGTTATGATTGGATTCTCTAATTTCTGGTCTTATGTTCAAGTTATAAGTCAATTTGCTCCTATCTACAATGTTTTCACTCACTGCCTTGATTGAAAGCATCAAATGTTTAAATTATGCACCACACTTTCATCACTGATGTGTTGCTACTACATTCCAGTGTATTGTTTGCTTATTAAAGAAGAGACTAAAGTATTGTTTTCCTTTCCTTTTCTTCTCCACGAGAGTATTTTGTCATCTTAGTTCCTTTGCAAGGCATAGATGATAGATAATCCCAACTCTACATTTCATGTGCTTTTGTATTTTTCTGTCAACTGTAACTTGAACCTTGTCGTCACCAATTCAGTAGGGATGAATGTGGAAATTTCCCTGCTATTGATCAATACTACCATGATGCATCCCTTCAACCCATCCCAGAACTTTAGAGACTTCCATGCTGTCAACCCAACAATTGTATCCTGCAGTAACTCGGGTTTTAATTTAACTAATCCTCTATTGCCATACCTTTTGTCTATCGATTTGCTTCCCCTTCACCGTCCCAATATCAAAACATTTAATCACGTATTTTAAAAAGTAGAAACATGGCTAGGACCATATTTCTTGTCATATCAACAACATTCCCTCTTTTGACCTTTTCTCGCACTTTAGCACTAATCCATCTTGTTTCTTTCTTGCATTGTGTTAAATGCAGTGCTTCCCCCTTTTTCACTTATAACTGTGAGGTTTGGGATGTTGAATTTCCATTTTCATCTTTTTTAGCTGTTTGCCTTTTCCCTCTATAGTGCTGTTACTTTTGGCCACTGCTATGTTTTTCTTCTCCAATATGCATGCTATAATTTCTTCTCTTAACTCATTGGAAAATATTCCCATAATAACTGCTCCTTCATCACTCTTGCTAGCCTTTCGAATTGGGTGATTAATTCACCCACTGTCTGCTTGTTTCAGGGTTAACAGAGATTCTAAAAGATCACCCCATCAATACTAGTTGAACCTTCTCAATTGGGGTAGTCTTGAATCCTTCCCAACTTTGATTTGAACTGCAAGTTTCTCACCATTGAGACCATGTCAACACATCCCCTTTGAGAGTCACCATCAATGCCTGTCTTTTCCTGTTCCACTAAATCGAAAATAACACTCAAATTTCACTATGCATCCTAAAACATCCCCCACTTCAAAGATGGGTATTTCAAGCTTCGTCCAGTCGATCCCTTTCACTGGTTCAGGTTGCGTGCTTGCATATTTGCCTTGGACTTGCCCTCGTCCATTCAGGATTCCATCTTTGTATGTGTGGAGCTTTTCTTGACCTTCTCTTTACAGACCTTTGGCTTTTATATTTATATATTTGGACTACAAACAATCTGCCCGAGTCAGAAACTAACTATATCTAACTAACCTCATCTAGTTATATACGAAACTCTATCTTTGTGTTTTATCAAGATATCCATTTTTTGTTGAATGTTTTATATAATGTTGTGACATTATATAAAATACTCTACAATGAAATAAACCTAAATTTGATGTGGTTTTAGAGGAATAAACGAGATCCATGGCCAGTTATCTGTAATTTTTAGAAAGGTTAGCTACTAAAATGGAAATAGGTGAATTGGAGGAGTGAAAATGGCAGATGCTAGTAGAGGGTGTGCTTGGTATGAACGAAATATTGCTGGAAATGATGGACTGTAAAATTCTTACACATCTTTATACGTTAACCAGGATCTACAATTTATACTGAATGGAAAAATCTGGAATGTGTAAATCTATCAGTCTAAGATCCAGAATTGTAGTTTTGCTATTCCGAGCAAGTGCAAATTCCTTGCCAAAAAGTCATGTATATATTTTTGACTCATCCCAATTCTCAGCATGACATTTGAAGTGAGCCATTTTGCCGTTGTCTTTAATTTTGCAGATGAGCATTGGAAGGAAGTGGAAGGAAATCATTGATGTTAACGACAAGATAACATACAACTTTCATGTAAAACCTGTGCTCATAAATTTTGATTGGCTAATGCGATTCATAAACATCTATGATTCTAACATCTCTGGTTGTCACAGGATGATTCTAGAACCAAAGGAGCAACAAAGGGTCGATACACCGTATAAACAGTGTTGGAGCATTTTCGGGCACTTGTGCTGGAAGGCTTGTAGTACTGATACCTTCATCATGTGTCATATGTACTAGACCATGCTACTTCTTTGGTGAAGGGCTTGGTTTTACTTTTGTTCATTCACCCCACTTTGGGGTGTTCATACTATTGTACTCCTCATTTTTGAAATGGTCTGTCAAATTTTTCTGCAGAGTTCATTGTAGTTTTTTTATGTCACATTCTTAAAGCTTTGAATCTTGAAATTTAGGATGAGTTTGATGTGCTGCTTGTACAATTATAATGGAGAAGTAAACCTTTATTGTTCTGTTCAGTGCTTCAACAAGTTGAGTACTGTTTGCTTTGGAAGTTGAAATATTTGAAACACATGATGGTGGGTGAGACATAGTAAGGGAGTTAACATATAAGCACAACAGCGAGAAATTAGGTGTGTTTTTATTTTGTTTAATTATAATATTAGAAAACAAAAATTGTATTCCAAAGTTGTAGCTTAAACTTACATTACTTTAGTATGTGTTTATCACTAAATTACTTGATAATTGTTTAAATATTGACACAGAATTTGTGGACGACTAAGGTAGCAATATTAAACATTCATCGTATTAGTTTAATGAATGGAATTTATATTAAAAAAATTAAATTTATGGATTACTCTAAATTTTTTTATCCTTGCAGTATGCTCTGGAATTTGTAAATAGATTATCCGTGAGTAGTAATTTAGAAAGTTGACCTGAACAAGTTTTTAAAACCAAGTAAATTTTTTCATTTGAGTTATAATATAGTTCATCAAATTTTGTTTTATTTATTTTTTTTATCTTTTTAAATCATAGGATCGATGAATAAACTTTAATAGTTATACTATTACTGTTTCATTGACTACTCATTAAATCATTGTCATACAAAATAGTTTATCTCAAATGGACTCTGATTAAATTTTAATCATAAAGTTTTTTTATATAGAAGAGTAACAATAATAAAATTGAAAGGCTTAAATTCATTTTTTTTATCCTTGTAGTATAATGAACGTGTAATTTGGTTTCATATAAAATTTAATTATATTTTGTTTTCTGGATTTTCAAAATTACGCAAGTTTAGTTCACCATAAATATACATCTAATATTTAACATAAAAATGTTAATATGTGTTTATTATAATAACATGTACTAATATTAATTGTCAAATTCATTAATATCTCGATTAAATTAATAACACATTATTATCACTTAGATACGTATAACATTTCTTGGTAGTAATTAAATGGTATATTAATATTAATAAAAATTGAGTAATTTAACACACAAACTAAAAGATCAAATTTATAATTAAAATTTTATAGAAACTAAAAATGCATGTGTTAAACTGTAAGGATTAAACCGTAATTGAAGGTATGGTTAATAATATTCTTTAAAACTACAGATATTTGTTAAAAACATTTTTAGTGTATAGTTTAATACTTTTAATAGTTTTAAATTATAGTGTTAGAATTTTTTTAGTATCTTCAATTCAAGAAAATAAAGTGAAGACGGCTGCTATAAAATGAATGCTTACTCTACTAAAACCACACCTAATTTTAAAACTCCTTTTTAATAGTCCTAAGTGATTTTAACTCAGATTTTCTAGTTTAGCACTTTGTTTAAATAACCATTTTGATAAAAAAAAAAATCTTAGTTTTTACATTACTCTTATAAGCCAGTGTCAAAACATGGTTGTGTTTTCAGACATAAAGAAAACAGAACATCATTAACATCTGAATCTGGTTTAAAAAGCAACACATTTGTTCATAATCAAAGTATATAATAGTTGGAAAGAGAAGGTGCAGTAGAATCTGATCTGCAACATATCCAGCAGCATCTAAGCACATAGTTTGGAAAAATGATATGAGCATTTAGGATAATCAAAGTTGAAATTGATTAAACTTTTTACTCAAATGGTTCACTAAAAAAGCGGCAGAAATTTTTGTGAAAAAATATGCTGTATAATAATAGCATTGCTTTGTTCATTGTATCAACGTTGATATGTAGATCACCTCTGGTTTTATAATACTTGATGTATCTAGAGGACAAAATAAGAGAACAATATACTTGAGAATAAAAAGTCACAACTAGAGAGAGATTTGATCCTAGTTTACATTCTTCTGTCAATTGAAAACCACCAAGTTCAAACTTGATTCTTTCTCACATGGTAATTACAAAATATGAGCAACATTTTTGCTAATCTATCATGCAAGAAATCCAAGCCATTCTCCATTCTTCTTGGCCAACCTGATCAACCCTTGTCTCTGTTTTCCATCTGCTCCTATTGATTTGCAAAATTCCGTGATTACCTAACATTTCAAAGTGTAAAACTTCAGCACAAGAATGAAAGAACACGTTTCATGCTCACATCAATGTTACTAGACAGACACATGTTTCATTTTTACATCAATCTTACCTGTATTGTTCTTTCTTCTAACAGGTGTTTTAACAAACACAAAAGGTACAGTTAAGGTATGTGTGTGTGTGTGTGTGAGTGAGTGATGGATCCAAATTCATTCTTCACCGATCTTTTATTTTCAACCCTTTTACACGTCAAACCAACAAAATTGAGATGTAGTTCTGTAGGTGCTGATACTGTTTTCCAATCAGATTTGAAGTTTTATTTAGATAAAAAGAGGTAACATTTGATCATCAGAATAAAACTCTGAATTACGATTGAAAACAACAAAATAATGGTATAATGGTATTCTGCATCTAAGTTTTTTGTTTCAAACAGATCACCCTTTTGCAGATTCTACTTGTACTTCTGTTTCAACAGGTTTCAAATCCTTCAATCCAATGCTTGGAAACAAAAACAAACCGCACAAACCACACAAAAAGCATACCAAGCCCGATTCACAAGAACTCATGACACAACATGAAACATGATCCCAAGTTCAAAAATTTCCCCCACCCCACAAACAGAATCCTCAAATTAAGCAAAAGGGTGATCATAAAACACACCAACTCTTGACAAGAACACTGAATTTCACCTGGGAGTGTAGGGCAATTGCTTTGCCTCTAAGCTGGTTGAAACGCTTCTTGCCAACAATGTTTCGAGTGATGACAACAAGAGGTGCAAAGATACCCTTCCCTTCATTGACATTCTTCATCATTGGCTGCAATCTCACTGGTTTTCTCCTCCCCAAGCGAACCTGTGATGGCACTGACTTGGCCAACACGGTGTAGTCCTCACCAACAATTGAAGTGCCCCAACTTCCATAGAAGGAAGAACCAACACACCCAGTTGCAGAAAGTGAAGTAGCCATTTTTTGGTTATGCTCTCTTTGTGGGTTTTGTTGTGTGAATATAATAAAGGTAGAGAGGTCTTGTGCTTAGTTTTGAGCCTCTTGTTGGAGCTTGAGATGGATGGTTCTAATGGCTTATATTGTGCCTGTGAAGGAAGGGATATTTGTGTGTAAATTGGAGAGCCAGTGGTTTGAAAATTGGACTATAGTGTGATTCACAACATAGAAGCATTTCGAGCCACACATATTGGTGGCTTTGATTTTTAGTTTTCTGTGCTTAATTATGATGAAATTCGACAACTCAAATATATGACTCGACTTCATGGTACCTAGCTACGTGGACAACAAGATCTAAATCTCAAATTCTACTGGATTACACGTATTTTCTAGGGTCATCCCTCTAACCCGCATGATGTTTTTTTTTTTTTTTTTTTTTAAAAAAAAAAAAAAGTTACTTTGTGAAATGAGTTCATCTCATTAAGAAATTGATGAATATTTTATGGTAAGAATTTACTTGGAAGACACAACATTATGGTTTGGGACAGGTGTGAACAGATAAAAAAGTGTAGAGAATCTAGAACTTCAAAAAATTGACCAAACCTACCAAAATTGCATTTTGTTCATAAATTCAGCATGCAACCATAGTCTAATTGTAATGCCGGCCAAATTATGCATTTTTGACAGTATATATATATATAATGAATTGATGACTAGTAATACGTCACTCTACTTAATTTATATATTATAATTTGATATTATTTTTATTAAGATATATCGAGAATATATATATATATATATATATATATATATATATATATTTTTTTAAATAAATGTATCGAATTATGAAGATTAAATGTTTATAAATGGTTTTTTAGGAATCTCATTAATCTCATGATTTCATACAAGGCTTAAATATATTTTTGGTTCATTAACTTTCAATGAATTTTAGAATTAGTCCATTCCGAAATTTTGAACCAATTTAGTTATTCATCTATCGAAATACGTTGATTTAGTCATTTTAATCAAATTTTGTTAAGTTTATTTGATATTTCAAGTGTGTTTCATAATAGTATTTGACTTAAGATTAAAGAAAAAATGTGTCAAACAATATAAATAACTCAGATACAATCTCGAAATGTGTACGAAACATCAAATAAAACTAAAAAATCTGATTAAAATGACTAAATCTAAGTATTTCAAAATATAAAAAACTAACTTGATTCTAAGTTTTGAAATAGACTAATTCCAAAATTTACTGAGACAAAAATATATTTAACCCTTGACAAAATTAAATTAATATGTTTTAAATGATTCTTATATCATTTTAGTAGATGAGATTATATGTAATTCAATTTCACAAAGTGCTACTTATATATTATAATAATTTATTGTAATAATTTAACCTTACGCGTGTTCTATTCTGTAGGAGATTTGCATAGTTTTTATTAAATATGTGATATTAATAATAAACACATGTATTTTAAAAACATGCTTGTTGTATGAATAATAATAGCAATGGCTTTTTTTTTGACATTTTTTTATAAAGTTTAAAAACAATAAAATTAACAGGGAAGAAACGTTAGTTGTTAAGGAGTGATTAAAATTTTGACTATACATATTTATTTATATATGTTTTAAATGTATGAATTTAAATTTTTAGAAATAGATTAATATTTTAAAAAATGCATATTTTATTAAAATTTGTTTGAATTTAATTTAATAAATAAATTTCTTTATTTTCATTATCATTTTATTAATATACTTTTATTTAATTCATATTTTCAAATTAAATTTTTCTTTGAGTTTATGATTTTTAGGGGATGATTTAAATAATTTTATCTGATTAAAAATATATTTAAATGTATATATCCACAAATATAAAAAAAAATGTGCATGTAATTTGATATGGATTTAAATAAAATAAGTAATGAGTAAGTGTTATCCATATCTGCATTGCCAACAAAATGTAAAATTAAATAAATAGAATTATGTTGTAAATTATTTGAATTTATTTTTTACTGACCAGATACAAAATAAATGAAAGAAAAATAGATTAGTCAGAGATTGTGAGTGTGATGGCATACCGATCCTAGTTAGGTGGCAAAATTGAAGCTATGAAAGATGGAATCGTTTACAACCTCAAGAATTTTGAGGCCATGTGGACATGCCACAAGGATTCAATTCTTTTACACGTTTTCTTTCTTTTAGTCTTCGCCGTCCAAAATTACAACAATTTATTTATGTCAAATATTTTTAGTTTAAGGGTCAAATATCAAAACAAAATAGATTACGAATTATCACAATATAAACTCAATTTTATGTCACATATTATTTAATTATTTTGAAAAACTATAAAATAGTAGAAAAGAGTAAAGCTAAGACGTTATTTTATTAAAATCATCATTTTTATAGTTTTTTTTACCCTCTCTTTAGATTTTATTTTACATAGTTAAACACTATATAAAATAAGATTTATACTCTCATACTCTTATTTCTTTAAAATTTTGAGATAAAAGTGGTGTCAAATATCTTATGCATATAAGATTTATGTCATATATATAGAACCATAATATCTCAATATCTATAACCCATATATATATATATATATATATATATATATATATATATATATATATATATATATATATAATCATGATAATATGTTTAGATTTCTAATAAACAATTTTTAATTAAAGTAAAAAAAGCTGGTAGTAATTATACACCTACTAAATTTGAGCATTACTTTGACAAAATCATTATTTTATTTTGATAATTATTGTAAAAATTGTTTTTATTGAAATAATATTATTATAATTTAGGCTTAATTAATCGAATGGTACTTACTTTCGTTATTCGGATGTGTCAATTTGATACCCGTTTTTTAAAACGTGTCAATTACGTACCTTTTTTTTGAAAATATGTTTCATTTAGGTCATTTTTAAAAAAATCATTAACAACGTGCCACGAGTGAATCTATAGTTTTATTTTTATTGCTTGAAAAGAAAAAAAATTAAATGTCAAGTGTCAAGTCATTAGTGTGTGACACGTGGCACTGACAGTGTCACGTGACAAGGTATTGCCACGTGTCAATATCATTATCAAGTGTCATTGTCTCAATTTCAATTTATCCACTTGTCTTTTTGTTTTAATGTAGTTTCCACATATGTCTCTTTGTTTTAATTTATTCCCCACATAGGTCTTTCTGATTCAATTTAATCCTAATTATTATTTTTTTCAAAATGAAATAATATTATATGTCTCTTAAAATTGAGATCAAATTTATTATTTATATACATGTTATACTCATATTTTTCATTGAAAATGTCGATATAACATATTATATTTTTTATTAATTATTAACCTATGTGTTGTTATTAATTACTTTTAGTCCCTAATTGAAACGTATTTGAAATGTTAAATAAATTTAACAAAATTTGGTTATGGTTAAAAAGACTAAATTTATATTATTTTAAAGTTGAGGGACTAAATTGAACTAGTGTTTCGAATAAGGACTTATTTCAATTTTCACTAAAAATTAAGCGACAAAAAACATATTTAATTGATAATAGTACTTAATTTTATAAGTCATTTTTAATAACAAATATCAATATAAAATTTATATAAATAATAAATTTCGTATCAAATTTAAGAGAGATACAATATTTCTCTATTTTGAGAAAAAAAATTGGGATTAAGTTGAATCAAAAAGATAAACGTGGGAATTAAATTAAAACAGAATAACATATGTGAAGACTAAATTGAAACAAAGAGATGCGTGGACTAAATTGAAATGAAATGTCATGTGTCACACCAGAGACCTAACACATGACAATTTAAAAAACAAATTTAAAAAAACATAAATTGACACATGGCACGTCGTTTACATCGTTAATGCTTATTTTTTTTAAATGATCTAAATTGAAGCATTTTTTCAAAAGTTTTGAAAGAATTGACACGTTTTTAAAAACGAGTACCAAACTGACATATTTGAACAAATGTGACAATTTGTGGGGACTAAATTGAAATAAAATGTCATGTGTCACACTATAGACTTAACACATGACAATTTAAAAATAATTAAAAAAAAACAAATATTGGCACATGACACGTCCCTTACATCATTAATGTTTTTTTTAAATACCCACTCAAAGCATTTTTTTTCAAAAGTTTGGACATAATTGACATATTTTATAAAATGGACACCAAACTAACATATCCGAACAAAGGTGGGTACCATTGGACTAATCAAACCTAAAATTTATAACTAATGTATTCTTTTGAAACTTTAATTTTATAACATTCCTATCTTTAAAATGTCTTAGGAAAATTAAGAGAGAAATATATATTTAAAGTGTCTTTAATATTCACCACCAAATAAAATAAAATTATTGAATATATTTAAATAAAAAATATATTAAATTAATTCTTAATCGATGGTACGAATTTATTTTAGAGTGATTACACGTAATATAATATGATATTTTAGAAAAATAGGCATATTTTACTATTTTTTTCAATTTTCGAAATATTTTTAGGCATTTGCCGATTGTATAAAATAGAAATCCAACAAAATTCTAAAACAAATTACTTTTTAAATAAGCAAAGGTTGATCCAAGTTATATTCAATTGAGATGCAAAAAATAGTAAATTATTTGTATAATAACATGTTTTCTTAGTCTTTTAAATGAATTAGGTGAGTTCATGAACTAGAAACCTTTTCCTAATCTACCAATTCATGGCATAAATGTATTAATTGCGAAATCCTTTTTTCCCTTCTCGTTTGCACTTAAAATAAAAGTCCACTAAGTAAACATTTAATCCTTAATTATGAGTTTTATTTATGTATTCCAATAATTTTCTTTTTTAACCCTTTAATATGTTTTTTAGTTATAAAATTATGTTAAGAATTTTAAATTTCAAAAATATATTATATACCAGTGACCCTAACATTTTATCACTTAAACAAATAAAATGACTTGAGATTTAAATAAAAAAGGAGTTAAGATGATTTTTGCTATTCTAAAAATATATCGCTCAATATTCTTTTAACACTTTAAGTATAACACTTTATATATATATATATATATATATATATATATATATATATATATATATATATATATATTTTATATAAGTTTATATTATATCATATTCAATTAATTGAATATCTATTTTGAAATCTAAGATAATGAAAAATGTTTCGATACACCTAATAAATCTCACATCACTTGAAAGTTGAGATGAAATATAATTTAAATATATTTATCTCTCCACCTGTCTTTTAAAGATAAAACCGTGACGGAGTTCAAACATCTCAAAATAGACAAATAATTCATTAGAAACGCAGTAATTATTCCTAATAACGATTGTCAAAATTTTTTCATTTTCATTGAACTGGATAATTTTTCTATATCTTCTACATCTTAGATACTTGTTTCTCAAAGGCATAATATATTAGGAATGAATGACCCTAATAAAGAGAAAAGTGTGATAAATATAAATTCAATGACACGTAGAAAACCTAAGTTAGTGGGAAAAATATATTTTAAAGAATAAAAATTAATAACTAATCCCAATAACAACTACTATTTGCATAAAAAAATTATTCTAAAGTCAAGTGCAATGAGCTGAAAATAGAATGATACTTAGTCCATCTGAATAACACATAAAAATATCAAATGAATTGGAAAAAAAATGGAGAATATGTAATTTGGATCGGAAAGAGTCTCACAGAAGTACCAAATCTTGATTTGTTTAATGTGAATTTGCAATATTTTTGTGTATGTTTTGATCGAGTGAAAACCGTAAGAGAAGGAAAGAACAACCTTAACAGACATAACTACAGTGCAGATGGCATCGTTGGCGACCCATCTGTCCGGTTTCATCATCTTCTTCCATGTTGGGATTCGGCGCTTAGTCTCTTCAACTTCCCTTTACCTTCAAAACCCCTCTCACTTCCGCTCCAAGCTTTGGTACTTCTCTGACCCAAAGTGGAAGACCCTTGATCTCTACGCTGTGCTCATCGCCCTCCCCGTCTTCTCTTTCACCGAGTTTTTCCTCTTCTTCTCGTTTTCTGGTCACCCCGCTTACAAATTCTCCTTCTTTCAACAATCCCTGGCCGTATTGGCCTTCTGGCTCTTGACCATTTTGATCATATTCCGTGAACGCGTGGGAGGAACGTCGTTGGTCGATGAAGGTTTTGTTTTTTTGTCCGGTGGGGTTGTTTTCTTGATGGAGTATTCTGTGATGGGAAAAGGGGTATCGGGTCTTGCAGGTTCTGTGTATGGATATTTGGGAGGGTTGACACTGGTGTGTGCTGGTGCTTGTGTTTACTTAGCGGTTAAGCCTTCGGCTTTTTTTGCCGAGTTTTTGTTGTCTTGTGGGTTGGTGTTTAAGGGCACTTGGTTGTTGCAGCTGGGGTTCTCTTTGTACACTGATTTGTTTGGGCTGAAGGGGTGTAGAAAGATCAATTTTTTAGAGTCCCAATTGCAGCTTGTTGATGTGCATTGTGATCTTGATGAGGATAGTTTGAGGGGTGTGACTTTGATGAATTTTCTGTTCACTGTGCATGCTACTGGGGTGGTGGTTTTGGCTTTTGGGGCATTTGGGGTGCTGGCAGGTAAGAGGAGTTTGAAAAGTGGTGAGGCAAAGGGTCCTTTGCTGTCTGAGAGTGAATCATCAAGCTTTCGGCCGTGGGCTCTTCCGGATGTGGAGATGGAGTGAAATGTTAATGGCTTTGGTAGAATAACAGAAAGGGATGTTTGCATTGTGAATCATTGGTTTTTCACCTGCCAGGTAGGTAGGTTGTGATGCCTACCTTTGATTTTGTTTTTTGTGTTGAGCTGACTTTGTAGCAACGTTTCTTGTCTTGGTATTTTGAACTATAAATGTTTACAGATTACAGTTACAGTCTATGAAAGTAATGACATTTGGATTAAAGTTAAGGTCTCATTCATTTGTATTGGTTTTCTCTGCTGTTGAAGAGAATACATTTAATTTTTAAATCCTTCTTTCCACATGCAAAACTAAAATTATGCAATTGGGAACCATATTAATAGTTTGATACGTCATTGCATTGCATTGCAGTTATTAGTTTATTATGTGGAGGTAGATTTGTTTTAAACGTGCAGTGATAATCGTGTTCAATTGTTTAGAAACATTTTTTTTTACCACATGACAGCTTATTGTCAACGAGTCTAGGTGAAAACTTATGTCAATGACCTGTTTTCTTGTGTTCTTGTAGTTATAATTAATAATTGTATTACATCAGACAATAACAGACCTATAACAGTTACTTAACAACACTGAAGTAATTAAATTGAGATAACAGACTTGTTGTTGCAATTCACTTTTCAATCTTACACTTATCTATTTGAATACTTAAATGAAGCAAACATTAGATGGAATGGAACCCCTCTTGAAGGGATTATACTCATATTATGTAAAAAATTTCGGTATAAAACTTCATTGTGATTTCTATACATAGACATTACACTTGCAACATTACAAATTTGGTAGATGTCTAGACCAATGAATATGCTCCTTTTTTATTTCAATAAAGTAGTTGAAATCCATATAAATTTTATAGCTAGGCATGATAAAAATAGGCAGTGAAGTATTCATTTTCTTGGACCATCTTTATGAACTCCATATATTACATAAACTGATATTGGCACTGAATTCTACTCTATTTTTGTATATCCTGTTGAAAATTTTGGGAACCTCAACCATCGTTGACGAAACCGTGTAAATCCATTAATTTTAAGCCGGAATCCCATCCTCTTTATTTTTCTTCCAAAGGTTCCCCATCTTTGTTTCAGGATGACATATTTTGTTGATCTCACTAGTTTCTTTGTGTACCTATATACTGCACATTGAAAATCAATTGTGATTGAACAATTGGGTTGCTGGAATGCTGTCATTCAACTTTCTTAATGTTTTTACTTTATATTGTTTTCATTCATATCTATGAATTGAATATGTGTATGTTATAACACTAGCACGTTGTCTGGCATAAACAAAAAAAATCACCAGTATAGCCAAAACAATACTTTTAATTCTAAAACAAGTTTATAGTTTAATTTGTCTCCTTAATTTGTGGATTATATTGTCAATATTGAAATGTGTTATCAGAAGGTAGACCTTGATGTTGTTTGGTTTGTTCATTTTCTTCTGAGTTTGTTTGGTGCAGTACCTGCATGAAAGACAAAACTATCAACATTTCTGTAACTAGATTCAGTTATTTATGGCGAGTGTGTATTTCTTTATGCAAATAATATAGTTTCTGGAATAGGAAATGCCTTTAGGTAGGTACTTTAAGCATAAAATGTGTCCCATTTAGGTCTCATTATATGCCTTGAGTCTTAATGCTGCAAATATCTTTGTTCAGACAATGAACTTAGTGCTTGAAATTTAGTGTTTCTGTACCTCAACCAAGCTTTCCAAACGCTTCCTCATCCTTCTTTGAATAAAACCTTTGGTGCTCTGCAGTACAAAGATCTTCAAAACTTGGAATATCAAGGGATTTACTAAGCAGACTTTAAGAAGAAAGAATAATATTGATGTTACCTTTACATGATATCTAACATAGGTACTAAAATTTAATAGACTCCAGACAGTTTTGTCTAGCCTATTGCCTTCAACATGGCGAGAAGAGATATCTATTAAACATGAAAAAGGTTGTCAGTGTCAGATACCTTGGATTCAACTTACTCAACGATTCTTCTATTGATATCTTGTTTGAATTTAGAGTTTAATTTTCAAAACTGTGTTATCAGTTTGTGGTTTGTAAGAAAGTAGCTCATGTCATAATTACTGGATGATGACATTATACCAAAAGTGAAAAACCCTCCATTGGTACTCAAATCTTCAAAAGCTTCTCCTCTTAACTCTGGTGGAGGAATGGCTGACCAGTTGCAGGGTGGTACCTTGGCCCATTTATCTGAACTTCCCACATCCACAAGCTCCTGTGATTGAATAGTAAATAAATGCGTTCGGAGCACATTGAGTTGATGAAAATAAATTACTTGGTTTCACTTTATCAGCTACAAACCTGAAAGAAAGTTGTGGCAATAGTCACATCTGACTTTTCCTTGAAACGAATTGGGAATACTGCTATGATTCTTTGTGGCTGCATGTAGCAAGTGTCAGGTTATGAATTTGGAAAATCTTTAGCATGCAAATATCTTTTCAGACCATGAAGTTGGTAATGAGTTGTCTTTGGGTACTTGGTTGTTGAATTTCTGTTTCTTCTGAAGAACAACTAATTGGAAGGTAGTTGTTATAAGCTGACAAAAATATGGAGGAAGAGAGGTTTTCATGTGTTATTATATTATTGATATTTGAACGGTAAATTGGTGAGAATGAACTAGTAATGATATTATTTTAGATTATTCTTAGCTTCTTGAATTGTTGACATACCTCACCCAGTTTATTGTATCCATGGTTCTGACAATCCTTTGATTCAGGTTCTTAACTTCCTAAGTACATGATATGGTGCTCATGAAACACCTCACATCTTTTATATATTATGGTAATCTTGTTCATTTTATTTGGAAGGTCTTTTTACACTTTGTTTTCTTGTTTTTCTTTGTTGCATTTGACATGACAGGTTAAAAAATTAAGTTATGGAAGAATTACCTGTCTTATGAGAAAGAAAGGTTCTCTTGGATGGTAGACTAGTTTGATGGGTTTGTACATCCCCTGAAGTGCATCATCAGAATTCACGTTCCATAATATTTCTTTCAGCTGTGAACTCAGAATTACTGAATGTACTGATGATATTTCCCTAATGATCTTATCATAGTCTGGAACAAGAATTTGGCATCATCACACAGGTTGAAATGTGAAGTTAGATTATCCGAGTCCATTTACTGAAAAGCTGCCTAAAAAATGTTTATTTGTGTTTCTTTTTTATGCAGATATTTTATTTTCTGAGCAATTTAAATGTTGATAACATCTTTATACTTATTTTTTTCATTACATTTCCTTGGACTACTATAATTCTTTTTTTCGAATTTAATAAATATATTTTGCTTGAGTATTCATAATGTCACAATAGTTGTGTATCTAGTTTGCATAGCATATGCTGGTATATGATATTTTGTGAAGTTTCCTTTCTCCCCCTCTTTAGTCTTTCGTGAAAAATTGTGAGGAACATTAACTTTCAATTCACAACTTTATTCTTAAATAGAAGGAAAACTAGATAGCCATTAATTCTTCTACTTTTCTACCATGAAATACCATTATTTTCAGTGCTCACACTGATTACGAATAAAATATTTGTAAGCACTGCTGTAGTTGTTATAATAAGTTGAATGTGGCAACCATGTTGCAAGTCGGTGGTTAAGGGAAACAAACCTTTGTTTCTTGGAATCTGATTAAGGTTAAGCTTCAGAGTAAGCTGATATCCTTCTTTGGCAGGGTCTATAATCTCCACAACATTAGGACATAGACCCTTAACCATTTCAATGGTCTTGGAAGAAAGTTCCTTTGGCAGGATTCCATGGCAAAGAGGTGGCATTGATATTGACAAGTAGGCTAGTTGTGGATCAGAGGCTTGAGACTGCAAACATAGCACAAGTAATCAATGTTACCTATAAAGTTTGTTTAAACTTCAATCTAAGATCCTTAGCAAATTTAAAGATTTGCACACAAGCAAACTCTTTTCATGTAATTTGCTGTCATGTACCAAGTTGCTTTTCACATTTTGTGTGAGGAGAGGTAGTTGACTACATCACTGGTTTACTTCAAACATTTTGTTTGAAATAAAGGAAAATGCTATTTGTTGATTCTACTCAAGGAACTGGGTTATTGTTGGCTTATTGTGCAACAAAAAGTGTGATTACATTGTGCAAGCTTTGAGGAGTCCAGTTTTTTTATTGGTTTTTTTAGTTGTTCTTTGCTAAGTATTAAAAATATACTATTTTGGTTCAAAATTAGTGGTTAATAATGTATTTTAACAGCACAACAAAAGAACAATGCAAAAAAATTCAGTAGAGAATACAAATTTAGTTTTGAAACAAGATAAAAGTTTTACCTGAATATGGTACTCCAATGACCCAAATTCATACAAGTGATGATCAATCTCCAAGGGCTTCTCAGCACTGCCATGCCATTGACAAGCACTTAAAGTACTGCTGCTTTCTTAATGTGGATTACCACTTACTTAAGCAACTATATTATCTTGTGTAACTTTCCCCTCAAGAAAACCTTACCAAAGAAAAAGGAAAGAGCAAAAACAGACACATATACACACAAACTAAACCATGTTCTGCATATACTAGGAAAAACTTGAACAACATAAGATAAGGCCTAGAAAATTTTATGGCTTCTAAACTTAATGACTTTCATGCATAAGCACTTCTTACCAGTAAAGTTTTAGCAGTATTTGGTTCAGTGCTGGAGATGCTCTGTCTATGCATGCCATTCTCATATAATTCTCTTCTCTTCTGTTCTGAAATTGTGTGAACTCTTGGCTTGTGTTGAAGTGATATACAATTTGAGAGCCTCAACCGTTTTTGGATTTGAGGTTTGAGTAAAATGCAAGTTCAGTGTTGCAATCATGTTTGGTAAGCTTTGAAGCAAATTCACATATGTAGCCACACACACTCTTCCACTCAACAACATTGGTTGGTTCCTTTTGTGATCCTTTCTTTCTGTAACTTTCCCTTCTGCTTCACTCCTTCCCACATATTCGAATTTTATCCTTTATGATTCATCAAGAAATTAATTAATGAACTCATGCCAGTGTTTTGGATTGTACTCCCACTTCTGATATTTTTATGATTATATATATATATATATATATATATATATATATATATATATATATATATATATATATATATATATATATATATATATATATATATATACACACACATATTAGCTACAGCGAATTTTCAATTTAGTTCTTGAAGAACTTGTGTTCTTATAAATGTTGATTTGGTTTTTAATAGCATCATTTTTCTAATTCCTTTTACTGATATAGAGTAGAAAGACAAATGTATGTGATATATGAATTGTCCACATAAAAGTTTAATATCACTTTTAGTATAAAATTTTAAAATTCAATATCTATATATCTTTTGTTTTCCTTATATATAACTCAACTTTTCAATTATATTTAATATAAAATTTTCACTGTGTTTGTTTGAGTAAAAATCAACATGAGACATGACATAAGTATAATTAAGAAAATTAAACATAATAATGACATTTAAATTGGCAACATGGTAGAGTACACATAAATTTGACCATACTTATTTCTTCTTACTGTAAAAACTAATTTTTTATAAAATAATAAAAATCATATAAAAATATAATATTATTAATAATTCCATAAAAAACACATTTTTCCTTTTTAATAGCGAAACTTAATTAAAATTTTGGTCCTCATATTTAGATTATGATTATTTTTGTTTCTGTATTTTTTTATTTTATTTCAATTGAATCTTTATATTATTTAAATAAAAACAATACGATTTCTTTCATGAAATTAGCATTATTGAGATTGTATCTTTCAAATTCGATATCTTTATTTTTTGTCTACTATATTGTCAGATATTGACACATGAATTAAGTTGTTGTTTTTTAGAATGTATTGAGATTATGGAGAACAACACTTTCGGAAAAAAACTACTTCATCTTTATTAAAAATATATAAAAACTTAATTGAATAAAAAAAAATATAACAACCGAATTACTAATTAAGTTTTTCATTGAATTGACTCACATAATTTACCTTCAAAATGACATTAATATCAATTTAGCCAAAAAAACCACGTTAATTTTATTTAACAACGTTAATTGAGTGACAAACAACTATAAACACTAAAATATAAAATCAAATATTTAAATTCAATATTAAATAAAAAAAATTATAATTATGTAAAGTTTAAAATAAAGTATAAATATTTTAATAATTTAAAATAAAACAAAATAAATATATACATACATATTTCTCTCATATTTCAAAAGTAAAATATTTTTTAGTTATATTTAATAAATCCAAACATTTGTTTCAATGTAAAAATTCCAACAATATCGTGTTTACAAATCTAGTTGTCATTTAATATAAAGTTACACGATAATGAAATATGGGTAGAGAAGTTGTAAAGTTGATTATTCTAGCTTCTTCTAGAGAGTGTTATCTTTTACAAGAAAGTGTGACCAAAAGCAACTCTTAGAAATTTGTGTTTTAATGCAATACAAGGATGTTTGAGTCTAGGTTCAGAGGATTGGGTTTCTTGAGAGTGACTATTGGTGACAGCAACGTAACACCATTTTCAACAACATTTTCTTTTTCTTATTTTCTTTTCACACCTTCAAATCTCCGTATCAAACCAACAATCATGATTTTCTGAAAAAGTTAGCATAATTGTCTTTTTCAAAAAATTTCATGTTCTTTTTATATATATATATATATATATATTTTTTTTTTTCTGTATGTTTCAACATTTTGCATTTCTTTCTAATGTATCAAAATTATATTATTTTCAGCTCTTTTTGAAAAACCCTTTTCCTTACAAAATATAACGAAGGCTATTTCTTTTCAACTTTTAGATTTTTTTAGGCATTTTTTAAAATGCCTTGTGATGTTAGGCTTTATAAATGAAAAAGAAAAAGGTATTATATTTGAATTTATAGCCTTATATGTGATATAATTCCTAAGTTGTAAAAGTAGTTGTTGATTTTTACCTATACTTACTCTTTTTTCTTACAATTGAAAAGTTGAGGAATATTAATTAGGATGTATTAGGTACGTGTAGTGGTTGACTTCTCCTTGACTATACACTAGTCAATTCTTCAATCTTCAAGGATAACTATTCCAAATTAAATGGTCTTAAATTAGATGATGAATTCAAAAGAAATATACAAATAATTAAAAAAATTCTCTATCCACTAGAATAATTTAATTTAGTCTTTTAGCAACATACAATCTGATTTAAATAAATAAATAAATTGAATTTGATTATTCAATGACTGTGTTATGGTCAAATTTAAGAGAAAAAGTCAATTAAAAATAAAAATAAAAATTATTAAAAGTCGTGAGGTACAATATAGGTTAACTGAGACATAAAGTTTTCATAAATATTTTAAAAGGAGATATAGGTTCATAATTTAATATACGTTTTAAATATTATAGTGATATTCAATAATGTTTAAATAATTTAAATATTTAATTTATTTGTTTGTCAAGATTAATATTTTAATTTTTAGTTATTATCTTTGTTATAATATTTTGAGAATTATATAAACACTTTGATTTCGATATTATAAAAAATAATTTGAGTTAATTCATTTTTATTGTAATAGAATAAATATATCAAATAAATTGAAAAAAAAATATTTGTAAGTGAGTCAACCACTAACCTATCAATCCGTGGTGGGTCGAGTCAGGTTGAAAAATTTATGGCTCATCAAAAACTGAGTGGAGTTAAGCTAACCCTTTTTTTAGCTCAACATGTGGTGAGCCAATTCGTGTAAGTCAGGTTGACTCACTTTGACACCCCCAATACAAGAGGTAGAATTCAAAGCAGCGAGTTGCACAAGTAATTAGTGGATATTTACACAGCCTGTAGATTCAACTCTAAGAAGCAAAATTCAAACCAACAAGTTCCACAAGTAACCAATGGACATTTCCACAACCTGTGGATTCAACTATAAGAAATAAAATTCAAACCAACGAGTTACACAAGTAACTAGTGGATATTCCCACAACATGTGGATTCAACTACAAGAGGCATAATTCAAAACCACACAAGAAAAAAACAACCATACTCACCACAAATCAAATTCATGAACATGCATTCATTAATTTAGGAAAAACATTGTATAGCAAAACAATACTAACTTCCCTTACCTAACAAAGCGGCTCAATCGGCCCAAACAACTCTAAGAACACCAAAACACTTCTAACTCCACAATATGCTCTATCTACACATAGAAACATCACAAGAACGATCAAGACATACCAGTATGGTCACTGATCAGTAGAAACTCATATTGATGATTATAAATGTGCATGCCAGTGAAAGAAGACTCACATGCAACGATGGACATAAAGAGACAGAAAAAATGACCAAAACTTAATTTACACAAACGAGAAACTAATTGGTCCAAATTGAAAGACTCGCTGTGAGGATCATTCCTATAGTCTCAAATCTTCAATTAGGCAAACAGAGGACAAGAACATCTAAAAATAAGTCAAAGAACTCTATAAAAGTAATTTTTAGAGAGATTGTGTGTTTTAAAATAATGAAACTCGCTTATAACAAAATTATTTATATTGAACCCTTTTAATATTTAAGTAATTGAGTCTCACATTTTTAAACTGATATCACTTCTAAAATACCATTTTATAGGATTTTACTGTATTGATGAAAAATAAAAGAATAAAATATTTTTTAAAATTGATAAAAGAGAAATTACCGGTGAAGATAAAAATAGGACAATGTGGTTGTTCATCACATAATAATGAAGTTAAAGCTTGTGAAAACTTTTGAATTAATTTATGAACATTAATAAAATGAAATATGAATATTTTGTAGATAATATGGTTATTTCATTGAAAAAAATAACTAAAAAATGCAAGAATGTGAAAAACCATGGACAATACTTTAGATATGTGTAATAAAATTTGAGTATATTATTTGGCTCTTCCAAAGATTTTGGTCAAAATCTACCACTAATGTGAGGAGTCTTCTTTCAAGATTTTGGTCCTATGTAGCCCAATCTTTAAACACATGAAAGATGAAGTTAGGGATTTAAAGAAAAGAAAGAAAAAAAGTTTTAGAATGATGATAATTTTTTAAAATAAAATTTGATTCTTAGAAAATATATCTATAGTTGATTTTTTTTTTATAAAAAAAAAATCAAATATAGTCGTTAAAACCACTTCTAATTGAAAATGTAAACCATTATTTCTTCTTTGTAGATGAAGAAAAGAAAACTTACGTTATAGTTTTTGTAAACTCATTATTTTTAAGATTGATTTTAATAGAATAAAAGGAATGTACACAAGTTATATTAAGAATAAAAGGAAAAACCATGTACACAAGTTATATTAAGAAATGTTACAACTTATCCATAACAAAAAATAAAAATAAAAAATAAAAAAACGATTTTATGAATAGAGTCATGCAGGAAGACAGAACCTGCATTGTGCATCACATGTCTGAAACATATTAGGTCTTTTTCCATCACCATCTGACAGAAATCTCATTTAATAGTTATTGAAAAATTAATTGAAGTATATTAATAATGCGAAGTATTTCACATTATTATTTATATACAATTTGTCAGGTATGATAAGATTATCAAGTGATATAATAATTAGTTCTTTTTAGTTTCAACATTGCACGCCATAAATATTTATTTATATGTGATTATAAATGATAACAAATACATATTTTAAAATTGATCAATTGTTATAAAATGGAATTCGTAACTAATTAATAATGTATAGATATATTATACTTTGGATTAAAATAAATATTTTAAAATGTATAATAAAGTTATTTTAAATCGAAAAATAAATATAAAAGAAATATTGTTCGAGGTGATTGATAAAAAGACTTTTAAACTAATTACGTGAAAAATTATTCCAATAAAAAAGAGAGTGGAGAATATTTTTGCTAAAAAGAAATAATAATAGATGTAAAATAAATATTTTAAATTATAATATTATATATAAGAATATATAGTAACTAGTTCAATTAGTTTAGAAATATATATATATATATATATATATATATATATATATATATATATATATATATATATTAGTTGTTTTCATATAAGTGTAACAAATACATAAACTAATTTAGAAATATAAATATGTATTTCTAAAGTAATATTTAAATGAAAAGTATCAATTAAAATATTATTAATAAGATGTTGAAAACTTAATTACATTTTTATATTTTTATATATGCATAGTATAATTATTTAAATATGTCTTCAGATTTTTTTTTACTAATTAAGTATTTTATGTACCGTGATTAAATCATTATTCAAAATATATTGTTTGTTCAATGACCTATGTTTAATATTGAGCTCAACCCACCCTTTATTTGTACTCATGTTATTGTGGTGGTGTTCTTTTTATCACAACCATTTAAGTATTTTATCAAGATGAAATAATGACTTTAATACATTAATGAGGTTTTTAAAAGAAACAAATTATTATATGAAATAAACATGAATAAGAGATTAACACTACTTTAAATACAAAACATTTACATAATGAATTAATGATTTTCTTTTTCACATAGATGCTCTAGTTATTTCATATAATCTCATTTTTAGTATGTAACGTCATATTTTAAGTCAAATCAATTCAGTAATCTAACAAATAAAACATCAATATTTTCAACTTCTACATGTTATAACCTTATTAAAATAACATAACAAAATACAGTTCATCTAAATATACATTTTGTCAAATATTAATCTTAAAAGTCACTCGAAATCATCAAAGTACGACTAACTTTGTAAAGCATTGACCATCACTATTAATTTAATTTCAACTTAGGACCAAATTGCATATATCAAATCCAAAATTGGTACCATCTACTACTATTTTAAAACTATTTTGTATCATTACCTAAAGTAGAGGTACCAATTTGAACAATAAAACATATATAGATTGCTCAAAAACTTAAAATTTAAAGTGTTGGTGTGATGTTGTGCGGTAGCCTTCACCATAGAGTGTCAAAAATGCAAATCAGTGGGTGGTGAGCACTACCTAAGTGGCGTTGAGCGCCAGGGACATATACAACTTTGAGAGCATTTTAGCTTCAGGACGTTGAGTAGTGTCATCTAGCGCTGAACACTGATCTTTACGAGACAAATGGTGTTGAGCGCCAGATTGTCCTATGTTTTTTTTCCTGTTTTCCTGTTTTGATTTCTTTGAAGATTTTGTTCATGTTTGAACTGGATTTTATAGTTGTATTACTTTAAACAAAATTGATAGATGGTTGTGAGCATGTATTATTATGATGTGGTTGAAAGAACATCAAGGAAAAATTCTGTGGTGGTATTTTAGTGTATGCTTTCGCATAAGGATTCAATATGAATGTATCATTTCTCTAATAACTACTCATATTTAAGTAGAACAAAGTAGGTTATGTGGTGAAGAGAAGAAGAAAGTCCTAATCACTGACTTGTCTGGTACTAGGCGCGAATGAAACTTGCTTTGTGAGTGGTTGGATAATAACCACTTGTGTTGCAGAATTTGGGAATAGTGAACTTGCTTGGTCCTAAACGCGAATAAGACTTATTTTGTGAGTAGTTGAATAATAATTCATTGAAACCAAATTCTGTAGAGTTTAGGAATCACCATATGTGCACACCAATAATGAACTCGATGCCAGATGCATGAATCCAAATAATTAAATTTAGTGTCAATTATATATATATATATATATATATAATTGTTTTGTTTTATTAATATTTAATATTTTGTTTAATAATTTTAAACTATTAAATAAGATGTTAATTTAACGCTGAAAATAAATTTGATGATATATTAAAAATCCAAAATTCTTATCATGAAAATAATAACTATTTTAAAATTAAGTTTGAAACAAACTATAAAAATATATATTTATAAATGTAATTCAATTTTTTAAAATGTTTTTTCTTAAAAGTGAACATGTAAAATATATATGATTATTTTATATAAATAAATTATATTTTTATTCATTAAATACTAATTATAAAAAAAAACAAATTTCATAATTCATTGATCTAATTAATAACATTATATTTAGTCACACAAATATTACATGAAACAGTTAAAGTGTAAAAAGATTAATCTTAAAACATATAGAAAAGATCCAATTAGTGACCAACTTACTTTTTCGTGAAATCCAATTTTTTTTATAATTTTTAGAAATCATTTATAACTTTGCGGACAAAAAATACTATGATTCCATTAAATCTAAGGAGACGAATATTACGAGAAGAAATACATTAAAAGAAAAAACTAAACTCCTCGTCACAAAGAATAGGTCAAAAAGACTCTTTTAATCAGTTACTTTAATAAAATTTAAATAAAAATTTATTTTAAAATATTATAAATTTTTAATAACAATATTTAATTTAATATATTTTTTTAAAAGGTAAAATTCCCGACAAGCGAAAAGACTAAGAGATCACTCTGTAAATATTTGTAATTTTGCAATTTTTTTGGAAAATAGGTTTTGTTTGTGAAGATTTTCCGCGAAAGAACAAGTTATTATTATTGGGCAATTTCTTTATTTTTTATTTTTTATTTTCTCAAGTTCTTACGTGTTGGGATTTTTCTCTATTTTATAATTAAATATATATATATATATATATATATATATATATATATATATATATATATATATAATTATAGTTTTT
>Ga0214544_1002712_pt1 | contig 37079 bp, 50 predicted proteins | sample CNSS3metaG_FD_160074 | JGI IMG/M metagenome (GOLD analysis project Ga0214544, IMG submission 160074) | Root nodule microbial communities from cowpea collected in UCLA plant growth center, Los Angeles, California, USA - CNSS3 | ecosystem: Host-associated > Plants > Roots > Nodule | place: USA...
TTTGAAGGATGTTCCTGCGTGGCAACGAACGACGAAGGCGGGATATGTCCTTGAGAAAAATGGTGCCCCCAGAGAGACTCGAACTCCCGACCTACTGATTACAAATCAGCGAAAGTATCATTTCGCGACGGTTCAAGATGACTCAGTCCACAGGTAATTTCCGCATCAACCGCCTGACTCTCTAGGCTTTTCGCCGTTCACATGCTTTCATCTGCATCCGTCACCATTCGCCGTTTTTTGTTACCCCAAAGTTACCCCGGATGCCAGCAGCAAAGCCATTCACGGTAAAATCGATCGAAGCCATTAAACCAGACGCGTCGAGGAAGGAGATTCCGGACGGCGGCCTGCAGGGCCTTTACCTGGTCGTGCAGCCGACCGGCGTGAAGAGTTGGGCGGTTCGATACCGCCATGCGGGCAAGCCGCGGAAGATGACGTTGGGAGGATTTCCAGCAATCAGCCTTGGCGACGCCCGTGAAAAGGCTCGCCACGCCTTGCGAATGGTCTCCGAAGGCAGGGACCCTGCCACAGAGCAGGCAGAGCAGGAGACCAAGAGGCCCGCGCACATGGATCTGATGCCGGCGCTGCTCGACGAGTTTGTCACTCGCCACGTGACCGTAAAGAACCGGCCGTCTTACGTGAGGGAAAGCAAACGGATCATCGAAAAATACCTGAAGCCGCGATGGAAACAGAAGCTCGTCAAAACCGTGACGAAACGGGACGTGATCAAGCTGCTGGATGAAATCGTTGATCGCGGCTCGCCCATCATGGCGAACAGGGTGCGGGCGCTGCTGAGCAAGTTCTTCGCCTGGGCCATGGAGCGCGACATAGTGGACGCCTCCCCCGTCGTATCGATCAAAGCGCCATCGGAAGAGAAGACACGCGACCGCGTTTTGACAGATGAGGAAATCCGCTTCCTATGGCTCGCATCTGAGGAGCTCGGGTACCCATTCGGCCCCATCGTGAAATTGCTGCTGCTGACAGCTCAGAGGCGAACGGAAGTCTCCGACGCACTATGGGATGAGATGGAGCTTGGGGGGAATAACCAGCTTTGGGTTATCTCGGCCGACAGAGCAAAGAATCGAAAGGAACACTTCGTCCCGCTTACCGCCTCTGCGCTGGAAATCATCCAGGCGCTTCCGAAGGTCAAGCCGGCTGAGGACGAGGAGGCAAAGCCCATCTACCTTTTCACCACGACGGGCAAAACGCCTGTCTCTGGCTTCTCTAAAGCGAAGACCCAGCTCGACGCGGAAATGCTCACAATTGCGAGGAAGGAAGCCGAGGAGCGCGGGGAGGATCCAGAAGGAATTGCGATTGAGCCATGGACCTACCATGACCTTCGGCGCACCGCCGCGAGTGGAATGGCTCGACTAAGCGTTCCCGTTCACATCGTGGAGGCAGTGCTTAATCACCGATCGGGGTCGATTAAGGGCGTCGCCGCCGTCTACAACCGTTATGACTACGCGGAGGAAAAGCGAGCCGCATTGACAGCGTGGGACGCCGAAATTCTAAAGATATCGAAACGAAGAAATGCGTAGGTTGGAGGATCTGGTCGCCAGCCGTGGTGACTAAAGCTCATCTGCCCACTCAATCGAAATTCGCCCCTGCAGGACATTCAACGCCCGACCGATCGCCTTGTAATTAGGCCCATTACCTTGCCTGCACCCATGCGCGAAATATCCTCTGGTCTTGGCTTCTCGATCGAGGTCAACGAGGGACCATCCTATGGAATAGCATTTTTCCAGAATTTGATCGACCGCCGGGTGGCCAGTAGGTTTGTACCGTGGCTTCTCTCGTCGAAAATTATGACGGCGGGCCGCATGCTCAATGCTGCACCACGTCACATGAGGAAATGTCGCGCAGATTTCTTCCTTTGAACATCGCGGGTACATGCGGCGAAGTTTCGAAATCTCTGCCGCTGTCCACCAATGAAGTTGCCTACTAAGACCTAGTTTACGGCGCTGATGTTCAATGGCCTTGACCGTGCGATGCGGCAATCGCTCATGTACTTGCAGGTTGCTAGGAGATTGGTAGAGGACTTGTATTTCCGCATCAGTCCAGAGGAGGGCTCCGCTTATAGCAGCGCCCCGGCGCTGGATCCTTTGGCGATTCCGTTCTGACAGGATAGCACTGCGGGCGTAGTAGGCTAGCGACATAACGCACCTCCTGGACATGATTTCATCTAGGAGACCTTGAGTCGCGAATTCACGATTTGTGTTTTCCCCAACAATGATCCAGCATGCCGCGCAATGAGCCTCACCAGCCAATTCATTGCCGAACTGGTCAGAGTTGCGAACGAAGCGGAGAAGCTCTCGCCGTTCGAGGTAAAGCGGCTCCTCGATCGGTCCATCGCCACGATACGCGACATGCGCGAGCAGACCGGCATACCAGGCAGCAACCGCGCAAAGGATGTAGTGATAGATCTGCAGGTCGCACAGGCAAGGGCTGACAGCCTGTCGGCAGCAGAGATCCGAGACGCCATTCTGGACGCTGCCGGCATCATCAGGACGTTGAAGATTGTGCTGGATGGGAGAGAGTGAGGGGCGGGGGAGCGCGGTTAGAAAAGAGAGAAGCCCCGCAATTGCGGGGCTCCAACCATCGTGGAAAGGACGATACTCAGTCCTCGTTCGTATCGAAGCTCGCAGAATTCAGCGTGAAGGAATCGCGGAAATCTTTCATCGCGTTGTCATAGGCGAGCTGGTTCTTCTCCACCAAAGAATCAAGGCGATCTAAGAGCTTGTGCCTTTGGTCAGTCTGCGAAGCGGCCTTCTTCTCCACACGTGGTTGCATTGTCATCCCTGAATTTACGTGTATTCGTGAGTCTGAGATTCACAAATCACCCTTTAACAAACGATTAACGCCATGACCACCGAAACGTTTCCGAGTCCAGAGAGAAAATACCCTGAAATCGTGATCGGGATTGTGTCACCTGTTGGGACGGACCTCAACAGCACGATTGATGCACTCACGGAAGAATTTGAGAAAAAGAATTACGAAGTTCACCACATCAAAATTTCTTTGAAATTTCCTGAACTCGCCGAATCGATCGGCTACGAGGGGCTGGACCCGGACTCGAAATATAAGCGAACGGAAACTTATATCGATTTCGGAAATTACCTCAGAGAGAATATCGGTGACAAATTTCTTTCAGCATACGCTATTTCAGAGATAGCGGAACAACGCTTCAACAAGTCGGAAGAAAGACCTTTCCAAGGGAAGTGCTATATCATCGATCAACTCAAGACTGAAGCCGAAGTTGAGCTATTACGCGAAGTCTACGGCAGCTGCTTTTTCCAGATTTCTATTTATTCCGCAAGGGACGTGCGCGTTGACAATTTAGCAATGGCTATGGCGCGGGATGAAAAGAAGCGTGACCGAAATGCATATCGCGATAAGGCCGAGAAGCTCGTGGTCAGGGACGAGGACGAGTCAGATAATCCGTATGGTCAGAAGGTTGGAAAAATATTTCAATACGCCGACATTGTGATCAACGCAGACCGAGCGGAAGATCAGAACGACGTGGCTCATCAGGTATCTCGCTTCGTCGAGTTGCTTTTTGGGCACAACGCGTACTCCCCGAATCGGATGGAGTACGGGATGTTCCTGGCGCATTCGGCTGCCCTGCGGAGCCTAGATCTGTCCCGCCAGGTAGGAGCTGCAATCATTCGGCCCACCGGAGAGATAGCCGCCCTCGGATCAAACGAGGTGCCCAAAGCGCGTGGCGGCACCTACTGGTGTGATGATCCATACGACGCACGGGAATACAAACTCCGGCAAGACAGCAATGACGCACGCAAAATCGAGCTGCTTAACGAAGTTGTAGAAATCGCACTTGGGCCAGGAAGAAAGCTCACGAGGGCGCAAGAAAAGAAGCTTAATAAATCTCAATTCATGGACGCCCTTGAGTATGGTAGAATTGTGCATGCAGAAATGTCGGCCTTGAGCGATGCTGCTCGATTGGGAATTAGCGTACAGGATGGGACAATCTACTGCACAACATTTCCATGCCACATGTGCTCAAAGCACATAGTAGCGAGTGGCATAGCCAAGGTAATTTTTCTTGAGCCTTATCCAAAAAGTCTTACGTCAGATCTCCATTCCGATTCCGTAAAGATTGAAGGAACCTCTCGCGGATCCTACGCAAGGTTCCCTGCCGTCGAGTTTCTACCTTTTTTTGGCATCACTCCTCGCCGATACCGTGAGTTCTTCTCTCGCGGAAAGCGAAAACAGGGTATGCATTTTCAGACTTACAAGAACGGCGAACCATGGCCCATGGTCACGATGAGCGCACCTTGGTATGCGAAGCGAGAGATTGAGCTGATAACAGCACTCCGGCGAGCCTTGCGCGATTTTCCGGGGGGGCCAAATGATCTTGAACCACGGCCAGGTACTGAGCTAGCGCTAGATGCTCCCTGAATTAAGCAGAGGGAGGTTGAAAACTGTCGCATCATCCGACCGCTCTCTGATCCCCTTGAACGACGGATGCCGTAGCCTCCCCTCGTCCGTCCAGGCGCGATACTCCACCTCCGCCACTAGGAACGGCTCTGTGAAGACTGCGCCCTTCCGATTCAGGTTCACTGCTGGCGAATCCGTCTCTATTTCCTCCAGGAGTTCGCGAAGCTTGGTCGACTCTTCACGAGTCCAGCCCGTTCCGCAACCGCCGACATAGACGAGATCCCCGCCCTTTCGCGCCGCCAACAGCAGACGACCTATGGCACCGGGAATCGTGGATGGCTCGAAGCCGACGATGATGAAGCTGTCGCGCCGCGTGCAGGTGATCTTGAGCCAGTCTGGTCGCCGGCCGGAGCGGTAGGGACGCTCGCGATGCTTGGCGATGATACCTTCAAGGCCGTGTGCGCAGGCGACGCGCAAAAACTCTTCCCCTTCCGCCGGGCCCTCTTCGGAAAGCCTGATTGCACCATCGCGGTCAGCGGAGACGACCTGCTCAAGCAGGCGCCGTCGTTCCCGTTGCGGCAGCTTGCGTAAATCGCAACCATCGAGATAGAGGATATCGAAGGCGAAGAGAATGATTTCGCCGGGCTCATGCGTGGCCGGCCGGCGCCCCAAGGCGCGCTGCAGCATGCCGAAGTCCGATCGGCCCCGCTCGTCGAGCACAACCGCTTCGCCGTCGAGGATGGCTGTCTTCAACTTCAGCCGTGGCGCCTCGGCCGCGATCGAGGGAAATCGGTTGGTCCAGTCGTAGCCGCCGCGGGTGATCAGTCGCACGCGGTCGGGCTCGATGTGGACGGCAAGCCGGTAGCCGTCCCATTTCACCTCGAAGGCCCAGTCCGGCCCCTGTGGTGGCTTGTCGACGAGAGTTGCAAGACAAGGATCAACGCGCGCCGGCATGGTATCGGGCGGCGGCTGATCAGGTGGCTTCTTCGATGAAGCTTTGGCCATCGGCAATTAAACGCGCGACCCCGTCAAAAGTCACCGATATGCCTTGCGCCAACCCGCGGCACGCGCTGCCTCCTCGGAACAAAACCATCGCTCGCCTTTCAAGAAGTCGACGCGCGTCTCGCTGTAATATTCCTGTCCCGGGATGTGATAGATGTGCTCGCCTGATGGGTAGCTGATATTGCCCTTGATGTCGCAGCCAGGGATTGGAGACACGTACTCGGTAACTGCGAACAGCACGATTGCCGCGACCATGGCAATTCCTAAGATTGAACTGCCTCGTTGCTGCTGCCCACGATAACGGTTGTACGGCCTAGATCTGCGGGAAGCGTTGCGCCGGAAGGGACGCTTCCCGCGCCTTTGCGGATCAAACTCGAAGACTTTTCCCATAACATCCCCCGACGCGAGGATGCCGTGCATACACATGTGCGTCTACTCGCCCAAATGGAGTAGTCGATCAGCAGATGCAAACCGCATTGACTCTCGCGGGCATGCGAACATAATAAGAACATCATCGGCGTTGCGGCCGCCAATCTGAGGATCTGTGAGGCAATGGACTTCGTGCGTGCGCGGAGAAGGTGACGTCATGTCTGCTGAGAAGCAAACTTCCGAGATCGAGGAATTGGACGCGTGGATGGATGAGGTTGCGTCAGCACTTGCTTGGCACGGCGGTGACGCTGAAGCGACAATCCGAACACTCCTCGCCGACTGCAAGCATCTGCGCGAGCAATTGGCGCTGGCTCAGATCGCGATGAGCGTCGGCTTCACCAGAGGCTGGGCACCCTGCCAAGAGCGCCAAGATGAGGTGACAAGATGAGCGACGAGCAAGGCGCGACGAAGCACGACACGGCACTCTACGTGCACTATTGCGAGCATACCGGCTGCAAGAGATGGGGAAGCTTCGGCTTTGCGGTCGGCAAGGCAGAGCCTAACTGGTTCTGCCTTGAGCACCGGCCGGAATGGAAGCCGCGCAATGCCTAGAGCTGGTGCCTGGTGGCTATCTGAACTTGCTGGACGGAAGATCCGGGTTGAATGCGAGTGCGGTGTGAAGAAGAGATACGACGCCGCACAGATGCTCAAGCGCCTCGGAGACCGCAGCATGCCCGCGTTGCTAGTGGAGTTGGCAATCGCAAACGGCTGCGACAGGACCGCGAACCGCTTCTATGACCGCTGTCAGCTCGTCTATCGGAACACCCTTCCTAGTCAGGAAAAAAAGCTCTCCCGATTGAACCGGCTGACGATGCGGCGCCAGCCGGCACTCCTGACGAGATCACCTTCGCGAACCTACCGGAGTGGTACGATCTGTTCTGCAGTTGCCGCAGATGCGGCCGCGAAAGTCGGATTGATCGGCGCGCGCTTGCACGAAGATTCGGGGCAAAACGGTCGATACTCTCGCTGGCGCGGTACCTACGCTGCACGAAATGCGGCAACAAGGACGGGAACGCTGTAAAGCTCGGGAAGGTCCGTCGATGAATGGCGTTTACCGACGTTGTAAGGAGACTCGCATTGACGAAGCTGGCGGCCGCTACGCTTATCGCACTCGGGGTGGCGCATGCTCAACTTTCCTTCGCCTCTGAAACCTTGATGGGGCGTGCCATAGTGATCGACGGTGACACGATCGAGATCAGCGGCGAGCGCATCCGCCTGAACGGCGTCGACGCGCCGGAGAGCTGGCAACGATGTGAAAATGGCGGCGGCGCTGAATACCGCTGCGGTAAGGTAGCCGCGTTCGAACTCGACCGCTTCTTGGCGGAATCCCGTCCCACCCGCTGCGAGTTCGTCGAGCGTGACAGATACGGCCGCTTCGTCGGCGTTTGCTTCCGCGCTGATGGTCGTGAGGTCAATCACTGGCTCGTCGAGAGCGGCAACGCGGTGGATTGGGAAAGGTATAGCAAAGGCGCATACGCGGATGCCCAAGGCGATGCGAGAGCACGGGGCACCGGCATCTGGCGTGGCCGGTTCCAGTCACCCTGTCTAGCGCGCGCGGAGCGCGCGAAGCGGGAGCCGTCTTGCTGATTCTAGCAACGCAAAGATCCGCTGAAGACAGATGGTGGCGGATGCTCGGCGCTGCAGGTCGCAAACCTGGACTCGACTCATAATTGCAATTCTGCTTCGCTACGCGAGGAGCTGGAGGCAGAACATGATTCGCTATGTGCCGATCTTACGCTGGAAGCGAGGTGAACGGGTTGCGCTCAAACATCTCACTCCCCAAGCGCGCACTCGGACTACGCCGCTTTTTTTGCTGGGGAGCGAGCAATTCAAAGTAAAAGCCGCTTCGAAGTCACATGCGGCCGTGCCTGCACCTCAGGTGTTCGTGCACGACGTGCTGTCGGACTGGGGCACCGGTACCTTTTATCTGGACGCGTCCTCCCTGCCCACACAGGGAACTCAACCTCACCCAATCGCTGCAATCGCGGCCGCCGCCCGTGCTCAGAGTGCGCGCATGATTCCAGTTATTCATCTGGGCGCAAGCCACGGCTACTTGAATGCCGTCACTGCAATCAAAAGCATTGATAATCGAGGCGTGTGTTTGCGCATCGACATGCAGGAGCTCTTCTCTGTCGCTCATTGGCTACCACAATGGCCTTTCCCGATAGGAGAGACAGACCTGATAGTCGACTTCGGCGAAAATGTTGCTTCTGCGGCAGCGGTAGGAACCGCTCTCGATGGGGCATTCAGGGCTTTAGGCACCGGGGGGCATTGGCGATCCACCACGATAGCTGGCACATCAATGCCGCCCAACTTCACCGGGTACACGGCCGGCCAGCATCATATAGTTCGAGTAGAGGTTCAGCTTTGGTCCCGTTTGTCGGCGCTGCCGCTGCCATATCAGCTGGATTATGGCGACTTCGCATCCGTGACCACCGGCGTTACGCCGGCCAACATTGCATGGGGTTACCCGATCAATGTGAAGTACACGCTACCAACGCACTTTCTGATTTTCCGGGGAGTGAGGACCACCGGACCCTCGGGCGTCGACATGGACGTTCAATTGCGCGCCCATGCTAAGGGAATCGCGGGGTGCTCCCCTCGGCACGCCATCGCAGGGTCGTGGAGCGATCAAACTATTGATCAGATCGCGGTCGGGAAAGCCGATCCAAAAGGCCTAGAGCATTGGGTTCAACTGAGCGTTAACCGCCATATCGAATTGATGCACGCTGTCCTGCCTTAGCCAGTCTCGTCGGTTTTTCAGAGCGCATAAGACACGTTTGCTGAGCTCGCGCACTGGGATTTCACGGGCCAAGCGTTCATGAATCAGTTTTACGCGCTTCGATCTCCACCCAGCCGACAACCCATATTGCTCCAGAATCGCAACTGCTTCATCTTTCCGGAGCAACTCTGCGACTACGTAGGGCTCGTGATTAGCGTTTCGCCTTGAAGCGCGAACTCGTTTGAGCTTAACGCCATTTTTGCTACCGGTTGCTCGGATTATCCCCCACCAAGACGGGATCAGCGTTACAGCTTTGTCCAGGTGCTTGCTTCCGACCACCAAGGTCATGCGATCGAACACCCTGCTGTAGAGGTCGGCCTGCAGCGGCAACCGAGCTAACGAATCGCTATCGCTTTTCAGTTCATACCCGCTCATCTCGCCGTTAAGTACGGCTACATCAACGCGAACCGTCCCCGCCCACACTCCCATTTCCTGAACGATTCGGGTGTCACCGTCTGCCCCATGTGTACGGTGGAGTCGCAGAAGGAGGGCTTGCCGAAGGTCGATATCTCGCATTTGCGATTTCCTGTCTCTGAGCCACAATCGTCCGCTTCGAGACGTTAACAGCGGGTTTACTCTACGGGCGAGATGCTGCTGTTTAATGCAATGAAAGCGCCGCCGCTACTGAATACGGATCGGAGAAAGTTACCGGACCCTTTGCCAAATTGTTCGAGATGCCGTGAGCCAAGCTGGAGCTCATCAACTCACCGTCCAACCTGAGCGATGTCTCATTGCCTTGATCTGCTGCAGGATCTCCAAACGTCACCCCCTGTCGACCAAAAAATAGCCCCCTGCGGAGGATAAACGGCGGGCTCGGAATTTGAGGCCCAATTTATGTTGGCTGTCCTGATCGTGGCAGAATGGCAGGAGTTGTCCAGTTACCCATTGCAGCTACAAATATGACCAGGGCACCAGTATCACCGCCGAAGCTGGGCGCCGTCTCGCTGGCTTGCCTCGATGCGCTGCAATATCTCTCGGATAACGCGCATATCGGAACTGAGATTGCCGATGGATGTCTCCACGGCGCGCATCGACGTGGCCGCCTCGGCTGCCTGCTTCTCAACTGCGGAAATCCGAAGTTCATGATTGTCGAGTTGCCGGATCGCGACCTCAACGGCAGCGAGCCGCTTATCCAGCCGGTCGAGCGATGCGGCATGCGAATCCTGATTGGCGCTCACCCGCTCCCATGTCGCGCCCCAGGCGATTAGGCCGCCGGCAAACCCCATGAGAATTACGACCGTGTTGAGATTCCACTCCCATTTCCATGCTGGTGCTCTAACGTTCGCCATCTCTTCGGTCCTGTCGGTCAATCCCCTGCCCTCGTATCTGCCGCATGCACTGCGAATACCCTGAAAATGACTTGCGATTGTTGGGCCGCCGAACGGAACCGGCGACCGGAAGCTTATTCGCCAATCGGCTTTTTCGCGGCCCAGCGGCCATAAAGAGTGAGCGCGGCGCCGATCAGCGGCCCGAGAGCAATGATGAGGTCGATGACCTTGCCTTGAGCCTCTGCCGGGAAGGCATAGCCCAACAGTCCGAGGACGCCGGCAATCGCCGCCAACAGCGCACCAAGCGTGACGCGGGATCTATACCAGGGCTCATTGTTTGTAGCGCTGATAATCTCCGGCAGTATCTTGCTGGTGACTGCCTCGACGATGGGCGACACCGCTCCAGGCTGTGCCGGCACGGCAGGATTGCCCACGGCGCTTATCACCGCGCCGATGATCTTGTTTTCGAGTTTTTGTCTCGCATCCATGGCCGTCACTCCGCTGCCTTGGCTTCGCGGAGCGCGAGCGTTATGGAGGCATAGGCCTCAGCGGCTTTCACGAGCGCCGTTGCGGCCGTAACCGATGCCGGATCCTTGCAGACGGTCTCCAGAGCTGCCCAGGCGGCGGCCTCGCGGGTGACCGTTCGCGGCTTGATGCTGCCGGTGCTGGCGACGATGACAAACGCCGAATGAGCGGTCGCGGCCGCGGAGCACACCTGAGGCAGGTTGCGCTGAATGGCAGCGTCGATCGACGAGGTAGTCTGGCAGGAGGCGAGTGAAAGCGCCGCCGCTGCGATAAGCAGAAAGCGTGTCATGTGCTGTTCCTTTGTGGTTGAGATCAGGATTCGTTGGTGGTGATGCTGGCATTGATTGTCGTCATGGCGAGCGTCCCGATTGGGAGGACGTGAGAGGATGGCCAACGGTAGCCGAGCAGCCGGTCCTTCGAGATCCGGGCGACAGAGACGGAATTGCTCTGGTTGCCTCCGAGGATATGCAAGTGGGTCTCGTCGTGGCCGACGACGAAGCCGACGTGACCCTGCCACCCGCTCTTGCTACCGCGCCAGAAGACGGCAACGGCTCCGACATGAGGTGATCCGATCTGTTGACCGAATTTCAGCCAGTTGCGGGAGCCGAGTGGGTTGGCGACCATGGGCTCGTTGGGGAGCGCCGTGGCTATACACATGCCAACGAAAGCCCCGCACCAGGCGATTTCCGAAGCATCAAGGCGAAGCGCCTTATCTAGCGTCTTCGCGTCCTTGAGTTCGTGCAGCCCCAGGAACCGGCGCGCCTCGGCTATCCAGGGTAGCGTGACCGGCGGCGCTGCCTCATCAAAGCGGAGCGCTTTCAGCGTCTTTGGCCCTATCGTGCCGGGGAACTGGACAATCAGCCCCTTGTCCTGCTGGAGCTGTGTAATGGCAGCCGTGGTGAACCGGCCCGGCAATCCGTCTGCGCCGGCGGGACCAAGATTATAGCCGAGCGCGATCAAGCGCCGCTGCACTTCCTGCAACGTCTTGTCCATCTGAAATGTCCTTGGGAGATTGGCAGCGTTAGAAGCTGAGCGCGCCCTGCCACATGGCGTCGATCTGCTCGTCAGTGAGGCCAATCGCGGCGCCTACGGTCGCGATCAGTGGGTGCATGCGGTTGAAGGTGGTGGCGTACTCCCACTCGATCAGCGCCTTGTCCTTGTCGGCTCCGCCCGGCATCGCTTCGAGAGTAGCCTGTACCTGAGCTGGGGAGATGCCGTTGCTGACGAGCCCAAGGCGGAGTTGCCGTGCGGTGAGTGATGGCATTGCGGCGCGAGTCTCCTCGACCGTCGGCGGTGGCGGAGGTACGTAGACGTGAACGGGAGCGTCCGGGTTCTCGCTCATCCACTTGCGGATCTGAGGGTTGACTCCATAGGGGTCATTTGGGCGGGAGCAGTACTCGGCCAATTCAGGCTCATCGCCATCGGCGTACCGAATCATGAGTTCCAGTAAGTAAACGCCATTACCCTCGGCCGTGTCGGAGATTTTGAGTATCTCTGTGACCCTCGGGTATCCGCTTTGCTCAATAGTCATTACGCCACCCTCTGCATCAAATTGTATCTGTTGTCGGAGCCGCCACCGAATGCGCTTCCCCTAGCTCTCCATGTGCCAGAGAGGGCAGTGCCAGACACTAAGCTGTACTCGTACGTCGCCGCCCCGAGTCGAACTGTGGCAGAAGCATTGCGGTTGACGTACGTAGACTCTCGGTTTGCGAAGACGTGGTGCCCCAGTGGAAGGTTCAGCTCGTCCTGAGTGGAGCCTGTGTAGACCTCCGCCGCCGTGAAGCCGAGCGCATGAGTGTGGCTCGTCGAGGTAACGGTGTTCCCAGTCGAATTGGTAATGCTCGACGGCGTGCCTAGCGTGAACGTGCGATCCGAAGTGAGCTGCCCGCCACCAGTGAGTCCATTGCCAGCGACCACATTTCGTGAAGTTGGCACAGCATTGATTTCACTGGTAGTCAGGTTGCCCGAGTGCCAGACAGTCTGATCGATTCCAATTGAGGCATCATAGAACCTCAGTGCGTTGACCGAGTTCGTATTGTGCAGGAACAGGTAGTCATCGGTCACGTCATTGAACATGCGCAGACCGGCGCCGAGTCCCGTTCCATCGAGATGCTGAATGTAGGCCGTTCTGACCCCACCGGCGTAGAACGTTATGTACGGATTATCGGTGGCTAACGGCCCATCGAGTCGAAGTACTTCACCGGCTGTCGTAACCGTGATGCGCCCGGTTGTACTAAGCGTGGTAATACCGCTGTATGCGCCGCTGATTCGGTCATTCGGTATAGTGCCAGTTGTCAGGTTCGACGCATTATTCGCCCCAAGAGTCGCACGAGCTGTTGTTGCGTCCACATCATCGAGCAGCGTCTTGATGAATGTCGAAACTCCAAGGGTCGTCAGGGCAGTACTGGCATCCGCATCGTCCAGAACGGTTCTCGCGAACGGTGTAAGCGCCGTTGTGGCATAAACATCTGATGCCGTCGTATAGATCATTCGGTCGGCGGACGTGGTAAGGCCGGAGATCGAGCTCAGCGCCGCGTTCGCAGTCTGCGCCCCCAGATTGGTGCGCGCCCCGCTCGCGGTAGTGGCGCCCGTGCCTCCGGCCGTGACCGGACGCGCGGCGTTGGCGTCCGCCGTCAGATCATCCACGAACGCGTTGTAAGGCACACTCTGAATGGTCGTGTTGGACACGCCTTTCGTGCCCGCAGGAGGGGAATAGACGCCACCAGTTCTAGGCATGGGCATTCTCCATGGAATTCGACTTTTTGTTTTCCTGTTGACTCTGATCGCCAATAAGTTGTTACATCCACCAGTCGCTTAGGGGGCGAAGGGGAAACATCTTGAGATTTCAGTGGGCGGGGCGGCTCTTCACAGCCGCATCGATCGCGTTTGCGTTGGCGAGTTGCACCACGACGCAGGCCGACTTCCAGAAAAACCCAAAGGCCGTGAGCAAGGCGGCGCTCTGTCGGACCTTTCTTGAAACCTACGATCCTTCATTCAGGCAAGAAATCGCGATTGAACTCGGCCGCCGGGGCATAAGCTATTATGAGTGCCCTGCCATGGTTCAGAAGCAAAACCAGGCAATTGCCGCGACGGTAGCAATCGCCGCTATTGGCACAGCCGTGGCTGTTTGCGCGAAACACAATTGCGGTGGTGGCTCCTACCCAGCCTACCAGCCGTACCGAGGCAATTGTCAGTATGACTGGCAATATGACGCCGCGGGCAACAGATGCGGAAAGCGAAGCGCTTATTCTCGCCCGGGCGGGTACTAACTTACCTTTGACACTCGTATCTTCATTTTCCTCGATACTCGTGTATGTTGTCCTGCATGCTGCGTCTCGTCCAAATTGCCTGTATAGCCATCACAGCCGCCATTCTGTATAGTCTCGGCGCAATCTCAGACTGGTTTGCAAACTACTTCGGTGACGGCTTCGATCCCGGGTTTGTGCTTGGGGTGGTGTTTGCGGTGCTGGTCTACCTGTTCATTTGCTGGCTAGACCCTTCATCGCGCCCCCGCGGTTCCTCCACCGATCAGAATCGCTTTCGTTAGGGCGTCCAGCAGGGCCGGAGGGTGACCGGTTCGCTGCGCCTGTGCGAGAGCATCCACCAGGGCGCCACGATTGCTCACGATAGCTTCTGCCAACGCAGCGTCTCGCGCTTCCTTGCGACCAGATAGAATCATGTTGGCGAGCTTATCGACCGCCTTAATACCCCCTGCCCGCACGGTTCCTTTGATGCCGCCCGCCGCGTAGGCATTCCTCATAAAGTTTGGGTCGGCCTCGCCGTCCAGATCCGCAAGATGCTGCTGCCGTCTTGCCGTCTCACTATTACGCGTCACAACATCTCGCGTCCGCGCAAACGTCAGCTCGTTGTCGAGCACCTTGAACAGCTTATCAGCTTTCTCCGAGCCGAAGAGAATTGCCAGCCGAGCCCGGTTCCAATCGCCCTCCGACTTGATGAGCTTGTTGAGTCGCGAAATGTCGTTGGCGTTGCTGCCAAGGATACGATCGACTTCCGCTCTAGCGCCTTGCGATAGCCTCAGCGGGACAGCCGAAGGACCGATCTGCATTCCCTGGGGTAGCGCGCCTTGCTGAACCTCTGCTGCCAGTTCCGAGGGCCGCGGCGCGGTCCTACCATGGTCCAGTACCGTCTGCCCGCGCTGGAGGGCTTCCCGCTGACGGGCAAGCTCTGCGAACGTTGCGTCCGCCTCCTTGATCCGGGGGACAGCACGCGTTAGCGCGTCATCAAGCATCTGGCGGGTTTCCGTCAGCGCAGAAATCACCTTCGGATTTGCCTCAGTGGCTAGCATTCCGTCGATCGCCTGACGCGTCTGGAACACGACTCGCGGATCATTGGAAACCGCGTCTGACCCGTGCACATTCAGCATACCGCGAACGCGCTGGAGCGCCCTTTGGGCGTCCCCCCGGAGCGTCTGGATTGACCTATCGAGGTCACCGGCAATTGGGGTGATGTCGTAGGGGCGCGCCTGGCTGAATGCATCCCGGTAAACAGGCGACAGTAGCTGCTGATTGGCCTCTATCCCGCGTTCTACCTGCGAGGGCACAACATTGCGCCCCATCGTATCGTCGACCGTGGCCGCCAGACGGGCGTTCGCGCCCGCATGCCGCGCCTCAAGCGCAGAGCGCAGGATCTGCTGGCCTTCACCCGGCGTGGCTGCGAGGGCGGCGGCCTGGGCCTGCGTGTTCGGCCCAAGATCCGCAATCATGCCTTCCGGGCCAAGGTCCGCCAAGCGGGAACGCATGGCTGCATCGTCCAGTTGATCGCCCATGATTGTTTTCGCGAGTTTCTTCACTGCCGCGCTGGTGGTGCCGGCCGCCTTGGCAGCCTGGGAGGTTCTCACTCCGTCGATCACCTTCCGCACACCTGCACCAACAGCCATGCCCACCGCCGGCCCCGCAAGCCCCGCAATGCCGCCCCACTTTGTGCCGCCCCAAATTTCATCGGGATCGCCACCGGAACGAACGGCAGCATCAAGGCCACCGAGCCCGGCGCCGGTTGCTCCTGATGCCACCGAGCGTACGGCCAGATTCCCCGCCCCGGCCCCGAATGCCGCAGGAGCGGCTACGACCATAGGAATGGTCCCGGTGACAGCCCCGGCGACCTTCCCGCCCGTTGCCATGTAGGGATGCTGGCGCTGTGCCTCCTCGGTCGTATCCTGAGCACGCGTCAGGTTGTTCTCATAGCTTTCACCATTGATAAGAGAAGAGACGCCCGCGGCACCCCGCTGAGCGAGACCGAGAAGCGCAGGACCGACGACAGGGAAGCCTTCGAGGAATCCCGACGTGGTCGCGCCGAACGTGCCGCTCGGGCCAGCCATGCGCTCTTCACGGGCGAGCAGTTCCGCGCCCTCCTCAAAGCTGAGGTGGCGTCCGCTCGGGCGCGGTTTGTCCGCATAGCCGATTGCAGTGTTGAATTGATCTCGCGGCATGTCGCTATAGAACTTGCGGTGAAGAGCGTCCGCAAGGTCAGCATCCGACATGTCGCGGTACTGCGGATATTTCTGCCTGATCTCGGAAATGGTTGGCATCTATCGAATCCCTAGCGGGTCATCTTCTGCACGCGGCTTGTTGCCGTAGGTCGGACCTGCGGACCTTTTCATGCCGTCGATAACGGTCTTGCGGTTCAGGCGCTTCTGTTCCAGAAGCTCGGGCGGGTCCCCCGGCTGCGGGAAATATTGCTTGTTGGCGTTGTCGAACTCTTCCGAAGAGATGACGGCGCCGGACTCTCGGCGAAGCTGAGCATTAATGAAATCCCGGCGAGCCTGATCAAACTTCTGATAATCGCTGCTGAGTAGCCAGTTCTCGAGGAAATCGGGAATGTAATCGTTCCCGCGCACGGCCTGATCCCATGCGCCCAGGCCGGCATTCTCAAATTTGTCGATCAGCGCGCCCGAATTGTTCATGCGGTCGGCGAACGTGGCGGCCTCTTTCTCGTCAACCGTCACTTTTGGAGCCGTGACCTGAATGTTGCCCTCCGGCGTGACGCGCGCCCCCTGAGCCTGCTGCTCGCTAGGTCGTGGCTGGCTTTGCGGAGTCGGCTCCGGTGCTGACATCTGCTGCGGCTGGCCACCAGCGGCCGGCTGCCCAAAAACACCCTGCGGGGTGAGGAAGATGACTTCGCCGTTCGGCCCCGTGATGGTTTTTCCGGCCGCGAGCTGCTGGGCCTGTTCGGGCGTTAGCTGGTTGCTATCCATAAGGCCGTTCAGTGCCTGAGCCTCAACAGAATTCCCGCTGAACCGGAACTGACCGGTCCCGCCACCAGTCGGTGGCGTCAGCCACTTGTCTTCGTTTGGATCGTAGACGTTCCCATTACCGGCATTAATGAGCGGTTGGCGCTTCGGCTTCCTCGCTTCTTCGAGTTCCAGCCGCGTCTTTTCCAGCCCGAGCTGATAGGAGGGGTCACTTCGCTTGGCCTCCTGCTCGTAGCGCTGTCGCTCCATCCAAATCTGCTGTTCGCGCTGCGCCTCGGCCGCCTGTGCCTGTTGCTGGTAGAGCGTCTGGAGCACGGCGCGCTGTTCGTCCGACAAGAACGGGTTGCTGAGAGCCTGCAACAGCGTCATCTGATCCGGGCCTTGCGGCGGCGCCTGCGGCTGCGGAGGCTGGGCCTGTGCGACCTGCTGCGGCTGCGGAGCCTGTGTTGGCTGAGCGTTCATGCCCGGGAATTGAGCCCTGTATTCCGGCGTCTGTTCGAAGGCGGCAACCTCTTCGGTGAGCGACGGCTGAGCAGGTGCGGCGGTTGCCTGTGCCGACGTGTTTGGCTGCGGTCGCGCAGACGGGACGCCGATCGACGGATCGAGGCTTGCGACCTGCTGCGGCTGCCCTTGACCTTGGAAGTTCGGCAGGAATGCGTTTGCCGTGGCTAGGCGTTCCGCAGCCTCTCCGCCCGGCCTGTCATAGCCGGCGAACTTCCAAGCCCGATTGATGATGCTCTGCGCTTCCTCGACGCTCTTGGCGTTGTTCAGCGCTGTGATGAGGTTCGGATCCTCCTGGACGAGGAATTCCGCCTGTGTCTGCGGAGAACCGTTGCCCTGCTCACCCTTCGACGCCGCATAAGCCTGAAGGTTTGACAACCGCGGCCCACGCCAGGACATGATGCCACCGGCCGTGCCTGCCTGCCCGCTCTCGCTTGGATCGCTCCACGTGCGATTTGCGTTCTTCGGCGAGAACCGGCTTTCCGCCTGTCCGGTCGCGGCTACGGCGGCGAGGCCGAACGGGTTGGTGATAACGTCGTCCACAGTGTCCATAAAGCCGGAATAGACGTCGTTGCCGCTCATGTTGATTGGTGCTGCAGCGCTGGGTGAGCCGGCTGGTTCGCTCGAAACAGGACCGCCATCCGCACTCGATGCGCTCACATTCGATGCACTGCCAACTATCTTCTGGAATAGCGCATCCGCAGCGCTACGGCCCTCACCTTCAGCCTTGCTCGCACGCCGATTAAGGACGCCAGCCACAATGCCAGAGCCAAGGGCATTCAACCCCTCCCCGACGTTCTTGGGAGCCGGAGAGGCACCCATGATGGCCATAGCGAGTTCACGCTTCCGCCTGATGGATTCGGGCGTCTCGTTTGTGTCGCCGCCAAAGAGGAAGGAATAGGCCATCAGTAAAGACCTCCATTGCGGCCGCCGGTGAAGAAGTTCGCCAGACCGGTCATGAGAGAGGGTTGCGCGCCTCCTGGGGCGGTCGGGAATGCCGCGTTGCGCTTGGCAAAGCCAGCCGCGAGGCCGGCCCCGAGCATGCCAGCGCCGCCACCGATGGTTTGCGGCAACGGTTGGCCCATGATCTGCGCCTGGAGCCGCTTCGCCAGCTCCTCACGCGTGAGCTTCGTGCCCTGATAGCCGCTGTAACCGGTCATTTGCGCTTCCCTGCCTTGAACAGCAGCCCGTAATCCACGCGCCGGAGCCCGTCAGAGCCCTTGGAAACAGCATCGGGGCGGATCTTCTCCACCTCCTGCGCCATCACGCCGATGCGCTTGGGAGCGTTCTTGCCTTCGCCCCGGTAACGGTACTCATAGAGGCCGCCGACCTTCTTGATGTCCTTCTTGGCGCGCTTGTCCGAGAGGCTGGCGAGCTGGCCACCGAAGCCAAGCATGCCGCCGAAAAGGCTCTGCATGTTGGCTTGCTTGGCGTTGTACGCCCCAACCTTGTTGGCGTAGTCCTGCTGTACAAGGCCGGCGTAATCGACGGTCGGCATGGGGTTGCTCTGTGTCGGCACAAAGCTGGGATTGTTGACCTGCGCGCCGGACATGAGGGCGGTGATTTCATTCAGCGGCTGGTTTCGCTTGGCGTAGAGCTCATTCAGGAACTGCGCGCGCTCCTGGTTCTGCAGATTGAATTTGGCCGTCTGCGCGTTGAAGGTCTGATCCTTGAGCGCATTGTTTGCCGCCGTCGTCGACTGATTGTTCTGGAACATCTGCTGCTTCGCGTCGTTGCTGAAGCCCGCAGAGGTCACGTTCTGGCCAAACTGCTGCTGCTGTGCGGTGTTCTGGAATGTCGCCTGATCGCGCGCGAGGCCCGCAAGACGGCTCTGTTCCTGGCCGGCGTTGAGGACTGCCGCAATCCGCGCGTCGTTCGATTGCCGACTCGCCTCGTCGATTGCACGGTTATAGGCCTCGGAACCCGGCTGCAGGCCCTGGTTTACCAGCCGCGTTTCCAACGCCGACCGGTCCCGCTCGATCTGCGGATTGAGGCGGTCCATCAGCGCTTGTTCGTACCGGGAAGTGTCGAAATCGACGTTGTAGGAATTCGTGATGTTGCCGGCATTACCCACGCTGGTTTGCAGGTTCGGGCCGCTTGCGAACTGCTGATACTGCGGAAGACCAACCTGCGAGGCTTTACCGCCAGCGGGCGCGCCGGAGATGTCGATCGGGGAGCCAAGGAGATCATTGAGCTTGCCCGATTGCGTTCTGGCGAGCGTCGCCATGTTGATTTCGGCGAGGTCGGTCTGATCCTTGATCTTTTGCTGGTTCTCCGAAAGCTTCTGTGTCGCAGTCGGGACCTGTAGATCGTACACTTTGCCGCTGAGCGGGTCCGTCCATTTCTGCGTTGTGTAGGTATAGGTCAGCGAGCCATCCGGCGTCACCTGATTGACGTTGCCCATGACATTATTGGCAACGGCGGTTCCAATGTTCGTTGCGGTCTGAGCGGACGCCGTTTCCTTCGGATCCGGAGCTTCCGGAGCGCTACCGTAAAGGCCCATGTGTCAATTCCTTATCCATTCCTCGACGGTCTCTCGCGAGCCGGCATGGCAGAGTTCGAAAAAGTCTTCTGTGGCGGTCTTAGCGTGGTCGTAGCCGCCGACGATGGCCGCGGTTGCCGTGACGATCGATCCGACCGCCTCTCGCATCACAAAGCCAAATTGGCGCTTGAGGGCGTCACGCGAAGAACGCCATTCATCGCTCAGTTGCCACTGCACAATGACGCTGTTGATTAGCGGGGCGAGCGTGGCGGCATGACTGATGAAGAACGGGTTCAGCGGCAGGTGAGTGAGCGTGCGGACAAGCAGCCAGCAGACGTTCCTCTGCCGGTTCTCGCCATTGTCGACAATGTCATCCGCAAGGCGGGCAATCGCCGCGATTTCAGCGAGGAAATCGGCTGCAGCCTCATCACCACGCGTCCAGCGCAAGAAGGCGCTTCGGACCTCTGCGGGATCGTTTGGAAGCATCAGGCGCTTGCCTCCCCGACGGAAACCTGAACCGTGGCGAGATCGACTTCGACATTCAGCTTGAAAGAGCCGCCGGAGGTGATGACGCAGCCGACGGCGAGCATGTCTCCCGTCGCCCTGACGTTCTGCCGGAAGTCGTAGCGCTGCACCTCCGATGTGCCATCCCACGTGGCGACGTCCCAAAGCCCGACATCCCACTCAGATGATGACGCGTCACCCTCTGTCACCGAATTGAATGTTGGCGTGGATTTGTCATAGTCCGCCCGAGCGAACAGCCTGACCTTCGGCTTTGATTTCGCCCGGAAGTACATGTGAGCGAGTGTCGCAGTCGACCGCTGGCCGAACTGGCCGGCTGGCGAGAACTGCGAAAGATAGGTCGCCGAGAACGTCAATCCGTCGTCGGTCCCTGAGGTGTCACCCTGCCAGCAATAGCCGTCCAGGGAGCCGAAGAAGAGGCCGCCCTGAAGGGTCTCATAGCAGAGCGCCTGCCAATTGCTGATGGTTGACCAGCGACCGGTAAGCACGTTCAGGACGAACGTCGTATCGGAGACGACGGTATTTTCCGGGAAGGCCACGAACACAAGGTTCTGCTCGGGCCACTGCTTCAGCGTCCAGCCGGTTCCGGTGGCATTCGCAGCCTTACGCCAATCGTCCTCGATGGGCCGAGAGACAGACACTAGCGACAGCGCCTGCCGGTCGCGCTGAAAAACTTGCGACATGGGCGTGAGGCCATCTGTCGTGGCGATAAGGATATCGCCCCCTGCCCTGATCCAGGCATTTTTGCCGAGCGGTTTGCCGATTTGATAGACGCCCTTCAAGGCGAAGTCCGAAGCACTCGAAGGGTCGGTGCCGGCATAGACCGCAATCTCGCCCTCAGTCGAGACAAACACGCACATGTCATTGAGGCCGTCGCCACTTTCCAACGACCACGAGAAGCCTGTCAGCAGCGAGCCGCCCTTCTTCATGACACCGCCCAACGGGAAGAGCGATGCGGCCCCGCCAACAGCATTTATGGCAAGATAATAGGCGTCCAGAGTGCCGTTCTTCAGGAAGAATTCCCGGTTCTTGAACAGCCAGCCATAATTGAGCTGCGACATAGTTGTTGAGTCGCTGAAGGTGATGGCCGGCGTCGTCGCCCAGGTCGTGCCGTTGTAGAGTTGCCGGTCATTGGCGCCGTTCACGCACACGAGATAGGACGTTCCCGCATTCGTATGCTGGAAGGCGCACCAATCGCCCCCGCTCATGCCGCTGACATCCGCTGCTGTCGTGGTCGGAGGAGCCGCCGGAGAGGTCATGTTGTAAATGCCGCTCGCCGTCGCCATGAACAGCTTTTCGTTGCTCCCGTATTTGTATTTGAAAGCGCTCCGGATGTCGCCGCCGTCCGCCGCGAGCCCTTTCTTCTGAGAACCGCCGCGGATCTTGCAGCCAATCAGCGTCGGCAGGAAGTTCCGGAGCACGGTTGCCGAGCCCGGTTGCTGTGCTGCCATGTCCGCGGTCGTGACAAGCCCTCCCTTTGGGGCAGGAAAGGTCACCGGCTGCGACGTCTGCTCTCGGCCGATAGAGACTGCCCCGCGATTGGATTGCCCTATACGGCCCGGCCTCGGTTGAATTCTCATGCGGCGCCCCTGTCGGCGTTGATTTCCTGCGCAAGGTCGGCTTCGAACTCGGCGAGATTGTCCTCGAAAGCGAGGCCCTTTTGACGTTTCCAGCGCCAGATGATGCCCTTCACGAGAAGACGCTCGGGGAAGAGCGTCGTGTCGTCATCGGCCGCCCACGCAGAAGCCTCGCCACCAACGTTTTTCAGAATCCAGTTTTTCGAGACATAGTCGATGACCGCAGAGACGGCTGCGGAGGCTGGCGAAAACAGGAACTGGCCGCCCTTCATGAAGAAATAGGGCTGGGTCGAGGGGACGCCGACGATAACGGCCCATTGTCCGCTGTTTGTCACGGGGCGAACCCACGCGCCGCCCGACGTCCGGACGGCGCCGCCAGGTGTCAGCCGCTGGAAATTGCTGGGGAAGTTTTCGGGCGATGCGGCAACTGTCAAAGACTTCAACATCTTCTGCCAGTCCGCCCGCCGAGCAATCTCGTCGCCCGCTTCCTGCGCCAGCGTAACCATAGTCATGGCGTTCGGCTCGTCGGAGCCATAGACGGTATCGAACCGCGAGAGCGCGACGACATCGCAGACTTCGTTAACGGCGGAAAGAAGGGTCATGGCGTGACACCCCCGACAACGACCTGTGCATTGCCCCAGCGCGCGCGCTCATCACCGATGGTGAGGCCGGAAAGGGCGAGGGCCATGAGTTGCTGCGCCGCGGTCGCGCCGGCTACATCCTTGCCCCAAATGGCGAGTTCATTGACGAGAGCATAGAGGTAGACATCGGGCGCCTTCGTTAGCAGCCAGTTCGTCGGCGCCGAGGGCGTCAAGGCTGGGATCTTGGCGTAATAGGTGACCGTCAGATTCTGGGTGTTGATCGGCCGCGCCTTGAGGGTGGAACCCACTATGGCATAACCGGTTGGAATGCCGCTGTCGCCGGCATAGCTCGACGTCAACTGTTGCAGCGACACGGCCCTAATCGGAACCCCCTGCGCGGTCTTGACCTCGCGCGCCTCCAGAAAGTCGCTCGGAAGCGTCCCGTCACCATTCGTGATTGCTACAGTCGCCGTGGTTTCCATGTCTGCCACGCGCAGCGCCCGGCTAAGCTTCAGCTCCGCGAGACCGAGGAAGCGCGGGAAGAGGTGCGCGACGTCATCCCGTCCGGAATACTCACCGGCATCCACCAGAAGGGACGCATAATCCGAGATGGTCATAGCGGGACCTTCCTTGCACTGCTGGCGTCGGCAAACATACGCGCGGTGTCGATGAGCCGCGTAATGCGGTCGTTTGCTTCCCGGTGCGCCTCTGGGTCTTGCTCAGGGCTCGGCCGGCTGTCCTGGATGGCGCGGACCTGCCCTTTGATGCGCTCATATTCGACGCTCATAGGCGGCCTTCCTTAGTGCGCCAGGCGCGATTGTCGCTGTCGTTGAGCCAGCGCTTCACGAACCCGTCGTTGCCTTCGGAATGGGCCTGCACGAGGCCGGAGTCATACGCAATGTTGAGAGGGATGGAGGCGACGCGGTGCCAATCGCCTTTCCAGGCGCGTTCGGCGCTGTTCCTGACCGCCTGGTTCTCGCTGATGAGATTGTCGACGGGGTAATCGACGCGGAAAACGTCCTTCTCCCCGTCGAAATAGTGCCAGACGGAGCGGCCGGTCATCATGTCGTGGTCGTAGAGCGTCCACTCTCCGTCTCGAATGATCATGCGTCATCTCCGGGGAGCGGGTCGGCGCGCTCGGCCTTGCCATTGGCAAGCAGCTCTTTTGCCGCCGATACCGGAACTTCAAGCACTGTTCCTGCCGGGATGCGCTTCTCATCGTCCGCCCATGTGTCATAGAGCAGCCGAATGGGGGCCTTCTTCTCTGCCTTCGCAGTTTCCGCAGGTGTCTTTGCTTCTGCCATGTTCGTTTCTCCTGAATCGGGAAGGGGCGAGCTTTAAGCCCGCCCCTCATGTGATTGATTGCCGTTAGCCGGTTAGCTGACCGTTGCCGAGAAAGGCGAGGCTTCCGTGCCGGTCGCGGAACCAAGCAGGGTGACGCTCCAAAGGCCCGAGGAAACATCTTCGAGTTCGATGATGTCGCCCTTGATCCCGCCCGTGGTCGAGCCGTTCAAGGTAATGGTGTCGCTGTCGGACGCGGTTTCGAAGGAAACGGCAGTGTCAGCCGCATCCTGTGCGAAGGTCGCCATCCCAGCCATAATGTCGGTCGCATTTGCTACCTTCACGATCAGGCTGTTGGAGGTGACCGTCGTTCCGATCACCACCTTGAACTTGACGCCCGAACCGGATGCGGCAGGAAGCGTCATGGTGATGCCGGCGGCGCGATTGGCAACAACCGTTGCGCCACCGTGCGTTGCCATGGTGAGAGACAGCGTGGATGCTGTGGCGGAGATTGGCTTGTAAGAGGTCATGGCGAAATCTCCTTAGCTCGAAACCGTGAGGCCATGGAGGTCGGCGGCGATCCCGAGGCCCTTCTCGTTGTGGACCTTCAGCGTGCCTTCACCGATGATGACGCCCTTGTCGGCGTCGCCGGTTTTCGCGACATCCTTGTCTTCCTGGATCTTGCGGAGCCAGAGGAAGGACAGCATGTCCGTATCGATGAAGAAGGCATTGCGCGCCGTCGTCGCATTCGCCGCCTGAACCCGGTTCGGGTGGATCATGACGGTACCGAACGGACCTTCGTAATAGTCCGCCGTCGCAACGATGGTGTTGCGCTCGCCGCCTTTGGAAACGGCATAGCGGAACGGAGCAACGTTGCTGTCCGACATGAAGGTGACGAACACGCTCTTGACGTAGGGCGATACTGAGACGTGCCGGAAGTTGGCGCCGCTCTGGTAGCCCTGCTGCATCACCGAATCCAGAATGGCTTTGGTAAATGCGCGCTGGGTGCCGTTCGTCGGTGCGACCGTCAGACCGGTAGCGGAGTTAAAACCGCCGTTGGAGCCGCCCGCGCCGCGGGAGACGTTGGTCTTGATCCAGGTGTTCAGAGAGCCGAATTCGCGCGTGGCGCCAGCGACAGAAGCGTTGGTGTCAACGATGGCGTATTCGACATCCTTGCGGATTTCGACGCCCTTCTTGAGCTTCTGGTACTTCCGCTTCTGGACGTTGCCGGCCTCGGAAACGACTTCCTGCGTGGCCGAAATGATCCAGTCCTTGCGCATGATCTGGGTGTAGTTGCCCATGCGCTCGGGCGGGATGATGGTTCCGAAGGTGTAGTCCTCACCTTCCTCGCGGATGTTCTCGCCGGGAGCCGCAAGCTCGTCCGTTTCCCACTCAGGGTGAACCGACACGCACTTGCCCTTTTCGATGAGGGAGTAGATGGGGGTATCTTCCGGCGTGATGCGGGACACCACGTCGGAGAGTTCTTCACGATTGCCAACCGCCTGGTTGGTGGTGAAGGTGTTCGTTAGAACAGCCATGTTTCAGATCCTTTGAAGATGGGTTAGTCGAAGTCGATCGCCATTGCGTCTTTGATCGACCCGGTTTTTGCCAACCTCTTCATCGCATCCTGATTTTGCCGCGCCTTTTGACTGGTCGGCCCCTTGGCTTTCACCTTAGGAGCGCCAGGTGGAGCGTTCTCGACCTTCTTCATGGCCTTGGCCCGTGCCTGCTCGGCTCTGAGCCCGAGCATCGCGTAGTGCATGACCTTGAAGTAGCGATGGTCGGTGAACTTCTGCATCTCCTCAGGGGTAAAGCCGAGGTTCTGACCGACCGCGAACGCGTCGGCGAAGAACTTTTCTCGGGCATCATCCTTCGCAAGATGCGGAAAGGCTTCGAGCAGCTTGGCGTTCTCGGCCGCGAGAGTCTCCTCGTTCACGGATTGGGTGAGGTCGCCGGCTACCGCCTTTGGCTCAGTGCCCATCTCAATGACTTGGTGCACGCGGGCCAGGGCAGCATCGTAAACCGCCTTCTGCCTCGTATATTCGCCGGGATTCTGGATCGCCAACGAATAGCTCGGCTCAGCCGGTAGCTGCTGGATCAGGAATTCTGCGATGGCGTTCGCCGTGTTGGCGACGCGGGTTGTCATAGCCTCAAGAGTGCGGCCCTTGTTGGCCACCTCCTGGGTTTTGTGGCGATAGTCACGCTCCCGCAAATACCCAAGCTTCAGTTCCTCCAAAGGAACCTTCTCGCCACCTTTCAGGGTAACAATCGTATCCTGGGCTTCGTTGGCCGCGTCGTCCTCGTCGGATTCGGCTAGCTCGTCGCCCTGGTCTGCGGAATCGTCGGCCTCTTGACCATCTTCACTGGTCTCATCCGTCTCTACCGTCGATCCCTGGTCTTCCTCTTCTTCTTCGTTGGCCTCACCGGGCTCGAGAAAATTGAGGTTCGCAGGATCATCGATGGAGGTGGAGGGTTCAACGGTTTTGCTCTCACCGACGAACGGCGAGTTGGCACTCTCGTTAGTCATGGAATTGCCTTTTCAGGTTTTGCCCGCGGCCCTATGCCGGGGCTCCCTTTCCGTCAGCCTTTGCTTGCTCCGTCAGGAACTTGAGCTTGCTGCGGAAATTCCGGATGGCCCGCGCCTCGGCAGCAAAGGCCGCGCGGGTCTCGTGATCTGTGATCGGTGCGTTGATGCAGCCATTGACGGCCGCCATTTCCAGTTCGTCCATCAGGAGATGGAAGAGCGGCATGTCGAGCAGGGCGCGCGCGGCCGCGGTCTTTTCAGTGGGCGTCATCCTGGCATGCCCCCGATGCGGGCGTCAGTCATCGGCTCGCGGGTCAGCATCTGCGCTGCGTTCTGCTGGCGCTTGAGCATGATTTCCTGGTCGATCTGGTAGCGCTTCAGCTCGCCTTCCTGCCTGAGGCGGGCCATCTCAATCTGAGCTTGGGTCTCGATCTTCTTCAGATCGATCTGCGCGTCTACCTTGGCCTTCTCTGCCTGGGCCTGCATCTGCATCTGCAGCTTTTGCATCTCAGGATTTGGCTTGTTCGCCTGCGCCTGCTGCATCTGCTGAATTTGCTCAGGCGTGGGCTTGGTGAAGTAGAGATCCGGGGTTCTGAGGCCGGCCGCTTCCACACCGCGCGATACCGAGTTCCAAATATTGTCGATCGACACGAACGGGTTGTCGAGCGGACCGTAAGCCGCGAGAAGCTTCTCTTGCTGCGCGCCGACCACCTGCATCAGCATCATGTCGCGCTCACGAGTGCCGGCGCCCAGGCCGGTGTTCACCGTAGCGTCCATGTCCGCGTTCCACTGTCTCGGATCGAAGGTCACCCACTGGCCACGCAGGCGCACCGTGCGCGGCTTATCCTGATGCTTGATGACGAGACGCAGGAGACCTTGAAACACGCGCCTTAGGCCCTGCGCGAATGTGCGGACCATCAATTCGGTCTGGCCAATGCCGGCCTGCTCAATGAGCGCCGTGGCCGTGGCCGTCATGTTCTGCAGCGCGTCAGGTGCGAGCCCGCTAGAAGCATCGGAAATGCCCGTGCGGTCGCTGGCTTCCTGGTCCATGTAAGCCAGCATGCCGAAAGACTGCTGTGCTACGAACGGAACCGTATTGTAGCCGACCGCGGCGCGGACGTCCGCCCCCTGCCCTACCCGGATCGGCTGACCGAATTTCGGGTTGAGCACGCTCTCCGGGTTCTGAATGACGCCCTCTTGCACGATGGGCTGCTGGTTGTTCTGCCAGTAGAGGTTATCCAGCGTCTGGCGCATGAGCACCGTCTTGACACGCTGGATTTCGGCCATGTCGTCAGTGATCGAATTGCCTTCGCGCTGGTGCGGCCGCCGCTCGACGATGAGGTCGGCGAAAGGCACCTCGTCCCACTCCTCGTTTTCAAGGAGATTCGCCTCGGCCGTGCCCCCGGCAAAGACCATGCGGCGCAGTTCGGCAATGCCGTCATCGTCCGCATCAACCTTCACGTAAAGCTCGTAATAGTCCACCTCTTGCAAGGCCGGCGTAATGGAATCGTTCTCGTCGAACACATCGCGCCTGCGCGTGAATTCTTCCTCCTCTTCGTCATCATCGGAGGAGGCAAGCGCGAAGCCGTAAACCCTCTCACGGTCATAGCCCATCGCGACCAGGTCTGAACGGCGCAGGCGCGTCTTGATCCCCGTTATCGGGCTATCGTCGATCGAGATTGCGTCGGGGTGGATCAGGAACTCTTCGAGCGGGACCGCGGCAAGCTTCGGGCAGCCATATTCGGACACGCGCCTGATCTTGACGTTGAAGAGCGGCACCTGAACCGGCCCCTGGGGCGTGTCGATCTGATCGACATACTGAGATTGCTCCAGCACCTCGACATCGTCATCAGCCACAAGCTGGATGAGTGCGTTTTCGTCCAGGCCGGTGTGCGTTGAAACTTGAACTGAGCGCTTCTTGTCGTACCACCAGCGAATGACCCCGTTTCTGAGCTTCAGCGCGTCGTGCGCGGCGTCCTGAACCGCGTCGTAGCCGTCACTCTCGGGAAACACGACGTAGTTGATGTAATCGGTAGCCTGATCGGCCGCCGCCTCGTCGCCTTCGTTCATGGGCGCATATTCAACAACCTTCTCATTGCCGAGAATGGTTCGTATCAGTGAAGGGAGAACCTTCTTGATGGCGGAGCGCACATCGCGAGAGACCACCTTGGACCGGTTGGGATCGGCCGGCGTGTCCTTCATGATGCCGTCGTAGTATTCCATCGCCTTGATGCGATCGACGGAGAGTTCGTCGCGGTAGTTCTCGCAGTCTTTCACGAGCTGCGATACCTGGGCAGCAATCTGCTGTGTCGACATCGCAGCCATCAAACAACCTTCCGATCTTGGAACTTCCAGGCCGCCGCATCTGGCTTGACCTTGGCGAAACGCTTCATCATCAGCGCATAGCGAGAAGCGGAGAGCACATCGTCGCGCTCTTTGACCACTTTCCCGTCTTTCCGGTGATAGAGCCGAAACTCCTCGAACCACTCCGAGCTGGTCGAGAACACTTTCCAGCGCCCGGTCTGCATGCGCTGGAGCATGTCCGACAAGCCGGCCTCGACACCGTTTGTACCGTCCTCGAACGTGGCCCGTTCAGGCAGCATGTTCAGGCCCTGCGCCCGATACTGCGTTGCAAGTTGCTCGCCTGAACCCTTATCGTGCTGCAAGCCGTCATGAGGCCACGACCACGGCAGCCAGACGCCCCAAGGCTTGAGAGCAGCGGCGTGAATGATCGGCGTGGCTTCCCGTTCCCGATACACCTTCGTGACATAGAACACGTCTGCATCGCGATCCCAGGCACAGCCAACGGCGCCGAACGGGTGATCCCAACCGAAATCAAGGCCCCCGATCTGCACCCAGTGCTTGGGGATTTCGAACGGATCTACCTTGATGCTCTCTTCCGAGACAGGGAATATCCGGCCCGAACCGAGTGAGGGGACACCCTTTGTGCGAGCTTCTCGCTCGTGCGCGGGGTAGCTATCGATGATCCTCTGGCGTTCCTCTGGGGAGTAGTGTTCGGCGTCCTCGATCGTCATCGTTGTGACGGTCCTGTAAGCGGCGCCGGGGTCCTCGCCTGGCATCAGGAACCGTGCAACAACCGTGCTCATGCCCTTGAGAGGCGTAAACGTCACCGCGATAGAGCCGCGCGTCGCGTTCGTTCTGGTTATGCCCTCGAAATAGACGTCTTCCGGAGGCTCTTCGTCGAACCAGACGTAATCAACAGTATTGGCCTGCCATTTACCGCGGCCCTGGTCGTATGCTTTGAACAGGAGCGTTGAGACACCGCCCGAGACATGCCGAACCGTGACGCTATCAAGCGCGCCGGAAACGCCTGAACGGCGCGTGGTGGCGACAATGTCGGCCTTCGGTAGATACCCACAGCCCCAATCTTCCTCATTCATCGGCGGCCCGATGAGAAGGCGCTGCACGCCGTCGCGGGTCAGTTCGTAGGACTCGGAGCCGGCTGCCATGATGATCGGACCTTCGAAGCGGCGACCACCCCACCATTCCGGATACTTCCCTGTCAGGTGCATTGCGGCTTCGGCTGCGCCTGCGAGCGTCTTGCCGAGCTGGTTGCCCGCCATGAACAGGCGCTCGCGATACCCCTTCCCTGCCGCGTGGAACTCCCGCTGTTTCGCGTATGGGCTATAGCTCGCCAGCAGGTTCTGCTTCTTCCGCCGCTCCTTCTCCTCCAGCAACTGGAGCAGCTCCTGCTTTTCCGAGGAGCTTAAGGAGGCGAGCATCGAGGGCGTCATCTGAGAGAGTGCCGATGCTTCCGGAGTGATTGAGGTCAAGCCGATCACCGTATTTCTTCGGAGCAATCTTGCTCATGAGCCATTTGCGGGTATCGACGCGCAGCCTCGCCCGCTGGATAGCGTCGTGATTGACGATTTCCCGGCCGTCCTCGGTCGTGATGACGTCGCCTTCCTGGCTGTCGGCAATCTGGAGGATTTCGTCTGCGAGGGCTTCCATGCCAGCTTCGCGCGCGCGGGCGTATTGCGCACCGAAGTCCTCGTCCTGCATCACCCATTTGCGAACTAGGCTTTCAGAGGGCATTCCTTCAGCGGAACAAATCTCCCTCAGGCTTTTGCCGATCGACAGCTTTTCTAGAATCTGCTCGCGGGTCTCTGCACCCCATTGCGATTTGCCGGCCATTTATCGCGCCTGTTCGTCCATCGTTGCGTGCAGGCGGTGGAGAAGGCGGGACACACCAGCAAGGCGACGCGGGGCGTCATCCGTTCCCGTGTATCCGGTCCTGATTCCACCATCCGCCAAGGCCGCGGCATAGGAGAGGTCCACGAGGCGCCCGGCCTCAGCCTCGGCCAAGATGAACTTCGCCATCTCAACCACTTCCTGCCTGCGACCTGCCTTGGTGTCGAGGCTTACGACCTTCAACATGCGCTCGCCCTCGCCGGTTTTCGTATCACGAAAAAGATATTTTCTGTATCACTTTTATTCTTGCACTCGGCATTAAATGTGATACAAAAAATCCATGCAGATCACCTACGACGAAAACAAGCGCCTCTCCAACATCGAAAAGCACGGCTATGATTTTGCCGAGCTGAATATGGAGTTCTTCGCCTCTTCGATCGTGGTTCCGGCCAAGGAAGGCCGCTTCATGGCAATCGGCGTCCTGCGCAACGGCGTGATTGCCGTAGTCTTCGCCCGCCTTGGCAAGGAAGGCATCTCGATTATCTCTATGCGTGACGCAAGCCGGAAGGAAAGGAGCTTACTATGACGAACCTATCCCGCCGCATCCGCCAAATCTCCGACAAGCAGGAGGCTGAAATTCAGCGCAAGATTGCTAGCGATCCAGACGCCCCCGAGGCTACAGACGAGCAGCTTAGGCAGGCCAAACCCTTCGCTGAGGCATTCCCTGACCTAGCTGAGAGCATCAAGCGAGCTAGAGGCCGTCCGCCGGCTGAGAACCCGCGCAGGCAGATTTCTATTCGCTTAGACCCTGACATCATCGAGCACTACAAGAAGACCTGCGGCAAAGGCTGGCAGAGCAGGATGAATGAGGACCTTAGAAAGGCTGCCGGTCTGAAGAAGGCCGGTTAGTTCGCCTCCACCCGCTCAGACCTGGCTAGGACCGTTCGCGCGTGGGCGGGCCTTCACGTGCGCGAAACCTGACGAGCAGCTAAACCTTGCGGTGCGCGATCAGAGCCGACTTGCCCACTTTGCGCCGTATGATGAGGGACGAACCCGGAGCGGCGGCGCGGCTTCTACAGCCACGAGTGCAGGCCTTGTTACTCGCGTCGGTTGACGACGTGGAAAACCCCGCTCCATTCAGAAAGGGCCGGCGTTAGCCGTTGTACAAAACAACTGTTCGCAGTCGATTCGTGTCGACCGGAGCCCAATTGTGGTGCCTCCCGTAGAGACGAAAGAAGACGTATGCTTCCCATCGCCTTGAAATACCGAGAGTTCCTCCTTGTGGTCTGGATCTCTCCCGAGATGTCCCAGTCGCTGATTGACTGGCTGCTGTAGCCCCTAAACAAGGCCCCGTCGTCGGCTAGAAAACCGAGGCGGGGCCGCTTGGCGAGAATTTCTGAATTTTGGGCACTATTCCGCTAAGGCGGGAAGCGCGAACCCTCCCCTAAGCCTCGTGGGTCACTCTATGGCGCCCAGCAGAACAGGCTGCAAATCGCTACAGCGGTAATCTAAGCTACTCGCCTGATACTTTCAAGACCGATTTCCACCTCGCGCAGAGATCCGAACATCTCCACAAAAGCTTTGATCGCGCGCCGCCCTACTATGTTCGTTACTGCAGCGTAATGACCTGAAAGCGGGCCGTCCTTGACCTGCACGTTGTCGCCAGCCTTCAGGCGACGAACCGGCGGCCGGAGCACGTCGAAGTCTCCGCGCTCCTGAGCGTCTCGGATGTCTTCCACGATGTTCCCAGCCACCGGGATCGGCGTCCCCTCGCCATCGGCGAGCACCGAGGCCACGTGCCGCATGTCACGCAACGTGCCGAAGTCCGAAATGCGCAGATAAGCGAAAACATAGCCCGTGAAGAGCGGGCATTCCTTCATCAGCCATTTCTTGGTTTGGAAGTGCCTAGTCTCCCGCCGCATCATCGGGCAGTAGACGGTAATTCCATTGTCCTCGAATTCGAGCGTGGCCTTCTGCTGCTGCCCTGCCCGTGTCCTTACAACGTACCAGTGACCCATAAAAACGCCCTCGTTTCCGATTTGCGGAGCATAGCAAATCTTTGAGATTCCTGCATTATTCAGCCATGTGGCTACGATATTGAGCGGTCAGGTAATCAACAGGTTCTTGCACCGGGGAGCCCCCGCCGAGCGACGCAATGCCCAGGTTTGACAGCTCGTCCGCGCGCTCATTGCCGGCAATGCCGGCATGCCCTTTGCACCAGCGGATGGTGATCTGATCAGCACCGAAGAGCGCCGCATCGATCGCCTGCCACAGTTCGGCATTGAGCAGGATCCTGTTTTTCGGGTCGGCGTTCGGGCCGCCGCGCTGCCAGCCGTTCTTTTTCCAGCCGTGGCGCCACTCGTTCGCGCCTTTGACGCAATACATGCTGTCGCACCAGATGGTGACCGGCTCGCCCAGGGCTTTGGCCGCCTCTATGCCCTTCAGGAGGCCCATAAGTTCCTGGCGGTTATTCGTGGTGTCTGCGTCGCCGCCATGATCTGAAGCGATTTCCACGCCGTCCCTGTAGACCGCCACGCCCCAACCGCCAGGGCCAGGATTGGGCTCGCAACAGCCATCTGAGAAGACGTGAAGCCCAGTTTCATACTGACCATGATCAATGACGAACGGCTTGCTCTGCTTGCGCTTGAAGAAACGACGGTTCTTAGCTGGTGCGCTCATGCCGCCCCCCCGGGCTCGCCCAACTCAAGCGCCGATATGTTTGGTAGCCATCCGGCACCGACCTTTCGGCACTCGATATGTATGGTCACAAGGAAGTCAATTCGCTGCCTTTCTATCTCCTGATCGATGATGCCGACCGATTGCATTTGAAGGACATAGGAGCGGATCGCCCGAGACAGAATGTGGTCAGCCTCTCGGTTCGAGCGTGCCCTCGCTAGTTGCGTGGCGACTTTGCGGGCGTGCCCCGTTCTCAGCCTTGAGGGGAAAGGAATGATCGACGTCATGCGGCCTCCTCACGGCAAAGGTCGGTTTCGAAGAGACGATACGCGCGGCCAGCTACAGGATCACCGTGCGTCGCCTCGCCGCTGTCGCGAATGGCTTCGAGGCGGTCGTATATGTGGTCCGCAATCTGGCGACCGAAGAGCCTCCCATTTCCCAACTCTCTGTCGAGAACAGCCACGAAGGCGTGGTCTTCCTGAATGCCAAGCATTTTGATGGCGAACATGTCGTCTGGATGGATCAACGCCTTTGCCAAGGCGCCCATGTCAAAGGCAGGACTCTCTACTTCATCTACTTCAGAGCGATAGCGAAGAGTATGCACACCAGGCTCCGATTCATCGGAAATGGTGCCGACCCGGAACACGTCTTCTTTCCGCGGGTTCCCTTCAGAGAGTTTGGGCGCAGTTTCTTGCGCTAGGGTAGGCGCAGTTTCTTGCGCTAGGGGGGCGCAATTTTCTGCACCCACCTTGCGGCGTTCTTTCGGCGCGACGACTTCTTCACCGCTATTGGCAAGCTCTTCATAGGCGGCGACTAGGTCGCTCAGTTTCTGCCAATGGATCTGATATGAACTGCTCTGACTTTCGCGCAGCTTTCTGGAGACAACGCCGGAACTGATGAGTTCTTTGACCGCATTCTGGATCGTCCTACGCGAAAGGCCTGTCTCCTTCTGCAGTCTGGCTTGACCTGGGTCGCATCTGCCAGTCGAGGCGTTTGCGTGCCATACGAGCCAACCACCGACAGCTCTTGCAGCCGGCGATAACTTCGGCATCCAGAGGAGCGCGTAGAGGGCCTGTGTTTTCTGACCTTTGGCCGGAGATTTAGTCAACCCGAATGCCCTCCGTTGGAGCGATATTGGTTAGCCATGGTGCAGGCCTTGGCGGCCTGCACGGCGGTTATGTCGAACTTCTGGCGAAGCAGGTTTATGATGCTTGGGTGAGCGTCCGATTGGCCCGCAAGCCATCGCGCCGCATCCTGGATCTTTCGGCATTCGTCAGACGAGATCATCAAGCAGCCTCCCCCGGCGTCCCGTCAAGCACACTGATCTTACTACCCAAACGGTAGCGCGCATGCGTTCCCGGAAACGGCCCGCCATGCTTCTCATGTATCGTTTCAATGGAGAAGCCATACCCGCGGAGCTTCCAGGTGTAATGACTCCACCTTGGCCCCGGCTGATCGATCGGGGTGCATCCGCGCTCGCCGGCACTGATAAGGTGCCTCAACGCCCATGCCTCCCTTCCGACTACGGTAATCGGCAGGCCGATCGGCTCTTCGTTGTCATTGAGAATCTGGACTCGCAGGCTCAGCTGTGCTCTAGATGCTGTGATCATTGACAGTCCTTATTGTTGGTGATGGAGGATCGCTCAAAGAGCGAAATCTGATCGAGCGGCGTGGGTGCGGTCTCCAAACTACAACCCACGCTGCTTTTCTGTGTTGGCGGTCATGCCGGCACTCTGGCGCGTTCGCGCTCCCACCTGGCCAAATCCTCTTCCCTGAAGAGCTTCCTTCGCTTGACGACGAAAGGCCGGGGGAAGTTGAGGCTTTCGTCCTGGCACCAGCGCCACAAGCTAGTTGGTGAGATCTGATACCGCTCCCTGACCTGAGCGGCGGTTAGATACGTCATTCGGGCTCCTTTCACGAAATGCCACGCGAACCACTTACAATTCATAGACTACCATTTCCGATTCGCCCCAGCAAAGTGTAGTCGTGCAACAATCTCGTGAGCCGGAAAAAATCCTTAGTTATTCACAGTCTACACAGGCGCAGTAAAACTTGGAGAGACCTTGCTCTCGCCCGCAGGAGAATCGTCCTCTCTTGTCAAGCCATTTTTATAAGTACGCGACTTCATATATTACTTATCCAGAGGCTTGCAGCCGTGACAAAGCCGCCGTGGGCCTATCCGTTCTTCGGCTTTGCCAAGCGGACCCCTGCCCCGCCGCCATTCTCAGGAATGAAGATGACTCCCGCCGCCTCAAGCGCCCGCTGCACGGCTTGCACATTGCCGGCCGAGCTTCTCTCCGGGCCGGTGATTTCCATGCGCTTGATTGTTTGGACGGACAGGCCCGTTGCCTTGGCTACGTCTTCCTGCGTGAGTCCGGCGAGTGCCCTAGCTGCCTTCATTTGCCTTGCGTCGATCATGCTCTAACCCTCATCGTTATACGCCACGTACAAAATAGGTGCTCTGGGCATTGACACCCCACGTACGTCATCTTATACGTAGCGTATAACGAGTTGAACGGCAAGTTACCTGAAATGATTAAGCGCAGCGATTGACGCTGTGGTTAACAAGGGACTACTGGGCGGCTTAGGGAAGGCCAGAAAACAATCGAGCCGGCAAGAGGCTGCCACCTCTCCCGGCTCTGCCAATTCGAAAACCGAGGGAAATCGAAATGGATAAGAAAGCTAATACCACAGCAATGGCCGCGGTTGAACCCGTGGTTTCCCGGCGCAAGCTCCTGCTCGGGCTCGCTGCAGCCTCTGCTTCTGCCGCAGCAATCGCCGCGCCGAGTGCGGCAGAGTCTGCAGTTCTGGAGAACCCCGAACTGATCCGACTTGGAGACATGCTGCACGCGGTTGCGGCCGAATACAAAGCCGCAAATGAAGCAGAAAAGGCTATCATTAAGGAATGGAGCGCCCGTTGGCCTCTCGCTCCGGAGCCCATCCTCTACCGCCGCTCGTGGGAACGCACGGCCCACGAATTGACCCTAACCGGAAGCCCCCTCGTCAGGCCCGGGGAGAAGGACCCTTTCTGCGTGATGACGGTGGAGAGGATTGTCTCTGACATCAAATATACTGAACGCCTGTTGCGCGGGAAGACCTTCGATCGGCAGAAGAAGTTCCGCGGATCCACTCGTGAAGAATGGGAAAAGTCGCTGGAGGAAGATTACGAGCTCGTCGCTGTGGCTCGCGAATACGAGGCCGAATGCGCCGGCATCCGTTCTTTGTCCGGAATAGATCAGGCGAAGGAACGCCGCGAAGGCTCACGAACAGCGCTCACAGACACTGTGAAGCGTATCCTGGCGGAGCCGGAATATTCCATGGCAGGCGTCATTATCAAGGCGCAGGCAATCTCTGTGGCGTCCGCGGCCGACCATTGGATGGTCTTTGCCACACTTGAGGACGAAGATTGGGGGACGCGCCTTGCCCGTTCCGTCCTGCACCACGCGGAGGCGCGCGCATGACTGCGAACACGATAAACCCATTCGCCAATCCCGAGCAGCGCCTTTCCAAGCTTTCGATGTTTGAGCTTGATAGCCTGTATGACGCCGTCGTGCTTGCTCGACGCACCCTCTCAGGCATTGTCAACCAGCCACGCTTTTTCGAAGGCGAGGACTACAACGGCGCCGGGGACGAGGTTGAAGGCCTGATAGATGCATTGATCGAGTTCGCGGGCGCCGCGGTGAATGTCGCGAAGACCGCAGACCCATCGAACCCCAGAGCTATGGAGGCGCGTGCTTGGCTCTTGTTGAAGTACTCGGTGGATTGTAGAGACAGCCTCTCAGCCTATGCCGCGGAAGCCGCAGGGTATGCTGCCCAACTGGAAATGCTGAAGAAGCTCAAGGCCGACGCATGAGATAATATCCGCTGGCTGCAGACGTGAGCCCGCTCCGCCTATGGGGCGGGTTTTTCGTTTGCTGATTTTCAAAGGGCCGGTAAGGTCACGGGTAACGAGGCGGTCAGCCAAAGCGCCTAGCAAGCGCTCTTGTTACCCCAGATGTTACCCTGGCAGGCTTTCGACGGAAACGGGAGGAGCTAAGTGATTGAGTTTTTTGGTGCCCCCAGAGAGACTCGAACTCCCGACCTACTGATTACAAATCAGCCGCTCTACCAACTGAGCTATAAGGGCACTTTCCGGGGATCGGAGTTACCATATTCTCTTTCCGTGTAAAGCAAAAAT